>WNGM01003440.1_pt1 | contig 12654 bp, 9 predicted proteins | sample 5400571 | NCBI WGS metagenome assembly WNGM01 (sample SAMN13153378, study PRJNA577476) | soil metagenome | isolation source: 100 cm soil or saprolite under Garry oak tree replicate 2 | place: USA:California | collected 2016-06-15
AACTATGTGAAATGCACCGTTTGCGATGAGCTTCTAGCCCAACCAAAGGGTGGAAAAGCAGAGATTAGAGGAGAAATATTACAGCCCCTCGCATAGAGGAGGACTGGAATAATCGAGTTGAGCAGCCAGACTTCGCAAGCGCTGATGCCGGAAGTCGGCGACCTAGTAGTTGCCACAGTAACTAGAGTCGAAGACTACGGTGCCTACGTGAAGCTCGACGAATACAGCGGAATCGAGGGTCTCGTCCACATCTCCGAGATATCAACCACATGGGTCCGGAACATCCGAGAACACGCGCGACAGGGCCAGAAGCTAGTCCTGAAAGTCCTACGAGTCAGCTCACAACGGAACCAGATAGATCTCTCCCTCAGAAGGGTTACAGGGAGAGAAAAGTCCGAGAAGATGCTGGAATGGAAGAAAGAGCGAAAAGCAGAAGCGATCCTGAAGAGCGCGGCTGACAAGCTGAAAAAAACAGAAGAAGATGCTGAGGATATCAGGAAGATTCTCCTAGACAAGTTCGGCGGACTCTATTCTCCGCTCGAAGAGGCCTTGGACGAGGGTCCCGAGGTCTTAGTGAAAGGCGGTTTGTCGTCGGAGTGGGCTCAGGCAATAGCCGAGGTCACGAAGACCAAGATTCGCCTCGAGAGGTCGAAAGTACGAGGAACCGTTGCTGTAACATGCCACAAACCGGGCGGAGTGGAGATAATCAAGCAAGCGCTGATGAGCGCGAAAAAGATACGCAAGCCCCGCGGAAGCGAGGTAAAAATTTACTCTATAGGATCTCCCAAATACAGAATAGAAGTAGAAGCACCCAGCTTCGAAGCAGCCGAGAAAACCCTAAGCTTAGCAGTGGAAGAGGTCCTAGGGACCATCAAGAAGGCTGGCGGTGAGGGAAGGAAGCTTGGATGAAATGGTTGATACGACGATGCCCAAAATGTTCGAGATACACTCTGAAGGATATATGCCCGGTCTGCGGCACCCCGACTAAGAATCCTCACCCAGCAAAATTCTCGCCAGACGACAAATACGCTCGACAGAGAATAGAAGGGTCAAGCGGACCCTCAGAAGTCTAAAGAATTCTCTCACATAAAAGTCAGAGGCTGGGGCATCGTGACCGCGATGTCCAAGAGCTGAGCCGGATCACCCTGCCACCTAGCTCGTACCAGAACGTATGGTTGCCCGGTGGGCAGCAGCTTGGTCCAGGCGTAGCTAAAATGTCCGGCCGTTGCGTTGACGTTTGCTATGAAATTCCAGCTGCTTCCCTTGTTGGAAGAGTACTCCAGAATAACCGGAGACTTGCTCGTTGTAGTATCTACTGGTTTGCCTGTCGAGGTGGTCAGTGACCCTGTGATATTAGTGTTCCCGCCAGTAGGCGCGACGATCGCTGGGGTAAGCTGGGCAGTCATCGACGGCGTGTCAGGATACCTTACGGAATACACGAGAACGTATGAGGAGGAAGAGGCGAAGTCTTGGACGAAGAAGTGTGGAGAGACAGCGGTATCGTTTGGGTCGTTCGGCCGTCCTCCAGGGTAGCTATTTCGCATCAGCATACCCAGAACGGTATTACTAGTGGGGATCTGCACGTTCTGGAAATTGCTCGTAATCCTCTCATCAGTAGTCCTGTTGCCTATCTTGACCATCCGGTGGTAGTCCGACGCACCGGTTTGGGGGTTCGTGATCACCTGCCGGTAACTGACGTTGGCAGATCCCAAGGGGGTATTGATCGAAGTGTTGTTGCCTATCCGGACCATCCAGTACCATTTACTGTCATCCCCGTAGCCACAGAAAGGTGGTCCGTTCGAGCCGCACAGTCCTCGGTTGTAGCTGATGAAGATGGCGACGTGTGTCACTCTTTCCTGCCGCATTAACTGGACCGCTAGCGACTCGTTTAGCATGAACCCGACCGCAATGTCCTGTATCGCCGTCGTATTCCCGGTTCCGTTATCTGAAAGCGTACTGAGTCCAGTGTTCACGGTGATCCAGTAGCCATAATCCCACCAGGCGAAGACAACACTTGAATGCGGCAGATTGTTGCTCATCCAGGAGAGGGCTTCAAGCCAGTCAGGGACCGCTGCTCGGACTGGAAGGCTCGCTGAGGCGATGGTGGTCGGAGTATAAGCCGATTGGACAGCATTGATGAAAGTCGGAACTACCAATATCATGATGATGAGGAGGATGCCAAGACTGAATTCTCGGCTTACTCTGCTGGTGAATCGAAGCTTCCGCCGGGGAAACAGCACCGTCTGCTGAATAATATCCATTGCAGGCTTGCCCAGTTCGACTACAGTTATCGCGGCGAGAGTTGCCATAACGGGCGCTAAGATCAAGGTTAGCCGGACCAAGCTAGCGGCAAAGTAGAACCCTGTGACGCCGAAGATTATCAATAGAACATCGCCCTCGCGCAGTCGTTGGAATGCGAAGAAGAACCCAAAGACTGCTAGAAGTATCAGGCTGCCAAGCTCAAGATACAGGCTCGCCCAAGTAGAAGGACGATTCTCAGCTACTGATGCGATGAGCGGTATGTTGTTCCTGACGAACGGGTCGACCGTGGCGAGAAATTTTCCTTGGAGGAGTGACCCTGAGATGACCTTGGTGCTTACCAATCCAAAGAGGATCGCGGCTGAAGAGACAATTGTGACAACTAGGATGCTCAGCCTTCCTCTCGTGGAATGGGCTAGCCTGGCAAGCTCCATCACGATTAGGAGGCCCATAACTCCGACCAGCGCAATCGTCGTGCTCTCGGTCAGAAACGCGTGCCCTAAAAGCGGGATTTCGGTCCCTACGTAGAGCATGAAACCCAAGGTCATGCCATAGGCGAGAAAGAGGCGGGGAGTGTAGCGTCTCAACACAACTAATGCCAAGGCGAACAAACCCAACACCTCGGCCGCGTAACGGAAACTTCCCCATGAGAATGACATGTAGATGAGGCTAATACTCGACATCATACTGTAGATGATCATGCTCTTCAAGCTCTTTCCGGGGCTAACTGCTCGCATGAAAAAGAGGAATGTAAGAATCATCGTCGGGATTCCAACCCCCTCATTGCGGAAGAACCCGAGTTCCGTGCGGCTGATAAGGCTCGAGCTGAAGGCTGCAAATAGAGCCGCGAACAGCCCGGCACTCTTTCCCCACAGGTCCTTTGCAAAGAAGTAGGTGGCTAAGACGGCGAAAGCGCCGAGCAAGACTGGGCTGTAAACAGCAGCGTCGTAGAGGCTAATGTTAACACCAATAGACTGAAAGAACTGATAGATCAGCACCCCGGTGAAGCTTGTCCCAGGGTAGCTTGTAGTTACGGGCGCACGCCCGAACGGGAACCATTCAGCAACATTGACGTAGCTAAACCATGACTGCCACCCGTTAGCAGTAATCTGTCGCATGTCGTTGAAGTTGAAGTAGGGATCGAATTCCGAGATGTACGCTCCCCAACGAAGCGGAAGCAGGCGAACCAGTGAGGCAAGGACAAGCGTGAGGGAGAGAATCGAATAGTGAAGAAATGATGCCCGGGAGATCAGACCAAAGTTTTTCCTTATTGATCTGAAGCGAGAGGCAATACTTTCACGCGTCAAGCCCCCTCGGATCTCACTGAGCAGGCTATCTGGTTCAACATTCACTTCTAGCTAACACGCTCTGTCGACTTGTCTGACAGTAACTATGATGCGGGTAGCTCTTACTCTGATGTTAATATTCTTGTTGCTAACCATTGAGAGAGAAACCAGTCATGCAGGGCCTATCTGTCATTAGCCTTCACCGAAATTACTCCTATTAAGAGCTATCCGGTTCAGTGGGGCATTGACTGGTTCCCGCTCTGCGCGTCTTCTAGGAGGCAGTCATCTTGTTCGTGCTACGTTGCAGGGTACGGTTCCCCAAATGATAATGCCGCTCTCATAACCTCTTTGCTAGAAACTGAACCAAGGATTTGATCCACTTCGTATCAAGCAGGGCCGTGATTTACGAGCCCGAAGATTTGTTTTCGCGAGGTTTGGTCTCATTCCAAAAGTTGTTCGGGACACGTTCAAGGCCGGAACAGTACCCCTGTCGGGAAGCTCAGTATACGACCAAATTCATGGTGGTTTACCGTAGAGACGCTTGGGGACGCAAAAGACTATTGAGCTGGGAGGGCGTCAAAATGCGAAGGGTCAGAGGACATTTTTGACAAACTGGAGATTCATCTTTCAAAAATGGGTCACAGGAAAATACGACCCCGAGCCCGAGGTCATCGCGGCGTTCCATCGAATACATGGAAAGCTGTTCGTAGACGTAGGCGCCAACGTTGGAAGGTACTCTGTAGGGCTTAGCGATAATTTCGATGAAATAATTGCCATAGAACCTAATCCCCGAGCGGGCGACATGTTATTGAAACGAGTAGCTAAAAATAAGCGGAGAAACGTGAAACTCATCCGTTTAGCCATCTCGAACAAACCTGGGCCCGTTACTCTTTATTTCGATTCGCCAACGTTTGTAAACCGACTGGCGAGACGTCTGCGCCCTTACCAAGGATTCTCTGGAAGCGCCGACACAATCATGGCCGAGTTCGATTACAAACCAGCCTACACATCACACCCCAACCATCTTTACAAGGGCAAGAAGGGAATTACTGTGAACGCAGTTCCTTTGGACTACATAATTTCCAACAGGACCGTCGACCTTTGCAAGATCGATGTTGAAGGGGCAGAGTTCCTCGTGCTTGAAAGTGCGACTAATGCCCTGAAAGGAGGCAGGATAATCAGAATCATGGTGGAGTTACACAATCGCGAGCGCAAGACTGAACTAGAATCCTTTTTGAAGAGACATGAATTCGAATTTAGATGGCTTGATCCAGGGAGAGTTTATGGTGAACGCATTGAGCAAAAATCAGTCACGAACTAATCGTGGATGATTCACGGAGTATCGAGCGTGCATCAGTTGACCAATAATAAACGGCAAACTATTACGGAGATGTATCAAAGGACACGAAATCGAGGTGAAGACAAGCTAGGCTGTGGATTTTGACGCTGACATGTTTGTTCTCTGTCTTCTCTCGATATATGCGTATCCAAGAATGAAACACCAAACTATGCCCAGACCAACCACGATCAAGTCTTCAATCTCGCGAAGCAAATACAAGTAATTGAAGACGATGAGCCACAGCGTTCCTAACAGTCCAAAGTAGATATAATTGTGCTGGTGGCCGATTGCTCTCTCAGTGTACCCCCAAACTTGGACAGGAAGTCCTACCGGAAGCTTCGCGATTGGAGCCAAGGCCAAGAATATCCAGCTAATCGGCGCCATTACAATCAGCCAGTTAATGCTCACATTCCAAGGCGCTCGGAACAGCTGGAAAGTTCCGATCAAAACGTAGGCGACGAAAACAACGAGCCCTAAAACTTGGCTGCCGTACCATAGGAAGGCGATGTCAATCAATGCCAACACGACTATCCAGAGACGTCCACTGTATCTTACTGCACGTACTATTGGCACATTGAGAGCGTACCATATCAAACCGTAGGGAACGTAGGAGAAATCAGGGTCGTACCTGAGAATCTTACGCAGGTTGGAGAGTCCCGGCAGAACATAGAACGTTATGTCCTTGGGGACTGGTCGCTTGAGAATCCAAACTAGCCGAAAAACCGTGAGTGTGATAATTGCGCCTACGATTTCCCAGGTCATGCGATTCCCAGCGGCTCCTAGACAGCGGAAAAACGGCTTCTAGTAGTCTTTCAAACTATTGCCTCAACAATTAACACTTTGCTACTTGAGAATTGAATCTCCTACACTGGGCGACCTGTGCCACCGACTTTTCGTATAGACAACGAAGGCTGAACCCTTTCAGATTGAACGACCCCGTAGAACAGGATACGTCCCAAACAATCAACTGTCAGACCATAATCCCTCTAGCTGTTCTTTACGCGTTCCCTTTGGTCGTATGTCGACCGGATGAGGCTCGCTGCAAAGAACAGATGGAAAGCGCAGCGTGGTTGCCTTGCTAACCGCGTACCTTACACTGGCTACCGATCATTCTCCGGCCTTACACCATTATCAGCAACGTCCACAATTTTCTTCTCGAACCTTTCTGGGCTGAACGGTTTCGCTTTTTCCGATATTTCTAGGGGATCAGTGGGGTCCTGAATGGCTTTGCGAATGGTGGGAACAAGGTCGTCAACAGAACTAAAAGTCATGCCTAAACCCAGACCTTCTATCGTCTCCGCGGGACCAGTATTCTTGGCAACTATAGGGTAACAGCCCGCTGATATCGCAGCAACAACGCTCAGCATCATTGCATTTTCTCCGCCGGTGTATAGGTAGACTTTACTCTCTTCAAGGAGGTGGGGTGCCTGCCCTAGTGTAGTCTTGAGGTAGACCACATTCGCTGGTATTCTTTTCTCAATGGTCCGTGCATAGGCCTCCAAACCTGGCTTCGTTCTTGCCAAAAGTATGAAACGGTATTCGGGAATCCTTCTTGCAGCTTCAAGAAATATCTCAACACGCTTCTCTGGAATCAGTCTTGTTACCTGAATCACCTGCTCCTTCTTCTGTCTTGGCTGAAACTGAGTGCAAGGTTGGAAGATAAGAGAAGAATTCCTGTATCCATTGCTTCTCAAACGCTCCAGAATACTCGGAGAAAGGGCGAAGTACCAGTCAGGACTTGGAGGCCTAACCCGAAGGATCTTCCTAAGAAGATTGTTCAATCCTCTTTTCACCGTAATATATCCGTGAGGTAGTTTTTGTCTAGGAAAAGAGCTGGACGAGTAACTTGCGGAATACTGGAATAGATCCGTCCCATGATATATGAAATGATAAAGGCGCGAGGGAACGTGGAAAGGAGAAGATTGAGTACAAAAGGTAACATCTGGGTCGATTTCTTGAAAGTATGATTCCGTCTTTCTAATGTCCTTGAAATCTTTGATAACTGCTATTCCCGGAATAGCTCTATGAGAAGTACTAGACTGGACATGATAGCATTCGCTTAGGACCTTTCCCATTCCAGGATAGACCTCGTCGGCCTTTGCAGGGTTGTTGGTGTCAGAATAAAGAGTTACTTTGTAGCCTGCTTGGAGAAGAGCCCGACAAACTTGTAGACAAAGCAATTCTCCACCCATATAGATCGAGAGGATGGGGTGAATTACCAGAGCCCTCTTCATTCAGGCATCACCGCCGCATTCTTTGAGCCGTTCCCGGCTCGGACCGCTTCTTTCTCTGGTAAAAGCTCGAATACAGGTGGCAGCAAACGGAGGAGGTTCCCATAGAATGCAGGAGCTAATCACCGCGACCCAACTGAATTAAGTCGTCGAAAAGTTGGTAGAACCCACGGGATCGCGAAGCACCGAGGCTCGCTGTGCTCGGACGAGAGAATTCATTGTTTCAAAGGGAGTTTGAACCTGTTACAGTTTGGTTCCACAGTTCTTGCAATAAATGGCTTCACGTGGGTTGTCAGTCATGCAAGCCTTACACTGATTATGGCCGAGGGCAGGTCTTGGTATGGTGAACGTCTTGTTGGCTCCAGAGTAAAGATTGAATTTGTCTCCGCGTTCGCAGCGGAACCTTGAAACTCGATATCCTTGAAACCTCCATTCTCGCTCGGGTGGGCTGGACACTTCAAGTCCACATCTAGGACAGCTTATGCTCATAGATTCCCCGAATACTTGACCGGTGCAAATCCGATATTTAAGATGAGACGTGCCTAAGGGGTTGGGATAGCCTTCACGGTGAGATTTCTCAGCCCAGCAATTCTTTTTTTGATGGAGTTCTCCAACTCTGTAACGACGATGTGCATTTGCCGCACCGTCATATCTCCATCAACAGCGACTTCCAAGATTCCTACGATGAATGGTCCGGCTCTTCTCAGCTTGAGCTCTTTGATGCTCTTAACTTGACGGTTCATGTGAATCACAGATTCTATCTCCTTCGTGAGTTCTGGATCATGAAACGCATCTAGAAGAACCAGCGAAGATTCTCTTAACGCCACATACGCGACCGTTAAGATGTAGAAAGCGACAAGCATACCGCCAAAAGCGTCCGCCCCCTCATGAAATCCAAGAGTGGTTAAGAGAACGCTGCCGAACGCTACGAACGATGAAGAAGCATCCTTTATCGAGTTCTTGGCATCCACATTCAACGAGAGAATCTTGTACTTTAAGGCCACCCGCCTCATCTGCAACGCACGATAAAGGGATACGAGTCCAGTGACGAGAAGGACTGCTAGAGCCGCGGGTAGAAAGTTAAGAGGCTTCGGACTCAGCAATGCTCTATAAGACCTCAAGAAAATGAACGATGCAGCCGCAACCAAGATCAGTGCTGCTATGAGAGCTGTCAAGCTCTCGACCTTGTAATAGCCAAACGGGAACCTCTTACTCGGCCTCCGCCGGGCGAAGTGCAATCCGGTCCAGACGAAGAAAGATACGGAAGCGTCAGACAACGAATCGACACCGTCCGCGAACAGAGCGACGCTCCCTGTCACCATGCTGAAGATGACTTCAACGATTCCAAGGGCCAAGAGGGTCCATACTGACCGCTGGGCTATCCGCTCGCCCGCCGCGAATCCAGTAGAGTCGTCCTGCAAATCGTTCCTCTATTTTCTAATCAATCTCAAGGCGTCGAGTTGTTGGAAGGAGGCTTAGACTCCCTAGAGCCTTTCACTGATCACAATGCGGATTTAAGACAAGTCTAGAAGTCAATTTCAGGAGCAAGTATTCTTGAGGAAGGCGCCGGGGGTGGGATTTGAACCCACGAGGGCCTAAGGCCCATCGGATCTCCGCGACCAACAATCTGGCTTAGCAATCCGACGCCCTACCAGGCTAGGCGACCCCGGCCTACTAGGCTCAGACAAAATGTTCGTCTAAATAACTGTTCAACTATACAAGATCCATTTCACCAGCTCTCGACCCTAGTAGAGCTCCCCACAAACATGGTTTGCGGGTCGGGTTTTGGAGGAGGGTAGAAACGGTCCTAGTCATGTCACAGCCTCCCAACTAGGCAAGAGTCTTCAAGGCTGAAGACGTCTCCCTCCCCTCTTCAGGTAAGACTCCTTATGTCTGATGATAACTCCGAGGAGTGAGAGAGAGGGTAAGGGCCTGCTACATCAGAGAGTTGTCGTATCACGGCGACTGAGCACTATGCTTATCATACTTTCCCTAGCATCGCTAGTATCGATATCGCCCAAGACTTTCCCCTCCGCTCATGCCACGGGATTTGTCTACGTGAATCCTCCAATGACGGCGGTTGCAGGTGTAGGTACAGTCGTAACCGTAAGAGTACAAGTGGCCAGCGTGGATCCCTTCGATGGTTGGGATATTCAGGTCCAATCCAATCAGTCCGTAATCGATCCCACTTCTCTTTCAATACAAGGGAACACCCTCGCCGTCAACTACAGCGAGAACGTTCTTGAGACGGTGAACTGCGTAAACGGGGTGAGTCATCCTACAAGCCATTGCGACCGATCTGACGGACCGGGTATTGTGCACTCGGCAGCCATGAGCCAAGAAGGTAGTCCGACCTATCCTGTTTATGGAGTGCTCTTTACAATAAACTACACAGTGGCTGGTTCGGGCTCTTACAGTCCCTTAGAGATCCAGAAAGCCATTATGACTAACGGCCCCGATCTCATCTTTGTAACAACCCGAGACGGAATCTATGGTATCCCACCCGGGGAGGGCTTCATGCTTAGAGCCTTCCCAGCTTCCCTGTGTATATTCCTAGGGTCAAGAGCAAATGTCACGCTGAATGTTTCAAGCCTCGGCGGCTACGCTGCAGAAGTTGATCTTGCTCTCGAAACCCCGCATCTCGGTCTCTTGGTATCTTTCAATGTGACTAGTACCACATTATGGCCAAACCAGCCCAGGAATGTGACAATGACCATCGCGACCGATAGCACTTATGAGGCCAGCTATTACACGATCACAGTGATGGCGACTAGTAACGGCCTTTCTCACACTGCCACGGTGTCAATATCCACGACGGACAAGCCGGACTTCGCAATCAGCGCTTCGCCTTCAATTCTCAGAATCCATGCCACCTATTCAAGCAGCTCGATTATCTCATTGGATACTCAATCCAGGTTTTCGGGTCCAGTTTGGTTAAGCCTAACTGTGCCGGAGGTTCTAGGACTGACGGCATCGTTAGGTGCAAGTGAGCTGACGATTTCGCCAGGCAGTTCCGCAACGACAGTTCTTGATATTCACACGCCAGATTCGACCCTCCCGTTTGTCTATCTGGTAAATATCACAGCGACTAGCCGGTTATCATCCCACGAGTTAACTATCATAGTGACGCCTCCGTCGCCGGATTTTCGCTTCCTGCTAACTGGCTTGGGGTTCGTGATTCAACAGGGCCAATCTCGCACATTTACTCTAACAATGACGAGCATTGACTACTTCAAAGGCCAGGTGAATCTTTCTGCTTCATCCCTTCTCGGGGCTGAGGAAGTATTCAGTCCCCCCTTTGTTGCTCTCGATTTCGGCAATTCGTCGGCCTCGACAATGACCCTCGCGACTGATGTAACTTCAGGGCTGGGAAATCACAACGTTACTTTGACCGCACTTGGAACAAGCGTCTTCGGCGCTAACGTAACGCACGTCATAGTTATGATTGTAACCGTTACTCAGCTTCCATCAAGGACAATACTGGGTCTCCAGCCCTTGATCTACTTCGGCACTATCGGAGCGCTCTGTCTAGTTGCTATTGTTGCAGCCGTTAGGGGAGTCAGAAAGCTCAAACATTGACGATTCCGAACCAACCGAAACCAGGTACAAAATTTGGTTAGCCACTATCCATGATCTGACTTAGTAATCCCTTGTCCTGCCCGGATAGAACGCTTACTGGATTGGGCGAATATCAAGCTTTTCTGAGTCCCGCATGCTTGGAAGATCCAGATATCTCAATAGTTTCTTGCGAACGATAGTCAATTGGGGAAAGAAAGGTCGTTACATTGACACAGGTAAGAGTGGGGAGACCTATGACGCGGAGATGGAAGCAACTGCTGCCGGAATCTAGTAGCGTGTAAACAATTAGGTGCTCTCCGCACTATTCCTTTCGAAACACCAAGCAGTACTGGTGCGAGCGGTTCCCGACCCATGCGTTGTATATTCCAAGCGGAAGTAATCGCTTGTCATCGTGCAACCAAACCCTCTCATCCTTCGGGACCCATGTTTTGGCTAGGGTTGTCAACGTTTCAAACGCGAGTGGGTAAAGCCGACCCTCTGAGAAAACGTTGTTCGTCACAACGACCAAGTATCCTGCAACCTTCACGATCTCATATACCTCGTCAAAGATTCGCTTTTGAGCATCTAGGAATTCCTCGTAATTACTAATGTTTCCAATATCCTCCGGATCGTTACTATAGTTAGTGTCCAACCCCTGCTGCTTGCGCTCGCGTTGCCGGAGGCTGGCACGTTTCAGCTGATTCCAGTATGGAGGCGATGTGATACAGAAATCGATCTCTGGAACCTTGTTCTCGTCCAGCACCTTTTGCAAGTTACGGGAGTTCCCCTGGAGTGCTAATTGCCAGGTTCCACTGGAGGGCGGAGTATCTTCGAGCCTTGACCTGGCCATCGACGCGTAGCGGGGATTGATCTCAACTCCGACTGCGTTTCGCCCTGCTGCTCTTGCTGCAAGAAGCGTACTCCCGGTTCCCATGAAAGGGTCGAGGACCCACATGTTGGGTTTGGTGAAGAACTCCACAAATTCGCGGACAAGCGTTTCGGGAAATCCGGCAGGATGAACCAGTTTCGTCCTATCTCGGGGCGGCGGGCTGTGTTTGAACCAAGACTTTGTGAATTTGATCCAATCTTTGCCAGAGAGATCGTTCAGTCGATTTATTGGTCCGCGATTTTTGCGAATTTCTTCGTTCAATGGCAAGAGTTTTATCATCGTTCCCCTTGCCAGAAACTAGGTTTATTAACGGGTTTCCGGCTGCCGTACTTTTCACCCGTGGTAGGTCGGACTCTAAGCCGTCCCCCGCTCCCGAGGTAGCAACTAATAATTGGTAAAGAAGCAAGACAAGGAGAAGGAACTCTCTTATGACGTATTCAAGCACGAACTTGTCCCCAAACACGTCCTGCTCAAGCCTGAAGAAGCGAAAGACATCCTAGGCCGCTATCACATCAAACCCTTCCAGCTACCCTACATAAAATCAAGCGACCCTGCCGCACGGACGATTGGCGCGAAACCCGGGGATATCATCAAGGTCATCCGGAAGAGCGCGACCGCGGGCGAGTCCGACTTTTACAGATATGTCGTGGAAGATTTTTGAAGAATATTGTTTTGAGTGAAATTGAATGGCAGTAACAACCCAACAACTCTGGAACCTATCTAAAGAGTTCATCAAGGACAGCGGCCTCGTCCGCCAACACATCGACTCTTACAACGACTTCGTCGAAAGAGGTCTCCAAGCTATAGTTGACGAGGTCGGAGAACTACCAATAGAAATCGGAGATTATCCACTACGCATCAAACTTGGCAAGATAGAGATCGGAGCACCCCGAGTAATAGAAGTGGACGGCACAGAGAGATCCATTTATCCCGCTGAAGCAAGAATCCGAAATCTAACCTACGCAGCTCCCCTTCACATGGAAATGATCCCCGTAATCGGGGAACGTGAAGGCCAACCCGAAATGGTCTACATCGGAGACCTACCTGTCATGCTCAAATCAAAAATCTGCCTACTCTCCAAACTCTCATCTG
>WNGM01003445.1_pt1 | contig 12645 bp, 10 predicted proteins | sample 5400571 | NCBI WGS metagenome assembly WNGM01 (sample SAMN13153378, study PRJNA577476) | soil metagenome | isolation source: 100 cm soil or saprolite under Garry oak tree replicate 2 | place: USA:California | collected 2016-06-15
GCTGCCCCGCGGCAATGCTGTCAGCCGGTGAGACCCAGACGTTGAGGACGCCGTCAACCGGGGCAAGCCACGAGATTAAACGACCGTCTGGGGATAATTTCGCACCGAAGAATGTCGGATTGTCGAATAGTTTCCGTCGGGGGATAAGCGGACGAACTGACATGTCGGCTCCGGTGGACGAAATCCCGGATGGAACAGGAATTCGCCTGCTCTCAAATTCGCGTCAGAGGTCTATCCGCCGACAGCTGCTCCCGACCAACGCCGCCCGTGGGCGCCAAGTCATTTCGGCACAAGTCATTTCGGAACAAGTCACTTCGGCAATGGCGGCGACGTGCCTTTCTTCGCCACGACGGGAGACTTGGTCGGGGCGACCGGCGGTTTCAGCGCTACGGCCTGCGCCGGCAGGTACTTCGCCACGATGGCGGGATCGAGCGAGGCCAATTCCGTATCCGGCAACCGGAACCAGGTCTCATCCTTGCCGAGCAGCGAAATTCCCCAATAGCCGCGCATCGTGAGCGACTGACCATCGGGGCTGACAGTCATCTTGGCTTTATAGATTTTGCCGTCGCGCGGATCGAGGACGTTGCCGTCTTCGTATTTCAGCCCAACGCGCTTCATGTTCCTGATAAAGGAAATTCCAAGCACCGGCGCGTTCTTGCGGTCATCGGTGCATTTCTCGCACACCTCATTGGGATCCTCGCCTGGAAGCGGGAACGTCTTGGCAATCACGCCTTCGAAGATGCCGTCGTGATCGACCACGAGAACCCACACCACCGGCTTGCCGTCCTCGATCTTCTGCCACAGCCCCGCGGCTGAGGGCTCGGCGGCTTGCCCCGGAAGCATGGTGGCGAGCAACATGACGAGCCCCATCAAGATCGGCAGCGCCTGTCGAAGTCTGGATACAGTCGTCCACATTGTCGTTACCTGACCAGCCCCTCGAGCGATGCCACAGACTACGGCCATTTTGCCGACGGTTCTAGTGCCTGGATCAGCTTTCAAGTGGCTCGAACATCGTCACAAATGTGCCGTAACCTTTTGAATGGCATTTCCGTACCGGATCAGTTGACCCCGAGCTTCTTCTGCAGGCTCGACGACGACGTCGTGTACTGGAACACCAGCCGTTTGTCCGGATAGACATAACGGTGCGCCTTCTGTGCCATCAGCGCGCCTTCGTGGAAGCCGCACAGGATCAGCTTCAGCTTGCCCGGATAGGTGTTGATATCGCCGATCGCAAAAATTCCAGGCACGCTGGTCTCGAAAGCCGATGTCTCGACCGGCACCAGATTGTTCTCCAGCGCAATGCCCCAATTCGCGACGGGTCCGAGCTTCATGGTCAGGCCGAAGAACGGCAGCAATGTATCGCACTCGACCTTTGAGATGGCATTGTCGTTGCCTTTGACGGTGGCGCCGGACAGCATACCGCCCTCGCCTTCAAGTCCCGTAACCTGACCGATCTTCAAATCCAGTTTTCCGGCAGCCACCAGCGCGCGCATCTGTTCGACGCTATGCGGTGCCGCGCGGAAGTCGTCACGCCGGTGCAGCAGCGTTACGCGCCTGGCGATCGGGTGCAGATTGAGCGTCCAGTCCAGCGCGGAGTCGCCGCCGCCGACGATCAGCAAATCCTTGTCGCGGAACTGCTCCATCTTGCGCACCGAGTAAAACACCGAGCTGCCTTCATAGGCTTCGATACCCGGCACCGGCGGACGTTTCGGCTGGAATGACCCGCCGCCGGCGGAGATGACGACCACCTTGCATTCGAATACCTGGCCGGCATCGGTCGTGACGCGAAAGCCGGGATCGCCGATCTTCTCGATCGTCTCCACCATTTCGTTGAGATGGAAGTTCGGATTGAACGGCTTGATCTGCTCCATCAGCGCTTCGGTCAGGCCATGGCCGGTGACGAACGGAATGCCCGGAATGTCGTAGATCGGCTTTTCCGGATAGAGCTCGGCACACTGGCCGCCGATCTTGTCGAGAATGTCGACAAGATGCGCCTTGATATCGAGCAGGCCCAGTTCGAAAACGGCAAACAGTCCGCATGGACCGGCGCCAATAATCAGCACATCGGTTTTGATCGCTTCGCTCATCTCAACTTCTTTTCGGTTGAACCCGGCATCAGGTCCGGCGCCCTCGGCTGCGCCTGTCTAGCCAAGGCGGAGCAACGAGGAAAGCCATAATATGACGCCCATGACCCCGGCAACCCCTTGCCGCAATTCGACAACTGGGCTGTAACGGCGTGAAACTACGGAGATCGACCCTGTGAACGCACCAGCCCGTCTCGATTCAACGCCGCGCCTGGAGGATTTCCCCTACCGGCTGTCCGACAATGTTCGGTTTGCGGATCTTGATCCCAATCAGCACGTCAATAACGCGGTTTATGCGACCTATTTCGAAACCGGGCGCGTCACGCTGATGAAGGACCGCAGTTTCGGGCTGATGCCGCCGGGCCTCGCCTGGATCATGGTCCGGCTCGACATCCATTTTCGCGCCGAGCTGCGCTGGCCGGGCACCATTGAGATGGGGCTTGGCGTCACGAAGTTCGGCCGAACCTCCGTGACATTCGATCAGGTGGTGTTTTCGGAAGGGCGATGCGTGGCATCGGCGCAATCGGTGACGGTGCTGATCGACGAGAGCACGCGTAAACCGACGCCACTGACCGCCGAGATCATCGAGAAGCTCCAGCGCTGGCGCCGCCGCGGAATCGACGGGCAATGAAGCGCGCCGCGATCGCGATATTGGCTTCGCGGGCTGTTTAGGCCTGCCGCTCCGGCGTCGATACCACGAGACCGTCGAGCGCGTCGCTCACCTTGATCTGGCACGACAGCCGCGAATTCGGCCGCACATCGAAGCCGAAGTCCAGCATGTCCTCTTCCATCGGGGACGGTGCGCCGACCTTCTCGCGCCAGGCCTCATCGACGTAGACGTGGCAGGTCGCGCAGGCACAGGCGCCGCCGCATTCGGCTTCGATGCCCGGAATGGCGTTGCGGATCGCGGCTTCCATCACTGTCGCGCCGTTTTCGACGTCAATGGTCCGGGTCTCGCCGCTGTGGTCGACAAAGTGAATCTTGGCCATGATTGCTCGTGCTGCCGGATGAGAGAGGTCCGGGCTGTCCTATAACGGGTCGATCCGCTCTGCGCCAGCGCCGGGGGCGAAAACCTGTGGCGCTGTTTTGCAAGGGCTTTTTGCCGGCCTGAGCTCAGGAGCGGCGCAGGATCGCATCGATGGCCGTGCGCGCCTGCTCCACGGCGTCCTTGAGTTCGGCGAGCGCCTGGACCGGATCGTCACCGTTCAGCACGGCGGTTTCCAGCCATCCGGCGGCATCGGCCACTTGAAATGCGCCGATCGCACGCGCCGAGCCTTTCAGCTTATGCGCCAGTTCGCCTGCATCGGCGGGCAAGATGGCAAGGGCGCGCATCAGGCCGACAGCCTGGGCCGCGAACATCGCCAGCACCTCATGCTCGAGGATGGCATCGCCAAGCGTCATGCGCGCGAGATGTTCGAAATCGATTGCACCGTCATCGGGAGCGAGCGGCGGCGATGGCATCCAGTCAATCCGTTGCAGATGATACGCCATGGCGATACCCCGAATCTCCCGCCCCATCGATCCGGCAATGGGATTTTCCGACAGCCAATCATACCAGTGGTTAACGCAACGTTTTGCTTGACTGACGCAAGTTCGCCTTGTTTTTGGCGTAGAGTCGCCCAATTGGTGAACTCGCAAAAATATTTTGTGGACCAGCAAGACCTTATGCCGTCGTCCTGTTAACGATGATTAAGATTGTATTAACCGTAGCCATTTCATTCGCAGCGCCCAGCCAATAGGATGTCAGCGGGGCATGAGACCGGAATCGAGCTTGCGAGGGATGTGCGCTGAGCTCTCCGGACGCATGAAGTAAAACGAGGGGTCTAGACTGAACATGGCGAACAATCCCAAGAAGGTCAAAGACCCCACGGAGGTCGCGCTTTCTGCCATTCAGGAAGCCTTGAACATCAGCGACGTGCCAATTGACAGGAGCAGGGATTCAATCCGCAGCGATGTGACGCCGACGAACTCTTCCCCTAGTCAGGATTACAACCCGAGCGCGTTCGACACCCGGCCGAGCGCCGATCGGCAGACCTTTGAGTCGGTCGAGGATATGCGCCCGACCCGCCGCGCCGCCAACGACGACCGCGAAACCATCGGACAGATTCTGCAGGCCATTCAGAAGGGCCGGCCTGCCCGCAACGTTTATACACTCGCCTCGCTTTTCGCCGCGGTCTGGGTTGCCGGCGCCGGACTGCTGACCGTCAGCTTCCTTGCTTCGCTGCAGGCTGCGGTCGGACAGGGCAGCGGCGCGCTGGTGCTGGCCGGCCTGGCGGCCATGTTCTTTGCGCCGGTGCTGCTGTTCTATTTCCTGGCCAGCCTTTCCTGGCGCGGCCAGGAGTTGCGGATGATCGCGCAGTCGATGGCGCAGGTTGCGATCCGTTTTTCGGAGCCCGAGGGCGCGACAAGCGACTCGATGGTAACGGTTGGCCAGGCGATCCGCCGCGAAGTCGCGGCGATGGGCGACGGCGTCGAACGCGCCATTGCGCGCGCCGGCGAACTTGAAACCCTGGTCGCCAATGAAGTCTCGGCGCTTGAACGCGCCTACAGCGACAACGAGGTGCGAATCCGTGCCCTGTTGCAGGATATCGCCCATCAGCGCGACAATCTCGTCGGCCAGGCCGAACAGGTTCGCAGCGCGATCTCAGGCGTGCAAATCGACCTGCGCCACGACATCGCACTGATCTCGGACGCCATCGCATCGCGCGTCGACGAGGTTGCAAAAAGCATCACCGGAGCGCTTGAAGAGCGCGGCGCCCACATCACCAGCGCGCTGAGCAATGCCGGCGACAACATGATCCTCGCGCTGGGAGAGCGCGGCGGCGACCTGCTCGATCGTCTCGAGGAAGCCAGCGCCGAAACCACGCGCGCGGTGCTCGACGCCAGCGAGCGCCTCACCACCAGCCTCAATTTCAAGACCGGCCACGTCCATGACGAGTTCGTCGATCTGGCCGACCGCGTGCACGAGATGCTGAACGAGCGGATCGACCGCATCACCAGCGAATTCGAGCAGCGTTCATCCACCATCGTCGACGGAATTTCCGACCGGACCGAACAGGTCCATGATTCGCTGAAGAACTCGAGCGACTCCCTGCTGCTGGAACTCGAACTGCGCAGCGGCGATCTTGTGAGCAAGATCGATGAAGCCGGCAATCGCCTCGCGGCGAATATCCTCACCAGCGGCGACAAGGCCAGCGAAGCGCTGGACGTCACCGTCAACTCGCTGGTGGCGAAGGTCGTGAGCCAGACCGAAACCACGCACGACACGCTCAGCCTGCAGATGAGCACGTTCGATGAGTTGGTGAAGAACCAGGGCGGCGAACTGGCGGAAAAGTTCGCGCGCGACAGCGGCACGCTGGGTGCTCTTATCACCCGCCACATCTCGGAGTTCGATCGCACCGTCAAGACCTTCGGCGGCGAAATCGTCGACCGCATGGGTCAGCGCACGCAGGATATCGCCGAAAGCCTGAAGACCTATGTCGACACCTTCGACACCCGGTTGACCTCAAACAGCGGCGAGATCACGGCCTCGCTCGACCAGCGTCTGCTGCAATTCGAGACCACGCTCGAAAACCGCGTGGCCAATCTCGATACCTCGCTCGACAGCAAGATCAAATCCTTCGATGAATCCGTCGATGGCCGTCTCAAATCGCTCGAGCAGACTTTCGACACACGGGCGCAGTCGGTTACCGAAACCATCGACAACCGTCTCGGCACGCTGGCATCGTCGCTGACCGATGGCGCCGCGCAGGCGATCCACTCGATCGACTCGCGCCTCAACCAGCTCACCTCTTCTTTGACCGACGGCACCGCGCAGGCGATCGAAGCGGTCGACCGCCGCATCTCCAATGTGACCGAAACCATCGATGGCCGCAGCGCCCAGCTCACCGACACCATCACGGCGCGGTTCCAGGAAATTCATCAGGGCATCGAAACCCGGGTCGGCGCGGTTGCCGTCGATATCGATATGCGCGTCGCGCAGTTCGAAGACCTTCTGGGCACGCGCGTCGAAGCCGTGGCAGGCCGCATCGAGAGCAGCGGACGGCAAGCCAGCGAGGGCCTCATGGCACGCGCCGAGGAGTTGTCGCTCGGAATCAAGTCCCACGTGGACGACGCGGAACGCTCGCTGACGAACCTTGTGGTCAATACCAGCGAGACCATTCAGACCGGCGCGCGCGCGGCGCAACAGTCGCTGCTTTCGGTTTCCTCCGACGTCGGCGCGCAGCTGAAGCTGACCTCGGCGGAAGTCGAGCGCTCGCTCACCGCCGTCGGCACCGGCGCCGCGAACTCGATTGTGACCAGCGCCCGCGATGCGCAAGCCACATTGGTGACCGCCTCGGCCGATGCCGCGACCCAGATCAAGTCGTTGTCCGCCGACATCGAACGAACCCTCTCCGCGGCCGGCACCGCGACCGCCAGTTCGGTTGTCGCCGGCGCGCGCGAGGCGCAGACCACGCTGGTCACGGCCTCTGCGGACGCGGCCAACCTGGTCAAGTCATTGGCCGCCGATGTCGAACGTACCCTGATGGCCGCCGGCACCGCGACCGCCAGTTCGGTGGTCGCCGGCGCGCGCGAGGCGCAGACCACGCTGGTCGCCGCCTCGTCGGATGCCGCCAACCACGTCAAGTCGCTTGCGACCGACGTGGAACGTACGCTGATGGCGATCGGGACGGATACTGCGGCCTCCATTCTAGGCAGCGCGCGCGAGGCGCAACTTTCGCTGACGGCAACGTCAGGCGAGGCAGCGAACCAGATCAAGGCGATCTCGGCGGACATCGAGCGGTCGCTTGGTGTGGTCACCACCAATACCACCGACAATATCCAGACCAGCGCGCTCAATGCGCAGACCGCTCTGGTGGCGGCATCCAATGAGGTCAGTTCGCAGGTCAAGGCGACATCGGCGGAAGTCGAACGCTCGGTTCTCGCCGCCAGCGGCGCATTCGGCACGACCATGGCCGGCAAGACCGACGAAATCGTTACGTATGTGCAACAGCAGACCGATCGTCTCTCGCAGATAATCGATAGCAAGCGTGGAGCGCTGGTCGAGGCGATGGGCGCGAAGACCAGCCAGCTGTCGGCCGATATCGACCGCGTCACGTCGGACGCGCTGAAATCGATCGAGACCAGGGGGGTGGCATTCTCGCAATCGATGGCGACCAACGGGTCCGACGTCGCGCGCACCATTACCAGCGCCGGCGAGCTGGCAACAGGAGCTGTGAGCAAGTCGCTGAAGGACCTCGAACTCGCCTCCCGGACGGCGATCGACCAGTCGCGTCAGGTGTCGATCGCGGCAGTGACCGAGATGCAGGAAACCAGCAAGATCCTGCGAACCGATACGGTCGCCCTGTTCGAGCGGCTGCGCGAAGGCAATATCCTGTTGCAGGAAGTGCTTACCGGCGCGCATGACAATCTCAACTCGCTCGAGCGCGCCCTGGTCACGCGCGTGGCCGACTTCGTGTCCGCCATGAACGACGTCACCTCGCGCAACGGCATCGCCACCCAGACGCTGGAAGACCAGTTGTCCATCTTCAACACCAAGACCACGAGGGCGCTGGAAGATCTCGGCTCGCTTTCCAGCCAGTTCGAGTCGCACGGCAAGGCGCTGGTCGATGCCGCCGATCTGGTCGAGCAAAGCAACCGCAACACCTCCACCTCCGTCGCCGATCGCAAAGCCGAGCTTGAATCGCTGGTGACGACGATCGATTTGCGAACCACCGATCTCGATCACCGGTTGTCGCGGTTCACGGGCTTGCTGGATGAATCGCTGTCCGCCGCCGAAGCGCGGGCGCGCGACATCGCGCGGGTGGTCGCGGAAACGGCCGGCGCGGGTTCTTCCGCGATCAGCCGGCAGTTTGAATCGGTTCGCGCGTCGGCGGAGGAGGAACGACGGCTGACAGCCGACGCCATGAGCGAAATGTATCAGCGGAGCACGCAGGAAGCCGACGCCATGTTCAAGCAGTCGGCGGACAAGTTCGCCGTGATGGTGCAGGGCATGAAGCAGATGGCTTTGGAGATGCATAACGAGCTGGAAGCCACGCGAACCGAACTTCGCCGCGGCGTGCTGGAGATGCCGCAGGAAGCCGCCGAGAGCACCTCGCAGATGCGCAAGGTCATTGTCGACCAGATCGAGGCGCTGGCCGAACTGAACCGGATCGTCGCACGTCATGGCCGCGGACTGGACGTAGCGACCGCAGCCCGCCCGAGCGCGCAGCGCGATGAGGAGCAGATGCTGGCAACCGGCACTGGGCGCGCCGAGGCGCAGCCGCAGCCGCGGCCCGCACCACGTCCGCGCGACGCCAGCAGCGCCTCGAATTTACCGCCGCCGGACCTCGGCACGTCGAGTTCGCGCCGCACCGAAACGCCGCCGGTCAGCCCGACCAATCCCGAGCCGGGACGCGATGGATGGCTCTCCGACCTGTTGAGCCGCGCCGACACCGGCGGCAGCAACCGCGATGCCCCGCGCGGCCGCGCACCGCAGCCCGGAATTGGCGGCAATCCACTGGAGTCGCTGTCGCTCGACATCGGCCGCCTGTTGGATCGCAATCTCGCGGGAGAGATGTGGGATCGCTATCAGCGCGGCGAGACCAAGGCATTCACCAAGCGGCTCTACACGCCGGCCGGCCAGAAGGCCTTCGATGAAGTCGCCCGCAAATATCGCGCCGACCGGAGCTTCAAGCAGACGGTCGACCGCTACATCGCCGAATTCGAGCGATTGCTCGACGAAGTCGCGCGCGAGGACCGCGGGCCCGCGGCGCTGCGCAACCACCTCACCTCGGAGACCGGGCTGGTCTATACCCTGCTCGCCCACGCGGCGGGACGGCTCGGATAAGCTTCAGACGGATCGCGGATTAAAAAACGGAGGCAGCGATGCCTCCGTTTTTGTTTTTGCAACACACTTTCCGAGATCAGACAGCTTGCAGCAGGTGGAAATTCTGGATATATTGCTGGATATAACTCGTTAGCCTTGGAGCAGGTCATGGGGGATGCGGCGCAGAAGAGAGCACTACGGAATTACCGGAGTCGGCTGGTCAAGCGCGGGATGGCGCGATTTGAGGTCCTCGGCCTGGATACCGACCGCGACCTGATCCGGTCCTTGGCAAGGCGGCTTGCTGAAGACGACCCCGATGCCGTGCGGCTTCGAGCGGCTGTTAACCGGACGATGGCTGGCGAATCGCCAAAGAAGGGCGGCATCCTCGCCGCGTTGCGCCGCTCGCCGCTGGTCGGAGCCGATCTCAAACTTGCCCGTCCGCATGAAGCCGGCCGCAAGGTCGACTTGTGACGCGCTATCTCCTTGACACGAACATCATCAGCAATGTCACAAAGCCTAATCCATCCACGGCGCTTCTCGCATGGATGGCGGAACAGACCGACAATGACCTGTTTATCTCCGCGCTGACCGTTGGCGAAATCCGGCGCGGGTTGCTGGAAAAGTCTGCTGGAAAAAAACGCGCTTTGTTGGAAGCCTGGTTCGTCGGCCCGGAAGGACCGCAAGCCCTTTTCGCAGGCCGCGTGCTCGCTTTCGACGAGAAGGCGGGCCTCATCTGGGCGCAGCTGATGGCTGACGGTACCGCCAAGGGGCGACCACGGAGTGCGCTCGACATGATCATCGCCGCAATCGCTGAGGTCAACGGTTGCGTCGTTGTGACCGATAACGAGAAGGATTTCACCGGGCTAAAATTCGTCAATCCGCTTCGAACTCGCAGGATGGACTAGCCAATTCGGTCGGACGCCGTGCGCTGCACGGCCCCCGTCCCTATTGCCGTTTCCGCTCGGTCGCCGCCGCTGCTGCTGCTGCTGCTGGCGGTGCCGCCGGTGCTGGTGCGGCGTTGCTGTTGCCCGCGCCGAACAGCAGGCGGGTCGGGTTGCGGTCGAGATTGTTCACCGCGCGGCTGATATCGCCGAGGGTGCGGCGGCCGTCGGCCATCAGGAGACCCGATCGCTTGTCGAAATCCTCCGCCAGTTCGCGGATCGATTTCACCGCCTGAAACAGCTCGCCGCCGGCGCTGCCGCCCGCGAGCGTATTGAGACCGAGCATGAGGTTGTCGGCCTTCCCCATCACGCCGTCGACCTTCAGCATGACGTTGTCGATCCTCTCGGAATTGCGCGCCAGCGCCAATGTAAACGTCTCGAGGTTTCGCAACGAGTTCTTGACCGCCTCCTGATTGTCGGCGACCACCCGGTTGATGTTCTGCAGCGTGCCGCGGATCGCCTCGGTGACGTCCTGCAGCGAGTTCGGATCGGCGGTCAGCACCGGCACGCCATCCTCGTCGAGGGGAACGCCGGGTGCGGCCTCCGCGCCGCCCTTCAGCGATATCGCCGCGACCCCGGTCAGCCCCTGGAATTCGAGCCCTACCAGCGTGTCCTTGCGGATCGGAGCGTTGTTCTCGACCATCGCCAGTGCGACAACTCGACGCGGGTTGTCCAGCTTCACGGAGGTCACCTCTCCGATCCGGATGCCGTTGAAATTCACGCTGCCGCCGTTGCGCAAGCCGGTCGCCGGACCTTCGAACACGATGCGGATCGGACTGCGCGCCTTGGTGGCATGCAGCGACTGAAACCACAGCACAAAGCCGAACGCCGCGGCAATCACCGCCAGCGTGAACGATCCGATCAGGACGAAATTCGCCCGCGTTTCCATCAACCAACTCCGATCGTATTAGCCCATGACCGCGCGGGCGCGCTTGCCGTGGAAATAGGCCCTCAACCAGGGGTGCTGCGAGGCCTGCATGTCGGCCATCGATCCTGCGGCAATGATCTTACCGTTCCCTAAAACGGCAATCCGGTCACAAGCTGTGTAAAGGCTGTCGAGATCGTGGGTTACCATGAAAACCGTCAGGCCCAAAGTACGCTGCAAGGTCCGCACCAGCTCGTCAAAGTCGCCGGCGCCGATCGGATCGAGGCCCGAGGTCGGCTCATCGAGGAAGACCAGTTCCGGATCGAGCGCCAGCGCGCGCGCCAGCGCTACCCGCTTGATCATGCCGCCGGAGAGTTCCGAAGGAAAACGGTCGGCAACCTCGGGCCGCAACCCCACCATGCCGAGTTTGGCCACCGTAATCTCGTCAAGCAGCCGCTGCGAGACGTTGAGATATTCGCGCACCGGGAACTGGATGTTCTGCCGGACGGTCAGCGAGGAAAACAGCGCGCCCTGCTGGAACAGGATGCCCCAGCGCCGCTCGACACCCCGTCGCGCGTGAGCGTCGGCCGCATCGAGATCGATCCCGAATACCTCGATGCTTCCGCTGATCTTGGGCACGAGGCCGATGATGGTGCGCGTCAGCACCGACTTGCCCGCGCCGGAAGGGCCGACAAAGCCCAGAATCTCGCCGCGCTTCACATCGAGATCGAGGCGGTCCAGAACCCTGGTTGCGCCGAACTGCACCGAGATATCGCGCACCCGGATGATAGCGTCGGATATTTCAGGCGCCATCGTCACATTCCAATCGACGCGAAAAAGATCGCGAACACGCCGTCCATGACGATCACGAAGAAGATCCCCTTCACCACCGAGGACGTGGTGTGCTGCCCGAGCGATTCGGCGCTGCCTTCGACCGCAAGCCCCTCGACGCAGGCGACGATCCCGATCACCGCCGCCATCACCGGCGCCTTGATGATACCGACGGTGAAATGATCGATCGAGATCGCGTCGCGCAACCGAAGCAGGAACGCTTCTGGGTCGACCCCGCCATACAGCCACGCCACCAGCCCGCCGCCATACAGCGCGGCGATGGCGCCGAGAAAGGCCAGGATCGGCAGCGCGATGATCAGCGCCAGCATCCTCGGCAGAACCAGAACCTCGATCGGATCGAAACCCATGGTGCGCAGCGCGTCGATCTCCTCGCGCATTTTCATGGAACCGAGTTCGGCGGTGTAGGCGCTGCCCGATCGGCCCGCCACCATGATCGCCACCAGCAGCACGCCGATTTCGCGCAGCACCAGCACGCCGAGCATGTCGACAACGAAGATATCCGCACCGAATTTGCGGAAATGAAAAAGGCCCTGCTGCGAGATAATGCAGCCGATCAGGAAGGTGATGAGCACCACGATCGGCACCGCGCGCCAGCATACCTGCTCGAGATGATGCACGGTCGAAGTCAGGCGGAATCCGCTGGGGTGAATCATGACCCTGCCGCCCGCGGCGAGGACGGCGCCGAGCATGTCGATCAGGCTGATGATGGTGGTGCCGATGCCGACCATGCTGCGGCCGACCTGATCCAGCATCCCGGTAACCGTCACCGATGTGGTGTCGAGGGCCGGCGCGGCTTTCACCCTGCGGACTTCGTCGACCAGACTAGAATAGTTGGCCGATAGCCCGGCAATGGTGGCCTCGACGCCGCCCTGGGTCAGATTGCGGCGAAGCCGCTCGATCAGCCAGGCCCCGAAGGTGTCGAGTTTGGAGACCTGCGAGACATCGATGAAGATGTCGGGCCGGCTTCCGGTCAGCTTTTCAGCATCGGCAACCATCCGCTCGAGCACCGGCGCAAAGCGGGCGGTCCAAGAACCCGTGGCACACAGCGCAAGTCCATTGCCCTGTGCGATCCGCTCCAATGTCGGGTCGCCCTTC
>WNGM01009677.1_pt1 | contig 12645 bp, 13 predicted proteins | sample 5400571 | NCBI WGS metagenome assembly WNGM01 (sample SAMN13153378, study PRJNA577476) | soil metagenome | isolation source: 100 cm soil or saprolite under Garry oak tree replicate 2 | place: USA:California | collected 2016-06-15
ACTGAGACTCGGGAGGAAAGCCATCGGGATCGACGCCTCGGCTGATTGCCTAGCGTTCACCAAGAAACGAATCCTGGAGTTCAGCGGACAGGAAGGTGCGCGGAGCAAGTCCAGGCAGGGATGATTATAGGTCGTAACTCGATGTCCGAAAGGGGCTTCGACGTGCGAGAACCGACCCAGGGCGCTCCGCGTCGCCTCGGCGCCGAGGCCTGCCTCCCACCTGACAGCCTGGCAGTGTGAGACGATGGACGTCCTCGTGATCGTGCGGGGGCTCGCCGCGGGCCTCGCGGCCACGGGAGCGATGACCCTCCTGGAACTCCCTGTGCGGTTTCGTTGGGGCATCGAAGGCCTCCTCGATTGGCAGGTGAACCAGAGGATGGCTTCGCGGATTCTCAAGCGGCCTGCGGACGCCGTTCTCCTCCCAGGGCTAGGGCTCCACTTCCTCCACGGGCTGGTCCTAGGCGTCGTCTTTGTGTTGGTCCTTCCCCTGTTCCCGTCCGGGCCTTTGCTCTGGGTCTTGGGACCCGGGTACGGCATCGCCCTGTTCGCCATCACGCTGGCAATCCACAGGCCGGCCACGGGTGGCAGCCCCTGGTCGAGACAGCTCGAATCCGTTGCGGTGACGACCAGCTTCCTGACCCATTTGGCGTACGGCACCGTCCTGGCGCTCTTAGTGGTGTGGCCCTGACCGCCTGGCGCGCAGGCCATATTGCAGATTGGGAATCGGAACTTTGGTCAAGTGGTTTGGGTCGAGACGCAAGGGTGGGGAATGGGGACTACAAGAGGAATTATGCGCCGGACTCGATGCCCATGTCGATGGTAGGCAACGTACCGGACCTTCGGACCGAGATCGGTCGCATCAAGTGGTGGCACACCATCGACCTCGGAAACGGGATCGTGACCCCCGGCCACGCCGACAACCTGGCGACACTCGGGAGGATCGGGCTGCCGGAGCGGCTTGATGGCAAGACCGTCCTCGATATCGGTGCCTGGGACGGGTTCTATTCTTTCGAAGCGGAGCGACGAGGGGCCGCCCGTGTCCTCGCGACGGACGCCTTCTCGTGGGGGGGGCGGGGGATGGGGGACGAAGGCCGGCTTCGAGCTCGCGCGGAAGGCACTCGGCTCGAAGGTCGAAGATCTCTCCATCGACGTGCTCGATCTCTCGCCGGATCGGATCGGCACGTTCGACCTCGTCTTGTTCCTCGGAGTCCTCTATCACATGCGGCATCCCCTCCTCGCCTTGGAGCGCGTGTCCAGCGTGACCAAGGATCAGCTGATCCTCGAGACGCACGTGGACCTCCTCTGGAACCGGCGGCCCGCCATCGCGTTCTATGCGGACGACGAACTCCATAGAGATTCGACAAATTGGTGCGGCCCGAATCCCGCCGCCGTGACCGCGATGCTGAGAAGCATGGGGTTTCGCAAGGTGGAGAGGATTTCGACCTTTCCCTCGCGCTTCCATCGGCTGGCCTACGCGCCACTCGACGCGGGAAGGACCGGCAATCCGCTCTTGGCTCAAGCTCAGCAGACTCGAGTGGTATTCCATGCATGGCGGTAAGGGTGCACCATGCGGAGCACGAGACCGTGACGGAAGGGGAAGAGAAGTTTGGCTCACCGCGAGGAAGCCTTCGTGTCGGCCTCGTCTAGGCCTTCGGTGGCGGGGACCGTGGCGAGGAACACCCGGAATCCGGGAGACCCGTACAACGAGAGCCTGCCCACGTTTTCGAACAGAGCGCCATGCCACATCTCGACCGGCTTTTTCTCTATCATACCCGCCCCCCGGAGAACGTACGCCACGCCGCGCCGTTCGCGATCGATGGGGACCGACACGTCCGCCTCCCGGGTGAAGTCGATGTCCGTGCACTCGAGTCGCATGAACGCGTCGGCCCGTGCGAGGGGACCGACCACGGGGCGCTGAATCGTGCCGTCAAGGGATTCCGTCGCATCTCCGGCATCCTTGATCTGGATGGAGGTGGGCGGTGCCTCCGTGTGCCACGGCAAGCGGAGGACGATCGACAGCCAGCGAGCGCTCCGGCCTTCCTGGGTCGGCTGCATCGTGAGTTCGTGACGAATCTCCTGGTGAGCCGTGACCACGAGCACGGACCCTGGGAAAAGCACCGTGTGCGTGCCCGCTCCATCCTCGTGGTGCACGCTGCCATCGAGCACGTAGGCGACGACCTCCTCTGCCAAGTGGGGATGAAGGCCGACCTGCATCCGGCGCGTCGCGACGGTTTCAGCGAAGCGATCGAACGGAGGGAACGGACCCTGTTCGGCCGTCGGCATGAGCAAATGCGATGTCGGATCGGAGAGGTCTTCGTGGCTGGATCGAATCATCACTCGTCCATGAGGGGCTTTCCCGGTCATCGATGCCACCTGACATCCCACAATGGATGTGTGACGCTATTTAGGTTCGGTGTCCGCGTCGGGACATGCGGTCCTCTGTTTCTTGGTTCACCCGACCCGGTTGGTCCACAGGTTTCCGTGCAGACACGTTATATACTCCCGACCGACGTGCGGAAAACAGCAGGAGGAGGAGAGGATTGAGTACCGTCACTGTGGGTCAGGAGAACTCGGCGCCGATTGAGATCTACTACGAGGATCACGGATCCGGCAAGCCCGTCGTGTTGGTCCACGGCTGGCCGCTGAGCGGCGCATCCTGGGAGAGACAGGTCGCGGCGCTTCTCAGTGCAGGTCACCGGGTCATCACATACGACCGCAGAGGGTTCGGCCGGTCCGGCAGGCCTGCGAGCGGGTACGACTACGACACCTTCGCCGAGGACCTGCACGAGCTCGTGACGAAGCTCGACCTGCGTGATGTCGGATTGGTCGGCTTCTCGATGGGCGGCGGGGAGGTGGCCCGTTATCTGGGGAAGTACGGATCCGACCGCGTAAGCAAAGCCGTGTTCATGTCCGCCGTCCCGCCGTTTCTCCTGAAGACGGCCAACAATCCGGAGGGTGTGGACGGCGCCGCGTTCGAAGGGATCAAGGCGGGAATTCTCGCGGACCGCCCGGCCTTTCTGTCCCAGTTCCTGAAGGATTTCTTCAACGTGGACCAGCTGGGCGGGAAGCTCGTCAGCGACCAGGTCGTTCAGATGAATTGGAACATCGCGGCGGGCGCTTCGCCGAAGGGAACCCTGGATTGCGTCACGGCGTTCTCATCGACGGACTTCCGGAACGATTTGAAACATATTGACGTGCCGACGTTGGTCATCCACGGGGACGCGGATCGGATCGTGCCCTTCGCCGTCTCCGGCAGGCGGACCGCGGAGTTGGTAGAAGGCGCCAAGTTACTTGCCATCGAGGGCGCGCCGCACGGCCTGAACTGGACGCACGCGAACAAGATCAATCCAGAGCTGGTACACTTCCTCGGGTAGCTGCCGCCAGCACTCGCGACCGTCCCGTTCTCTCGTTCAAGGGCACGCAGGAGGGCGAAGACCAACGCGAAGTCGTCGTGGGCCCCATGGATCGGATCGCCCGGGGCACGGCGACCGATAAGCATAGAACGAGTGCGCGCCTTGTCGGGGGACCTTGTCCCTCAATGTCGAGGGCGATCAACGAGCCTCCGGAATCTCGGACGGGCAGGAGCGCCGCCGACCGCGTCCTCGAATCGAGACCCTTGCCGACCTCATCTTCGGACTCTCGCTCTCGATCGGATCGCTCGCCCTCCTCGTGAGCTCGCCCGTGTCGGGCGACGAGATCAACCGCCACATCGTGGCGTTCGGGTTCACGTTCCTCATCCTGATCACGGCCTGGCTGATCTACACGACCTACATGTCCGTCCTGCCGATCGAGACGAAGTCGGTGACGCTCCTCAACGTCGTTCTGCTCCTCCTGGTCGCGGTCATTCCGTACCTGCTCAACACGGTCGAGGTCGTCAACCCGACGCTCAATCCGGAGGAAGCCGCCCGCGTCAGCGACTACTCGTCCACCCTGTTCACCCTTGACCTCTCCGGCATCATGTTGATCCTCGCCGCTTTCGCGCACGTCCTCAGCATCGAGGAGAAAGGCCTCGTCGCTCCGGAGACCGTGAGACTGTTCCGCAGCGGGAGGAACCGATTAGTAATTCTGGCAGCCCTGATGACGATCGCGATCGCGCCGCCGTTCTGGGAGGTGACGATCGGCGGCGTGCAAGCCCGAATCCTCTGGTGGTCCCTTCCTCTGCTCTCCTACTGGATCGGCCGTGCCGTACGTCCGGAAAGCCGGACGTATCGGCTTAGATCGTGAGCCGCCCGGCGGACAGCAAGACCGCCAGGGCATCGACAGTGACCCACTCGTTCATCCGCGTCCGGCTCGTCCCGCCCCAATCGACGTAGTCGGCGTTCGCCTCCATCGTCCGAGGACGGACCTTGTAATGGCGCTTCTCGGCGGGCCAACCGCCATCGGGCAGGCGCCGGCCTTCGAGGAGATCGAGCGCGTCCGCGCAGCGAGGATCCCGAATCCGTCCAATCTGGCGCATGGCCAGCAGTCCGCCGAGGTAGTCGTAGTGCCAGTACAGCGGGTAGTGGAGGGCCGTGAAATCCGGGTGGATGATCCGTCCATCGGTGGCCCGCTTGAACAGCTTCCTCCGGAGAAACACCTCGCTCGCCCGCTCGACCGCCTCGTCGACGGCGCCGGACTTGCGGGTCCGCGCGTACGCCGCGAGACCGAGCATCGGCAACCTTGTCTCCATGAACGAAGACGTGTCGGCGGAAGGGTGGCGGTCGCAGTTCCACCCTCCGTCGGGCCACTGCCAATGCAGAAGGCGCTCCGCGAGGAGGTCGGTCCGGTCATCCGCGAGGCCCAGGATCGTCAGGAAGTAAAGCGGATTCCCCTGTTGGGAGGCACACCGACGGTACCGACCTTCCATCACAGGCACCCCTTCGTTTCGGTACGCCTCGGCCTCTGTGTGGGCGACGAACTCGCGGTAGTAGCTCGGTCTGAGCCAGAATTCCAGGATGCGGTCCCGGATCGGATAGAGGCTCTCGTCGTCTTCGGGGTATCCGATGTCGGCGAGGCTCGCGAGCACCCAGTGGACCCCGTGCCATTTGTAGTAGACCGCCCGTGCAGTCCCCGGCCGGCCGAGCTGGTCGCGTCGAGAGAGGAGCGCCCGCACCCGCGGGGAGCGACGGATCTCGTCCTCGAGGGCACGCACCCGTTTCGAGTCCCGCTCCTCCCCGAGGACGTGGACCCTCGTCTTCCATTGAATCGAGGGCTCCTTCGATCCGAGGAGCGTGTCCACGACCGAGCCAGCGCCTAGGGTCACCGTGAGTTCCGAAAAACCGAGGCCAGGAGAAATAGGTTCCGGACCGCGACATGCCCCACCGGGCCATGTGGGGCATGCCAGTCCGTCCCCGCACTCCATAAATCATCCGCCGCCAATCCCGTCCGCATGAAAGCCGCCGCGCTACTTGTCTCCTGCCTGGAAAGTGAAGGCGTCCGTTTCGCCTTCGGGATCCCGGGGGAGGAGAACCTCGAGCTGATGGACGCGCTCCGCGACAGTTCGGTCCGCTTCGTCCTGACCGCGCCGGCGTCTGCCTGGCGACGCTGGGGCCCGGCGCCACGAACCTCGTGACCGGCGTGGCGGACGCGTTCCTCGATCGCGCTCCGCTTGTCGCGATCACCGCCCAGGCGGATCTGACGAGGATCCACCGCGAGTCCCACCAGTACGTCGAGATCCTGAAACTCTTCGCTCCCATCACGAAGTGGAACGCCCGCATCGAGGATCCCGGGACCGTGACGGAGGTCGTCCGCAAAGCCTTCAAGCTCGCGGAGGCGGAGAAGCCCGGATCGACGCACATCGAGCTGCCGGAGAACGTCGCCGAGGCGGACGTGCGTGCGAACCGGAAGCCGCTGCCGCGGGACCGGATCCGAAATCCGTCCCCGGATAAGGCGAGCCTCGACAAGGCCGCGGCCCTGATCGAGAAAGCCGAGCGGCCGCTCGTCCTCGCGGGGAACGGCGTGATCCGAAACGGCGCGTCCGAGGAGTTGACGGCGTTTGCGGAGGCGCTGAGCATCCCAGTGGCGCACACGTTCATGGGGAAGGGCGCGGTCCCCTGGACATCGCCCGTCAGCCTCCTCACGATCGGAGTCCTGCCGCGCGACTACGAGCTCGCGGGGCTCGGCGAGTCCGACCTCGTGATCTGCACCGGGTATGATTTCGTCGAGTACGATCCTCGGACCTGGAACCCACGGGGGGATCGACGCATCGTCCATATCGATTCCCTCCCCGCGGAAATCTCTGCCCATTACGTCCCGGACGTAGAAGTCGTCGGAGAAATTCGCGAGGCGCTCCGCGTCCTTCGAGAGCGCGTCCGACGGCCCTCGCATGCCGAGGGTGCGAGCGCGGCTCGAGAGCGCGTCCTGAAGAAACTGGCGTCGGAGCTCGCGGTCCGCTCGACGAAACGCATGAAGTCGCAGCGGGTCGTGTGGCAACTGCGGGACATCCTGGCACCGGACGATCTCCTCATCTCCGATGTGGGCGCGCACAAGCTGTGGCTCGGGCGGTTCTTCCGGGCCGTCAAACCGAACACGGTCCTCATTTCGAACGGGCTTTCCGCGATGGGCATCGCGCTGCCCGGGGGAATCGCCGCGAAGCTGGAGAATCCCGATCGACGCGTCGTCACCCTGAGCGGGGACGGCGGGTTCCTGATGAGCGTCCACGAGCTCGAGACCGCGAAGCGGGAGCGAGCCGCGACCGTGAACATCGTCTTCCGCGACGGCGGGCTCGGGAGCATCACGTGGAAGCAAATGGCGAAGTTCGGCCGGACGACGGGCACCGAGTTCGGGAACCCGGACCTCATCGAGCTGGCGAAGGCGTTCGGAGTCCGCGGATTCCGAGTCGAGCGTCCCTCCGAACTTCAGGCCGTGATGGAAGACGCCCTCGAGTCGAACGCACCAGCGGTGGTCGACATCCCGGTGGATTACAGCGACAATCCCTTCCTTGCCGCCCAGCCATAGCCCATAGACGACCTCCCTCAGCGGAGGTTCTGGGCGAGGATCTCCATCGCGGGCGTCATGTCGTCCCGGTCGAGCAGGAAGATCGTGTCGGTGTAGCAGGACATCTCCTCGACGATATTGATTCCCCGCGAGGCGAGCGCCCCGGAAAGGAAGGCGAGGAGGCCGGGAGTCTCCTCAATCGTCTCGGGGCTCGTCACCGCGATCTCGACGAGGCCGCGCGTCACGTTGAGGATCTGCTCGGACCGGAGCCGCTTCGTGACCCTGGACACGGAGCCATCGTCGACGATGATCACGGTGCCCTGAGACACCTGGATCAGCCGACACGTCCGGTTCTCGTCCAGGAGTTCCTCGACGACGTCGCCGAGCCGCTGCAGGACGTCGACTCCCTCGACGACCGTAATCGTGGCGATCTTCGTGCGCGTCTGAATCCGGCTCTTCTGAAGCATCCGCCGGACCGCATCTTCGTTGAAACCCCGGAGCTTCTCCACGGGGAATCGACGGCAGGCCGCGAGGACCGCTTCTTCCCGGCGGATGCCCAGCTCCTTGCAGATCTTGCGGGCGAGCGCGGAATAGTTCACGATCTCCATCTTCAACGCATCGGAGACGCTCGGGTGGTCCGCGATGTACTCGCGCACCTGGCTCGCGACATTCGCCACGCCGCCTCTGGAGGGCGTGTCCGATATTTGACAATTTTGTCCTGAATTGACGCAATGGTGTCAATATGTTGAAGTACACACCGACGAGTCCTCACAGTTCGCACCGGTGGGGGCATCGGCAAACATGTCACAAAACAAGGTCGTTCTGGCGTATTCCGGAGGGCTCGACACCTCCGTCGCGATCCGGTGGCTGCAAGACCGCGGATTCGATGTCGTCGCGCTCACAGTCGACGTCGGCCAACCCGCCGACTTCACGTCGCTCCGCGAGAAGGCGACGCGCCTCGGGGCGAAGGCGTACGTCGTCGACGCGCGACAAGAATTCGCGGAGGAGTACATCCTCCCGGCCCTCTCGGCCAACGCGGTGTACGAGGGCCAGTATCCGCTGAGCACGGCCCTCGCCCGGCCGCTGATCGGAAAGCACCTCGTCGCTGTCGCGCGGCAGGAAGGGGCGGGCTACATCGCGCACGGGTGCACGGGGAAAGGCAACGACCAGGTTCGGTTCGACCTCTGCACGACAGCCCTTGCGCCGGACCTCCAGGTGATCGCGCCCGCGCGGGAGTGGGCGATGACGCGGGACGAAGAGGTCGCGTACGCGAACGGACGCGGCATCCCCGTGCCGGTCTCCACCGGGTCGCCGTATAGCACGGACGAGAACCTCTGGGGTCGCTCAATCGAATGCGGCGTCCTGGAAGACCCGCGGATCGAGCCGCCGGAAGAGGTGTTCGCGTGGACGACGAGCCCCTCGGAAGCGCCGGACCGGTCCGAGCAGGTGACGATCCACTTCGAAGCGGGCAAGCCGGTCGCCATCCAGGGCCGCGCGATGGACGCCGCATCGCTCATCAGCGAGCTGAACGAACTTGCGGGCCGCCACGGCGTCGGCCGCATCGACCACGTCGAATCGCGCGTCGTCGGGATCAAGTCTCGCGAGGTGTACGAGTGTCCCGCCGCGACCGTCCTCCTGAAGGCCCACCAGGCGCTCGAGGCCCTCGTGTTGCCGCGGGACGTCCTCGAGTTCTCGCGCACGGTCGGCTCGCGCTACGCGACCCTCATCTACGATGGCCTGTGGTTCACGCCTCTCCGCGAGGCGTTCGATGCGTTCATCGAATCGACGCAGGCGCGCATCGCGGGCGACGTCACGGTGAAGCTCTTCAAGGGATCCGCCACGGTCGTCGGCCGCGCATCGCCGTACTCGATGTACGATCACGGCCTCGCGACGTACTCGAAGGGCGACCGGTTCCGCCAGTCGATGGCGGAAGGATTCATCTACATCTGGGGTCTGCCCGCCCGCACCTGGGCCGCCGTCGGCGAGAAGGCCGCGCCTCCGAAACTCGTGAAGGCCGAGAAGAGGTCGAGCTGAGGATGGCGGTCATCGTGCAACCTCCCGCTGCGGCAGGCGGAGCCCCGCCGTCCTACGTCAAGACGCAGGTCCCGCAGTTCCTCGCCTCGCTTTCGGTCGACCGCAGGCTCGCCCGGTTCGACATCGCGGGCAGCATCGCCCATGTCGAGATGCTTGGCGCAACGGGAATCCTGACGAAGGAGGAGTCCATCGCGCTCGTCGGAGGCCTTCGTCGCGTCCACGAGGAGATCACGAGCGGCACGTTCCCCTGGCGGGAAGACCTCGAAGACGTCCACACGAACGTCGAGGTCCGCCTGACCGAGACGCTCGGTCCGCTCGGCGCGAAGGTCCACACGGCCCGCAGCCGGAACGACCAGATCGCGCTCGACGAACGGCTGTTCCTTCGGGAGGCGATCGTCTCGATCGACCGGCAGATCCTCGCGCTCCAGATGGCCCTCCTCGACATCGCGGAAACGCACATCGCCACGCCGATGCCCGGGTACACGCACCTGCAGCGCGCCCAGCCCGTGACGCTGGGCCACCACCTCCTCGCGCACTTCTGGCGTCTCTCGCGGGACTACGGCCGGCTGGGAGACGCGTACGACCGCGCGAACGTCTCGCCCCTCGGAGCGGGCGCCCTCGCGGGAAGCACCCTTCCAATCGACCCCTCCATCACAGCACGGGCCCTCGGGTTCGCCGCGCCGTTCGAGAACTCGATCGACGCGGTGAGCGACCGCGATTACCTCGCGGAGTTCCTGTTCGACGTCTCCCTCCTCGCGATCCATCTCTCGTCGATCGGAGAAGAGCTCGTGCAGTGGGCCTCGGCGGAATTCGGATTCGTGCGCCCGACCCCGGCGCTCGGATCCGGGAGCAGCCTCATGCCGCAGAAGCGGAACCCGGACGTCGCGGAGCTCGCCCGCGGAAAGGCGGGACGCGTCGTCGGAGACCTCGTATCCCTCCTGGCGATCCTCAAATCGCTCCCGCTCGCATACAACCGCGATCTTCAGGAGGACAAGGCGCCGGTCTTCGACGCCGCAGACCACGTGGTCGCCACGCTCGACGCGCTCACCACCGCCGTCTCCGCGTTGGAATTCGACGAGTCCCGCCTGCTCACGGCGGCATCCGATCCGCGGTTGCTCGCCGCGGACCTCGCGGAGTATCTCGTCGCGCGGGGCGTCCCATTCCGCGAGGCCCACGAGGCCGTGTCGGCCTATCTTGCAAAGTCCGATGGCACCGTCGATGCCGCATCGGTGCGGCAATTCGACCCGCGATTCGGCGAGGACGTCGACGAGATCCTCGATATGCGTACCTCGCTCACACGCCGGACGACTCGCGGGGGGCCTTCGCCCGACGCGGTGCGGGTGCAGCTCGCCCGCGCTCACGATGCGGTCGGCCTCGAACGGTACTCGCTCTCCAAGCGCGCCGAATGCGTCGACCTCGTCGACCGCCTCCTCCAGGGGGGATCCGCATAACGGAGTGCCCGGAGTGCGGCCGCGCGATCCAGCGGGCCAGCCTCATCGAGGGGGAGATCTTCCCTTGCCCCGACTGCGGCCTCGAACTCGAGGTCACCTCCTTCGAGCCGTTCCGGGTTGACGTCGCGCCTCGCGAAGCGGAAGACTGGGGGGAGTAACACGTTCACTCTCGGACTCTTCTACACCATCATCCGGCCGGAGGAGAAGTGGATCCTCGAGGCTGCCGCGAACCGCGGGATCCCCGTCGAACGGCTCCACGACGAGGCCGTCACGTTCCCGCTCGTTCGGAACGGCTTCACGTCGGATCTCGTGCTGAACCGGAGCGTGAGCCACAGCCGATCGCTCTACGCGTTGCGGTTCTTCGAGCACTACGGCGTCCCTACCGTAAACGCGTACGACGTCGTCGAGGTGTGCGGCGACAAGGTCCTCGCGAGCCTGCGGCTCTCGGAGGCCGGTATTCCGACCCCGAAGACCGTCGTCGCCCTGACGCCGGAGGCGGCGCTCAAGGCCCTCGACGAGGTCGGCTATCCGGCGGTCCTGAAGCCGCCAGTCGGGTCGTGGGGCCGCCTCATGGCAAAAGTCGACGACCCGGAAGAGGCGGAGCAGATCATCGAACACAAGACCGCCCTGGGCTCCCCGATGCACTCGATCTTCTACGTCCAGGAGTACGTCCCCAAGCCGCAGCGGGATCTGCGGGCGTTCGTCGTGGGCGACGAACTCGTCGCCGCGATGTACCGCTACTCGGACGACTGGCGGACAAACGCGTCCCGGGGCGGGATCGCGGAGGCCCTGACGCCGACGCCGGCGATGGCCGAGCTCGCGATGCGGGCGGCGTCCGCCGTCGGTGGGGGCGTGTTGGCGGTGGACCTGATGGAGTCCCCCAATGGCCTCGTGGTGCACGAGGTGAACCCGACGCCCGAGTTCAAGGCGCTCGCCGCGGCGACGGGCGTCGACGTCGCCGGCAAGATCGTGGACTACGTCGCGGAGGTCGCCCGTCGATGAACGTCGCGATCGTCGGCGGGTCCGGATACACGGGCGGGGAGCTCCTGCGCCTCCTGATTCGCCACCCGAAGGTCGAGGTGACGCAGGTGACGTCCGATTCCCTGGCCGGCAAGGCGGTCGGCCGGGCCCATCCGAACCTCCGGAAAGTCACGGATCTCACGTTCACGCCGCACGCAGAGCTCGAGCCGTGCGACCTACTGTTCCTGGCTATGCCTCACGGCAAGTCGATGGGGCGCATGCGCGAGTTCCTCGGCCGCGCGGGGAAGATCATCGACCTGAGCGCAGACTTCCGGCTGAAGGATCCGGCCCTGTACCCGGAGTACTACGGACTCGATCATCCGCAGGCGGACCTCCTGCCGAAATCGGTGTACGGCCTCCCGGAAATCCATCGCGACGAGATCCGGGACGCGACGATCGTCGCCGGGCCCGGCTGCGTCGCCGCCGCGGCGATCTTGGCGGTCCGCCCGCTCGCGAAGGCGGGCCTCATCGACACCGAGCGGGTCGTGGTCGACGCGAAGACGGGCTCCTCGGCGGCGGGCGCGGACGGCGGACCCGCGTCCCAGCACCCGGAGCGCTCCGGCGTGATGCGGCTCTACGCCGCCACGGGCCACCGCCACACCGCGGAGATCGAACAGGAGGCCGGCGTGCGGGTCGCCCTCTCCTGCCACGCGGTCGAGGCGGTGCGGGGCATCCTGGCGACGTGCCACGCGTTCCTCCGTGAATCCGTCACGCCGAAGGACCTGTGGCGGGTGTATCGCCAGGCGTACGGGACCGAGCCGTTCGTGCGGATCGTCGTGGAGGCCTCGGGCCTCTATCGGCTCCCGGAGCCGAAGATCCTCGCCGGGACGAACTTCTGCGACGTCGGGTTCGCGATCGACGAGCACGCCGGCCGCGTCGTCGCGGTGTCCGCGCTCGACAACCTGATGAAAGGAGCCGCCGGGAACGCGGTCCAGTGCATGAACCTCGTCGCAGGGTATCCGGAGACGATGGGACTCGAGTTCATCGGCTTGCATCCGGTCTGAGGTGAGGACGTCGATGTTGGTCGTCAAGGTAGGCGGTGCGGAGGGGAACGGGCTCGACAACGTGCTGATCGACCTCGCTCCCCGCCGGGACTACGTCCTCGTGCACGGCGGGTCGAACGAAGTGGACCGGCTCGCGGAAGCGCTCGGCCGCCCGATCCGGTGGATCACGTCGCCGAGCGGCGTCCTGTCGCGCTACACGGACCGGGAGACGATGGAGGTCT
>WNGM01004967.1_pt1 | contig 12642 bp, 16 predicted proteins | sample 5400571 | NCBI WGS metagenome assembly WNGM01 (sample SAMN13153378, study PRJNA577476) | soil metagenome | isolation source: 100 cm soil or saprolite under Garry oak tree replicate 2 | place: USA:California | collected 2016-06-15
GGAGTTCTCTGAGCGACAATTTCAATCTCTTACAGTTGCCTCTAACGATTGTGGCTCTTTTTTCACTGGTACTGCGCTTCATTCGTGCAAAGGAACGCGAGCGCCAACAGATCAAGTGGTTAACCTATGGTACTGCCATCATGGCGGTGCTCATAGTCGGTAGTATTTTTGTCTTGAACGATCCGAATAGTCCGCTCGATGATCTGATCTTTGATCTCGCTATTATGCTCCTCCCACTCAGCATTGGGATTTCCATCCTGCGTAACCAGCTGTACGATATTGACCGCCTGATCAATCGCACACTCGTCTATGGCTTGCTGACGGTCTCGCTGGCCCTGGTCTATGTTGGCATGGTGATCGGTCTCCAATCGCTTGTGCGCCTCTTTTCAGGACAGGTCTCACAGTTTCCAGTCGTCATTGTTGCCTCGACCCTGGCAATTGCAGCACTCTTCCAACCCCTGCGTCATCGTCTTCAACGGGTCATTGATCGACGCTTCTACCGCCGTAAGTATGATGCGGTGAAGGTCGTGGCTGCCTTCAGTTCCACCCTGCGCAATGAGGTGGATTTAGACCGGTTGCGCGCGCAGTTGCTGGAGGTGGTGCAGGAGACCACGCAGCCAGCGCATGTCTCGTTGTGGTTACGCCAGCCCAGCCGCAGGGCAACTCCCTCACTCCAGACCAGCAAGGCTCCCACTGAAGAAGCCTATGTACTTGAGCAGAGTGCAGGGCAAGGTGTGTGAGCACTTTCACCATTTAATGTAGCTGTACCTTGTAGCTTCGCTCTGCTCCCATGTGTTCGTGCGTATGCCTATGAAGAAGGAGGAATGCCAGAAATGTAAAGCGCATACACTCAGATCACATCCGCTTCTATCCTTCGCATGAACCACCGCATCCACGTAGTGGACTAACGCAGTTCATTTGAAATAGAGGAGGTGATGAGGTATCCTTGCAGAGAGAAGGATCGAAGAGGACAAACTGCAAGGAGAATCTGGTGAAAAAGCACCCTATCCAGCTCACACAAGAGCAACGCCAAGCGTTGCAGCGTCTGGTCTCAACGGGAACAGCTCCAGCACGCAAAGTGCAGCACGCCCACATCTTATTGAAATCGGATAGCAGTGAACAAGGACCCAGGTGGTCCGATCAGCACATCCATGAAGCTTTCGCTGTCAGCCTCGCGACCATTTGGCGGGTGCGCCAGCGGTTCCTGGCCACAGGACTCGACGATGCACTCAACCGGCGCCCCCAACCGGAACGACCAGAGAAGCGTCGACTGGATGGAGAGCAGGAAGCACACTTGATCGCCCTGGCTTGTGGAGCCACAGCAGAGGGAGAGGGGCGCTGGAGTTTGCGCTTGTTGGCCAGTCGCATGGTGAAATTGGGGTATGTGGAGCAAGTCAGTGCTGATACCGTTGTATTGGCTACTTAGGACATCCGTTCATGAAAGGGACCCCTTGGGCTTTCATCATCCTCTGCTTTCTCTTTGTCAGGTGGTACTCAGTCATCGATCGAGGAGGGGAATGTTTCTCCTGCACAAGAGAAAACACGCGTGTAGTTGCAGCAGACCATCAGGGAAGGCATGCAAAGGCTGCATAAGAGGTCTTCGGCAGACCTCTTATGCCATGACGTTATGAGCTGGATGGACCTCCTCCACCAGCTGGACGCTCGCACACGTGGTCCCGCTTCAGGCTGCCCAGTGGTAGTCATGGTGGAGCCCACCGACGACCGGAAGAGCGAACACCTTATTCCCTGCATCCTGAGAGGAAGGAACCGAGTTGCGCCGTTCAGGTACCTGCTGCTGGATCCCTTGATGTGGTCGTGCTCGGTTGAAGTACACCACGTACTCATTGAGCACGCGCTGGAGCTGCTTCTCGCCGAAGATCAACAGGTGGTCCAGGCATTCTTGTCTGACGCTCCTCACATAGCGTTCGCAGATGGCATTGGCTCGTGGTGCATGATACAGGGTTTTGAGAATCTCGATCGCACTTGTTGTCGCTACACGAGTGAAGAAGGACCCAAATTTGCTATCGTTATCTCGAATAAGATACTTGGGTGCTTGCCCATACGGGGTCGCTTCCCGGAGTTGTTGCGCTACCCAAGGGTCGGTCGGAGATCGTGTCACTCCGACATGGATGACCTTCCGTGACTGCAATTCGATGACGAAGAAGGCAAAGAGCGGTCGAAAGAGGAGATCGGTCACCTGTAAGAAGTCGCACGCCCAGATCTGTGCGGCGTGAGTGCGCAGAAAGGTTGCCCACGTCTGGCCTCGTGGCTGCTGTGTGCGAACGTTCCTCATATATTTCTGGATCGTGCGCCTACACACCCGAAGGCCCAGTTTCAACAATTCCCCACGAATGCGCTCGGCACCCCAGAGTCGATTCTCCGTCGCCATCTGCCTGATCAAGGTGACCGTTTCCGCGGCTACCTTTGGCTTGTGAGAAGCGGCCTTTGACCTGCGTTTCCAGGCGAGGCGAAAGAGCTCCCGATGCCAGCCTCCGCAGCGTGTCTGGTTGCACGATCAACAGGGCCTGCTGCCAGATACGAACCACCCTGGCCAGCAGGACGAGGAGGATGCGATCGGTCCTGGTGAACGCTGGTCGTTTCACCTGCCGTCTGAGAACAAGGAGTTGTTGGCGTAAAAGAGCATTTTCCGCGATGAGCTCTGACTTGCTTTTCCCAAGGTCGGTGAGGGTTGCCAGCGGCAAGGAGGAAATGTGCGGTTTCGTCCAACGAGCAAAGCGAGAGGAGAGCACATCCAAGCAGCCATCCTTCAGCCGCAGGAGAGAGGTAATAAGACGACTCATAGAAGAAGCTTCTCCATCACATGAGAGTGTCGTCGATCGAGCATGAGTATGCTGGTGACGACGTCTGATGGTACACCCACCTTTCTGTGTTTGCAAGCAGGGATGGAGGATCCTTCTCATTCTCGATGGGCAAGTTTTTAAAGTAGAGTAGGCAGCTGGCGAGGTACTGTAAGGTGTGCAGACCTACCTGAAATCCCTTCGGGTGGTATCAAACACCAGCCCTTTTCCATCTGCCCCTCCCCAAACGGTACGTACACCTTTCAGCGTATACCGCTTTCCAGACCGTGGCATCCACTCGGGTCAGCTCACTGCATCACGCATCCCTTCCCTTTGAGAGGCTTCCAGTCCTGTCACCCTTCGCCACGCGATGGGCTTTCCCCATCTCAGACGACTACGATGACTCCGTTCCCCTAGAACTCTTGTCCCGTAGGGAATCCCAAGTTCCGTAAACACAGTATGGAAAGTCGAGTGTAGGTGCCCATTCGTCTCCTTCATCGAGCTCATTGCCCGACGTCCCTTCGCACCGGAGAGTACGCGCTTCCATCCGTTCAAAGCGCGTAGGTGCTGGAACCGCTTCAGATGCTCTGCGGTTGGCCTTGGGTTGGACCACTGGAGACTTGAGTTCAAGAGACCCTCTTTCACCTTGCTCACAGGTCTTGCGGCGCGTCGGACTCAGCATCTTCATCCTTAGCCGCTTTCGTGGCATGCTCGTTTCCCTCTCCCCTTTCGGCTCGAGGTAAGCCCCGTGACCTTGGGGATTTCTCTCCCATCCCCGCCGATATTCGGTTGTACTGTGCCCCGTTACATGGCGCACCGGATGACCCAAGTAGCCATTACAGGAATTGGTAGTAAGCGTGAAGAGTGGTCAGATTTTAGGGCGACGAGTGAGCAATCGGCGTGAACACTACAGTCGCACTTTTTAACCTCAGCAAGAAGAGCCTGAAAAAGCAGAAAGAGCCCCAACTTCTTCTTCCGCATGTGACACTCTGGAGGTGTGAACCCGAAAACCAGAGCAGTCTCAAAAAGGAGAAGAAGATGAAGCAAGACCACCATACCACCTCCATTGGAAGTAGGACGACCCCCGGCGATGTCTGTCGTTGGGGCCAGGCTCTTTTGCGTCTGCATGAGCGCCTCGCCCAGCGCTTCGCCCGACCGGAGCCGCATCGGCGCGCATTGGCCGCGTCTCGCAAGGGATTCTGAGTGAAATTTCCCGAAAAAACGGCTGGCAATTGGCTGAACATGCCGGGGAAGCCCGCCCCGACGGCATGCAGCGCTTGCTCTCGCAGGCTGTCTGGGATAGCGATGGGGTGCGCGATGATCTGCGTTCTTACATCCTAGAACAACTGGGCGAGGAAGCGGCGATCCTGGTCATCGACGAGACCAGCTTTCCCAAACGTGGCCAACACTCGGCGGGTGTTGGCTTGCAGTACTGCGGAACGACGGGACAGGTCGAAAATTGTCAGGTGGGCGTTTTTCTCTCGTATGTGACCCCCCGTGGTCATAGCCTCATTGATCGTGAACTCTATCTGCCCTTGGACTGGTGTGAGGACCGGGATCGGTGTCGAGCCGCCAGCATCCCCGAGTCGGTCCGCTTCCAGACGAAGCCAGAACTGGCGAGAGCGATGATCGAGCGGATCTGGAAGGAAAAGATCCCCATTAGTTGGGTGGTAGCGGGTATCGGTCTACGGTGGCAATCTGGACCTGCGTACCTGGTTGGAAGTGCATGGGTATCCTTACGTGATGGCTGTGGCGAGGCCCCGAACCGGTCGGATTCCAGACACCGACCGGACGGAGACGCGAAGAGGCTGCGTTGGTCGGAGCGTTCGTCCTTCACGATGGGGATTGGCAGCACCTGTCAATGAGCGAAGGTACCAAAGGCCCCAGGCTCTTCGACTGGGCTATCGTCCCCATGCTGCAAAAGTCGGGAGGATGATGGAAGACATTGGTTGCTCATTCGCCGCTGCGTGAACGATCCTTCCCAAAAAACGTACTACTTTGTCTTTGCCCCGCAAGGAACCACCTTGCCAGAGATGGTCAAGGCCATTGGCGAAAGACTGGCATGTTGAGGAAAATTTTGAAAACGGCAAAGATCTAGGCATGGACCACTACGAAGTGCGTAGCTTCATTGGTTGGTACCGGCACATTACGCTCGTACTGTTGGCTCTCGCTTATCTTGCAGGGATTTGCGCAACGGAGCGTTTCTCCCCTGTTCATCCTACAACCTCTGAGTCTACTACCCGACCTTCTGCGCTTGCCCTGACTATTGTCTTTCGTGCGCCATTTGCTCGCTCGGCTCATCTGGCCTTTGTCTTCATCCACACGCCGGGTGCTCGGATGCCGCGTGGTGGCGTCGTTGCCACCAAAGCACAGCGAGCTATTACCACATCAAACGTCGTCTGAAGGCTGGCTAATCCTGGCTGGCTCACACCACCCTCTCGGCTTTGTTCTGGCGCGCTTATTTCCTTCCTAGACTTCCCAGAAATTTCCTGGAAGTGCCGGAGTTCCTGGAAATCGGTGCGCGTGTTGTCTCGCATCGTATCTTTTCTTGAAAGGAGTTCTGAGTATGACCATTCTTCCTGTCGCAGACAGTGCTCGTCTGCTGGGTATTCATCCTAAGACCCTCCACCACTGGCTCAAAGAGGCTAATGTGCCCCTGGCCATACACCCGACGGATGCACGTATGAAATGTGTGACGGAGGCACACCTGCAGCAGGTGGCAAGATTGCATGGTCGTCCGCTCCTATCTGCTGCCTCTTCTCCGCCGCTGGATACAGCCTCTGCTTCTCTCGTTACGCCTCAGGCAATCACTCAGCCCTCGCAGATCAACGAGGTGGAGCCTGCTTCCACGGCCAGTTCGTTGCCTGCCCCCTACGCGCCTGAGGGAGACCTGATCCAGAAACTGATCTGCTTGGAAACCAAGGTCGTGACGCTTCAAGAGCAGCTCGCCCAACTCGCGCTGACGTTACTCCAGGAACGGGAGCGATCGGTCGAGCGTCGGATCACGGTCCTGGAATCCCTCCTGCAACCACTGCTGGCAAGACAGCTATCCGCACCGCCACCTCCTGAGGCTGAGCAAGAACCTCCTTGGACCCTGCCTGGGCCCAGACCTCTGCATCCCGTTGAACAACTGGCTCGGTCTCGCAGGCCTCCTCTGATCGAATACAGCGCACCGGGCATCTACGTGCTCATCAGTTCACACGAAGGCGAGGTGCATCTGCAGCCCAATTCGCGAGCGTGGTTTGACTGGTTGGCTACCCTCTCCTCGTTCCGTTTCATTGGGCCTGTCGGGCGCTTTACAGCACATCGAGGCTACAAACAGGGCCAGCAGACGCTCTATTGGTCGGCTTCGAGCTCGGTGCGCCGTCATACCTACAAGCACTATCTTGGCCTGACGGAGTCTTTGACGCTTGCCAGTCTGGAGCACACTGCTGCCAGACTCCAATCTGACGTGGACGCACGCTAGGTCTGCGCGCTTTTCCACGGTGATGACCTCCTCTGGCTTTCAACAAGTGCGACTGTAGTGGTGACGAGTGAGTACTGATACAGATGTTCCTGGGAAAAACCGCTTCTCATCTGGTATACTTCTTCTGAAGACTGTAAATTACGTTCTTTGTCGCGCGACTGATTGAGTTGCCCGATCTACTCGCGTTCGCTGCTCCTGGGAGACGCGGTGCCTGATGGTTGCACCGACTGTCGAAGGCATCCTTGATCATGCTCCCTCTGTCCCTCTCGTCGTGGCGAAACTTCGTCTGTCCCAAGCTCCAGAGCCTGGGAACGAATGCCTGCTGGTGCTGTCATGGCTTGCTGTCGCGATCGGTTTCAGCAGAAAAGGCTGGGAGAGCAGAATGGAGAGAAGCGCACCACAATAAGCACGTGAAAGGAACAGGTACAGATGGAACTCCAGCAAAACAAGCAGCAATCGCGGGAATTGAGTTCGCAGCTCGTCTCCATTATGACAACCGAGCATTATAACCTGCAAACGGGCAGAGCGATGACGGTTTCAGAAGCGAACGGCCGGGCCAGCCTCTTTGTCGGGGCCGTGTCTTCTGGCCTGATTGCTCTCGCCCTGGTGGCACAGCTCTCGCATCTGGGCACGGCCTTTTTTGTCTTTAGCCTGGTGGTGCTCCCCACGCTCTTGTTTATGGGGCTGATCACCTTTGGGCGCGTCATGCAAGCAGGCCTGGCTGATGTGACGTATGCTCGCGGGATCAATCGCATCCGGCATCTCTACCTGGAGTATGCTCCGGAAATGCAGCCGTACTTCATCCTTGGATCGCATGATGATGAGGAAATCATCTTGCAGCAGGAGTCGATGCTCCACACCTGGGTGCAGAGCTTCTTCGGGATGGCGAGCATGGTCGCTATCATCACGAGCGTGCTCGCCGGCAGCTTTCTTAGCATGCTGTTCATCCTGATGGCCCTCCCCTTGTGGGCATGTATCGTTGCGGGAGGCATTGGATTTTTGGTGAGCGTTGTGCTGCTCCAGACCTATCAACAAAGGCAATGGGTGCGCCTGGGGAAAAGCATTCCTGTCAACTTTCCCAGACAACCGATTTCATAGGTCCACAAATCCTTTTGTTCTTCCTGACAGCATGACGATTTACAAGGCGTTGATGGAAGAAGCCAGATGGGGAGCAGCTTCTCAAACAATCAATGGTCGAGCTGCTCACTCGTCACCCTAAAATCTGACCGCTCTTCACGCTTACTACCAGGAATCTCAACAAAACAACAGGGACAAAGCTTGTTCCTCTGCATGGTACTCTCTAAAGGCGAAACAGGAATGGCATCAAAAATGTCCTGGTCTTCCTTCTTCTTGCTCAGCTATGAATCTCGTTGCGCAACCCGTGGGTCGGGAGGCAGTTTCAGGCGAGCCTGGACCTCAGCGCGCTTCAAGAGCTGATAGTCACGGCCCCGCATGACAAACGGCAGTCCGGCCAAGTCGGCAAGGACGGCTCCCGTGCCATATTGTCCGTCGAGGCGCAGCAGCACACGTTCTTCAGGGTGGTGATGGGCCTCGCGGTAGCTTTGAATGGTCGTCACTGCCCGACGCAGTTCGGCTCGGTATTCCCCATTGCCGGGGTTTCCAAACGTGCCGAGAAACTGATGCGTATGAGCCTGCAAAATCGTGGTACGGCTCCGCACCACTTCCCCTCGCTTGCGTCCCGTGTAACCAGGAGCACACAGCGGACGCAAACGCCGCTGTGGAGCGGGTCGATCCGCTGTCTCCGGCAAGGCCCGTTGGCGAGCTGCCTCACGCGTGCCATCCACATCGAAGACGAGGTAGTGCGAACCTTGCCGGTCGAACAGCCCGCCAGGCTGCTCTTCCTTCAGCAGAGGACGAGCCAGGAGATCTTTGAGGAACACGGTGCGCAAGGACTCCACGGCGGCCTGATCCAGCGCGGCGAGAAAACGCGAGAGCGTCGCACGGGCTGGCAAACGGTCGTGTCCGAACAGGGCCATGAATGGCTCTGCCCAGGGTTGAAGGCACTCGTAAAAGGTTTCCAGCGTCCGTTCTCCGCTGACAGCGTAGCCGAAGAGCACGGCGACAAAATCGATCACTTCGTAGCGCCCAAAACGGCGACGGGCAAAACGCACCTGTTCTTCGATGGCAGCAAGCACCCCTTGCTGTTGCAGGTGGTGCGCCAACAACGTGATTTCTCCGAACCAGTTCGGAATCGAGGGGACAGACTGAGCAGAGGTCTGGATATTCACTGGGGAATAGGCGATAGTGGTCATTGAGCCTCCTTCTCAAGGGATTTTTGGTACTTCCCTTTTTAAGAAGGCTCATTTCTTCACTCCACCGCTACCCTTTCCAACCTCGTTGCGCAATTCGTGGGCAGCGCACGCGGGAAGTAATCGACATCGTGCGCATGATCGCTCGTGGCGAACGACTGACCTATACGGGCGAAATCTATCACCTTCCCCTGCCCGGCGGTGAAGGCAAGGCATTGGTCTCCATTGCCCGACCACGACCGAACCTGCCCATTTATCTCGCGACGCTTGGCCCAAAGAATCTGGAACTGACGGGGGAGCTTGCCGATGGCTGGTTAGGAACCTCTTTTATTCCAGAACACGCCCGTCTGTTCTTCGACCATATTGAGACAGGGGCCAGGCGTGTCGGCCGTTCTCTCACCGACCTGGATCTGCAAGTCAATGCTGGCGTGGTCGATTTCTCCGCCGACCTGGACCGCCTGATTGTTTCGCGCAAACCTGGTCTAGCGTTCACCCTGGGAGCGATGGGTTCGCGCCAACACAATTTCTACAATGAAGTCTACCTGCGTGCCGGGTACGCGGAGATGGCTCTGCAGGTGCAGGACCTCTGGCTGAGACGCCAACGTGAGGCAGCGATTGCACTCATCCCGGATGACCTGGTGCTGAAAACCAACCTGATCGGCACGAAGAGATGGTACGTGAGCGCCTGCGCGCCCATCAAAGAGCCGGAGTGACGACGTTGCGTGTTGCCCCGGACGGCCAAACGCTGCATAAGCGCCTCACCATCCTGGCACAACTGATAGACCTGGTCAACGAGGTGAACGCAGAAACCAATGAGGGATGACCATATTTTTGATACCCCCTGACTAATGGGGCTATCGGCCTGGCAGATTACATGAGAAACCTCACCCCTAGCAGTTGTTCTCTCAGATTTCGCGAGTAATCGTACCCGTCCAATGATGAAGAGCAATACTTTCCCTCTACCAGAAACGCACCCGAAAGCAACGGCGAACGATGGTCGGAGCCTGTCATGCGTGGAGAAAAAAGGGGGGGAAAATCGACCCGTGAGGACGATTGCTCGTGCAGGACTTCGACCTCCTTTAATAGCACCACGCCCCGTACTTCTTGCAGTCGTCTCGAGAAACCGCCGCAGGCGCGGTTCACGGTGCTTAAGAGTTCTCAATACCCGGCAACATGGTTCGTCTCCTGTTCGCTTCTGTGAGCTGAACAGAGGCGAGATCGGAGCACATGCACTGGCAGAGTGAGAGCATCACGCCACCCGATCTCGCCCATGTGAGCTATCGGGTGGCATCATACAGACCGCCTTCCTCCTGAAACAGGAGCAGCGGTTTTTGACGCGAGCAGGTGAGCGTGATACACTGCGATAGGCCGATGCTTGGACTGCTATAGGTATTGAGTACGCATGCAGAAGGTGCCTGCATGTGCGAGCGAGGAAAGGAAACCGCCATGAAGTTGAGCGCCAACGGCTGGAGCCATCTTGGTCTGCGAGTCACTGATCTCGCGCGGGCCAAACGCTTTTATGTGGACACACTCGGCTGCCCATTGGTGAGGGAGACAGAACAAGCGGTGTTCGTCACGGTGTCTGGCATGCTGATCGCCCTGCTTGGGGCCGATGCACACACGCCAGGCGATGATCACTTCGACCCGTTTCGCGTCGGTCTGGATCATCTCGCTCTCGCCATCGAAAACCCCAGCCAGCTCGAAGACCTGCAGCGGGACTTAGACGCCGCAGGGGTCCGCAACAATGGGGTTGAAGAAGATCCAGTGACCCATCGCAAGTACATCAGCTTCTATGACCCTGATGACATTGCGTGGGAGCTCTATTCGGTCTCGCCTCGTCCCACCGCGTAAATGAGTGCGGATCATTTGTGTGTCCTGGCTCCTTGTGGAGGAAGATCTCTTGCACGGATCACCTCATCTTGCCATTGCTCCTGCTGCGTTTCCAAGAGGTAGGCTCGTATTTTCCGCATGCCTCGCTGAAGGGTACAGATTTGCAAGGGCTGATAGCGTCCGGGGGAGCGGCACTGCAGCTCCCGGAAGATGTCGCCACTGCTCCGTTCGGGATTGGCTAACAGCCAGGACAGGATCTGCTCCCACTCTCCGGCAAAGGGGTCCTTGTGGGTGCGCCGCCAGCCCAGGACTCGTTTTCTCCGCTCCTGCTCATGGTATAAGGTCTCGAGTCCTGCTGCGGTATCGGGAACGCTTCCTGGCGAGGGAAGCGTTCCCGTCATACAGCGTCCAACGGAAAAGACGCGGAGAGGGGTGGAAGGGAGAGATGAGAGAAAAGGAGAACAACCGACAGCACAGCGGAAGACAGCCTGTTGCAACTGCTCGAGTTGTTCAAACAGGCGGATGGGGTCAAGTGCGTGAGCGACCTCGAGCAGTTCCTGCTGCATCTCCGCAGGTAGGACGCCTGATTGGAGCAATCGTTGCAGTGGAGTTTTCGCTGAATCGTAGACGTAGCGCACTTTCTTCCCCTCGCGCTGTTTGGAGAGCAATTTCATCGAGGGCTGAAAACAGTTGACATACAGACGCAGCGCCCGATAGAGTTCGGTCAGTTGCCGATAGGCGTGTTCCCCAACGAAGCGATCATAACCCACGACCTGACGCACCATCGCGCCATTTTTCTGCTCGACAAAACACTGATCGTTTTTCAGGTATGGGCGTCCGCGTGTGAACGTCAGGTGTTCTTGTTCGCAATAGGCGATCAACACTTCATTGATGAACTCGCCACCGTTGTCGGTATCGATCCCCAGAATCGGAAAAGGGAAGAGCGTGCGTGCGCGTCGGAGGGCCGCCAGGACCGCCTCCTGGCTCCGATGCAAGAGCGGCAAGCATTCCGTCCATCCGGTGGCCACATCGGTGAGCGTCAGCGTGTAGACATAACCTCCCTCGATGTCAGCGCCACAATGAGCCACGAGATCTGCTTCCAGAAAGCTGGGTCGGGTCTCCTTCCACTCCTCGAAGGTGCGGATCGGGATCTGCTGCTTGAGCAGCGTTCCCGCTCGCGTGGTGGAGAGGCCGCGCTGACCCACCTTTCGCTGGGAACGCAGCAGGCGATCCGCTGTGGCTGCGCTCATGGAAAGCAGTTGGCGGCGACACTCCTCAGTGTGGTGGAGGTGCTCATGCCGCTCTAGCGCTTCGACGAGCGTGGGAAGAAAAGGGATGAGGCGTTTGGCGCAGATGCGGTTGGCGGCGTGCCAGACCAAGAACAACGCGTGTTGCACGTCTGGTCCGTAATGGCTCGCACGCTTGTACGCAGGCGCCTGCAATACGTCCTCGGCATGGTTGAGCAGCCACATTCCATAGCGGCGATGATAGCCTGTGGCTTGGACAAAGGTATCCATCAGCGCACCTTTCTGGGCAGACGCGGCCTCGCAATACTGCGGGGCGAACTGCTTGAGCAATGCACGTCTGCTTTGAAGAGTCACTCTTACTCCCACGTTTGCCTTCCCTGAAATGGTCTGATGCGGAACCGTTCTGCCAAAACGACAGCAACGCCGCCATTTGCCTCATGAAAAATCTGCCTCAGTGAACGCATGATAGCAACTTCCGTTCTTTGTGCAAAGGAACATGAACCAAGAGGTGACCTTGTTGCAGAGGTAGAAACCACTTCAAGTGGAGGTGATTTGGTGAAGAGTCCAAAAGCAGATTTTTCGTGAGGCAATGCGTGTGACGAAGGCAGGATTTCACGAGATCAGAGCGCTCTAGAACAAGTTTACCAGAACTTTTGCACAAACACAAGGGAGGCAGGAGGTCTACCCATACAGCGGGCTTCGCGAAGCTGTTTGGCTTCCCTTATCAAATTGCAAGATTCACTTGCAAAAAATTTGTTAGAGTAGCACGCTTCCTCTAGGAGGAAGTCTGTCCAATTTTTCGCTCTAGCTTGTCAAACCAGGATAAGCAGAACAATATGAAGCGGCTCTAGACTTGAACTTAAGAACAAGCTCACTCGCACTTGCTTACAAAGCAACATACATTTTAGGACAGACTCTGATCAGGTCGAGCTTGTGAGAGAGACTGATGGTGAGGTTGAGTAGGCTGATTGATCGCCATCGTGTTCTCAAGGAAAAAGGAGCCGATCTAATCCGCGCACCAGTCCACTCAC
>WNGM01003449.1_pt1 | contig 12639 bp, 4 predicted proteins | sample 5400571 | NCBI WGS metagenome assembly WNGM01 (sample SAMN13153378, study PRJNA577476) | soil metagenome | isolation source: 100 cm soil or saprolite under Garry oak tree replicate 2 | place: USA:California | collected 2016-06-15
CAGGCCGACGCGCTTCGCGCCGCGCGCCTTGAGGTCGGCGATCGCCTTGTCGATGCCCCGGTGCTCGCCCCAGCGCACCTCGGTGTCGCGCGCGAGCTTGCGCGCGAGCGGCCAGTGGTTGTACCACTCGACGTACATCACCTGCGGCTCTCGCGGCGCGACGATCGCGTAGGCTTCGACCGTGGCGGGCCACGAGGTGAGCCAGGCGACTCCGGTGCCGGCGCGCTGTTCGCCGCACATGAGCAGATGGTCGACTTCCGCCTCCTCCATGACGCGCGCCAGCGCCGCGCGGCGCCGCGCCATCTCGCCGTCGGAGAAGCGCGGATACTCCGCCGCGTGGATCGCGGCGAGTCTTGAGTCAAGATTCAGCGGACCGGGCATTGCGGGAGCGCGGGCGGGTTTTTTTGGGCGATCTTGGGCGGCGCAAGTGTAACCCGGACGGGCTGCAAGCGGTTCCGGAAGCGCGTCTTGCGCCTCTCGGGATGCGCCTGTCGGGCGGTGGCGACAGTGCAGATGAGCGCTTGCGAAATTCGTTTCATTCCGGGAAACTTATCGCAGTCGTACTGAGTCTGAGATGGGTAACTCAAGGAGGAGCGAATCATGAAGTGGAACAGAAAAGGACGCGGCGCCTATTCCGTCGTGACTGCGGGCGCGCTCGCGCTCGGCTTGACCGCCTGCGATCAAATCCAGTCGTTGTGGAAGAGCGACGAGAAAGCCAATCCCGTCGCCGGCGCGGTAGCCCAGCCCAAGCCCGCCGAGGGAACGATCCAGGTGGCGAGAGCCGTCGACCTCCCGAAATCCATCGAGGCGCCCAAGCCTCCCGTCGACGAGAACAAGCTGCTCGCAAACAAGATCAAGGCCGCGCTGGGCGCCGACCCGGCCCTGAAGGTCCTCGCAATCGACGCCGCAGTGGCGGACGGCGCGGTGACCCTCTACGGCACCGCGAACAACCGGGCGCTGCGGGAAAAAGCCGCGAAGGTTGTGGCGGGCGTTCCGGGAGTGAAGTCGGTGAGGAACGAGCTGGTGATTGTTGCGGGGTCGTGAGGCGTAGGTTGTGGGGTGGTGTCCAATCCAGACAAGGCAGACGTTCGAGTCAGCAACTGTGATCAGAAAAGTACTATAAATACATACAGTTTGTTGAGACTTGGACACCCTGTAGAAACTGACAGGGTTTCAAGCAGTTTTTTTTCCAGTATTCTCTTCGCTACCTCTCCTAGGCTGCACCCTGGGAGAAGAACCTAACCACGTAGCGGGGAGGTTTTGCCGTGGGACCCCTGTCGGGTCATCTGGAGCGGTTTGGCCAGGTGTGGCTCTGCCTATTCGGCCTGCTCTGGGCCGCGACGGCCCACACTCAGGCACTAGCACCTGAAATTTCGCGCGGATTGTTGTGGTTGCAAGGCCAGGTCCAATTGGACGGTACACTGGCGAACGAAAGTACGTCGATCGCTACTGCACTTCAGAACCGCACCGAAGCGGCGCAGACCCTCAAGACGCTTTCCACGCTTCCCGCGAACCTCGCCGACGCAATCGCGAGCGAGACCGAGGGCAACACCGAATATCTCGCACGCCGCATCGCATCTCTCGCCTTGGCCGGACGGGATGCTTCGGCGCTCGTCTCGGCCTTGTCTGCCCGTCAAAACGCTGATGGAGGTTTCGGCGGGGGGCCGGGCTACGATAGTAACGCGCTCGATACTGGCTGGGCGCTCATCGCGTTCAAATCTACAAAAGCCTTCGCTCCTGTTTCACCGGCGCTCAGCTACCTAATCTTCGCGCAGGCGTCGGACGGCTCGTACTCCACGGCAGGTCGGCCCGATGTCGAAGCCACTGCGATTGCAGTGCTTGCGCAGCGGCTGTATGCGAGCCAGTTCAACGATCTCATAGCAACGATTTTTCGCGCAGTGGGGTACCTTCTGTTGCTGCAGTCGCCGGTTCAACAGTGGGGCGATTCCGCATTCCTGACCGCCACGGCCTACGAGGCGGTTCACGACTTCGTTCCGCTCGAGCCGACTGCCACCGCGGTGCGCGGTTTCCTGGTGGCGCGTCAGGGAAGCGAGGGCAGTTGGGACAACGGCGATCCGTTTTCGACCGCGCTCGCGTTGCGCGCGCTATTGCTTGTCAGCACTGCGCCGGTCAATCCGACCCTTGCAATCATCAGAGGCAAGGTGATCGATAGTCAAACGCGGCTTGGCCTGGACGGTGTGACGGTTACGCTTACCGGTCCGTCGAATTCGGTCCCGACCGCCAGTTCGGCCGGTTCGTTCGAATTCCGGGCCCTCTTCCCGGGCACTTACACTCTACAGTTGTCGCTCAGTCAGTACGGAGTCATCTCGTTCTCCACGACGCTGCGCGCCGGGCAGACCGTCGATTTCGGCGCGATCGCGCTGACCAAGAATGGGCAGGCGACGACCGGCACGGTGCGCGGCACGGTGAGCGACGCCACGACGGGTCTGCCGCTCGCTGGCGCCTCGGTCAGCCTGAGCAGCGGACAGTCGGCCGCGACGGACGCAACTGGCGGCTACCAGATCTCCAACGTCACGCCGGGCAACCTGATCGCCGTCGCCAACAAGAGCGGCTACGCGAGCGCTCCCGGGAGCGGCAACTTGGCGGTGGGCGGCACGCTGATCTTCTCCCCGAGCCTGCTCCCGGTGACGCAGAGCGCAGGTGCCGCGATCGAAGGCAGGGTCTCGGACGGCGCGACCCGCGCGCCGCTCGCGGGTGCCACGATCACGGTCACCGGCTCCACGCAGGCGGGCGTTACCACCGACATTCAGGGTCGCTATCGCATCGCGCCGCTCACTCCGGGCGTGATCACCGTGAGCGTCGTGCGCGCCGGATATCGCGGCGCCACGTCCACCGTGACAGTGCAAGAAAACGCGACCCTGGAGTACTCGCCCGGCCTGCAAGCGCCGAGCGCGGGCACGGCCAAGCTTTTCGTCGTTTCGGCCCAGGGCGAACAATCCACCAATCAGGTGTTCCGGTACGAGCTCGAAGGGCCCAGCAGCACCCCCGTCCTCGCCTTCACGCTGACTCATCCCAGCTTCGACCGGCCGTGCTGCCTCGCATTCCGCGAGACCGGCGAGATGTTCGTCGTAAACCGGGGCGCTCCTTCGCCCGGCAATTTCGGATCGATCTCCCGCTTTTCCGACCCGGGCGGGCTGCCCACGCACAACGCGACCATGGGGGCGAGCAGTTTCAGCGTTCCCCATTTTGCCACGTTCATAGCCGGTGAGCTGTTCGTCGCGCAAAGGTTCGCCAGCAACGTGCTGCGATTCAAATTCGACAGCACCGGCTTTCCGGTGTCGAACGGCGCCATCACGGCGGGTCTTGGCAACACGGCGCCGCGCGGGGTCATCGCGCATCCGGCTACCGGCGAGCTGTTCGTCACCGAATGTTGCGGGATCAACGAAATCAACCGGTACGTCTTCGACGCTCTCGGGAATGCTGTTCCGAACGGCGTCATCGCCGGCGGAGGACTGAACAATCCGCACGACATGGCGTTCAGCGCGCGCGGCGAGCTGTTCGTCGCCAACGCTAACGGCAACAACGTTTCGCGCTTCGTCTTCGACGCAGTGGGCAATTCGTTCCCCAACGGCCAGATCGCCGGCAACGGCCTTAACACCCCGACCGGTCTCGACTTCAGTCCCTGGGGCGAGCTGTTCGTCGCCAATCAGGGCGCGCCGGTCGTCGCTCGTTGGCTCTTCGATGCGTCGTTCAACGCCGTCCCGAACGGCTCCTTCTCGACGGCAGTCAGCCTCGGCGATCTCCAGTTTCTTCCGAGCGTGCCCGGGGTGAGGGGCGTGGCGCTGGACGCGAGCGACGACTCGCCGCTTGCCGGCGTGACCGTCCAGGTGATCGTCGGCAATACCTCGCGCACGCTGACAACCGGCGCCGACGGGCGTTTCGAGATCGATGGGCTGCCGGCGGGGCAGGCGCAGATCAGCTTCACGCTGACCGGTTATCTTACCCAGAATTTCACTCTCGAACTCTCGACGCTGACCGACATCGACATCGGTGCGGTGCGCCTGCGCAAGTCCGGCGTGAGCGCGCTGCTCCCCGATCTGGTCGTGCGCTCGGTCGACACGCAGCAGGTGGTGAGCGATCCGCGCTCGTTCGCCCTGAGCGGTGCGCTCAATGCGACCATCGCCAATCAGGGCACTGCCCCCACGACCGCGGGCTTCAAGGCACGCGCGTTCTACGACGCCAACCGGAACGGCATCTACGATGCGGGCGTGGACCTGCTGCTCGGCGAAGGACAGACCGGCGACACGCTGGCGGTCAATGCGACCGCGCTAGTCTCCATCCCGCTGACCGGCACCCTGCCGTTCCGCGACGCGCCGATCCAGGTGTGGGCCGACAGCGACCAAAGCGTGGTGGAGACGAACGATCTCAACAACGTCAGCGCTGCGGCCTGCCAGGTGACGCCTGCGCCGACGACGGTCAATATCGCCCCGACCAACGGCATCGCCACAGCGGACGTCTTCCTCGACTTCTTTCACCGGCCGCAACTGGCCATGGACGGCGACCGCCTTGGCACGATGTGGAACGCCGGCAGCACGGGCTCGCTCGCGCATCCACATTTCCTGATCGTCGACCTGCAGCAGCCGATCCAGGTCAACGCGATTTTCCTGAAAGACATCATCTGGAATCCGGCCAGCCCATTCCTCGGCTTCAACAACATCTACAACCTCTACATCGGCAGCGACGGCACGACGTTCACCAAGATCGCCTCGGGAACGCTCACCGAGAGCCTCGATCCGCTGCTCAATTCGGCCTTCATCCCGATCCCAGCCGCCTTGTCGACGTTCCGGTTCGTGAAGTACGAGGTGGTCGGCGGCTCGCACTGGTCGCACCTGATGGACATGGAGATCCTGACCCCGCAGCAGGCGCCCCCGGTGACGGCGAGCGATCTGACCGCCTCGACGCTGCGCCTGACCGACCTTGGATCGGGACAGCTGCGCCTGGGTGCACGCATCGGCAACGGCGGGGCCACGGCGTCGCCCGCGACCACCGCCTCCTTCTACGACGGCGATCCGACGCAGGGTGGCGCACTTTTGGGCAGCGCCGCGGTCGTCGCGCTGCAGCCCGGGCAGTTCGTGGACGTCAATTTGCTCGGGGCACTGAGCATTTCGGGCCGCAACGATCTCTTCGCGGTGGTCGACCCGGCGAACCAGATCTCGGAATGCCGCGAAGCCAACAACACGATCTCGGCTCCCGCCCAGCCGGCGCTTACCGGAGGCATCGCAGTCGCGACCGACGCCTCAGCCTACGGTGCACAGGTGCCGGTCCGGATTGCGGCTACCGTTGTTAACACGAGCACACTTTCCGCGACCTTCAATGTCGGGGTACGTGTGGAGGACGGCAGCGGTGCGCTAGTCGTTGCTTTCCCGACACATTTAGGTGTAACGCTTTCCGGCGGAGCCAGTACAGTCCTGAACGACACCTGGAACACGGGCACGACGCTCGCTGGGGGCTACCGCGCGAAGGCCGAATTGCTGGACGACACGACGCAGCCCTACACGGTGGCCTTTGCTCCCTTCAATATCACGGCCGGTGCGGCGACCGCTTCGGCGAAGGTCACCGCCGACAAACTCTCGTATTTCCCATCGGAGAGGGTGCAGGTTACCAGCCGGGTGACGAACCCCACGCATAACGAGCCGTTGAACAGTGTCACTGTCGTCACCACGGTGCTCAGTCCAGACACAACGGTGCGCTTTACGCAAAGCGAGGTGATCGCGCAGTTGGTGCCGAGCGCGCTGAGGGATTTCAACTATGCGGTGCCCCTTGAGTTTGCGGCGGCCGGAAACTACGGAATCTCCTTGAGTGTGCGCGACGAGCTCGGGACGGTCCTGGCTTCGAGCACGACGAGCTTCGCGGTGGGATCAAGCGCAGTGAGCGGCAGCGGCCTCACAGGTACTGTGAATGCTACGCCGAAGCCAGTTCCATTCGGCGACCCAATCACCTTTAACGCCGCGGTGACCAACTTGGGTAACGCCGACATTGCGGCTTTGGGAGCAAGGATTACGATCGTCGATCCGGCGGCGGAACGGGTGCTGGCAGAATTTCCGGTGACCCGTACGGTTACACGCGGGCAGTCGGCAGCGCTCTCCTTCACCTGGCCCGCCAATGCGACGGTGGGCGCGGCCTATGTGGCGGTGCTCACGGCGACGGTCGGCACGGCGACCCTCACCCTGGCGCAGGACGCGTTCACGATAGCCCCGCCCGTGACGCGCGTGACAGGAACGCTCGCGGCTATTCCGAGGCAAGTGCCGCAGCGCGATCCGGTGGTTCTCAACCTCGCCGTGACGAATGTCGGCTTCGGGGCAATCACGGGTCTGCCGCTCTCGGTGACCGTGGTGAATATGACCACGGGGCAGGGAATGGCGCAATTTCCAGACATCGCCAATATCGGATTGCAGAGCATCTACCAGAAGGCATTCAGCTGGGTCGCGACCGGTGCCGTGGGCACGAACTACATGGCGACACTCAGCACCTCGGTGAACGGGATTGCGCAGACGCTCGCTCAGGACAGCTTCACGATCATCGTGCCGTCGGTGCGACTAGATGCGACGCTGGCGAAGCTCAAACAGGCGAGGGTGCTGGTGCTGCTCTCATGCCAGTCGGATCACGACCACGAAGAGCATGACGCTAGTAGCACGTATAGCCACGGGCGTGATAACGACGACGGGCTCCATCACGGGCACGATGACGATTGCTGCAAGCACCCGCAGGACGTGAGCGGTCTGTGCAGTGCGAAGCGGAACCTGTTCCTGGACGGCTACCTGAGCGACCTGGGCATCACGCATCTCATTACCACTTCGGAGGCACAGTTCAAGCGCGCCTTCCGCAGCGGCCAGTACAACACCTACTGGATCACGGCTGGGGGCGAGAAGCTGCACCACGATCTCGATGAAGAGCTGCGCGAAGCGATCTACCGCGGTGATGCGCTCCTCCTCGATGGTTTGCACGACGAGCGCAACCGCGAGTTCGACGCCATCGCTGGAGTGGATGTTCACGGGAAACTCGACGCCAGCGATCAGACGATCAACGTTGTCGCCCCGATTTTCGCCACGGGGACGTTCCCCACTGTGGGAAGGCCGCTAAAGCTCGAGCTCACCACTGGCGAGGCGCAGGCGACTTTCCCCGCCTCTGCGAATAAACCCGCCATCGTTACGAACGAGTATGGACTAGGCCGCGGGCTGCTGTTTGCCTACGACCTCGTTGGCACCCTGATGGCGCAGCCCTCGGCCGCGCTCACCGACCTAGTTTCCGCGGGTATCGGCTGGGTCCTGCCGGAGCCTGCCGCGGTGTTCGCCGCACGCTCCTACACTGTGCTGCGCGGGCGGATCACCGACGTCGGGGCGACGGCGGACCTTAGAGCGACCTTCACGCCGCCTGTCGGGGCAACTGTGCTCGCGACCGCGCCTGCGGTCGTGCCCGACGCAAGCGGTCGCCCGGTATGGACCTTCACCCTTGACTCGGGGGCGACAAAGAAATTGGATATCGGGCTGAGGCTGCCCGCTGTGAGCGGGAGCTATGCAGCGAGCCTCACTATCGATTCCATACGCGACGGCGTTATCTCGCCCCACGCTGGTCTTGACTCCGCTCTCAGCGTGGAGTCGGCCGAGACCATCGCCCCGCGCCTTGTGAGCGAACTCGAGGCCCTCGCCATCAGCCAGCATGGCGAAAGGTCCGATCGGAATGCTGCAGTCTCGAAGATCCAGGCGGCGAGCAGTTCGCTCGCCGCAGATCAGTGCGAGGAAGCGATCGAGAAGTTGCTCGAGGCAGCTGCGCGCCTCGCGAAGATCACGAGCGTGGACGTGAGAGCCTATCGCGTACAAATCGCCAGGCTCCTGCAAGAAGCTCAGGTGCGCTGGTTCATCGCGCAGCCCCAGTGAGGCGATAGCGTCAAGGGAGAGACCGTGTTCGGATCGAAGACGCTGCGACTCATAGCCGGTGTCGTCTTAGTAACGTTCACTGCGCTCACGTTCCGGCCGCTCACTGCTGCGGCGCAGCTGCGGTCGGTGTTTTCGCGCGCGCAGGCCTCGTCCGACTGGAGCGAAGAGCGCTTCTCGCGGACGCTCAACGAAATTCACGAAATCCTGAAGGAGGTGGTCCCGCGAGCAGCAATGCCGCACATGTTCCCTTCGACGGCGCGCACGGCACTAGGCAAACCCGGCGAGAAGGTGCTGCAGGCGGTGGGGCCCAAGATGCACTTGGAGAGCGAGCGCGAGAAGCCCCTGCCCGGGGTGGACGTGGTGGCGAAGGTGAAGCAACTGCGCGGAAAATACAAGGAGCTGAAGACCCTGGAAGCCGAAGTGGACAGGGGCTTCAAGGCCACCGAGAAACACATCCGCGACAAGAACCTTCCGGCCGAGATTCTTGCGCGGCACGAAGCCGCGGTGGCGGATTACGAGGGCCGCAAGGCGGAGTTCGCTGTGCTGATGCAAGCCGTGGAGACAACGGCCGATGCTTCGGCAGGTTCGGCACAAGGCAGCTCGCTACCGGGGGCGCTCGCGAACTTGGGAGACTTTATGGCGAAATACCCCAACGCCAAGACCCACACGCCCACCGATCCGAACAATCTTCCCTGGGGCTCACCGAAACCGGTCACTCGGGCGCCTTACACCAGCCCCGCGCAGTTCAAGACGAGTCGCCTCTTCGGCGAGTCGGTGAAGGTGGCGCAATCCGGAATTCTCTCGGGTGTCAGCCTGCCCAACGCTACCCTTCCGCTCACACCCAGCCCGGCGGACCTCGCTGCCAATGAAGATGTGCAGGTCACGCAGGCGATACGCGATCTCGCAGCGAGCCTGGGGAACGCTCCGGTCCCCATCTACAACTGGGTACACAACAACATCCAGTTCATCCCAAGCTACGGCTCCATTCAGGGCTCGGACATGACTCTGCAAACCAAGCGCGGTAACGCGTTTGATACCGCGAGCCTGCTGATCGCGCTCCTCCGCTCGGCCAATATTCCCGCCCGTTACGTCTACGGCACGATCGAAGTTCCGGCGGACAAGGCAATGAACTGGGTGGGCGGCGTCAATGTGCCGCAGGCCGCGATCAACCTGATGAGTCAGGGCGGGATACCTGTGGTGGGCATCACCCAGGGCGGAGTGGTCAGCCGATTGCGCTTCGAGCATGTGTGGGTGGAAGCATTCGTGGACTATGTACCTAGTCGTGGAGCGGTGAATCGCAGCCCCAACACTTGGGTGCCGCTCGATGCGAGCTTCAAGGAATACAGATTTGACCCGGGAATGAGCATCGGCGAGAACGTTCCGTTCGATGCGCAAGCGTTCGTCAATCAAGTGCAGCAGTCTGCGACGGTGAATGAGCAGGGCGGCTGGGTCCGCAATAGCAACAAAACGCTCATTGATCAGGCGCTGAACAACTACCGAAATCAGGTAGAGGCGTACGTCAGCGCACAAAACCCTGCAGCGACCCTTGAGGATATTCTTGGCAAGCAAGTCATTGTTCAGACCAGCTCCCCAATCCTTCTGGGTACCCTACCCTACAAAAAGCGTGCCATCGGTGCAAAGTTTCAAAGCATTCCGGCAAACCTAAGGTGGAAATTCAAGTACGCGGTCTATGGAAGTCCGTTGGAACAGGCACTCGAATCTCCTTCGATGGAATTTTCCGAGAGCACCCCGAAACTTGCGGGAAAAAGAATGACCTTTTCGTTCTCCCCCGCTACGCAAGCAGATCGCGACACGATCAACAGCTTTCTCCCGCGCCCGCATGCCGACGGAAGCTCGATCGAGTTGAGCGAACTGCCGCAGAGCTTTCCGGGATATTTGATAAGGCTAATTCCTGAAATCCGCGTTTCGGGGCAGGTGGTCGCGAGTGGCCCCCCCGTCGCAATGGGACAGGAGCTTATCCAAAGCGCCGCGATATTCGATCCTCTGTCCGGATGGCAGTCAGCCGAGGACAACCATCCGGTTGCCAGCGAATACTACGGGATCGGGCTCAGCTTTATGGGGGTAGGGCGCCCTCAACTGGAATCTATGTCCGCTTCAGCCTCCAGCACAAAGACGCAGCTCGAGTCCGGGGATCTCGATGGGCTGACCAAGGACGACATCGTCGGGCAAATGCTCCATTCGACTGTCATGGCATATTTCGCGGGCGTGAACACTCAAGCCGGATTCATCCGGTCTGCGAACAACGTTGTCGGATATTTCCGGACTGGATATGGCCATGTCGGTTTAACGACGCAAGTACGTTCGTTTTTCGGGATTCCCCGGGATGTTTCCGCTTCCGCGCTGGTCGTCGATATCGACCACATGTTCGAGCTGGCCGTAACCAAAGACAACAATCTCCAGCGGGCGCGTGACTATTTGCGGCTGCTCGGTCACATGGATTCCGGGTATGAACATCTGCTTCCTGAGTTGCTCTTTTCGACTCCCTCTACACCGAGCCAAGGGGTGTCTGCCATCAAGGCGTTGACGGTGGCCGCGGCTGCTGGCCAACTGATTTATCGAATTTCCAGCGCGAACGCCGCCACCGCAATCCCCGCGCTCGCGGTCGACGCGAATGTGCAAAGTGAAATCAGCGACGCCGTGTCTTCCGGCAAAGTTGTTACCGTCCATCAAACAAATATAAGCGTCGATAGCTGGACCGGAGTCGGTTATATCATTGAAGACACCGATACGGGTGGCGGGGCCTACAAGATTTCGGGAGGCTTCAGCGGCGGCATTATTAAGCTGCTGAAGGAACTTCGAACGTCGGTCTATATAATCGGCCTGGAGCTTGGAATAGTAGCTGCGCTGGTGAAGCAAGTAATTCCCGCTGGGTTCTGGTTGATGTTCATCCAGTTCGCGATCGGCCTGGATACCATAGCCGTCGCATGTGCAGACATAGGTTCCAGCGCTCTTCGCTCGCTGATATTCTGGTCTACGGCCATAAACTTTGTGAGCCTTTTCCTCATATTCTTGCTCGCGGCTGCGCTTGGCCCGCTGGGTGTCCTCTTGCTAGGACAGTTGCTCTTTTACTTTAACGGCTGGCTAATGGGGAATTTACGTCTGAGCCGAGGCTGCATCACTTAGGATACGCCAATAATGAAAACCACCCGCTTCTCCCTCGCATTGGCGATCTTTTTGGTGGCGCTGACTGCAATTCTGGTCGCCATCCCACTCGAGAACGGTGCTCTTCTTCTCGTATCATTGGCAGGATTCGGCTTGCTATTCCTTGGACTCACGCATCTGCGGAAAGCCGGAGCAAGCTGGGATTGGGACAGGGTTCCCGGACAGGTCCTGCATTCCCGTATTGAGAAACTCTTTGATCACGTGGAAGGCGAGCAGGTTTCGAGAATCCACGTCTCGTACAGTTACTCGGTGGATGGACGGACCTGTAAGTCCAATCGGTTCAGATTGCGGCGTTCCGATGAAAATGTGCGCAGTTTTCTCGACGCAAAGAGCTTCAACGAGAAATTTGCGGCCGGAAGTACAGTAGAGGTATTTGTGAATCCGCTCGATCCAACCGACTCCGTGCTCGAGCCGGGGATGTCGGAGCGCGCGCGAAGTCATCAAATCGGTCTCGTGGCCAGCGGGATAGTTGTCGTAGCATGCTCAGCTGCCATTGCATGGTTCATTTTTTACGGAAAACCTTGAGACCCAAAGGCGTGATTTGTCGCCTTTCGGCCAAACTGGCTTGGGCTTCCGGGAAGAGCTTTTCTTACGGGTTCGTTAGATAGCATGTGGCCGAAACTAGATTGTCCATGGTGCGGCAAAGACGTGAGGTCTCCTGCAAATCTGGGCACCCGTCCGTCAGAGAGCGGGCCTAAGTGGTATCAGTTTACGTTGTCAGGGCGCAGTTTTATTCGTCCTGCTTCGGTGTGCCCTTATTGCAGCAACCCGGTAGAGACCAGCCAACGGTCTCAGCGCTGGATTCTTCTTGTGGTTCCGTTCTTTGTCGCTTCGCTTGTTAACCTCACTACTTTTCCCGAGTTTTATGTTCCGACATGGTCAATGTGGGCACTTGGCGCACTGGGTGTGATTGGAGGCATCCTGGCCAGGGCTACAACGCGCCTTGAGAAGACGAGTGTCACCTAACTTTTCGCCGTACACAGACGCAGAACCTCGTTCGATCATATGTGGGCACCTCGACCTAACGCTCAAGGAAGCTTCCACAGCAGCTCCCGCCCGATAACCTAGTTGCCCTCGACTCACTCGGTTCCGGAGCCCGTACCCCTGATTCTTCAAGCTCTTATGACGCTGGCATAGCCTTCCCACCCAAGGAAAGGTGCTGTTTTCTTGTAGATACCCGTCTACAAACTGTCGTGTTTACCCGGACATCATTTGTCGGACTTGCCTGACAGCAATTCCCGGTATCTCCTGATTAGATTCCCCTTCGGGCGCGACGCAAAGTCGGCCCGCGCCTCGTACATCGTGCGAGACGGAAACGCGGCCGGCCACGACGTCATCACGAAGGAAGTGATCGCGCGCCCAGTCACGGCTTCAGATGCCGTGGCATTGGGGGAGATCGTGACCGCTGAATCGTCGCAATCGTCGAGCAAGTTTCTCTTCCGGGTTTCCAGAGACATTCTTTCGGCGAATCGCCGCCGAGAGAGGAGGTCATCCGCCTTTTCAAACTAATTACTGAAGACCGGTCTTGAATGCAAACAAGGTCGCGGTAATGGATCGAAGC
>WNGM01005929.1_pt1 | contig 12639 bp, 8 predicted proteins | sample 5400571 | NCBI WGS metagenome assembly WNGM01 (sample SAMN13153378, study PRJNA577476) | soil metagenome | isolation source: 100 cm soil or saprolite under Garry oak tree replicate 2 | place: USA:California | collected 2016-06-15
CCTTGACGAGATCGCAGACGGGATCCACTTCGTCCGCGCCATCCACCGTCAGGTCGAGGGTCCCGGCCTCGAGGCCGACCAGGGGCACGCCGACCTCGCGGGCGAGGGTCGCCGTGTCATGGGAGGTGGGCACGCCGCGCGCGCGAAAGCCCGCACGCACGCGCTCCCCGAGCGCGCGCACGAAGGCCGAAGCCGCGCGGCCCGATCCCAGACCCACCACCGCGCCGTCGCGCACCTCGGCGAGGGCGCGCTCGGCCAGCAAGGCCATGGCGGCGGGGTCGACCTCCTCGGTCATGGGCGCAAGGTGGCCTGGATCGTCGCCGGGATGGCTCACCCGGCTACTCCCCGCTCTGCGAGAGCAGCTTGGCGACCACGCCCGTCCAGCCCGTTTGGTGGCTGGCCCCGAGGCCCGCCCCGTTGTCACCGTGGAAATACTCGTAGAAGAGCGGCATGCCGCGCCAGTGTGGATCGCTCTGGAACTTCTCCGTGCCGCCGAAGACCGGCCGGCGGCCGTCGGCGCCGACGAGGAAGAGGCGACTCAGGCGTCGCGAGATGTCGGCAGCCACGCTCCACAGGCTCATGAGACGGCCGGAGCCGGTGGGGCAAGCGACCTTGAGATCGTCGCCGAAGAAGTGATGGTACTTCTGCAGCGACTCGACGATGAGGAAATTGACGGGAAACCACACGGGTCCGCGCCAATTGGAGTTTCCCCCAAAGACTCCGGTGGTGGACTCCGCCGGCTCATAGCCCACCCGGTATTCCTGACCGCCCACGGGGATCACGTAGGGATGATCCTTGTGATAGCGGGACAGGGAGCGGACGCCGTGCGGGGAGAGAAACTCCTCCTCGTCGAGCATGAGACGGAGGACTTTGGGAAGCTGCTCCGTGGTCACGATGGAGAGCATGACGCGCCGCCCGCCCCCCGGCTTGTCCTTGAAGGCGATGTGCTCGCGCAGCTCCGGGTTGTTGTCGATGAACCATTGGGCCCGCCGCCTGAAGCCGGGCAGCCGGTCGGCGTGCTCCGTATCGAACGTCTCGACGGCGAAGAGCGGGATGAGGCCGACGAGCGAGCGCACCTTCATCGGGCAGCGGCTGCCGTCGGGGACGTTGAGCACGTCGTAGAAGAAGCCGTCCTCGTCGTCCCACAGGCCCATGCCCTCCCCACCCAGGTGGTGGGTGGCGTGCGCGATGTAGACGAAGTGCTCGAAGAACTTGCTCGCCACGTCCTCGTAGGCCCGGTCGTCCTGCGCGAGCTCCAGGGCCATGGCCAGCATGTTGAGGCAGTACATGCCCATCCAGCTCGTGCCGTCCGACTGCTCGATGTAGCCGCCCGTGGGCAGGGGCGCCGACCGGTCGAAGACGCCGATGTTGTCCAGGCCGAGAAAGCCGCCCTGGAAGACGTTGCGGCCATCGGGATCCTTGCGATTCACCCACCACGTGAAGTTCAGCAGAAGCTTGTGGAAGACGCGCTCGAGGAATTCCCGGTCGGCCACGCCGCGGATGCGCCGGTCGATCTTGTAGACCCGCCAGGCCGCCCAGGCGTGCACGGGCGGGTTGACGTCGCCGAAGGCCCACTCGTAGGCGGGAATCTGCCCGTTCGGGTGCATGTACCACTCGCGCAGGAAGAGCACGAGCTGCGCCTTGGCGAACTCGGGATCCACGAGGGCCATCGGGATCATGTGGAAGGCGAGGTCCCAGGCGGCGTACCAGGGATACTCCCACTTGTCCGGCATGGAGACGATGTCCTCGTTGTACAGATGCGTCCACTCGCGATTCCGTCCCCGCCGGCGCCCGGGCGCTGGCGACGGCTGGGTGGGATCGCCGGCAAGCCATCGCTTGACGTCGTAGTGGTAGAACTGTCGGCTCCACAGCATGCCGGCCAGGGCCTGCCGCATGACCAGGCGGCCGTCGGCGGACAGCGTGGGCGGGATGACGAGGTCGTAGAACTCGTCGGCGTCGCGCATGCGGCGGCTGAAGATCTCCTCGAAGTCGAGACCGAAGGCTGCCCCCGCCCGGGCCGGATCGGCGTCGGTGAGTCGGAGTCTGAGCGCGATCTGCCCGCCCGCTGGCACACTCGCTCGGTACCAGGCCGCCGCCTTGGTGCCCACGCGGGCGGAGTTGACGGCATCTTCCTTGCCTCCAACCACGCGCTCGTTGATGCCGTCCTTGACATACGGCGAGCGGGCCGGCACGCCGAAGAGACGCGGAAAGTTAGTCTCGTTCTCCGTGAAGAGGAGCTCGGGCGCGCCCTCAGCGTGGAGCCATCGTGCGCCGAGCGTCTGATGTCGCGCGGCGATCACCACCTGGCCGGGCGCGGATGCCGTCGCCTGAAGCTGCGGCCGGGCCGCCCCCACGTCCCAGGACCACGTATTGCGAAACCAGAGGGTGGGCAGGAGATGGAGCTCGGCCGCCTCCGGTCCGCGGTTGACCGCGGTCACCCGGATCAGCAGATCGTCGACGCCCCCCTTGGCGTACTCCACGGTGATGTCGAAGTACCGGTCGCCGTCGAACACGCCGGTGTCGAGCAGCTCGTACTCGGGCTGCGGGCGCCCTCGGCGCGCGTTCTCCTCGACGAGGCGCCGATAGGGAAAGGCCGCCTGCGGGTACTTGTACAGGCATTTCATGTAGGAGTGCGTGGGCGTGGAATCGAGGTAGAAGTAGTATTCCTTCACGTCCTCGCCGTGATTACCCTCGGGATTTCCCAGACCGAAGAGCCGCTCCTTGAGGATGGGGTCGCGTCCATTCCAGACGGCGAGGGCGAAGCACAGCCGCTGGTGATTGTCCGAGATGCCGCAGAGGCCGTCCTCGCCCCAGCGGTACGCGCGCGATCGGGCATGGTCGTGCGGGAAGTAGTCCCAGGCCGTGCCGTGCGGGCTATAGTCCTCGCGGACCGTACCCCATTGCCGCTCCGAGAGGTACGGGCCCCACCGACGCCAGTACGCCCGTCGCTCCTCGCTCTCGATGAGCCTGTTCTGCTCTTCGATCATTGTCCCTCCGACTCGGGGGTACGCCCTTGTCTGTGCCCTCGAAAGCGGCCGCCCCGCACGGCGCTCGATGCCGGGACGTCCCTCAGCATACTCCGACCCGCGTTACAGCAGTATTTCGAGCCGAGAGCCGAGTCAATTCCGCAGGCGTGGCTGCCGGCCGGCGAGGAATTGCCAGGTCCGCGGCGCGGCCTTTCCCCCGCTCCCGGCCAGCTCGGCCTCGAGCCTCGCCAAGGTCTCGGGTGTGTCCACGTCGTAGCACGGGGGGAGGAGGGCGATGGATTCGAAGAGCTCGCGCTGCGGTCGCCGCAGGCCGATCAGATAGTAGCCGCCGTCCTCGCTCGGCCCGATCGCCACGTCGTGGGCGCCTTCGCCGAGGAGCCTCACGGCAAGGCCGATGTGCTCGGCGGGGACGTGCGGCGCATCGGTTCCGATGAGGACGACCGCGGGCGCGCCTGCCGCGAGGCCGGCGGCGATACACTCGGCCATACGCGCGCCCAGATCGGGCCCCTGCTGCGCCCGAAGGGCGAACTCCGGCGCGAGCGCCGCGAAGAGGGGGGCCGACTCAGGCGGGTCGTGAGCGATGACGGGAGCGACGTCGCGAACCTCTCGCACGCGCTCGATGGTGTCGAGAAGGAAGCAGCGCGAAAGCTCGGCCGCCTCGCTCGCGGAGAGCGGAGGAGTGAGGCGCGTCTTCGCTCGACCCGCCTCGGGCGCCTTGGCCATGATGACGAGAGCCACGCGCCCCTTCCGCGTCAGATCCACGCTCAGGCTCTCGACCCTCTTGCCGCCGCGTCGATCTCCACCCAGGCCCGCAGCGTCTCGGCCACCGACCACGCCTGCGCCGGACAGCCGGCGGGGCGGAAAGGTGGATCGCCGTCAAAGACCTCCCCGAGGGTTCCCAGCCCATAGGCGGCGAGCGCGTGCCCCATGGGCTCGAGAAAGCGCGCCGCCGCCGCGGCGTCTCCGTAGACCTTGAGATGCGCCAGCGCGAATGGTCCGAGCAGCCAGCCCCACACCGTGCCCTGGTGATAGGCCTCGTCGCGCTCGCGCGGGCCGCCCGCGTAGCGCCCGCGGTAGGCGGGATCGGCGGGGTCGAGGCTGCGGAGACCGAACGAGGTCAGCAGCCGGCGCGCACAGATGTCGACGATGGCGCGCTGCCGGTCCCGCGGCAGGGGCGAGACGGCCAGCGAGACGGCGAAGATCTGGTTGGGCCTCACGGTGGGGTCGGCACCAGCCGGCCCGTCGATCACGTCATGGCAGCAGGAGGTCGCCGGGTTCCAGAAGCGCTTGAAGGACGCGGCCGCGCGGGCCGCGCGATCGCCCCACTCCGCGTGCGGTCGTCCCAGTCGCTTCGCAAAGCCCGCCCCCGCCCGGAGCGCATTGTGCCAGAGCGCATTGATCTCCACGGGCTTGCCGATCCGCGGCGTCACCACGACGTCGCCGACCTTCGCGTCCATCCAGGTCACCTGCACGCCGGCCTCTCCGGCGCGCAAGAGGCCGTCGGCGGCGTCCTCGCCGATGCCGAAGCGCGTCCCGCGCCGGTACCAGCCGACGATGTCCTCGACCACGGGAAAAAGCGTCGAGAGAAAAGTGTCGTCGCCGGTGGCGGCGTGGTACGCGCGAAGGGCCTCGATGTACCACAGGGCGGCATCGGCCGTGTTGTATTCGGGCGAGCGCGAGCCGTCGGGAATGCGATTGGGCAGCATGCCGCGATCCACGAAGCGAGAGTACGTCGTGAGAACCTGACGGGCGACGTCTAGGCGGCCCGTGGCGATCGCGAGGCCCGTGACGGCGATCATGGCGTCGCGCCCCCATTCCGCGAACCACGGGTAGCCCGCGATGATCGAGCGCCCACCCGGCACCTCGGGCAGCGGTCGTCGAACGATGAACTGATCGGCGGCCAGGACGAGCTGATCGATCCACCCGGGAGGCGGTGCCGGCGTCGCCCTCGCCCGATCCCACCCCTGTCGGAGGGCGCGCACGACGCCCTCGCGACGGCCCCAGCCCGCCTCGCCGTCCGGGCTCGGGTCGGGCTCGATCGAGCAGACGACGGTGAGCGAGCGGCCCGCCTCGAGGCCGGCCCGAAAGGTGCCGGCATGAAAATGGTCATCGAGATGATCGAGCCCGCGCTCGTCCTCACGGGCGAGGTAGTAGCCGCGATACCACTCCTGGGCAGGCTCGGCCCGCGCGCCCGCGGACAGCAGGCGCAGAGTGGGAGCGCCCATGAGCGCGGTGACGGCCAGCCCGTCGGGAACCACGGCGACGGACATGGCGTGGCTCACGTCTCGAGTGGTCGCGTGGAAGTCTCGGCAATTGACCATGCACTTGAGGGTGAGCTCGACGATGCCGCTTCCCCGCAGCACCTGATACCGGACATAGGTGGTCGACTTTCCCTCCTCCATCCACACGCGTTTCTCGATGAGGGCATCAGCGCAGGCGAAGGTCCACACCGGGGTCATGGCCTCCAATCGGAAGGCCTCGAGGAATCGGTGGCCCTCGGGAGCGATGGCGCCGCTGGCCCAGCGGTTGGTGCCCAGCTCGAAGGTCTCGCCGAGGTAGCCGACGACCTCCTCTATCTTGGCCACCATCAAATGACGGCCGAGCGGGGGCTGGAGAGCGGCCACCAGGAGGCCGTGGTAACGGCGCGTGAGCGTCCCCGCCACGGTGCCCGAGGCGAAGCTGCCTACCCCGTTGGCGCAGAGCCATTCCCTCGATTCCGCCGCTCGAAGGTCGCCTGTCACCTCCCGGCCGAAGCTAAGGAAGGACATCCTGTCGAACCTTCAATATGTTAGGCGTCACTTCCTGCCCGATCACTTGAGCTTGACCCCTGTTTCGGCCCGACATTTCAACCCGCTTCATGACTCGCCCTCCCTCTGAAGTCCCCACACTCTCCGGAAGTGGCCCGGGTCAGCCGATGACGAGGGTGGCACAGGACACACTAACGCGCACCAGGAGGCCTCGTGAATCAAGTCGGCGAATCTGGAGAGTGGTCAGGGGAGCCCAGGCTGGCGCTCTTCGCGCGGTCCCTCGAGCCCGAGGTCCGCGATCTCCGCGCGCAGCTCGCCTCCGAGCAGCGGGCGCTCGTCGCGTGCCACCGGATGATGATGCTGGGCCGACTCCTTTCGGATGTCGCCCATGAAGTCTCCAATCCGCTGACCACGCTGGTCGCGCGCAGCGCCATGATCCGGATGAGCTCGACGCTCGAGGACGCCCACCGCCACGCCGGCATCATCGAACAGCAGGGGCAGCGGGCGGCCCGGAGCATGCGCGCGCTCTCCATTTTCGGCCAGCGTCACGAGCCCGGACGCGTTCTCATCGACCTCAACGAGGTCGTCCGCGCCGCCCTCGAGCTCGAGCGCCATCAGCTGGCCGGCAGCAATATCACGGTGGCGGCCGAGCTCGAGCCCGGGCTGCCCCATGTCTCCGGCGAGGAGCAGGAGCTCCAGCAGATCGTCCTCAACCTCGTGCTCAACGCCTTCGAAGCCATTGCCGCCACACGGCCGGGAGGCGCCATCACCGTCTCCACGCACGCCGACGAGGAGAAGGTATGGGTCTCCATTCGTGATGACGGTCCCGGGATGCCGCCCGAGGTCGCCGACCGCGCGTTTCAGCCGTTCTTCACGACCAAGGAGGAGCGCCTCGGCCTGGGCCTGGGGATCGCGCGGGAGCTCGCCATCGCTCATGGCGGCGACATTGCCGCGCATTCGGTGGAAGGGGTGGGAACGATCGTGACCTTGAGCTTGCCTCGACCCGTCGCCGCCTCGCCGGCCGTGAGCGAGAGCGCCACCCCTGAAGGCGCCCCCGCCGCCCGTCTGCTCGTCGTGGATGACGAGACCGATGTCGGCGAGCTTCTCTCGGATATTCTCCGGACCCGCGGCTACGAGACCCAGTACGTCGCGTCGCCCAAGGCCGCCCTCGAGCTGATGCGCGATCGTGACTTCCAGGGAGTCCTCATGGATCTCCGCATGCCCGAGATGAGCGGAACCGAGCTCTGGCGGGAGCTGCAGCGTGAGCGGCCCGCCCTGGCGCTGAAGACCATCTTCATGACGGGCGACTACGCGAGCCCCGACACGGCGGCCATGGTCGGGGCGACCGAGCGGCCGTTCCTGAGCAAGCCATTCCGCCCCGACGAGCTCGACCTCGCGCTCGCCACCCTCAACCGTTCGACCAAGGACGCGTGATCGCAATGGCCAAGCCACGGGCGCTTCTCGTCGAGGATGATCCGGGCGTCCGGAGCACGCTCACCGAGCTGCTCCAGCACGCCGGCTTCGAAGCCGATGCCGTGGGGAGCGCCGCGGAGGCGCGCCGACGCGTTGCTGACCAGGCTCCAGACCTCGCGGTGCTCGATCTCGTGCTCCCGGACGCCGACGGCGTCACGCTCCTCTCCGACCTCCGCACGGGCAGCCCCGAGCTCCGCGCCATCATGGTCACGGGCCACACGGACCCGCGCAGCATCGTGGCGGCCATGCGGGGTGGGGCGCTCGACTATCTGTCCAAGCCTGTCGACCCCGAAGTCTTCATGCGTCTGTGCCGCTCGGCGGTCGCGGACACCACCGCCTCCTTCGCCTCCGCGGCCACCGAGGCCCTCGTGGGCGGCTCGCCCTGGACGGTCCGCATGAAGGAGACGGTCGAGCGGCTGGCCCGGAGCCGCCCCACCGGCGCTCTGGTGAGCGGCGAGCCCGGCGTCGGCAAGACGCACCTGGCGCGCGTGCTGCACGCCACCACGGGCCGGGGCGCCCATCCGTGTCTCGTGTACGCCTGCGGCGACTCCGCCAATCCCTCCGTGGACCTCTTCGGGGCCGCGGCGTCTGCGGATGCCGGGTTGACCACGGCCGTTCAGGTCGGCACGCTCATCCTCGACGATGTCGAGAAGCTCGACGCACGCCTGCAAGAGCGCATGACGAACTGGATCGCCTCGCGCGCCGAGGCGTCCGGTGGCATGCCGCTTGTCGTCGGTCTCACCACGGGCATGCGCAGGGACGCCCCGCTCCTCGACTGGCTCGGGCGAGTGGCCCTCGGCATTCCTCCCCTGCGCGAGCGAAGCGCCGATATCGAGCCTCTCGCCCGGCACTTCCTGACCCAGAGCGCGGCCACGCTCGGCCGGCCCTTCGAAGGCTTTACGCGAGGGGCCGTCCATCGGCTCATAGGTCATGTGTGGCCGGGAAATGTCCGCGAGCTCGCCCTGGCCGTGGCGCAGGCGGCTCAGACGATGCCGGGCGGCGCCCTGCAAGCCGATCACTTCCTCGCGGCCGACCGTGGCGCTCCCGGGCCCGCCTGGGCTCCAGCCGGCGAGCCCCGCCCGCTTCGCGAGATAGAAGACGCGTACATCGACCACGTGATCGGGCTCTGCGGGGGCAACAAGACGCGCGCCGCCAAGATCCTCGGCGTGGCGCGCGAGACCCTGCGCATCCGGCTGGCCGCTCGACAGACCCCCGCCTGAAATCCGGTCCGAGCTCAGAGCCACTGCCCAGATTCTGGAATTCTTCCTGCCCTTCTTCGGCAACGTTTGCCGTGTTTTTGCGTGTCAGCAGGGAAACAGCTAATCGTATCCGCTAGTTAGCCTGCCTGGAATACGGCTTGCTCTATGGTTGGTGCATGAGACACCTAGAGCCAAGGAGCCGCCAATGAAAGCCGTGAGCCAGACCTATCGCTGGCCCTTCGAAACCGCTGGCAAGGCCGTGAGCCGCGAGGAGGTGGATGCGGCCTGGACCGCCTATCGGACCCGGCCCACGGCCGAGGCCAGAGACGTCATCGTCGAGCGCTACATCCACCTGGTGCGCTACATGGCGCGCCGGCTGGGACGAGCCCTGCCGCCTTCGGTGGACGCCGATGACCTCGTTGGGGCCGGCATCGAGGGCTTTCTGGGCGCCGTCGAGCGCTTCGACCCGGACCAGGGCACGGACTTCAGCGTCTACGCGCTCACGCGAATTCGCGGAGCCATGGTCGATTTCGTCCGCGAGATCGATCCGGTGGGACGTACCACGCGCCGGCGCCTCCGCGAGGCGGGACGCGCGGTCGCGGCCCTCGAGCAGGATCGCGGGCGCGAGATCTCCGATGCGGAGGCCGCCGAGCACCTCGGGCTGTCCATGGATCGCTTCCACGAGCTGATGACCTTCCAGGCCGCGGGGTCTCCCCTCTCGCTCGAGCGGCTCGAGGGCGGCGACGAGGACCATCGCGGCGCGGCCTCGCAGGGTCGCCTGGCCGACCGGTCGGAAGGGAATGCTCTGGGCCAGGTTCTCGAATCTGAGCGCGCCTACGAGGTCGCCACGCTCGTCAGCGGGCTGCCGCGGGGCCAGCAGCTCGTGCTCCAGCTCTACTACGTCGAGGATCTCAACTTCCGGGAGATCGCCATGATCATGGACATCTCGGAGTCGCGGGCTACCCAGCTCCACACCGCCGCCGTCCAGGCCCTGCGTTCGGACGGGGGCTGCCTCGATGCGGCCGGGGCGCTAGCGATCGCCTAGTCTGACTCGCTGATCTTCATGCCCTCGCGAGCAGGAATGTTCCATTTCGAGCGCCGGCTTCGCCGGCGCAAGCTGCTTGGGGGAGGCTTCGGAAGGGAGCGGAGCCCCTCTCCGGCTCTAGCTGACGGGCGGGCTGTACGCTTTGAGCTTGTTGTAGAGCGTCTTGGGGTCCACGCCCAGGACCTTCGCGGCCTGCGTCCGATTTCCCCCCACGTGCTTCAGCACTTTCAAGATGTGTCGGCGCTCCACCTCGTCCAGGGGGGGCAGCGCTCCCTCCACGTCAGGAGCCGCGTTCGGCAGATGGAAGGCGACTTCTTCGGCGGTGATCTCCTCGCCCGCCGCCATCACGGCCAGGCGCTCGATCATGTTGCGGAGCTCCCGGACATTGCCCGGCCAGCGATGACTGGTGAGGACCTTGATCGCCTCGGGAGAGAAGCGGATCGCGCGCCCGCGGGGCTGCGCCACGCGCTGGGCGAAATAGCGGATGAGCATCGGAATGTCCTCGACGCGCTCGCGGAGCGGAGGCACCTCGATGACCACGACGCCCAGGCGGAAATAGAGATCGTGACGGAACTCGCCGGCCGCCACCGCCTGGTCGAGCCGCTTGTTGGTGGCGGCGACGATCCGCACGTCCACGTGAAGGGTGCGGTTGCCGCCCAGGCGCCTGATCTCGCCACTGTCCAGCGTGCGGAGGAGCTTGGCCTGCATCGCCTGGCTCATCTCGGCGACCTCGTCGAGGAAGAGCGTTCCGTCGTGGGCGAGCTCGAGGAGACCCTGGCGCTGGCCGACCGCGCCCGTGAAGGCGCCCTTCTCGTGCCCGAACAGCTCCGACTCGAGCAGCTCGTCCAGCAGCGCGGCGCAGTTGATGGCCAGAAACGGCTGATCGCGCCGCTCGCTGACCCGGTGCACGTAGCGCGCAGCCAGCTCCTTGCCGCTGCCGCTCTCGCCCTGGATGAGGACGTGCGAGTGCGAGTGGCCCGCGCGCGTCAGGAACTCCCGCAGCCGCTCTATGGCGCGGCTCTGGCCCTGCATGGCGGGCTCGGGCTCATGCTGGAGGACGACGCGCCGCAAGGCCCGGTTCTCGTGGCGGAGCCGCCGGTGCTCGGCGGCCCGGGCCACGACCTCGTAGAGCTCGCTCAGGCGGAAGGGCTTGGTGACATAGTCGAAGGCGCGGAGCTTGAGGGCCTCGATGGCGGTCTCGACCTCGGCATAGCCCGTGACGATGATGACCTCGGCGTCATAGCCCTCGGCCCGCATGGCCTGCAGGACCTGGATGCCGTCCTTGCGGGGCATGCGCAGGTCCATGAGGACGACGTCGAACTCCTCCCGGGCGAGGGTCCGGAGGGCGGCTACACCGTCCCGGGCAGTGCTGACGAGGTACCCTTTCCGCTCGAGCCCGGTGACGACCGTGTCGGACAGAGCTGGGTCGTCCTCGACGACCAGCAGCCGAGTCGCCTTGACGGCACTTTCTACGACTTCGCTTTCCATGCGTCTCGGGCAGCCTTTCGGAGCCACAACGGGTACAGCATGCCGGGTTGTCCTCCCCGGAAAGAATCTCACCACGGCCCGGCAAGTATGCCGCAACCCACTGAAATGTCAAACGTACTGGCGGTCTCCGAGAGGAGACGCCCCCGGCCGATAACCCGAACATGGCCGAAGGATTGCCTGGACAGCAGGATCCTGACGGACAGGAGCCCGACATCCTTCCCGTACGATTCTTGCGGGTGGTCGATGCCCGGCGGCGGCTGGCTCAGGGCTGGCTCACTCCTCAGCCCGAGCTCATCGCTCGCGCATTGATCCTCCGCGCCGCGCTCGACTGAGCTAGGCCTTTAGCCCTCGCTCAGCAAGCCAGGGAATCCCGGGGGTGAAGTCGCCTGTCCCTCCCGTCCCCGCCTGAGCTCGCCCAGAATCTGGCCATCGACCGACGCAACCTCGCCCTGGGAGACCCGCAAGAGCCAGCGCTGCCCGCACGAGCAATCGAAGACCACCGTGCACTGGCATCCGCCCCTCGCCCCCGTGGGCACGTGTATTCGGTGCAGACGGAGGCCGTGGGACCCGGCACAGTCGCGAAATCGGGTCGTGTGATCCTGCGCCTCCAGCGTCCCGCTCGAGGGCCGAGCTCGGCTCATGCCTCACAGGGGAGCAAGAGCTGTTCCACCCTCTATCTGGCTGATCTTACGGTACTAGATGCACAGGAAGCGAACGCCGCCCCGGAAAGGCTCCCAAAAATTGGCAGGAAAGCTGCCGAGGCCCGGCATGCCGGAGGCGCCTCAGGCGGCGCGGAGCTGGTAGATCGCCGTGTGCCGGATCGACGCCACGGGACGGGAGCCCTGGGCGACCAGGAGGAGATCGAGCTCGACGAACTGATGCCCCTTTTTCTCGAAGAGACTCTGGATCCGGGCCCGCATGGCGAGGTGCTCGCCCACGCCCGCCACACTCCAGTGGCTCCCCTGGCTCTCGACGTGGATCCAGGGGCTGACCCGCACGTTGCCACTGAGCGCGCGGTTGGCAAGATCGAGGTAGGTGCCCGGATGCGCCGGAGGTTCCGCCCGGCGATAGAGAGGCAGCGTCTCTCCGAAGCGCGTGAGATACGTGGCGGCGCTCTCAGGGGTGAGCTGAAGCTCGGGCGTGCCGAGGACGCGCAGCCCTTCGAGAAGCGCGCGGCTCACCTGCGGTCGCTCGACGGGCATGGCGGCCGTCGCGTAGGCGCCCGCATCGGGCGGCTGGGGACGAGGTGCTCGCGACAGGCTCATCTGGGCCGTGCCACAGACCTCGCCCGCCGCATTGTGCGCGGCGGCCTCGACGATCACGTCGTCACCGGTGCGCGCGGCGACACGCGCGCGGATCACGGCCGGCTCCTCGAAATAGATGGGCTTGGCGAAGCGCGCCCGGAAGCTTCCCTTCTCGAGCCATTCCGCGCCGAGCGCCTCGACGACGGGATGGGTGAGCCAGCCGTAGACGGTGACCCCGGGCACGAGCCCGCCCTTGAACCCGTACTGCCGAGCCACGTCGTCCTCGTGGATCTTGTTTTCGCGCGGCTCGGTCGGCGCGGCCGCGCTCACATGGAATTCGGGTAGCTCCGCGCCGGGAGACAGCGAGTCGAAGCTCATGGCATCCAGAGACTACCTGTCTGATCACTCGAGGGCAAGGCAGAGAGCGACCGCGAGAGCGAGCGGCTGCTGCGCTGG
>WNGM01003453.1_pt1 | contig 12631 bp, 12 predicted proteins | sample 5400571 | NCBI WGS metagenome assembly WNGM01 (sample SAMN13153378, study PRJNA577476) | soil metagenome | isolation source: 100 cm soil or saprolite under Garry oak tree replicate 2 | place: USA:California | collected 2016-06-15
TGTTGGTATGGAAGATGATACGCCAACTAAGAGATGAGGGCTCGACTGTTATTGTTGCTACAAACATGATGGATGAGGCTGAACGTCTCTCAGAGAGAGTTGCGATAGTCAACAAGGGCAAGCTGGTTGCAAGTGAAACGCCGGAACAGTTGAAGGGAACCGTGAAAGGTGGAGAAGTGTTAGAGCTCACGCTAAACGATGGGTCGGAATTCAGGCCGGACATGTTGACCAAGTTCCCCGAGGTCCATGATGTCAAGAAACAGGACAACAAGATCTTGGTTTTCCTAAACTCAGGCACACTTCTTCTGCCGAAGATAGTTGACACCCTAAGCACTCAAGGGTTCAAGATCGAAAGCGTCAAGCTGAAGGAGGTTAGTCTGGAAGATGTCTTCCTCACATACACTGGACAACGGCTCGAGTAAGACTGCCACGGCCGCAGAACCCCCCACCCATCTCATTCTTCAGATGGCTCTCAGAGATGTGTCGGTCCTTTTCCGTACACCTTGGATCATCATAACCCGAGCTCTAGCCTTCATCATACAGCTCTTTGTCTTCGCTTTCCTCATTAGTGGACTCATCCATATTCAAGGCCTCAATTTCTTCGAATACTACGCGGTTGGAAGCGTAGTAGCAACAATCGCTTCAATCTCATTCGTCATCGGCTACGACATTTTCGAAGAAGCAGAAGAAGGAGTACTCGATTATCTGCTAACACTCCCTATACCAAGACGCCAGTTTATCATCGGCCGCGCTCTCGGCGGGGCGATGAGAGCCATAATCTACACTATACCGATGTTCCTAATCGTCGCTTTCGTCTGGGGGTTTACTCAGCCATTCTCGATCCTCACAGCTCTCGTCTCTCTGTTCCTCCTGGCCTTCGGCGTGACTGGGATGTCGATAACGGTGGCTGTGAGCGTGAAGAGCGCCAACAGATTCGACGTGGTTCTCGCCCTTCTGGAGCTCGCTGTGTCAAGGGGAAGCACGGCTCTCTACCCTATCGCTTTCATGCCGTTCTATGTTTCTTTGTTCGCCCCCTTCTCGCCGGTTTCCTTTGCCGCTGATACAGCACGTATGTCGCTCGTCGGGTTCACTTTGGACCTGCCCGCCCTAGCAGGGCTGGTAGCGTTCGTCGTGATTTTCCTCGGGCTAGGCGCAGCTTTCTATTTCCGCCGTCTCGAAGGAGGAATATACGGCTGAGCAATACGCGGCTCATCCCGCTGATCATCGAGAGAGATGTGCGGATCCTCTTCTCCGACGCGTTTCTTGTCGCAATAATGTTCGCAAATTTCGCGATCGACCTCTTTGTAACGGCTGCGACCTTCGGCCGGCTAGTTACGGGCCAAGGCGCGAACTACTTCCTCTTCATCGCCCCCGGCTCCAATCTCATAACGGCCATGGTCGCCGCATTCCAGTCAGGCAGAGATGTTTGGCGAGAGAAGTACATCAAAGACCTGACATCGTACCTTCTGACTCTTCCGGTGCAAAGGCCGGTTCTCGCTTTCTCAAGGGTCCTCGGCGGGGTTGTTAGAAGCGTGATCGCGACGTTCCCTGGGACCCTTGTTATATGCTACCTCTACGGTATACTTTTCACTTCGAAGATTTTCATAGCCTACCTGATAGTAGGCCTCTTCTCGCTGGGAATAGTCGGCCTCTCGATGGCCATCTCGGCGTTCTCTTCAAGCATAGAAATGTGGGTCACGGTCAGAAGCGCGATTCAGCTCTATCTGTCCTTCCTCAGCGCCTTGTTCTATCCGATAAACGTGTTTCCCAATGTCCTCGCTCCCATAGTGTCGTCGAACCCCATGACGTGGGCTATTCAGGCATTCCGGCAACTCTCGCCAATCTCCTTTCCACAAGTCCCTGCTGGCGATTCCCTAGGATCGATATTGATCCTTGCCGGACCCTCACTTGCCTTTGCCTTGCTCGGAACCATCTGCTACATCTGGTACTCGAAGCTCTAGCGAGCGTTAGCTGTGGTGAGTTCATTCTTGCGCCATCTCCTCAATATCACATGAATAACGACGAAGATGGTTAGAGACCCTGTTCGTCTAGGACCTGAACAATCTCTATCTCAATGATCAGCTGGGGACCTTCCTCAATTCTCGTTCAGACTACGAGGAGCCTAACGCTTCTCAGCTTCTTCTCCTTCTGGAATGCGCTAGTCATGGAAGCGATTTTCCTCCCTTCTCCTTCTAGGAGAAAAAACTCGAAGCAGTTGTTTTGGCTCATCTTGTTGTGAATGTGTGTTCGCACGATATCATCGTAAGCATGCTTCAACCGAGTGATTGGCTCTTCATTTGATTCATCATGTGTAACTACGAGAATTGCAGCTACTCGGCCGGTAAGTGACGCTTTCTCCCTTGAATCAGAGAGCAACAGACGGATTGCAGCTCTCACAACATCAGATCTACCTGCGAATCCTTGGGATTCTTGAATCGCAGTCATAGAATCGACCAGTTCGCTGGGTAGGGAGACGCTTACGATGGGCATTTGATTAACCTCGCGCGTGTAATAACTTTCGGCCGTTCCTTTATATCAACATTATTAAAATCCAGAAAATACTTAATAATTCCCTCTCAACCTCGCGTGCTGTGACTCCGCTTCTCCCGGAATGGATCGTTCTCCTACTAGGTTCTCTGGGGCTCGGAATGCTCCACGGGGTTATTCCGGACGAGCACACTTGGCCTATCACTTTCAGCTACTCCGTGAGCTCAGCTACCGGCCGAGGGGGAATGCTTTCAGGCATCTTCTTCGCCTCAGCCTTTACACTACAACGCGCGATTATGGCCCAGCTCGTCTACTTCGCACTCGCTAGTTATCTCGCGTTCGATGAAAGGTTGAACGCAGCGGTCTACATTGCTGTCGGAATCGCCATGTCTATCGCTGGATACTTGATACTGCGCGGGAAGTTGCCATCTTGGCATCCGCTGGCCCGATTCCTGCGTACTCGTGGTGGAACACATTATGACGAGAAAGGAGTCTCAAGACGGGTCCCCACACACTGGTGCGTGATCCACGGGTTCATAGCCGGGTTCGGCGTCGACACGGGCCTATTCACCACCTTCATCTATCTAGTCGCTGTTCCCGCGATGCCCGCTGCATATCTTGGATTCGCGCCCGGAGCCGCATTCGGGTTCGGCACACTGATAGTGTTGCTTGCAATCGGTTCGGTGTTTGGCGGTGTCCTCCAAATCGCAAAGAGGTGGGGTCCAGAACGAGTCCAGCTCTTCGGCACAAGAGCAGGGGCACGCAGCCTATTTTACGGCGGGATAATATTCATCATCGCGGGAGTATTCTTCCGAACTGGGATACAAGACACTATTCCGCTGGATTTTGGAAATCTAATAGTTCTAGCTTTCATGGTAGGTGTGATCATTCCGGTAATGATCGTCACCTGGAGAGAAGTCAAGGCGAGCCCCGCTCCAGAAACTTTGACTCATCTCGCCGGAGCTCCCTAATCTCTACTTGGAAGATATTTTCCTAAAATCCACACGATCAATTGGTGCGGGGGGTGGGATTCGAACCCACGAAGGCCTACGCCACGGGATAGCACACCCGCGTTTTGCTAAGGCATCAATCGTCTCGACGCCTTTGCCGTATTGGGTCTTGAGTGTAGCGCGCGCGTGCTAGGCGCGACCCGCCCATTTGGTCAGATATTTGACCTGACTCTGGTACCCCCGCACGGGAAATCCCACGTGAGCCTGCTCAAATATGCCTTAAGGCGCTCGATCTCGAGGGAAAGTTGTATTCTTCCTTATCCCCTTCGTTCGAAGGTTCGCGGGAAAGATATTATTGCGCGAATGCACCCTATCACCAGTATAGGGTTGTCTCGATGTCTCAGACCCAGACCCGGAAACAGAAGATTCTCGGGGATGTCAAGAAGAAACGGAGACAAAGAACGCTAACAACTCTTATTGTTGTAATCGCTCTGATCGCAATTGTCGTGGTTGCTGTGTTCTTAATTCCAAGATCTTCGAACCCCGTGCAACTCCCACAGTATCTGAGCGGCTGCGTGAACGTCTCCTATTTCTACCACTCGCATCCAAATTTGACAGTCATAATAAACGGCGTTGGGATTTCCTTACCTGTGACTTACAACGGAGGTTGTCCCCAGCCCATTCACACCCACGACAATACTGGCGTGCTTCACCTTGAACCTGGCGACAACCGAGACTACCACCTGAGCGATTGGTTCCTGCTTTGGGGATACAACAATAGCAACAACAACTTCACCATCTTCAACAAGAACCAGATATTCACAAACAAGGTCGACGCTACTCACCAACTCACAATGACTGTAAATGGACTAAGTAGCACCGATTTTGAGAATCATACGTTTCCCAGAAATGCTGCGCCTACCGGTGGAGTCGCGGGCCAGGGGCTATGTGCAGTTCCAACGGGTCAAACGTGCGTGAAGGATAATATTGTGATAACTTACGGCTGATCCTGGATTTCAGATCCATGGCAGGTCTCCTAGAAACGGTGCTGTTGGCGAGCGCTGCGACTCTAGCCCCACTTCTCATTGGGCTTAGTGGCGGTTATCTCCTAAGGAGGATGCCCTTCAACTCTAGCCTTCCCCTCCTAACTGCCATTGCCGCCGGGGTAATCTCGTGGTTCTTCCTGGATGTCATGGGGGACTCTGCTCTCCTCGGCATAAGTGAGGGACTCGGTGGAGGCACCTCTCATCTTCTGCTGATTCTACTCTTTCCTGTCGGTCTTCTCACTATGGTCTTTCTCGACGCGAGGTCTCAGACTCACAGCCCAATGAATGTAGTTTATCTCGCTGCTTTGGCAGTCGGATTTCACGGAGTGGCGGAAGGAATCGCAATCGGCTCTGGGCTCTCCCCCGCATCCGACGTTTTCGCAGCCATTGGTGGGGTTACCGTGGCGGAGTCCTTTGTTATACACAAGGCGTTGGAAGGTTTCGCCATTAGCATTTTCCTCGTCGCCAAAGGAATACGCGCGAAGATGATCATTACTGTTCTCGTAGCAGGATTTCCGACAACCCTTGGTGCCTTGATTGGTTTCGTTTTTTCACCCGACTCCTCCTACTTCTTCGCGTTGGGCGGGGGAGCTGCACTGTGGCTGTTGACGGTTCTGATTCAGAGGTCTCTATCATTAACAAACCGAACCGTATGGGCGATCGCTCTATTACTCGGGTTTTTCCTCCTCTACTCCGCCGGGCTCCTTCATTCCGTGTGAGCTCTAGACGGTGGAGTCAATGAAGACTAGCGAGATAATCGTCATCGCACTCGTCATCGCTTCAGTCGCCGCCGGAGGCGTACTAACATTAGTCATCAGTGTTCCAACATCTCCATGCGCCGGCGTGGCAGGAACGACCCGTAACATCTTCGTAGTCGCAGACTTACACGGGTTCAATAACAGCCAGCTTCAAACAGGCTCGCCCCTCGTGAGCGTTAACAGATGCGATACTCTCAAGTTCACGATTATCAACAATGATACGCAACCTCACGGATTCGCTGTAGATTACTATGCTCCGAACGGAGTGGAGATAACTGGAAGCAGCACCGTTCAACTCCCGTGGTTCGTGGCAACCCGATCTGGACAGTTCACGATGCGTTGCACTATCTTCTGCACAGTGCATAACCAAATGATACATGGCGTACTGAATGTGACCTAGTCTCTGGAAGAGAACCCATGCGCTCTCTATACGTGATGGCACTTTTGCTGATCCTGATGGTCCCTCTCTCCGCCGCCTTTCCCGTCGTTCCCTCGAAGAGAGATAACCCTGCTTTCTCCTCAATTCAGCAACCCTCTTCACAGAATCCCTTCGTGACCCTCTTCCCCATCTCCAAGAGTCCGTCGCCTTTTGTTCTCTATCCTTCGAATGACAGCGTTTGGATAGCGGCCATAGCGACAGGCTCGACCTCTGCTTCGTCACAGATCCTTCAGTTCTTCTTGAACGGCACTGTAAGGAAGCCAGTGCCATTCTTGGCGAATCTTGTCGTCAATTCGATCATTGTTGATCCAGTCCTTGGACGCGTATGGTTTCCCGAGAACAATACCCTTGCTTACTACGACCCCCGCACCATGCAACTCGGGAACGCTACAACCTTCGCTAATGAGAGTCCCCAGTACATCGCGGTCGATTCTAGTGACAAACTATGGTTGAGCCTAGTGGGCCCACAAGGTCGGAGTAGCATTGCAATGTACAACCCTTTGAACCCCCAAGAAAAACCAAAGACCTATCCTGTTCGGACACCTAACGCCACAGTGCAAGGGATTGCAGTTGCTCCCGATGGGTCGATTTGGTTTGCTGAGGCAGTAGCAAAGAAGCTTGCCCGTCTGGATCCTAACACCTCAAACATGACTGAATATTCTTCACCCCTCACATTGGTTGCCCCGATCCAAGTCGCCGTTGACAATTCGGGGATAGTCTGGTTTACGGACCACGGGGATAACGAGTTCGGGTGGTTCAACCCTCAGACCAACGAGTGGAAAACCCTTCCTATTGGCTACTGTCAAGATAATTGCGCTTACGGATTGCCGAACGCGATTTTCGTCAACCATGGTGAGATATGGTTCTCGGAGCACATCGCGGGTAGAATAGGTAGATACAACCCCAACTCCGGATTGTTGACAGAATACGTCATTCCTTCTAGCTCTTCTCCATTGGCATGGTGGGCTGAGCCTGGGCCCAACGATCTAGTCTGGTTCACGGCACTCGGTCTTGGGGAGATAGGTTACGTGAACGCCAGCATATCCGTTCCACTTAGCATCAACGGTGTTTTGGCTGACGTCGTTGTACAAAGAGGCGGCAATCAACGAGTACCAATCACTGTCAGCTCCGCGGACTCAAGAAGGTTCTCACTGAATTCCTCGGCCACGACCCAAGACTACTCGGGATTCTATACCCCACAGGTCTACAGTTCTTCCCAATCGGAGATTACTTCAAGCAAACCTTACTCCACGAGCGTCGTAGTTTTTGCCGCTTGGAACGCGACCATAGGGCCGCGGAATGTAGCGTTGACCGTGTTCAATGGCCAAGTGAATGTGAACGCTTTTGTGAGAGTAAGTGTCGTTGACTCGTCAACACCATATGTCACTGTCGGGTTTGACTCCGTGATCACATTCGGGATCCTTGTCCTATATGCGAGACGGCCACGGCAGCCGAAGCCAGTTAGAAAGGTAAGGAAGTGATTTTCCTACAGGAGTTCTATTTCGATGAAAACATCGTCAGGTGCTCGTATCCTCATCAGTCTTTTCAAGAATCGTTCGTTCGGGTCAACGTCGATGAGACGTTTGTGAATCCTCATCTCCCACTTGTCGAAAGTATGCGTTCCCTGTCCCGCTGGCGATTTCCTTGAAGGCACGATAAGCTTCTTGGTTGGGAGAGGAATTGGTCCTTTCAGCTTAACGCCTGTCTTGTCAGCGATGTCTTTGATCTCGGTACAGATGGTGTTGATGTCCTGGGGGTCTGTGCTGGACAGGCGAATTCTAGCTTTGGAAACCAACCCAAGATACCTTCATTGACGACCTTTGCAGCGAAGAGTCAGGGCGGGTCCGGTGCGGTTAAAAACCTTGGTGTAAACTTCAGCGGAAACCGCCGAACCTGAGAGATCGCGAGCCGGATGAAAGACTATCCTGACAATTTGCCCTGTTCAGTGACAGGTATAGGGAGCGCTCACTTGAGCCTAGTCTAATTTTCCAAGCCTGCATCCATCTGCCCTTCCCGCTGTACACAAGGCGGGCCAAGATGTCCAGTCACTTTTCTTCTAAGGAAAAACCTATCGGCCGAGCGAACGATCAAAACTGACTATTCATGGACCCTTATTCGGATCCAGGGTCAATCCTCGAGAGTGGAAGGGTTGAATCGGGTTAGCCTTTCGTGAGGATCTCTTTGACAACGCCGACCCCGACGGTGCTGCCCATGTCCCGGATCGCGAATCTTCCAAGCTCTGGAATATCCGAGAAAGCTTCCAAGACCATGTTATGCAAGGGCTTCATCTTCACCAAGGCGCTGTCCCCAACCTTGAGGAAGCTGGGCTTCTCCTCGACCACCTGGCCCGTTCGTGGATCGATCTTCTTGATCAATTCCTCGAACGTCACGCCGACCGTCGCAGTGTGTGCATGCAACACTGGAGTATATCCTGCGGCGATCGCTGTCGGATGGTAGATGATAATGATCTGTCCGATGAACTCTTTCGCGATCGTGGGTGGCTTGTCTGTATGGCCCATGACCTCTCCCCTTCCGATCTCGTTCTTCGCAACGCCTCTGATGTTGAAGCCGATGTTGTCTCCCGGCTCCGCCTTTGTCATGCGCACGTGATGGGTCTCAATTGATTTCACTTCGCCGAGTTTTCCAGAGGGATTGAAGATGACCTTGTCACCGTCCCTTACGACACCTGTTTCGACACGTCCCACTGGGACCGTTCCAACACCGGTGATCGTGTACACGTCTTGAATCGGAACGCGGAGAGGCTTGTCCAACGGCTTCGGTGGCGGAATGAAATCGTTGAGCGCATCGAACACTGTAACTCCCTTGTACCATGGAGTGTTAGTGCTCTTCTTCGATAGGTTGTCGCCGAGCCACCCGCTGGTCGGGACGAACGGGATCTTTGTGATGTCGAAGCCTACAGTCTTGAGCAATCCTTCGAGCTCTTTCCGGCATTCCTTGTATCGTTCCTCGGAATACTTGACAGTCTGGTCATCCATCTTGTTGATGGCGACAACCAGGTTCTTGACTCCGAGAGTTCTTGCAAGGTAGGCGTGCTCCCTCGCTTGACCGCCAGGTCCAACGGCGACTTCGAATTCGCCCTTCTTACCTGAGATGACGAGAATTGCGACGTCTGCTTGGCTTGCGCCGGTGATCATGTTCTTGATGAAGTCCCGGTGTCCGGGCGCGTCGATTATAGTGTAGAAATTCTTCGGTGTCTCAAACTTTTGGAAAGAGAGATCGATGGTAACTCCTCTTTCTCTCTCTTCCTTGATCGTGTCTAGGACCCAGGCGTATTTGAAAGTATCACCGGCTCCAGTCTTTTCAGATTCCTTCGCATACTGCTCGATCGTTTTCTGATCAATGTATCCTGCATCGAACAGAAGGTGACCTGTCAGCGTACTCTTTCCGTGGTCGACGTGACCCATCACAATCAGGTTGAGATGGGGCTTCGCGGACATTGCTTTACTTCAAACTCCTTTCTCGAAACGAAGAGAGCAAACACCCGGTTTCTTTATAAAAAGGCTCGTGTGAAACCCTGACTACTTTAGGCATACGGTTCTCCGGTTCCAAATCGCTCTCATCGGGCAACGGCCTGGCTCACAATAAAACGAGTTGAGAGCCTCTAGGCTAATCTCCAGCATGAATGGGGTCTCGGATCGGAGAATATGGCCTTTCTCCAGACGAAATAGAGCAGCTCAGAAAGGGATTAGACGATGCCGAGAAACGAATAGGCGATCAGGAACGAAGTTGCGGGCCTCTCACTGCAATTCTAACCGCGATTGTTCTATTCGGATTCAATAGCGTACCCGTTTCGTTGGATCTGGGACTTTCGTGGAGGAATTGGGATCTTGAAGGTCAATCTACTTTGTTACGGTGAGAGTAACTGTTGTGGAGTGTGTTGTCGCTCCACTCGCCCCTGTCACGGTAATTGCGTAGCTGCCTTGTGAGGTCGATCGAGCTGTTGCGACAGTCAGAGTGGAACTCGCCGCTCCGCCAGAGATGATCGCGACAGACATCGGGCTGAAGGCCGCCGTGGGACCCTTGCCGAGCGCCGGTGTTATTGTTGCAGTAAGACTGATGGTTCCTGCAAAACCGTTCAGACTTGTAATTGTTATGGTATAAGTTGCGGTCGAGCCTCTTCTAACTGATTCAGACGTGGGATTGGCTGAAAGGGAAAAGTCCGCTGGTAGATTCACAGTCAAGCTGGCCGGTGTGGAATGTGACAGTGCTCCAGACGTTCCTGTCACTGTGATTGTGTATGTACCAGCCGGTGTAGAGCTAGAAGTCGAGACTGTGAGTGTGGAGGTCGCTGTTGATCCGCTGGTTAGAGTAACGCTTGAAGGATCTAGCGTCGACGCCGGGCCTTGGGAAACGACGGGCGAAACTGCTGTCCCAAGGTTGACGGTGCCCGCAAAACCGTTTATGCTTGAGATGGTCACTGTGTAGCTTGCAGATGATCCTGCCGTGATTGTTTGAGACGTGGGTGCTACAGTGATCGAAAAGTCGCTCGTTGCAGTTGAGAAAGTTGCTCCTTGAACGTTCTCGGGGTCAATGGTGCCAGCATTGACTAGAGTTACGCATGTATTGTTGAGACTCGTGCCGGTGCATCCGGTCTGATATCCGACTGAAGTCGTTCCGGTGCCTATTGCACTGTAGCTGATGTTATACAAGTGTCCTGCTGTGACGAGAACGTTCGATGTTACTGCGATCGACGCAATCCCCGGACCGTCTTGACTACGGCAGTTGCCCATGACAGGATGATTGTTGATACATTCTGCCGCGATAAAGAGTGTCCCGCCTGCGGCGACGAAAGCCTCGCTGGCGAAGTTGACATCAAAGCCGGTGGCGTTCAATATTGTCGGGTCTACCTTGACGGAGATGTCAAACCCGTTGAAAGGTTGAGAGTTCTGTACAAACAGCACATCGTTTCCGCTAGGGAACGATTGAGTGAAAGTGGGCGGCGATGTGGGGCATGGTGGCGGAGGATTCACTCCGCCCATACAGACCAGGCCCGGGGATTGCGCGTGAACGCTAACGGTTGGGAAGAGTGAAGCTAACAGGATAAGAACTACAAAGGGCGTCATCCATCGCAAATATCTTGGACTCGACATGATCTCGCAGCGACTCCGATATCGGCATTCTGGCTTAAGACTTACGGATTGTAATGGAGTTCTGATAGAGAATGTTTGATGGTGCCAGAGCAGTATCCATGACGTAAGGCGTTATCGACGCCGCCGCTCCGACCCACGACTGACTGGTTCGGTCGCTGAGTGCCATTCCTCCTCTAGGAAAAACGGATACCTCCTGGGGTTCTAACCGGAATTGGGGCGTTTTGGTGACGTGAGGGTGCGACCAAATTTTCTATAAAAGGGCTTGTCCACTGCTCCCTATCCTTTTCTCCGAGGAAAAAACGAAACTAGGATTTTCCCTGAATTATGAAGAAAGGTCTAAATGGGAAGTTTCTCGCGGCTTGTTCGATTCGAAGGCATAATGATTGCTAGAGACCACTTCTAAGCACGAAGCCGCTCCGTCAAGCCTCGGCATGCAGAAAACCCAGTACGACATCGCAGTAGAACAGTTCCAGCGCGCCGCTGATCTCATGAAGCTGGACCAGAACGTTCAAGAGATTCTTCGAAAGCCTAGAAGGATACTCAGCATAAACTTCCCCGTCAAGATGGACGACGGCAGGATCCTCCTATACCAAGGATTCAGAAGCCAACACAACAACGCCCTGGGACCCTACAAGGGCGGAATCAGATACCACCCCAACGTCACCATCGAAGAAGTAAAGGCGTTATCCATGTGGATGACGTGGAAGTGCGCGGTTGCAGGCATTCCATTCGGCGGAGCGAAGGGAGGCGTCACAGTTAACCCGAAACTTCTATCCAAACACGAGCTAGAAAGGCTCTCCAGAACATTCTTCTCGCTCATCAGCGAGATAGTAGGTCCGTTCCGCGACATACCCGCGCCCGACGTTTACACCGATTCTCAGACTATGGCCTGGTTCATGGATGAATACAGCAAGACCGAGAGGAATAACGCGAACGCGGTGGTAACCGGCAAACCGATCATAATCGGAGGCTCGCTCGGAAGAGATTCAGCCACCGGGAAGGGAGTCGCGGTTAGTGTTGAGGAAGCTGCGAGACATCTCAAGATCGACCTGAAGAAGGCTACTTGCGCGATCCAGGGCTGGGGAAACGTAGGCTCCTTCGCTCACATGTTTCTTGAAGAGGCCGGAGTCAAAGTTGTCGCCGTCTCCGACTCAAAGGGAGGAATTCACAAGAAAACTGGTCTCTGGTTCAATGAAGTCGCAGCCTACAAGAAGAAGAATGCGAGCATGGCCAACTTGCCCGGGACCGAGAACATTACCAATGAAGAGATACTCGAACTAGACGTAGACATACTCGTACCCGCAGCACTAGAGGACGTCATTACTGAAAACAACGCTCGAAACATTAAGGCTAAGCTAGTCGCTGAAGGGGCCAACGGGCCGACGACACCTGAGGCTGATGACATTCTCTTCAAGAAAGACGTCACCCTGATCCCAGACATCTTGGCAAACTCAGGCGGGGTAAGCACAAGCTATCTTGAATGGGTGCAGAATCTCCAACACCTCTGGTGGACCGCTGAAGAAGTAGACCACCGTCTAACCGCTATAATGAAGAAGGCTTTTGCCGAGGTTTGGAAGACAAGTCAGGAGCAGAACGTCGACATGCGTACTGGCGCGTACGTCTACGCTATTGGAAAAGTCCGGGACGCTATGAAGATCCGAGGCTGGGTCTAAACCACTACTTTTGACAGTTAGTCCAACAGCGCGGTGAGCTTTCGCTCTTCACGGGCTTCATCAGCCATGGCATCCATGGCCATCTTATGGGTAACCATGTCAGAGTCCCGAGTCTTAGTTGCGAGCCTCTGGTAAAATTCGAGAGACGACCTCTCAAGTTTCAAGCT
>WNGM01008750.1_pt1 | contig 12618 bp, 13 predicted proteins | sample 5400571 | NCBI WGS metagenome assembly WNGM01 (sample SAMN13153378, study PRJNA577476) | soil metagenome | isolation source: 100 cm soil or saprolite under Garry oak tree replicate 2 | place: USA:California | collected 2016-06-15
CAGCAGGTGCGGCAAAAGGAGCAAATGGCCGCGATCGGGGCAATGTCTGCCGGGATCGCCCACGAAATCCGAAACCCACTCGCGTCGATTGCCGGATCCTTCGATCTGCTCAAATCCGACCTCCAATTGAACTCGGGCCAACGCCAACTCGTGGATATCATCACGCGGGAGACGGAGCGATTGAACCGCACGATTACCGAATTCCTCTCGTTTGCGCGGCCGGCGTCGCCGAAACGCCGCGCGGTGGATTTGTGCGGGCTGATTTCGGAAACCGTTCAATTAATGCGAAATAGCCCGGAGCTGAAGGCATTGCACAAGATCGAGACCCGCCTGCGTCCGGTCAAAGCCGACGTTGACGAGAGTATGATGCGGCAGGTGTTCTATAATCTCGCGTCGAACGCCTTCAAGGCCATGCCCGAGGGTGGAACGCTGACCATCAGTCTTGAAGCGCGCAATGGAAATGCTCGCATTCGTTTCGAGGACACGGGAATCGGGCTCGGTGAAGAGGACGTCAAAAAGTTATTTGTCCCTTTCAACTCCTCATTTCGGAACGGAACAGGGCTCGGGCTGCCGATTGTTTATCAGATTGTTAACGCGCACAACGGCTCCATAGCCGTTAAATCCCGCAAAGGGATGGGGACGACTTTTGTCATTGATCTGTAATGCCTAAACGCGCCAAGATTCTCATCGTCGACGACGAGCGATCTATCCGGGAGCTGCTTGAAATCTTCCTGAAGAAGGAAGGATTTCAGGTCACCAGTGCATCCAATGCCGAAGAAGGTTTGGCGCTGGCGAAGGGAACGGACATCGATTTGGTAATATCGGACATCAAAATGGCCGATATGTCGGGCATCGATTTCCTTCGCGAGCTTCGAGCCACGAATTACAGCGGCCATTTCATCCTGCTCACCGCCTTTGCGACCACCGAGACGGCAATCCAAGCGCTCAAAATGGGTGCGTTCGATTACATCCTCAAGACCGAGAATTTTATCGAAGAACTGAAGTTCGTTGTCTACAGCGCGCTGGAAAATCGCCGCTTGCGTGAAGAAAACACGTACCTGCGGCGCGAGTTCCGCAAAGTACATGGAATGGGAAATCTCATCGGGAAGAGCAAGAAGATGCAGGAGCTCTTCAAGATGATCGAAGTGGTCAGCGCGACAAACAGCACCGTGATGATCACCGGAGAAAGCGGTACGGGGAAAGAACTCGTCGCCAAGGCCATCCACCTGAACAGCCCGCGCGCCGAGGAATCGTTCATTTCCGTGAACTGTGGCGCGTTCACCGAAACGCTCCTGGAAAGCGAACTGTTTGGGTATGTGAGGGGAGCATTTACTGGGGCAACGGCCAACAAGAAGGGCCTATTCGAAGTCGCGGATAAGGGAACGATTTTTTTGGATGAGGTCGGAGACACGAGCCAGGCGATGCAAGTGAAGCTGCTTCGGGTGTTGCAGGAAAGGACATTCCGCCGGGTTGGAGGGACGGAAGAAATATCCGTGGACGTTCGAATCATCTCCGCAACCAATCGCGATCTGTCGGAGATGGTCGCGGAGAATCAATTCCGTGAAGACCTTTTTTACCGGATCAGTGTCATCCCCCTCGATCTTCCGCCATTGCGCCAGCGCCGGGACGACATACCCCTGTTGGCGGACCATTTTTTGGCGCGGCTGAATTCCTCGATGTCCAAGCGAATCGAACGGATCTCCGATGAAGCACTGAAGAAAATGGAGATTTATGACTGGCCAGGCAATGTCCGAGAGCTGGAGAATGCCATGGAGCGCGCGTTCATTTTGGAAACTTCAGAGGAGCTCTCCGCGCAGCATCTTCCCGAAAGCGTCTCGACCACTCCTCGGATGCGCGCCATGACGAATTTCCCCGACCAAGGGTTCGATCTCGAAACCTTCGTGGAAGATCTCCAAAAAGGATTCCTCGAAGAAGCCCTTCGCCGCACAAACGGGGTTCAGGTCAAAGCCGCCGAACTCCTCCGTATGTCCTATCGCTCCTTCCGGCATTACATGCAGAAGTACAATATTCCCTCATAGCGTCCAGAAACACATCACACCAGTTTGCCCAGCGATTCGGCCGGAACGCGACTGCGAGTGCCTGAGACACTTCAAGGATGCGGGCAATGTCGGCAAGGTCTTTTTACTGCTTGCTCTGACGGCGATCTGCCTTCATGGCGGCCCAGATCTTTGCCTGGAGGATGTCTTCGGTGCGCCATGAGCAGCGTGCCTGTATGGCCAATGCGAGGCGTGGTCATACTTGCCCGTGGGAATGAACGTGCCCGGTTGCAGAGTCGAAGATCGTGATGTCGGAATTTCGGGGCCTAGACTTCTGGGAAACGGCGCGTCTGCTCGCGCTCATCAACGTCGCGATTGCCGACGGGTACATCGCTGGATACGTGACAAAGTATGAATTCAATTTCTGGCGGCCGGTGACCGCGATCCGCGTCGGCGACACGGACGAAAATGATAGAACAGTCGCCGATCCGGCGTGGTCCTCATTGCTCAATACGCCGGCGATTCCCGATTACACGTCCACACATAGCGTCCTGGGCGGTGCAGCTTCGGAAGTATTGCGCCGGTTCTTCCGTGCAGACAATGTTCCGTTTACGACGACAAGCGGCGCGCCATTTGCGGGCTTGACTCGTTCGTTTACAAGATTTTCCCAAGCCGCCGCCCAGAACGGCGAATCGCGCATTTATGCGGGAATTCACTTCCGTTCTGCCGTCGAAGACGGGATCAAACAGGGAAATCAGATCGGCCGTTTTGTGTTCACGCATACTCTACGACCGGTTCATCCGGATGACGACGATGACGACGATGACACCGACCAATGAGGGACTCGTAGCAAGTGCTCCCTGTTCGCCGGAAGCGGCCAGTTGGCCGCTACCGGTTTCGACCGACACAACTGCAGGGTATGACAAGGCTGACGCAGCAGATACGTCTTGACTACTCCACTACTACAATCGAAGCAGGCGGCAGAATCCTTCGGTGAGCAAAAGAAGAAGTGCTCCGTCCGACGCAGTGATAGGGAAGGCAGTTACACCGTTTTCGTGCGCAGCCACTCCCGAAAATCTCGGAGAGCTGCAGTTCGGCCTTTTGTAGTGCTTTCTTCAATAAAGTCAGTGAGAACGCTCGCGCTGAGGCTGGGAAAGCATCGGCTGTCTGAGATCTCGATGTACTGTTTACCAGAAAGCTGAAACAGGTGCATGCGGGTTCCTTCGTAACGCCATATTTCAGGAACTCCGAAGCTCGCATAAATCTCGAACTTGTGGGCAGATTCATTGCTGATATCGATCTCTACAACGACGTCGGGAAGCGGATCGGAATCAGGATTGATTTTGTCCTTCCCAATGATGTGTTCCAGGTTGGTCACATAAAAACAAACGTCAGGTTCTGCTCCCTGTTCATCTCGCTTTCGCTTATATGTTGTCGAGCCGAGGTCTTCCATCTCAATGCCTCTGTCATCGCAGAACGCAGCAACCAGGTGGTCAATGAATACCTTGATTCTCTCGTGCTTGGGCGACGGACTCATGACTTCCAGCCTTCCTTTGTTGTACGCGACACGCATTCCGGGCCAGCTCAGCAGGTCTTCCAGCAACTCTTCATACTCGGACCAACTGACGTTATGCAGCACCAGAAGAGCATCTTCAGGAAGGTGTTCCACTGCCTCAAGGTAATTTTCAGTGCGTGTACTCATCGAAGCCTCGCCGTGCTTGAACATAATCGCATTATAGCTCGTTGAAATGAAGCGTGGCTCTGAGAAGGATTCGGCTCGATGAAGTGGTTTCCGACCGTGGCGAAACTCACTGTCCGTACCGAACGCAGGTTTATGGATGATTGGGATTCGCGTTGAGGTATGCGTAAAGGAATTTGCGGCCCGTGGGCTTGGCACTTCCGCCTGGCGGTTCGATCGTCACAAAAACCGAGTCGATTTCCGCCAGAATGCGCGGGTCTTCGAACTTCAGCACCCAGCGGTTCTGTTTTTGATCGTCTACATAGAAGATTCCCAGGCTTCGGGCTGGATTCTGAGCGGGTCCACGCGTCCCCCAAACCTGGAAGGATGCATTTCGCTTTGCGGTGTTCCGATCGCCCAGGTCGAAGGCGTAAAAGATCAGGGACTTTTCCTCAGTGTAAAAGATACGGCCGAATGCCCGCTGGTCCTTGCCTTTGCTGTCCACGTCAAACACGTCAGCAATATGAAGATTGGCTTGTTGTGAAGAAGGTCAGTGAAATCGGCATAGGCAGACCGGCACTGAGCACAATGTTGCAGGTGATCCTGGAGTTCTACAAATTCCCTCTCGGAGATCTGTCCGCTTGCTGCCAGTGCGCAAAGCTCCTCGTAATATTCGGGATCAGAACCTTCATGATTCAACATCGTTGCCCTCCCGGTTCAATTTCCGGGGCTGTACCTCGGAACTAGGCTGGGACTGTAGAAATTTCCTCAGCGCCTGCAGCCCCCGATAATAATGGTGCCGAACGTTGGGAAGTGATTCCTTCGTGCGATTGTGCTGCTGAAGAAAGCCCTCATTAAAAGCTAACCAGGCGTAGTTGAGACACTCCAGCGGCATTCTCACCGAATTCACAGTTCAGAGCTCATTATGTTTTCCTGGAAATCGCCGGAATTCCCTGCCTTCGATTTCACCGGAGATAAAATCGCATGTACCGTAAGTTGTCACTTCGGCTTCCATCGCTCAAACGGATTTTCTGGAGGCGGCAGGTTCGAACCCGCCATATCCTGCCGGATTTCGTATACGAACAGTGCTTTCGGACCCGGAAAACCTTGGGTGCTCATCCAAATGAGGCGAACATGATGACGCCAGAAGTCTTCAAAGACCGCCCAACTTTGGCTGTCCCACCGAAACACGCCATACGATTCGGTGCGCTCGGCTTCGGCAGCATTCACGAAGAGATGTGTAACGCCGCGTTCGTGCAATGACCGCGACATATCGGCTCCATCTCGCGTTTTCCGAGCCGCCTCTACAATTTGTGGAGTATCAAATAGTGAAAAGGGTAGGACGGCAATGCGGGTGTGATAACTGCGTGAGTCTCCGACGATCATCACTTTCGATGCCGCCGGGAGATTTTTGTTCATCCAATCCAACGCCTCGTAACCCGGGGTTGGATACGTGACGTGCTGTTCTTTAAGGTAGTCGTTCTCCGATATCATACCTCCCACCACACGCCAGCCGTCTTTGAGGCCAGTAAGAAGGAACGTGTAGTATAGATTCCAGGCAGCTCCCATTATGCACAGGACCAAGATGGTGCGCCGCGCGATAGATCCGGTGCGAAGCTCAAGCACAGCCTGGGCCAGGAGTAGAGAAATAATGGATAGGAGCGGCATACCGAAACGTACCTGTGCTGTCGTGGTGAATAGCCAAACTACCCAAAGTCCAAGCGAGTAGCGGATCAGCACGCCGCAGGCAACGCCGTACGGACGAACCACCAGAAGCAGAGGAAGCAACCCGAGAAGCAGCGGCCCGACGAAGTTTTGTGTACCATCGCTGCCGCTCATCGTGATGAACCAGGGATCCGCGAAAAATCGACGAACAATCCGCAACATCGCTGAGCCGCCCCACAATTGCGGTGGCGCGGTTTCTCCGGCGATGTTGCTCCAGCTCTGCTCCGTAACCCTTGGCTCACCCCAGAATGTCCCAGCGAGTGGGTAGACGGGGTTGCCGTAAAAAACCACGTTCTTCGCGTAGAAGGGAAACATGACCAAACCCGCGTAGAGGAGGAATACCGCGATCTGTTTGAATACGTAGGACCACTCCTGTCGCTGCTGTCTTCGTATCCAGATGATGATGCTGCAGGCTATGGGTATCGTGGGAATACTTGTGAATTTGCACGTAGCAGCTACACCCATGAGTATTCCCGCAAGTCGTATCCATTGGCGGCCGGCGGCTTCGTCGTGATTGTCCACAAGCGCGCGAGTCAGCGCAAAAACAGCCAAAAATTGAAGAGCACTCGAGGCCACGTCAATGCCCGCAGTAGTGACATTGAAACCTACGACAGGCATGCTGACAAAAAGCAATGTTCCCAACAGACCGGCGCCTTGCGACAGATAGCGCTTTTCGAACGCAACGAATGCGAAAAACAGGAGCAGAGCGGCTGCTCCATGGAGAAGCTTGACGGTGATTTCATTCCCGACGGTGAGCGCAAACCCCCAAAATGTCTGGACAACCATGATGAAGCTGGCATATGGGAAATTGGGCAGGTTATAAATCCGATGGTTCAGTAAATACAGATTTGGGACAGCCAAGTGATAATGAAGCGAGTCATAAAAAATTTCGGGCGTGACATCACCCAATAAGAAAAGTAGACCAGCTGCCAGAATAAGCCCGAACGTCACTTGTGACCACCTGTCCTTAAGCGGGGTAAGTGATGGAATCGAACCGTGCCAGCCGGCGGTGGGCCACTTTCTGGGAAGGTATGCGATCAAGGCCACCATGAACACGCACCAATACACGCTGACGTACCACAATCGGAGAAATCCGAGCACAAGCGTCACGAAGGAAACTGCTGTGAAGCCAAGTCCTGCAGAGAACACGGTTTTTTCCAAAGACGACAAGTCCGGCACGGTCAGAATCTTGCCGAGTAGATGTCCGCCACATTTGAGCACCACCCACACGATGCACAATGCCACCGCTGCCGAAGCAATGATCTTCAGTGAGTAGGAGTGCCCAAGGTGGAAATCCTGATATCCCCTGATGAGCGCGAACAGGTCATCCCAAAGCCGCGGTGTTCCGTTGATCTTGAGGAATAGAACGACGGCGAGCCACAGACCTGCAACCGGTATCGCAATCCACTCCAACGCTTTTGATCTCTGGTCAGACGTAGGGTTTTTACGAGACATAAGGCAGCTCACTTCGTTAGGCACAGCGTTGGTCGGGGCGGAGCTATAGACGAAATATGTCACCATGGCCCGCCGCGTCACAACAAAAATGAAAATGGTGGTTGGCTCAACGCAGTTTCATCGCCTTGCCGCTATTTTCGAAGGAGGACCGGACGTAGGCGCGTCATCAAAGCAGAGTACAAAGCCGACGATTGACCGGGATCGAACAACAAGGAACACCACGCTGTCTACGAAGTTGATTTCGGCCATCGACACTGAGATCGCTAAGCCATTGAAATCGAAAGGCGACAAACATGGCTCAACGATTGCAACTGCGGGGGCAGAAAGAAAAGGAGGACCGCGATGAAGACGAGATTTTGTGATTTGATCGTTATCGCTCCCGAGAGTCCGAGCATTTGCAAGATTCGCATCAGCAGTCAGGCGATGCTGATTTTCTTCGGGGCCTTCGTGCTCTCCTTCTCCCTGGCCGTGGCGCTCGCGTACTGTTTTCCAGCCGAAAAACTCAATGAGCTCAACCGATCCCGGCTTCAGGCAGAAAACCAGGCACTTGAGATCGAAAACAAGAACCTGGAGCTTCGAACCCACAAATTGAACTTTCAGCTATCGACGTTAGAACAAACGTCCAAACGAATTACGGATTTGCTTGAAACCGACTAAGCACTCGCGCAAAATAACGTCGCAGAATCCGCTGCCCTGAATCCGACCGGGGATCTGACCAATGCTCAATTCCCAATGCTCAATTCTCATCCGGAGTGGATGTCGGATTGCCCTTCTCCTTTCGGATGAGAATTGAGCATTGGGAATTGAACATTAGTCAGATGCTCCCGAGCCCGCATTCTACCAAGTTGCGCGAGCCCTAAGCACTCGATTTCGTAATTACGGTCAAGTACACGAAGGCAGCCCTCAACCTCCATCGAATAGTAGTCCCAGCGGCCATAGCGGCCCGCAGTGAAGATATCGCGGGACTCGAGGTACTCGATGAGGTCTTGAAGACGCCTTTGACGATGTTCGTCAAAGACAACATAACCACACTTGATGTCGATCACGTGCCGGGTCAAGATACGGTCGCCTTTCCGCAGGATTCCACATTTTTCAAGGTCCGCGATCGACCGCACGTAAGCTTTTTCGATATCGAGCTTTTCTTCGGGCCGATGCGTAATTTCGATATACATCGAACTGGTTCCTTCGGGCGCGGCGGCCTTTGAGAAATTCTTCGGGAACCCAACGCGCGAGAAGATGAACTCCTCCTCCGGAAAATAGATCCAGTGCTGATCGCTGATCTGTGGCCTGTCGACGCCGATATTGATATTCAACACGGATACCGCGTTCAGCTTCTGAGCATCAGATGTCAGGACGTCCGGCGTGTCCTTCAAGATCCGGTAGGCGAGTGGAACCGGCAACGTGGAAATCAAATAGTCATACCGTTCCTCTCGGCCGCTTTTCAGCCGGACATATTTCTGCTTTGGATCGATGTGTTCCACAGTTTCGTTCGTGTGCACCCACTTGATCGGTTTTGCCAGGGCCTGGGGAAGACAATCGATGCCGCCACTTTTCGGGTAAATGAATCGAGGGTTGTAACCCATGCCCTTGTTCGTCAAGCCCAGTGCGCCGTTGACAACCTCTTCCAATGAGGGTTTCGGAATCGACCAACTGACCCAATCCGCCGTGATTGCGCGCAGATCCTGCTTCCAGAACTTTTCGTTGTAAGGAAGCATGAAATGCTTCGCAATGCCGCTGCCGAACGTGCGGAGAACCCAATCGTGAAAGTTCTTAGGCTCGCCGTTTCCATTGACGTGCATGCTCTCGACGAAGCCCACAACGCATTCCTTGATGACTTGCGGCGGCAACCCGTAGGTGTTCGCCTGGAAGGGATACGGCGTGGTCGTGGATTTCGAGTAGATAGCGGCTAGCCGTTCATGCGAATCGAATGCATCCGGCAGAATACGGGCGATGAGTTCTCTGGTATAAGCATTCTTGAGGTGGATCAAGTGGCCAGTGCAATCGAAAGTAAAACCGTCCTGCGTGAACGACCGGCAAAGCCCGCCGATGGCGCTTTCCCGTTCGATGACGGCGGGTTCGTGCCCAGCGAGATGATGTCCGGCGCTCAGGCCGGCAAGGCCACCTCCGAGGATCACGACCTTCTTCATGACTTCATGTCCACCTTCATCAGGAGGTAAGCGGAAAGACAGGCGAGCGACAGCATGCCGCTCATCGTGGCGATTGCCCACTCCAGTGGGATTTGACTGATGAGGAGGGCGCCGCCAGCCAGCAGCGTGCCGATAATGTAAGCTGTGACGGCAGTCTCTCGCACGGAGAGCTTGCACCGGAGCAACCGGAGAGCAAAATGGTCGGGGCTGCCTTTCGTGACAGGTATGCCGTTGCGCCAGCGAATGTACACCACAAGCGAAAGATCAAACAGAGGAATGCCCAGAATCAGCACTGGACTGATCACGGCGAGAAGATTCACGCGCGTGTACCCGGCGTTCATCGAGAGCGCCGCGAGCATGAAGCCGATAAACAGGCTTCCGGCATCGCCCAGGTAAATCGTGGCGGGGTGAAAATTATGGCGGAGAAAACCGAGCGTAGCTCCGGCGAGCACAAGGCTCAGGAAAGCCACCGAATGGCGTCCGGCCGTAAAATTTGCAACCGCGATCGACAGGGCGGCAATCGTGGCGACCCCTGCAGCGAGCCCGTCGAGGATATCTATGATGTTCAGCGCATTCGTGACCGCCAGAATCCAGAACACGGTCAACGGAATCGCAACCCACACGGGGAGAAATGTGAGTTTGATGTACGTCCCAGACTTTATCAGCACGAGCGCCGCCATGGTTTGGCCAAGAAGCTTCTGGAATGGTGTGAGCACCCCGAAGTCGTCGATCAGGCCTACCGTCAGCGCGATACTTCCCGCAAGAAGCAAGCCCAGCGTCTCCTGGCCAAAATCTGTGAAGACTCCGACGGACAACAGAAATGCCGCGTATACGGCTATACCGCCGAAATACGGCACGGCCGTTTCGTGATTTTTTAATTTTCCGTCTGGCCGGTCCATGATTCCCAACTGCAACGCCGCTTTTCGCAGTAGTGGCGTCCAACAGAGGGCAAAAACGAAACTCAATATGAATGCGGCTCCATACCGGATCATAGGCTTGCCACACACTCCCTGTAGGCAGATTCGAGCGTCGCAACCGACGTGCTGATATCGAATTGCATGGCCCGGCCTTTCCCTCGCCGGCCCATTTCCAACCGAAATTCAGGATCGGCAATCAGTCTCAGCACGGAGTTTGCCATACCCTCAATGTCGTGCGGCTCATGCAGGTAACCGTTGTCGCCATCCAGAATCGCCTCGCGAGCGCCGTCCACATTGGTTGCAACGATCGGAAGAGCGCACGCCATCGCTTCGGAAAAGACGCACGGTAAACCTTCCCACAGTGACGTCAAGACGACAAGGTCCAGGTTGCGATAGACCTCCGGCATGTCACTCTGCCAGCCAAGCAGCGTGATGTGTTCACCGATGCCGTGTTCGCGTATTCGTGCTTCGATTGCGGGCCGCAACTCTCCGTCGCCCGCCATCACGAAGTGTGCGTCACTGCTTTCTCCGAGAACCCGAGCCGCAATATCGACGAAATCAATCGGTGATTTCTGCGGTTTGAAGCAAGCAACCATTCCGACGACTACTTTGTTCTCCGGGATGTTCCACTCGACGAGCTTGCGGCGCCGTGGGCCGGGCTGCATGAATTGTTCGACAGAGATCGCGTCCCGGCACAGGACCCAATCTTTTCTCTCGAAGATTCCGCTCCTTTCTCCTTTGTCGGCATTCGCGTACGAAACCACGACAAGCTTTGTCGTGACCTTTGTGGTTATGCGCTCCATCCAGAGATAGAAGTTCCGAACCAGAGGCCGTTGAAAATCATTGAAACCGAATCCGTGTGCGGTATGAAAAATGACGGGAACTCCAGCCAGCCGCGCAGCCCAGCGCCCCAGAATGCCGGCTTTTGAGCTATGCGTATGTACGACTTGAGGCCGCTCACGGCGAAACAGATCCCACAGTTTCACGAATGCCAGAGCGTCCTTTAATGGCCGCACTTCACGAACTAACGTTGGAATCCAAACTCGATGGATATCCGGAATCCGGTTTGCCCACTCGACGAGCAGACCTTCGGGTCCGGTGACGAGCCCCACCTCATACTGATCACGTGGCAAGCGCTCCAGTGTCATGAGAGTGACCTTCTGCGCCCCTCCCAATTCCAACTTCGTGATGACGTGAAATACCTTCGTTTTCACCAGCTACTTCCGTTGAACAAAGGCGTAACTTTCCGAAGCTGCTCTAAGACGGCTTCTTTGGCTATATCCACAGTGATTCCACGAATACAGTGCGACTCTCGGGCCGTGCATGCGCCGGAGCATGGAGGGATCGCATGTTCCACAGTCAGTATGCGATGGGGCGCCTTCCACGGCTTGAAACGGTTGACGATACTGGAAGGGACCAATATTGCGGAACGCTCACTCCACGACAACTCAACGATGGGCACTCCTGCCGCGGCGGCGAGATGCTTCGGTTCGGAATCGTTGCCCACGTAGAGCTGACACCGCTTCAGCAAAGCAGCGAATTGACGCAAGGTCGAGCGGCCCGTTACATCGATCAAGGAACTTCCAACGCGCTTTTGCAACTTCATTCCAAGCTCAACCTCGGATGGATCGACTGCAGCCAATATGCGGCATGGATACTCTTTCGAGATCGATGCCGCCAGTTCGGCGAAGTTTTCAAGGGGCCACATCTTGTACGGGTGACGCCCGCCGGCGCCAAAAGCAATCAGCGCTTCGCCCGGCCTGACACTGTGATCTTCCAGTACCTGCGCGGCGTGGGCTTCGTCTTCGGGGGTTGTCCAGAGCTCGAGCGCGTCCGAGAGAATCGAAAACCCGAGATAGCCGAGGAGGTCCAGGCTCCGTTCGACCTCATGCTTCGGCAGGTCATCATAGACGGTATGCGTAAACAGACCGTTGAAACCTCGATTATGCTTTCGTTTTTCGGCGCTGACCGCCTCGGAGTAGCCGAGCCGGTATCGGGCGGCGCTAAAATAGGCAAGGAAGGACGAGTAATACCAATCTGCGTCCCACCGGGGGACGATAGCCAAATCGAAGTGACGAGACTTCAGCTCGCGCTTTGCGAAATCCGAGGCTCGAGCATAGTTACGAAACGCCGGCCAATAGGTTGATGACTTCCAATCGAAGGTCAGAATCTCATCCACATGCGGGCAGTGTTCGACGAGGTTGCGCACCGCTGGTTTGACGACGAGGCTGACATGCGTGTGGGGCAAATTGCGCTTCAATTCCCTCAGGAACGGCGACATCATGATGACATCACCAATCTCGTCGGGGCGCACAACCAGTATGTTCAGGATTTCCGAAATCTCGACGCGGCCGGGCGCGGTTTTCGGGCTTGCCGGAAGCAGAAGACTCGTGATTCGATCCGAGACGGACCTGGTGACACCGCCTACAATTCTGCTGGGTAGACCCAGTTTCGCTTCCATCATCGGTTCCCGATTTTACGTCGGGTGACATTCCGATCAGAAGCCCCGTTTCTTTAACTTTCCCGGTGTATTTCAATCACCGTTGCAGCATGGCTTTGCGGCAGGATTCCAGATAGGCGTCGGACGTCCGATTCCAGCTCGAAGAACTGAAAAAATATTACCCCGAAATCCCCATCGGCGAGCATAAAACGTCGGCTTTGCGCTACAGCGCCGAGAACGTATCGATGGCGGTCTTCAG
>WNGM01003462.1_pt1 | contig 12609 bp, 11 predicted proteins | sample 5400571 | NCBI WGS metagenome assembly WNGM01 (sample SAMN13153378, study PRJNA577476) | soil metagenome | isolation source: 100 cm soil or saprolite under Garry oak tree replicate 2 | place: USA:California | collected 2016-06-15
GGCAGGTCGCCCTGACCTACACCGCTTCCATTATTGTTGGTCTGGCCGCTCAGCAGGCTGGCCGGCCTGAGTTGATCCGCTCGCCCAAGCGCGTCCTCGCTCACTGCTGGGAGGCGTTATGAGTTAGGAAATGCCCTCATAGTTTCTTCCTACATGAACGCATTTAATGATATATAGTCTTTGACATATTCAGGGACAATATCACGATAGCCGTTTAACGCCCGAAAGTCTGCCAGGCTCACTTTCGGGTTGGTGGCAAGACGGGCAAACTCTTTTGACTCAACGATCTCTCGCACCTCTGGATCAGTGATGTATGCTTTGAGGTAATTTTTCACTCCAAGGACATACTTATTGTCCGGCTTATAGATTGTAACAAATTTTTCAAACTCCTCCTCTAGCAACTCATCCTTACTCTTGAATTTGGTAATTCCTTCAAAAATATTTTCAATGATTTCCCGAAGCGATATACGCCTGTCAGCTTTGACCGCTTTTCGCAGTTTTTCCAGGGTAAAGTATTCTTCCGGCTTATCTAAAATCTCTTCTTTCACATATTCTTCAACGGATGCGATATCACCATTGTTGTATGCTTCTTTGAGAACAGGATTGCTTTTGACTGTCTCTCCAAATTTATCAAATAGCTTGCGGTCAACTTTCATGCCCTCAAGCCCGATTGCTGTTTCTGAAAACGCTTTTAACGGATCAGGTATTGCGAGAGTAATTTCACTGACAGATATGCCTTGTGTTCCCTGCACGCCTGGTTCATGTGTCCGTTGCGGCAACACCGGAAGCGTTAATACTTCATCGTAATTAAACTTCTCTTCAAAGTATTCGCAGTTGGCAAAGAAATCAAACAGCTCAAAGGTTGCCTTTTTCGCGTCGATCACACCCGCCTCTCTCGATTTATATGAAAAGGTATATTTTCGTGTTCCGCGCCCTTTGATCTGGATGAAATCAGTGGGTGAGAAAATGGGTCGCATCAGGCAGAGGTTTAGGATATCCTCGCAGTCATAGCCGGTTGTCATCATGCCAACCGTCACACATACCCGCGTTTTACTTGATTTATACCCCTCGACGAAACCAGTCTGCCCGTTGAGATTGTTGTTCGCGAAATTGATGGTGAATTGCTGCGCGTCTGGAATATTTGACGTGACCTGGACGGCAAAATCAGAATTGTATTTCCCAGGGTACAGCCGATCCGCAAACTCATTTAACACCTGGGTAATTTTTGAGGCATGGTTTTGGCTCACGCAAAAGACAATGCTTTTTCCTATCTCCCCTGTGAGCGGGTCTTTGAGCGCATTTTCCAAAAAGGTCTGGCACAGCATGATATTGGTTCTCTCAGAAAATAGCTTTTTCTCAAAATCTCGCGAGAAAAATGTTTGCCGCTCCTCTATCCCCTCTTCGTCTTCAATAAGGAGCGAGTACCCTTTTTCGGACAATAGTTCTGTCGAAATTTCTGTCCGAGCGTCAGCGACAATCGGATTGACAAGGTAGCCTTCCTTAACACCATCAAGCAGGCTATACCGGAACGTCGGGTTTCCGCTTTCGCACCCAAATGTTTTATAGGTATCCAACAATTGACGCCACTCCCACTCCCTGGGGTCTTTTACGCTTACTGCTTTCCGGTCAATTTTTTTGAGATAATCTTTCGGCGTGGCTGTCAAACCAAGCTTATACCCGATAAAATATTCAAAGACTGCTCGGCTGTTCCCTCCTATTGAGCGATGCGCTTCATCTGAAACAATCAGGTCAAAATCAGTTGGCGAAAAAAGTTTCTGGTATTTATTGTTGAAAGAGAGGCTTTGGACTGTGGAAACAACAATTTCAGCCTTGCGCCAATCATCGCGTTTTTCCTTGTAAATCACACAGGTGAAATCATTTTTGAGATAGACGACAAAGTTTTTCCATGCCTGCGTTTCTAGCTCCAAACGATCTACCAGAAACAATACCCGCTTCGCATTTCCGGTTTTTAAAAACAGTTTAATGACTGCTGCTGAGATTAAAGTTTTCCCTGTCCCTGTCGCCATTTCAAAGAGATAGCGGTCATGGGTCTGTTTTGCAGAAGCTTGGAGTGCATAGATTGCTTGCAGTTGGTAGGGACGTAAAAATTTGAGTTTGTGTTCTTTGATCAACGCATCTCGCTGCGTTTCATTCATCCAGCGCGGATCACTTTGATAGGTTGGATATTGCGTGAGGACGATATAATCTTCTCGCACGGTCTCATCAGCAAGTCTCGCAGGGTTGGGTTTAAACGTACTGAATGTTTTCAGAGACTCTAACGTCGGAAGCGTTGAAATGATTGTCGGGTTGCCTCGCTCCAAGTCCCAAAAATAATGGAGGTTTCCATTTGAGAGTATGATAAACCGGACATTCTGCGATTTGGCATAGCGTCGAGCCTGCTCCTTGCCGTCAAGAGGCGATTTCTCCTCAGATTTTGCCTCAAGGACAACGAGCGGAAATCCTTTTTCATCTAACAACAGAAAATCAATATAGCCGTTTTGCGTTTTTTCATAGTCCTCCCCAAACGCATCAATAAGCTTTTGGGTTATTTTGACATTGTTCTCTAAAACAATATTTGCCTTGCCGTTTTCATCATCAAAAAACCTCCATCCGGCTTCTTGGAGAAGGTTGTTTATTTTAATCCGCGCTTTGGCTTCTTTTTGCATGACGCTTTTTGCATCTCTCTTCTTGAGTTTGAACTATTTTAACATACTTAGCATCCTCGTGAAAATAGAGATAAACGGGTACTACTGTAAGCTATGAACAAATTATTAGCATTGGGTTATTAACCAGCCAGAGTATATGCTTGCTTTATCAGATTGACGATCTCTGGCTGAATTTCTTCAGGCTCCATTGCTCTGGCAATGCGAACCGTATCTGTTGGCTTGCTATATTCAAGTCCATAGGCTCTAAATACTGCCGATAAAATTTCTTCGCCTGGTGCTAGTTGTAACCGCATTCTACTGTCTGACCATGCTCTCTCTAATGTTTCCTCTTCAGTGGACACAATTGTGCTGATTTCCAGCTTCTCAAGATGTTCCACCCATCGCGAGTTGATTTCTTTCATAACAAGTCCAGCAAGATGCTCACTTCTGGCGTTGGTAATAAGAGTTGGCAGCGCTTCTGATGGTAGCAAACCATCCCGTAAGCCTCCTATTTCAGTACGAATGCGCTTTATGAGCACTGTATTGTAAAGATCATTGGCAGAGCTGTTTATTAGCTGTTCTATTTGTCTTTCGGTAGCCGTGTCAATGCTATCTATACTTGCTCCACTGTCACGCTGTTTGGAGCGGAGAGCACTCAAAATCGCACGAGGCACGAGAAGATAATTCTCCAACTCACGAGCTTGGAAAATGTGTACTTTATCAACAAGTCTTTCTTCTAAACTGTGTATTTCCTGTTCCCCGCGCTCGTCACGATCTAAGAGAAACAAGTGAGGGACTGGCGCTCTGCTTGAAATAGCGTTTAAAAGCCCGCTTCGTATTGGTACACCTCGCTCGGCATGTCTACCGCCACCCATCGGTATCACATTGATATTGTTTTCATCAAAGCTCATATGCAACTTATCACTAAACACAGTGAGAACATCCCGATCTCCTGAGCCTTCCACAAATAAAACAGCATCACTGAGTAGGACATCGCTATTACGAACGCCGATATCTTCAAGCACAGGGTCAAGTGAAGCAGCGTCACGACGTATTATATTTGTTCTCCCCTCTTTATTTATAACTTGGTATAGGCTGTGAGGTCGTGTGATGTTAATGAATGTTGGAGAGTGTGTCGAAAGGAATATTTGCCGTTCTCCTTTATACAATTGCTCGATAAGATAACGCTGAGCACCTGCATGGAGGTGGTTTTCTGGTTCTTCCAAAAAGAGCGTACTCTTTTGAGTTCGAGGCATCAGAAGTACCGTTGCAATCATTAAAAGTTGCTCTATACCTCCACCCATATCAGTAAGTGGAATAGAATATGATTGTTCAGAATGTCGAAAGACTACGTTAGTAGTGGTGTTTATCAAGGGAGTTCTCAGTCTCCCAATATCAGGGAGTGCACCTTGAACAAATCGTTCAATCTCGTCAAATGTTTCTTCTTCGCTCGTTTTGAGCGTATGTAACACTTGTGCCAGATTTGCGCCATCTTGGACGAGTATGTTTGTTTGCGTAACTCCTAATACTGCTGTGCTATGCCGGAATGGATTAAAGAAAAAAGCTTCTGAGAGGTATTTTCCTAATTGAGTGTATAACCAACGTGTTGCTAAGTCCGATATCCACGACTCTGCAAATATCCGATTATATATAACATTCGCTGTAGTTCGGTGTTGTGTTTGAGCAATGTCAAATAAACTAGCTTCTAAGGGATATTGGACAGCAGATACGCTCACCGCACTAATGAGAACATAATTCTGTTCAGGGTTCGCTATCTGCTCATTCCCTGTCATTCTTTGAACAACAGCCCACCTACCATCCTCAGCCAAAATACTCATTTCCCGTAAGTGCATGACGCTAGGATTACCTGCCATAGATTTAAACGAGAACCGTATCATACGAAGGAAAGGACTCTCTAAGACTGCTGTTCGACGCTGCGCGGCAAAACCAGTAGCAATTAATATCTCAGCAAACTCTTCACGTTCCTGTCGAGTGGGTTTAAATGTGAGGTTTATCTCTAATGCACGTGTATTGTCATGACGTGTCAGAACGTCGGCAGATATACCCACGCCAGCGTATATATTATTTAGATCGTAGAGAGCTTGAAAAACAGATGATTTACCAGCATTATTTCGCCCTATCAGTACATTGAACTGCTGTAGGTTATCAAGTTTGATATGCTCAAGAGAGCGATAATTGCTTATTTCAAGGGAATGGAGCAACATACTTTCTGAACCTCCTGTATTCCTGCCTCACGTTTTCCGCCTCTTCACGGCAAGGCAATACCTTTAAGGTACGTAGTATAGCATAAGTTATGTAAAAGCCCATAAAGTGTAGCATGGTACTCTTATATTGGGGAGGGTGAAAAAGAGGTCGGAGGTCGTACAATTGAGCAGCCTGTTGAAAAACTCCGAATAACCTCACCATTTTGCGTTTGTGCATCAAAATCTGAGCGTAAATGAAGGACATACAGTGTGCAAATCTCATCCATATAGGCATTTTTCAACAGGCTGTGAGAATTTCTGACATCGGTAACTTGCTCATTGAAAAAACCCTGCAATTTGTTATACTCAGAAAACTATGCTGACAAAAGATGATTTAGAGCAAATAGGAAGGCTCCTACAAGCTCAGAATGAGCACACGAAACAGTTGATAGAAGCTTCTGAAAAGCGATTGACCACGAAAATAGATCAAGGAAACGAGCAGATTTTAGATACCATTATCCGTACTACTGACGGAGTCATAGATGAGGTAAAAAAGGAACAGGAAAAACTTGAAAAACGAGTAGAGAGGCTAGAAGAAGACGCAGGTATCACCCACAAAAACTAATTATTTCTTCTTCCGCACTGCTTGTTTGAGGAGTGATCCAGGCCGAAACGCAGGGATGCGGACTGCTTTGTACTCCATTGGTTTGTTTGTTTTGAAGTTCCGTCCGCGTCCACCTTTGTGAATGCGGGTATAGAAGGTGCCAAAGCCCATAAAGCTCACTTTCCGACCTGCTGCGAGTTCCTGCCGGATACTGGTGAGTAAGTCAGTGAGAACTTTGTTATAGAGGTGTTGGGTGATCTGCGGCTTCTGGTTCTTTTGTGTGACCCGTTTGATAAATGCTCCTTTATGCATGAGTATATTGAAACATAGGGTGCTTGCTTTGTCAAGTGAGGAGTTCGCGCTCGGTGGCGGGGTCAGTAGGGTTCAGGCTGGCGGAGGAGGTTGAGGGATGGAGTGAGGCAAAAGCTTGGGTAGATCGAAACGCAGTCCATGAGGCTTCTCGCCGGAGCGAAGCGGAGGGTCTTGACCATTCGGGTACGCTCGAAGCAGAGAAACGATCACGCCAGGTGGGGTGGTTGGCATCGGAGTGTATCGGGCGTGGTCGTTTCGGCGCGGAGTGCTGAGCCGAATGAGTCAAGACAAGCCTCATGGACGTGCTACAACGCGACCAGGTGGAATGTCTTTGATGGGAAGCAACACATGGCGCATTCCTCCATGTGCAATTCGTTCACTGCCTGCGGTATATATTTCAGCGTATGCAATGGTAAAGCCTGGGAACGTGTGTTGTACCTGCTGTTCGACACTCTGCCAGGTCTGCTCATACGCTTCAAGTGAACATGAGTGATACAGGGTATCAAGTTCGTGAAGTTTGGTGAGAAGCTGTCTCTTCTCACTTGTGGTAAACTGTTCCATGAGGTGTCCTTTCTCACGCAAAAAAACTTGAGGAAATTCTTCATGCTGTAACGAGAGTTTTGTTTTGTGGAAGAGTGATACCTAAAAGACGCGCCAAATCAGTGACAAGCTCGTCTAGGTTACGGGCGTGAATGAAGGGAGATTGTCGAGGTGCTCAATCTTTTTATGGTGCCTCAACAGGTGGAAATGCAGGCTGCGTTACCAGATAACGCCGAAGAACGCACCCTGCTCTCCCTGCTCAGCCACGACCCACGCCATATCGACGATCTGATCCGCGAATCGGACCTGCCAACCACGACTGTATCGGCAACACTGACGGTTATGGAACTCAAGGGGCTGGTCAAATCGGCCGGAGGGATGCAGTTCATTCTGGCAAGATAAGCTTTACCCGGTTGCTAGAAACAGAGGACACGTTGATTCATCTCGAGCACCTACTCAGCGCTACAAAAGGCGTCTTGCGTTACCCGGGACAACAGGGGGTCTTCGATGCATTCAGTCACGATACCCGGCAGCTGATCCCGGGAGAGATGTTCGTAGCCGTTCGCGGGGGCTATAGCGATGGACACGACTACCTGCTCGATGCACTACAGCGCGGCGCGGCAGGTTTGCTGGTGGAGGCGCGAGCCATCACAGCCATTTCTGAAGAAAGCCAGGTAGCATTGGAACACGCGAGAGTTGCTACGGTAGTGGTGGAGGACACGCGCATCGCCTTACAGCAATATGCCCGCGCTATCCTGGAGCGCTGGCACCCAACGGTTATCGCAGTGACCGGCAGCACTGGCAAAACCAGTACTAAAGAGGCAATTGCATCTGTGCTTGCCGGTAGCTTTGCCACCTTCAGGAGCTGGCAAAACTACAACGACCTGCTCGGGTTACCGCTCTCGCTTGGCCGCCTGGAAGAGCATCACGAGTATGCTGTTCTGGAGTTAGGCTGCGATCACCCGGGAGAAATCAGTGAGCTGTGCCGTATTGCACACCCCCACATTGGTATTCTGACCAATATCAGCCCTACACACCTCCAATACTTTGGCGACCTGGCAGGACTGGCGACCGAGCTAGGAAGCCTTTTCACGTATTTGCCTGAAAAGGGCACTGCGGTTTTTAGCCAGGACGAGGCCCTCATTCCTGGCCTGCTCACCGGGCTACGAGCAGCGAGCGTACCGTTTACTCCATCAATGGCTCGTAATGTGCAGGTGACATGGGATGGCGTGAGCTGCGAATTACCCGCCGCAGGCGCAACCTCCGGGAGAGCTACGCGTCTGACTTCTTGTTTACTGGGAGCGCATCATGTTTCTACCATGCTGGCAGCCTATACTGTTGGACGGCTCTGTGGCTTGCCAGACGAAGAGGTGCAGTACGCATTAGCAAAGCTGGGACCGCTGCCCGGACGCCTGAATCCACTGCCTGGCATAGGTTACTCTACACTGCTCGATGACACACATAATGCAGCGCCGGCGGCAGTCATCGCAGGCCTGGCAGCGCTCAAAGTCCTTCCGGCAGATCGTCGCATCGCGGTACTGGGCGATATGCTTGGCCTGGGCTCCCTCGATAAATCGGGGAGCTACGAGGAAGAGGCTCACCGCATGGTAGGGCGTGAAGCAGCACGCTGTGCAGATTTTTTGATTACGCGTGGTGAGCGTGCCGCTCTCATTGCCGGCTCCGCCCGCCAGGCCGGGTTACCTCCAGAGCGAGTGATCATTACTGCGACCCACGAAGACGCGGCACGGGCGGTCCACCAGGTTATCGAACGCTCTGGCAAGAGCACTCATGCCAGGGAGCACAGCAAGACCACTGTCTTGATCAAGGGTTCTGAAGAAATGCGCATGGAGAAGGTCACCGGACTTCTGATGTCGCAGGCAGCCCAGGCCAGAGAACAACTGGTGCGCCAGACGCCGGGATGGCAGCAGATCGTGGTCACGCGAGCCGAGCGTCCCACCTGGGTCGAGATCGATCTAAGCGCCATTGGCAACAATACGCGCCTCCTCAAGTCCCTGGTAGGATCACAGGTACGCCTCCTGGCCACGCTTAAGGCCGATGCCTACGGCCACGGTGCGCTGAAAGTAGCTCGCACCGTCTTGCACAATGGAGCTGCTATGCTAGGCGTTGCAACAGTGAGTGAGGCCGCGCCACTGCGTAAAGCAGGCATCAATGCCCCCATCCTGGTATTTGGCTATGTACCGCTCTGGCAGATGCGTGAAGCCGTCCGCCTCGGCTTGACCGTCACCCTGTATTCTATAGAGGCAGCTCGCGCGCTCTCACGTGCGGCTCTGGCCCTGGGACAGACGGTCAAAGTACATGTGAAAATTGATTCCGGTATGGGGCGCCTGGGTATACGCGCCGAGCAGATCGATGAAATCCTGGCGCTCATGCGAGAAATCACTGCATTGCCAGGCATCGCATTGGAAGGCCTCTATACCCATTTCGCTATGGCCGACACTCAAGACCAGACACATGTACGCATGCAACTCGCACGCTTTCAACACGTATTGCAAGTAGTAGAGGAGCACCAGCTACGTCCACCGCTTGTCCATGCTGCCAACAGTGCAGCGACAATCAGTTTGCCAGAGACCCATTTCGACATGGTGCGGCCAGGCATTGCCCTCTATGGAATGGACCCATCAATGGAGGTACGTCTACCGGCAGGTTTTCGTCCCGCGCTTTCCTTCAAAACCCAGGTGGCACAGGTCAAAGTCATACCTGCTGGCGAGTGCATCAGTTACGGCTGCACGTACATAACGGAGCGGCCGACCCGTGTTGCAGTGTTACCGGTTGGCTACGCGGATGGCTTCAGGCGAACTCCCCGCGATTGGGGAATAGTGTTGATTCACGGACAGGAGGCGCCACTGCTGGGCCGCGTCTGCATGGATCAATGCATAGTTGATGTATCCCATATTCCACAGGCGCGTATGGGTGACGAGGTGGTGCTCATCGGACGCCAGGGAACGGCAGTGCTCAGCGCAGAGCAAGTGGCGCAGCGCCTTGGCACGATAAACTACGAGGTTGTCTCAGAAATTCTGGCCCGCGTACCACGTGTAGATTGAGGATTGCTAGAGGGCAGTCACATGGATGCAGATATAGGGGCGCATAACCTGACGGCAACCTCCTGGGCGCCGGCAAGAGCGGTAGGCACACTGCCCTCCGCAGTTATCATTGCTAATCCAGTCTCAGGCAGCTTTCTGCAGCACTACACTCAGAGCCTGGATGAAACTCTCAGCTTCTTGCGTCAACAGAACTGGAGGGTCGAACTCAATATCACGAAAGCTCCTGGCGAAGCGCGACAACTGGCGCACGAGGCGGTGTTACAACAGGTCGATATCGTCATTGCAGCAGGCGGTGATGGCACGATCAATGAAATCATCCAGGAGTTGGCAGGCAGTGAGACTGTACTTGGTGTGCTTCCCTGTGGTACAGCTAACATATGGGCACGAGAAATGGGCATTCCGCTCCAGATGGTTGACGCGCGCAAAGTATTACTGCATGGTCAAATCCGCCGCATTGACCTGGGTCGTTGCAATGACCGTTACTTTATGCTTATGGCAGGCGTCGGTATTGATGGAGCAGTGACCCAGGCTGTTGAAAAAAAGCCCATCAAGCGGTTAGGAACGTTTGGATATGCGCTGATTGCTACCTGGCTAAGCCTCGGTTACCCAGGCTTCCAGGCGCGATTACGCATCAATAAAAAACGCCCGGTCAAGTTACGCGCTTTGCAAATCATCGTCGGCAATACGCAGCTTTATGGAGGCGCCTTCAAATTCACCTGGGAGGCAAAGTGTGATGATGGCCAGCTCGATGTATGCGTAGTTCGCAAGCGCAGTATGCTGGGCCGCATCATTGTAGCGATACACTTCTTACTCGGGCACAGAAACCGTCACCAGTGGATACGCTACTATACCGCTACCTCGATTGAAATAAATACCCGCCAGCCAGTCGCCATTCAGATCGACGGTGAGCCAGTAGGCTATACACCGGCCAGCTTTATTATCGCCCCCGGAGCGCTGAAAGTACTCGTACCACAGAAGGTACCACAAGGATTATTCTCGAAGGAATAGGGGAAATACCATGGCACGACCAATTGTTTATGGAGGCATGGAGGAACCTTCTCACACAAAGGTACAGCCCGACCTGAGCGAGCGCAGGCTGCGTCAGGTAAGCGCCTGGCTCATGCTCTATTTGCTGCTACAGGCCGAACTTGGCCTGGCATGGGACAGGCAGTGGCATGATCTTGTTGGGCGCGACCAGTTCTGGATTCCGCCTCACATCATGATATACACAGGTATAGGCGCTGCAGGGCTGATAGCTTTAGGCCTGGTATTGACAGATACACTCCGCTATCGGCGCAAAGCAGCCGGAGTTGACGATACCTCAACGATCGGAGTGCTGTGGCTTTTTCACGCGCCGCTCGGCTTCATCTTACTGGGCTTCGGAACACTCATCGACTTACTCGCCGCGCCATTCGATAATTACTGGCACCAGTTGTACGGCATCGATGTTACCCTGTGGTCACCCTTTCATATTATGGGCACTATAGGTGGGATTGTTGCCGGGCTAGGACTCATCTATGCCTTCGCGTCTGAAGCTGCTCTCGTGCGGGCAGCAGGGCACCCAACGCGCCATTTCCTTGGGCTTAACGGACCAGAATGGGGCACACTCCTCCTCCTCGCAGCCCTCATGGAGCTGACCCTGCCGCCGTTGACGGCTTTTACTCCTATCACATTGGGCTCGTTGAGCCTCCTGACGTATCCATTCCCGCTGGCCTGCATTGGTGGATTTTGCCTGGTAAGCGCAGTTCAGATCACCCGTAAAGCAGGAGCAGCAACACTTACAGTCATACTCCTCTGGATGGTGGCGCTGGTGACACAAACCTTTGTTCCCTGGGCGCTCCGCAACACCGTGGCAGCATTTGGGCTCAGTTTCCGCTACTCAGGGCGGCAGCCTGCCTTCAACGTCACGCTTGCTCTATTACCACTGCTGTTCCTCATCTTCGCGCTGCTCGTGGATGGAGTTGCCTACTGGCAACATAGACGCAGCGAGGTATTGGATGATTCCCTACAAGGAGCGTGGCTACTTGGCGCGTTGTTGGCTCTACCGGCAGTGATAGTGCCAGCCTGGATTGTTCAGGCGCTTATGGCCTTAGCACCCATCATTCCGCTGCCGCCGATCCCCCCCGACGTGGCCAGGGTAATTGAGCTTCGCTGGTCCGATTTACCGCTCACACTGCTTTTTACACTGGCAGGAGGCGCAACAACAGCCGCGTTGGGAGCAGCTCTCGGAGATATCTGGTACCTAAGCCGGTTATGATCAGCAGGGCGACCGCAAGGGGACGTCAACCAGGGCGCGACAGGAAGGTAGAGTATTGTCATGCTGAGCGAAGCGAAGCATCTCGCTGCCTGGCGAGCCAGACCCTTCCCCTTCGTGGAGTTTACCCTTGAGCAAAGCGAAGGGCTCAGGGCTGCGGCTCATGCGCTCAGGGTGACACGCGTTGGCAACTTAAGTGAACGCTTATGGGGTCGCCCCTACATTTCTGCCCTTCACATCAAGGTTGAGAGATCATTATGAAGAATTTAATGCGTACAGCCATACTCGGCACTCTGCTCGCGCTCACGGCAGCGTCAGGGACAGCTCTGGCCGCTGGGAAGCCGGCCCGTAGTGAAACGCTCACCGCCGGTCCTTATGTAATAGTGTTGAACCTCTTTCAGAACCCACCCGAAGTGGAGCAGCCGCTTGATGTGAGCGTCGTATGTTGTGCCGGTGCGCATCTCTCCGGTCGAATCATTGGAATACCAGGCCCGGGCACCGATGGAGTGATAGTACGCGCAAATCTTACTTCCGCTTCGCAGCAGCCTGGCACGCTGGTGGGCGCCATTCACTTGCCCGTACGTGGAGCGTGGCACCTGGTCGTTGACCTCGATGGATCGCTTGGGCATGGCATGGCAAGCCTTGACGTGACGGTAACGGCGCCCAATGCGATCCCCACCTGGTTGGGGTGGCTCATCGGGCTTTCTCCCCTGGTTGGCTGCGCCTGGCTGGCCCGGCAGCAGTGGAGATATCGCCGCACATTACTGCGTAAGAGGCGTGGGAGCGTGTCCACTGGAAACATTATGCCGTCTCAATGACGAAACCGTACGTGCGTCACCTGAACGGGCATAGCCGCGACATTTATGGCGCCCAAGGTTGCTCATTCGCCTCCTCAGGCGCGATAATGAGATTTAGGCACGGTTCAATGGTGAAGAAGAGTCCTTGACCGTGTGAACCGTCACACCATGTCACCCTGAACGAAGCGAAG
>WNGM01003468.1_pt1 | contig 12602 bp, 7 predicted proteins | sample 5400571 | NCBI WGS metagenome assembly WNGM01 (sample SAMN13153378, study PRJNA577476) | soil metagenome | isolation source: 100 cm soil or saprolite under Garry oak tree replicate 2 | place: USA:California | collected 2016-06-15
AGAGATTGCGAAAATTAAGCTTGTCGATCTCAACACCACCAATCTAGAGTCCGCCATGCGCACCGTGATGGGTACGGCGCGCAATATGGGCCTGGAAGTCGTGGAAGCCTAGGATTTCAGGCGCTACGGGATCGAAGAGGTTGCAGCGATGAAGAAGTCCGGTAAGAACGTGGAGAAAGCGCGCAAGCTGGTGCAAGCGCGTCCATACAAGCTCGGCGAAGCCGCCGAGGTGCTGAAGAAAGCGCATCATACGAAGTTCAACGAGACCGTCGAGCTGGCGATTAATTTGGGCGTTGACCCGAAGCATTCCGACCAGGTTGTCCGCGGCACTGTGGGTTTGCCGAATGGACTTGGCAAGAGCGTTCGCGTGCTGGTGATTGCGGGCGGCGAAAAAGTTCGTGAAGCGCAGGAAGCGGGCGCGGACTTTGTCGGCGGCGACGAAATCGTGCAAAAAATCATGGAAGGCTGGACGGATTACGACGCAGTGATTGCCACGCCGGACATGATGCGCTCCGCCGGAAAACTGGGTAAAGTGCTCGGCCCGCGCGGGTTGATGCCCAACCCGAAGACTGGCACGGTCACCTTTGAAGTTGCCAAGGCGATCAAGGAAGTGAAAGCCGGTAAAGTGGAATTCCGCGTCGACAAGACCGGGATCATCCATGCGCCTGTCGGAAAAATCGAATTCACGAAAGATCAGCTCAGCGAAAACACTCAGACACTGATTGACTCCGTGCTGAAGGCGCGTCCGGTTGCCCTGAAAGGCCGATACGTGAAACGCATCACCGTCGCATCGACAATGAGTCCGGGCATCGATCTGGATTTAGTGGCGTTGGATGCAAAGTAACCAGCGGGATTTTGACCAGAGGGAAACATGAAATCGAAGGGTAAGAAAAAAGAGGAACTCGAGAATCTGAAAAAAGACCTGAGTGAAGCAAAGAACATGTTTGTGGCCCGGTTTGAGGGCATGACTGTCGCTCAGGATACGGAACTGCGACAGAAGATCCGCGCGTCGAACAGCAAATATCGAGTGGTGAAGAACACCCTGGCGCGCAAGGCGGCTGAAGGTACGCCTGCCGAAGGCGTGGCGAAGTCCTTCGACGGTTCCACCGGCATTGCATTCAACAGCACAGATCCTGTGGTCCTGGCGAAAGCGCTGACCGCTTACGCGAAAACGAATCCGCTTTTCGTCTTCAAGGCAGGCATCGTTGAAGGCCGCGTCGTTAACGTCGCGGATATCTCAAGCATTGCCGCCATGCCTTCAAAGGAAGAGCTTATTGCGAAGCTACTCTTCCTAATCAACTCGCCGGCGCAGCGAATCGCAATTGCCCTGAATGGTATTGCTCGAAATTTGGCGGTTGTCATAAAGCAAGCAGTCGAGCAGAAAAAATTTCACGAGTAAGGATTGGCCCGTGGGTTGGATCCTGACCCAAAGTTTTATTCAATAGGAGATAGCAATGTCGAAGGTACAAAGCATTATTGATGAGATCAAAGGATTGTCGCTGCTCGAAGCTTCCGAGCTGGTGAAAGGTCTGGAAGAGACTTTCGGTGTCAGCGCCGCCGCTACTGTTGCCGCTGCTGGTGCTGCCCCTGCGGCAGGTGGCGCTGCCGCCGCGGCGCCTGCTGAGGAGAAGACGGAGTTCAACGTCATCCTGACCGCGGTTGGGGGCAACAAGATCGGTGTCATTAAGGCCGTTCGCGAAATAACGAGCCTCGGATTGAAAGAAGCCAAAGACCTCGTCGAAGGCGCTCCGAAGGCCGTCAAGGAAGGCGTATCGAAAGACGAAGCAGAAAACATTAAGAAAAAGTTTGTCGACGCGGGCGCAACAGTCGAGATCAAGTAAAGCAGCAAGAGCGATTTCGAACTTCGAACTTCGAAATTCCCCAACGCTGACTCAAGGGTGAAGTCTGCCCATGGGCCAGCTTATTCTCTGTTAGGAGCAATCAACAAAAATGGCGGAAACCAAAACGAATAATACCTCACGAGAAAGAACGAACTTTTCAAAGATCCGGACGGCGATCCAGATCCCCAATCTCATCGAGGTACAAAAGAATTCCTACGAGCGTTTTCTCCAGATGAACATGCTTCCGGAGGAACGCGAAGATACAGGGCTTCAGGCGGTCTTCAACTCCGTCTTCCCAATCTCGGATTTCCGCGGTGTTTCCACTCTCGAGTTCATTAGCTACTCCATTGGAAACTGGGAATGCAAATGCGGCAACCTGAAGGGTCTCCATCACCTTCGCAGCACTTGTAAATCCTGCGGCGCGACGATAGCCACGAACCCATTTTCGTCTGAAACCACAGTCCTGTGCCCGAAATGCGGCACCACGAACAAGAACCAGGTCACCTTCTGTAATAAATGCGGCGACCCCGTTCAGCTCAATTTGAAGTATGACGTGTCCGAATGTCAGGAACGCGGGATGACCTACGCGGCTCCGCTGAAGGTCATCATCCGTCTCACGATCTTCGACAAGGATCCGGACACCGGCGCAAAGACGATCCGCGACATCAAAGAACAGGAAGTCTATTTCGGGGAAATCCCGCTGATGACCGAGAACGGTACGTTCATCATCAACGGCACCGAGCGCGTTATTGTAAGCCAGTTGCACCGTAGTCCTGGCGCCTTCTTCGAATCGACTCCAAGCAAGAGTTACTACCTGGGCAAGATCATTCCGTATCGCGGCTCCTGGGTAGAGTTCGAGTACGAAACGGCGAAGAACATCCTATATGTCCGAATCGACCGGAAAAGGAAGTTTCTCGCGACCATCTTTCTGCGTGCTCTTGGCCTCAAGAGTGATGAAGAGATCGTCCGCACCTTTTACAAGACCGACCGCCTGACGATCGAAGGGAAAAAGATTTTCTGGAACGTGTCGGACAACATTATCGGGTTGAAAGTTTCGAAGGACATCACGCATCCCAAGACCAAGGAAGTCCTTGTACATGCAGGGAAGAAGATCACAGCGTCTGTTTACAACCACGTCAAGCAGGCGAAGGTCGAACGCTTCGAGGTCAATTCGGAAGACCTCGAAGGCGCGTATTCCGTTGGGGATGTTGTGGACACCAATACGGGCGAAGTCATTGTTGAGACCAACAACGAACTGACACCGAACATCATTCGTCAAATCATCGATGCGGGCGTTCCCGAGCTTCCTGTCTTCTTCCCCGAACGCGACGACATTGGCGTTGTGCTCAGCCAAACGCTACGGAAGGACACGATCAAAACCACGCAGGAAGCATTGATCGAAATCTATCGAAAGTTGCGTCCGGGCGATCCGCCGACATTGGAAACCGCAACAGCTCTGTTCGAAGGGATGTTCTTCGACGCCCGCAAGTATGATTTTTCGCGGGTCGGCCGGCTGAAGTTCAACATCAAGCTGGATCTCTCGACGCCTCTGGAAAAACGCATCCTCGAACCCGCAGACTTCTATGCCGTCATTACGTACCTGCTGAAGCTACGTAAGAACATTGGTCAGGTGGATGATATCGATCATTTGGGAAACCGCCGTGTTCGTGCGGTTGGTGAACTGCTCGAAAACCAATTCCGGATCGGGCTGGTCCGCATGGAGCGGGCCATTAAAGAGAAGATGTCGGTGTATCAGGAAATGGTCACCGCTATGCCTCACGACCTGATCAACGCCAAACCCGTGATTGCCGCGGTGCGGGAGTTCTTCGGATCATCGCAACTGTCACAGTTCATGGATCAGACCAATCCTCTTTCGGAAATTACCCATAAGCGGCGCCTGTCGGCCCTCGGACCCGGCGGTCTCTCCCGCGAGCGGGCTGGATTCGAGGTCCGCGACGTGCATCCCACCCACTACGGCCGCATTTGTCCCATCGAAACGCCGGAAGGTCCGAACATTGGATTGATCTCTTCGCTGAGCTGCTATGCCCGCATCAACGAGTTTGGGTTTATCGAAAGCCCTTATCGGAAGGTGAAGAATGGGCGCGTTATTGATTACGTCACCGTAATCAGCGCCGGCGACTCGAAGTTCAAGGTTGGCGAGCATGTGGAGCGTGAAGGGGTTGAGGAGGAAAACGAGTCGCTCAAGAACCGAAAGAAGAAGCGGTCGGAGTCTATACCATACTCGTTCTACCTGTCAGCCTGGGAAGAGGACAAATACCTGATTGCTCAGGCGAATGTGGAAATGGATAAGAACGGCCATCTCACACATGAACTGGTGAACGTCCGTCAGGCTGGCAACTTCGTATTAAAGCATCGTAACGAAGTCGATTACGTCGACGTATCTCCAAAGCAATTGGTTTCGGTTGCGGCATCGCTCATCCCGTTCCTTGAAAACGACGACGCGAACCGGGCGCTCATGGGATCGAATATGCAGCGCCAAGCCGTGCCGCTGCTTCGCACGGCGGCCCCACTGGTGGGAACCGGCATGGAAGAGATCACGGCTCGCGATTCCGGCGCCGTGGTGATCTGTCGCCGCAATGGAATCGTGGACTCGCTTGATTCCGAGCGCATCATTGTTCGCGTGGAAGCGGCCGAAGATGGCCACTTCTCGCGTGAAGTTGGAGCCGACATCTATTCGCTCACCAAGTTCAAGCGATCCAACCAGAACACCTGTATCAACCAGAAGCCGATCATCCGGCAGGGTGATCGGGTCAGTAAGGGCCAGGTTCTTGCAGATGGGCCTTGCACGGAGAAGGGTGAACTCGCCCTGGGCCGGAACGTGCTCGTCGCGTTCATGCCGTGGCGCGGGTATAACTTTGAAGATGCGATTCTCGTTTCCGAGCGCCTGGTCAAGGATGACTACTACACTTCGATTCACATTGAGGAATTCGAAATCGAAGCGCGAGACACGAAGCTCGGTCCGGAAGAAATCACACGTGACATCCCGAACGTCAGCGAATCCTTCCTCAAGGATCTCGATGAAGCGGGCATCATCCGCATCGGCGCCTATGTCAAGCCGGGTGATGTGTTGGTCGGCAAAGTCACGCCAAAGGGCGAAACACAATTGACGCCAGAAGAAAAACTCCTGCGCGCCATTTTTGGTGAAAAAGCCGGGGATGTCCGGGATGCATCGCTGATCTGTCCGCCAGGGATTGAAGGTATCGTCGTCGACGTGAAAATCTTCTCGCGCAAGGGCGCTGAAAAGGATGAACGCGCGAAGATGATCGAGAACATGGAAATCTCGCGGCTTGAAAAGAACCTGCGGGATGAAATCCGAATTCTTACCGACGAGCGAAACAAGCGGCTGGTCGCGCTGCTGGAAGGCAAGGTCACGTCGAACGAGCTGGTACACGAGCGTACCGGCCGCAAGATCGTGGCGAAAGGCACGGAGATGACCACCGAAGTCATCGAGAACCTCTCGCTGCGCGAACTCCTGAAGCTCAAATTCAAGGACGGTTCAAATCCACACGACCAGATTCAGGAAGTCGAGGAGATGACAACACGCCAGATCGATGTCCTTCGCAAGATCCACGAAGAACGAATTTCGAAGCTCCGGCGCGGTGACGAGCTGCCGCCGGGAGTGATCAAGCTTGTCAAAGTGTACGTCGCCATGAAGCGCAAGTTGTCGGTCGGAGATAAAATGGCCGGCCGCCACGGCAACAAAGGCGTCATCGCTCGTATTCTTCCTGAAGAAGATATGCCGTATCTGCCCGACGGAACGCCGGTGGAAATCGTTCTGAATCCGCTCGGTGTGCCGTCCCGAATGAATGTCGGCCAGATTCTCGAAACGCACCTGGGTTGGGCCGCCCATGCGCTCGGCATGTATTTCGCCACACCTGTCTTCGACGGAGCGACGGAAAGCGAAATCAAGAACATGCTGACCAAAGCTGGCCTGCCGAAAACCGGCAAGACGCGGCTTTATGACGGCATGACCGGTCAACCTTTCGAACAGGAAGTGACCGTTGGCTATATCTATATGTTGAAGCTGTCGCATCTGGTGGATGACAAGATCCATGCCCGTTCCATCGGTCCGTACTCGCTCATCACGCAGCAGCCGCTCGGTGGCAAGGCGCAGTTCGGCGGGCAGCGATTCGGAGAAATGGAGGTGTGGGCGCTCGAAGCTTACGGCGCCGCACACATCCTGCAGGAACTGCTGACGGCCAAGTCCGACGATGTGTACGGACGAACCAAGATTTACGAGGCTATCGTGAAAGGTGAAGCTGCCATGGAGCCGGGCGTTCCGGAATCCTTCAACGTGCTCATCCGCGAACTGCAGAGCCTCTGCCTTGATGTTGAACTTATGAAACGAAAGCCTAGCGCTTAAATAGATAGCCGCGGATTGCGCAGATTGTATGCAGATTACATATAGATTAAATCTGCGTCATCCGTGTAATCCGCGGCAAAGATTTCTACTCCCACTGAGGAGGGTATTCCATTGATTAGATCGAATCCTTACGAACGGGCGGCGTCGATCGCCGATTTTGACAGCATCCGGATCAGTCTGGCTTCCCCAGAAAAGATTCGTTCATGGTCCCACGGCGAAGTCACCAAGCCTGAAACCATCAACTACCGAACTTTCAAACCGGAGAAAGATGGCCTCTTCTGCGCCCGAATCTTCGGACCCGTAACCGACTGGGAGTGCCTCTGCGGCAAGTACAAGCGCATGAAGCACCGCGGAGTCATCTGCGACAAGTGCGGTGTTGAAGTCACCCTTTCCAAAGTTCGCCGCGAACGCCTCGGCCATATCGAGCTGGCCAGTCCGTGTTCGCACGTGTGGTTCTTCAAGGGATTGCCCAGCCGCATCGGCCACCTGCTCGATATGTCGCTGCGGGAATTGGAGCGCGTCCTCTATTTCGAGGCTTACGTCACAATCGATTCGGGTGAAGCTCCGTTGAAAGAGCGCGAGCTGCTAACCGAAGAAAAGTTTCGGCAGCTCCAGCAAGAGTATCCGGGAAAATTCGTTGCGATGATGGGCGCCGAAGCGATCAAGGAACTTCTGAAGCGTGTGGACATCGATGAGTTGTCGAAGGAACTCCGCACGAAGATGAAGAACGAAAATTCTCAACAGAAGAAAATCAAATTCGCCAAGCGGTTGAAGGTCGTTGAAGCTTTCGTCAAGTCCGGCAACAAACCGGAATGGATGATTCTTGATGTGATCCCCGTGATCCCACCCGAGCTGCGGCCTCTGGTTCCTTTGGATGGCGGCCGTTTTGCGACTTCAGATTTAAACGATCTGTACCGGCGTGTGATCAACCGGAACAACCGTTTGAAGAAACTCATTGAGCTGCATGCTCCAGACGTGATCGTTCGAAACGAAAAACGCATGCTGCAGGAGGCTGTTGATGCGCTGTTCGATAACGGACGGCGGGGACGCATCCTGCGTGGCGCAAACAATCGTCCACTGAAATCGCTGTCCGATACGCTAAAAGGCAAGCAGGGCCGGTTCCGCCAGAACCTGCTGGGAAAGCGGGTCGATTACTCCGGCCGTTCGGTGATCGTCGTCGGTCCCGAACTGCACCTGCACCAATGCGGTTTGCCGAAGAAGATGGCGCTCGAACTGTTCAAGCCGTTCATCTACAACCGCCTTGAGCAAGGTGGACATTGCACTACTGTCAAAGCCGCCAAAGAAATGGTCGAGCGGCAAGACTCAGTAGTTTGGGACATTCTGGAAGAAGTCATCAAGGACCATCCCGTCCTTCTCAATCGTGCCCCGACGCTTCACCGCCTGGGCATCCAGGCATTCGAACCGGTGCTGGTCGAAGGAAAGGCCATTAAGATCCATCCGCTGGTTTGTACGGCATTCAATGCGGACTTCGACGGCGATCAGATGGCTGTACACATTCCGCTGTCGCCGGAAGCGCAGATCGAGGCTTCGGTTCTGATGCTCTCAACGCAGAACCTGTTGTCGCCCGCTAGTGGCCAGCCCGTCGCTGTTCCCACACAGGACATGGTGCTCGGCGTCTACTACCTCACGCGCGCGAAGCCTGGCACTCGAGGTGAAGGCCGGACGTTTGGCTCCATTGACGAAGTGCTGATGGCATGGGATGCAGGCGAGGTGGAAACACAGACCCCGGTCCGGCTCCGCTACAGTGGACCGTTGATCGACATGACGACGGCGTACGACGATCAGGCGATCGTTCACGCCGAGGCCATCGAGGCCAAGAACCACATGCTCAACACGACAGTGGGTCGAGTCATCCTGTATGACAACCTGCCCAAGGGCATGCCTTTTATCAACGGTCTGATGAAGAAAAAGGGTCTCGGCCAGTTGGTGAGCTTCACGTACCTGCGGTACGGACCGGAAATGACGGTGACGATGCTCGACCACATCAAAGAGCTAGGCTTCTACTACGCAACCCGCGCCGGCATCACGATCAGCATCAACGACCTCATCGTTCCCCCGGGTAAGAGAGACTTCGTGGAAAACGCCCAAAACGAGGTCGTGAAAGTCGATCAGCAGTATCGTGACGGCGCGATCACCAACGGCGAGCGCTACAACAAGGTCATCGCCATCTGGTCCGACGTGACGGAAAAGATCTCCGACATGATGTTCAGCGAAATGGAACGCGCCGAGGAAGCCAGCCGCGGGTTCAATCCGATCCTGCTGATGGCCGACTCCGGAGCCCGGGGCTCGAAACAGCAGATTCGGCAGTTGGCCGGTATGCGCGGTTTGATGGCGAAGCCGTCGGGCGAAATTATTGAAACGCCGATTACGGCGAATTTCCGCGAAGGCTTGAATGTGATGGAGTACTTCATCTCGACTCACGGCGCACGGAAAGGTCTGGCGGATACTGCACTGAAGACGGCAGACTCGGGTTATCTAACGCGTCGTCTGGTGGACGTGGCTCAAGACGTGATTATCAGCGAGGCAGACTGCGGAACTGTCGATGGAATTTACGTGGGTTCCATTGTTGAATCGGGCGAGATCATCGAGCCGTTGAGAGATCGAATCATCGGCCGAGTATCGCTGGAAAAGATCAAGGACTACGAAGGCCGGGTCATCGTCGAAATCAACCAGGAAATATCTGAAGACCTTGCCAGTGCGATTCAGGCAGCTGGTATCGAGCGCGTTAAGATCCGTTCGGTGCTGACCTGCGAATCAAGACGCGGAGCATGTGTCCGGTGCTACGGCAGAAACCTCGCGACTGGGAAGCTGGTCGAGATTGGCGAAGCAGTTGGCGTCATCGCGGCGCAGTCGATTGGTGAGCCCGGAACCCAGCTCACCATGCGTACGTTCCACATCGGCGGTACGGCGAGCCGCGTGGCCGAACAGACAAGCCTTGAAGCAAAAAACGCCGGCACGATCAAGTTCCATCAATTGCAGACCGTACGGAACCAGGAGGGCTTCCTCGTTGCGATGAATCGCAACGGTGTGCTTGCCATCATGGACGAGAAAGGTCGCGAGAAAGAGCGTTACACCATCGTGTACGGTGCCAAGCTCAAGGTCAACGAAGCCGATCTTGTGAAGGTCGGCGCCACGCTGGTCGAGTGGGATCCTTACACTTTCGCAATCCTCACCGAGGTCAGTGGAACAATTCAGTTCAAGGACCTGCTCGAAGGCGTGACGATGCACGAGGAACTCGACGAGGTCACCGGTCTGTCGCGCTGGGTTGTTACGGATTCGCCGGATGAGAAGCGTCAACCGACCATCCAGATCCGCGATGACAAACACAAAGTCTTGCGCAAATACCTTATTCCTTCGCGCGCCCACCTGATGGTTGCCGACGGTGATGCGGTCTACCAGGGCGACGTGCTTGCCAAGATCCCGCGCGAAACCACGAAGACCAAGGACATCACGGGTGGTCTGCCCCGCGTGGTCGAGTTGTTCGAGGCCCGCAAACCGCGTGAGACAGCGGTGATCACGGAAATCGACGGTATCGTCAAATACGGTGACATCAGCAAGGGCCAGCGCAAAATCATGGTCATCAACGAAAACCAGGTCGAACGGGAGTACGCCCTGCCGCGCGGCGTTCATGTGAACGTCCAGGAAGGCGAGCATGTTCGAGCCGGCGAGCCGCTAATGGATGGCCCGCGTAATCCGCATGACATTCTTGCCGTGCTGGGAGAAAAGGAACTGCAGGCTTATCTGGTGAACGAAATCCAGGAAGTCTACCGGCTCCAAGGCGTAAACATCAACGACAAGCACATCGAGGTCATCGTTCGCCAGATGATGCGTTGGATCAAGGTCGAGGATGTGGGCGACACTGAATTCCTGGTGGATGAGCAGGTCGACAAATTCCGGTTCCAGGAAGAGAACGATCGAGTGAAGAAGAACAGCGGAAAGCCAGCCTCAGGCCGTCCGTTGCTGCTCGGAATCACGAAGGCATCGCTGTCTACGGAGTCCTTCATCTCGGCGGCGTCGTTCCAGGAAACGACGCGCGTTCTTACCGAAGCTTCGATCAGTGGAAAAATCGACTACCTCCGCGGCCTGAAGGAGAACGTCATCATGGGCCGTCTCATCCCCGCCGGCACCGGTCTGGAGTTCTACCGCAACGTTGAACTGATTTCCGAGGAACCGGAGCCGGTTCTAGGCGAGGAAGTTCCACCGGAATTAGAACTCGCCGAGGACATGACTGCCGAAGAAGAGCCACAGCAGGAGCGGTTGACGACGTAGGTCCTCTCTGCCTTCGTGTCTTTGTGCCTTGGTGTTTCTGACCACCAAGGCACAAAGAATACAAAGAAAGTCATTGAGGCCTTACCGGAATTCCAGTAAAATTAGAGGGTTTTCCTTGAGATGACATTTGCTATCGGCAAGAAAGCTAGAAAATTTAGGAGCTTAATCGTTCGTGCCGACGTTTAATCAATTGGTTCGACAAGGTAGAAACAAACCGAAGTACAAGACGAGTAGTCCTGCTTTGCAGGAATGTCCGCAGAAAAGAGGCGTGTGCACCCGAGTATACACGTCAACGCCAAAGAAGCCGAATTCGGCCCTTCGCAAAGTTGCACGTGTGCGTCTGACCAATGGGATAGAAGTAACTACCTACATCCCTGGTATCGGCCACAATCTGCAGGAACACTCCATCGTCTTGATCCGCGGCGGCCGTGTGAAGGATCTTCCGGGCGTTCGCTACCACGTGATTCGTGGGACGTTGGACGCGGCGGGAGTCTCAAACCGGAAGCAATCGCGCTCGAAGTACGGCGCGAAGCGGCCCAAAGGTTAACGAACAGTTTAATAGATAATATTTTTTTGTCCCGATAGCTCGGCGCAAAACCGAGTTGGGGGAGCCTGGTAATCCAGAATTTAATTTCGGATTGCGGATTGCGGATTTTTGGGACCCGCGATTGATATTCGTAACTTTTCGGGTGCTTAGATTCGGTCTTCGGATGCAAATCCGTAATTGGAAATCTCCTTGAGGTTTATATGCCCAGGAAAGCGCATATCGTCAAACGCGAGATCATTCCAGATGCGATGTTTCAGAGCACGCTGATCTCAAAGTTCGTCAATTGCATGATGTACGGCGGGAAGAAGAGTACCGCCCAAGGGATTCTCTACAGCGCCCTCGACGTCGTCCAGAAAAAGACCAACGACGATCCCTTGAAGCTTTTCAAGAAAGCCGTCGAGAACGTTAAGCCGACTTTGGAAGTGAAGTCGCGGCGCGTTGGCGGTTCCACCTATCAGGTGCCGGTTGAAGTAAACAACACTCGACGAACTTCCCTGAGCATTCGTTGGATTCTGACTTACGCGCGGGCGCGCGGTGAAAAATCGATGGAGGAGAAGCTCGCCGCCGAACTCCTCGATGCGGCAAACAACCGCGGAAACTCAATCAAGAAGAAGGAAGACACCCATAGAATGGCGGAGGCGAACAAAGCGTTCGCACACTACAGGTGGTAAGTTTATGCCTCGTTCGGTAGCACTCGAAAAAACACGAAATATCGGCATCATGGCCCACATCGATGCCGGCAAAACCACCACCACGGAGCGAATCCTTTATTACACCGGCATCAATTACAAGATTGGTGAAGTGCACGAAGGCACTGCCACGATGGACTGGATGGAGCAGGAGCAGGAGCGCGGTATTACGATAACGTCCGCCGCCACCACTTGCATCTGGAACAATCATCGCATCAACCTCATCGATACGCCGGGTCACGTCGACTTCACCGCCGAAGTTGAACGATCGCTTCGCGTTCTGGATGGCGCCGTTGCCGTTTTCTGTGCTGTGGGCGGCGTCGAGCCGCAGTCCGAAACGGTTTGGCGGCAGGCCGATAAATATCGAGTGCCCCGAATTGCATTCGTCAACAAGATGGACCGTCCGGGTGCGGACTACGACCGATGCATGCAGATGATGCGCGCCCGCCTGCACGCGAACCCGGTTGCGATACAGCTTCCGCTTGGAAAAGAGGAAACCTTTCGTGGCGGGATCGATGTGCTGGAGAACCAGGCTATCGTTTATTTGGATGAAACGCTGGGCGCGGAATACACAGTCGAAGAGGTTCCTGAAGAGTACAAACAGGCCGTTCACGAGTATCGCGATAAGATCGTCGAAGCCGCATGCGAAGCGGATGAGAAAATTCTTGAGAAGTATGTCCACGGGAAAACAATCTCGAATGAGGAGCTGAAGGCGGCGATCCGCAAGGGGACGATCGCGATCACGCTGACACCGGTATTGTGCGGATCGGCCTTTAAGAACAAAGGAGTGCAGCCGCTGCTGGATGCGGTTGTGAGTTATTTGCCCTCGCCGGTCGATATCCCGCCCGTTC
>WNGM01003469.1_pt1 | contig 12600 bp, 8 predicted proteins | sample 5400571 | NCBI WGS metagenome assembly WNGM01 (sample SAMN13153378, study PRJNA577476) | soil metagenome | isolation source: 100 cm soil or saprolite under Garry oak tree replicate 2 | place: USA:California | collected 2016-06-15
CTGGGATCACCAGCGGCACGTGAGGCTCCATTCGGAATGCCGAGGATTTATCGATCGCAATCGCGTCCGCCTGGCACGCGATAGGAACATATTCTTTGGAAACATCGCCGTCCGTGCAAAAGAAAGCGATGTCGATTTTGTCGAACGACCGGTCTGCGAGTTTCTCTACGGGAACCGATTCACCACGAAACCGAACCGATTTCCCAGCCGAGCGCGCCGACGCGAGCGCCCGCAAATTTGCCACAGGAAAATTTCGCCGTTCGAGTACGCGCAACAGCTCAGTACCGGCAGCTCCAGTCGCGCCAACAATCGCGATGTGATAGCTCTTCACGGCATTTTGCTAAGTCCCTGAATGTTGTTCGGGCCCTCTCGCCACGCCGTAGCCGTGCGAAGGCGGGTCGCGCCTACGACAGCGATGTGATAATCTCTCATGCGCATGTCGATTGTAACCTTAGGGTCACGTTGTGCAAAAGAGCCTTGGCAAGCCCGGCGGTGAGCTTCACCGCAAGCGTCGCATGCGGAAAACTGGAATGAAAAGCATCCATGTATCAATTCGAGATCAGCGACTCACGTTAAAAGAGAATGAGACACCAATCCGCAGTTATCCTGTGTCCACGTCGCGATTTGGTGTTGGCACGGAGGAGGGGAGCATGAAAACGCCAACGGGTCGGTTTTGCGTGGCGAAGAAGATTGGCGACGAAATGCCGAGTGGAACGATTTTCCAGAGCCGCGTCGCCCTCAAGACCGGAGACCCACTCCCTCCAACCGATGACCTGGTGATGTCGCGTATTTTATGGCTCGCCGGATTGGATGAACAGAATGCCAATACAGGCGGGCGCTTCATCTACATTCATGGGACGAAACACGAGGACAAGATCGGCACGCCCGCCAGTTGCGGTTGCGTGAGGATGCGGAATGCAGACGTGATCGAACTGTTCGACCTGGTCGAAGAAGGCGCACCAGTTGTGATCGAACAATAATTTTGAAGCTCCAAACGCCGACATCCACTTTGCAGAGAAGCATCGAGCATCAAACTCCGAAAAGCGCGACAGCAATTTGCAGGTTGAAGCCTGGCACTACTCTGGCACTTGGAGCTTGGAAGGTTGGGATTTTCAGACCGAATGACCCGGATGATACATCCAAATTTAGTGACAGGAACGTTGCTTCCCGTGTAATCTTAAACGGGTAACTGCAGCTTGCGGCGAAAGGAGGCGAGAAACATTGAAATTATTAAAAGCGATCATAATTGTGGCCGTTTTGGCCACTGCTTTGAGCTTTGGGGCTTGCTCTCAAAGGAAGGAGACCGTGACCACAAGCGCGGGAACGACCGGATACTCGAAATAAATCCGGCGGCCCGTTTGTGATACATTCAAAAAAATTGAGAAAAAGCATTGCTTCCCCGTTGTTCCCTGCCTAAACAGACCGGAGCAACTTGCGGCGAAAGGAGGCGAGATAGATTGAAACTATTGAAAACGATCATGATCGTGGCCGTTATGGTCACCGCTTTGGGACTTGGGGCTTGTGCGCAGCACAAGGAGGTTGTCACTCCACCTATGGGGAAAACCGGCAAATAGCTCCGGCTTACGGCAATTTGTTGTGGGCGGCTTCGCCCAAAGGGCCAGGTCATGGTTTGACCTGGCCTTTTTTGCTTGTGTGCTTTGAGCTCTCCACCGGCCTGCCGTGCGCACAGTCGAACGGGCTTTAACGCTTCAACGATTCTGGCTAGACTGCGTGAATGGAGCTGAATGGCGAGCAGATTTCTCTTGTTCAACTTGCAGCCGTGGCCAGCGGAGGCGAGGCCGTTCACATTACTGATCTCGCGCGTCCGCGCATCCTTGCATCGCGCAAACTGATCGAACAAATCATCGAGCGGGACGCAGTAGTTTACGGAGTCAACACCGGATTTGGTAAGCTCGCTGACGTTCGGATTGGGCGCCACGAATTGCGCCAGCTTCAGTTGAACCTTGTGCGTAGCCACGCGTGTGGAATTGGAAATCGGCTGTCGGAGCCGGAGGTGCGCGCGATGATGTTGCTGCGCGCGAACGTCCTCGCGCTCGGCTTGAGCGGAGTGCGTTGCGAGGTCATCGAGTTGCTTTGTGAAATGCTCAACCGGCGGATCTATCCTGTCGTTCCGGAAAAAGGCTCCGTCGGCGCCAGCGGGGATCTCGCGCCGCTTTCGCATCTTGCCTTGAGTCTTGTGGGCGAAGGCGAGGCGTTGTTTGAGGGGCGGCGGATGTCGAGCGCCGAGGCACTGCGGCGCGCGCGATTGACACCACTGGAACTCGAAGCCAAAGAGGGCTTGGCACTACTCAACGGTACCCAAGCCATGCATGCCGTCGGTGGCCTCGCTCTTCTGCGCGGGCAACGTCTCGCGCGTGTCGCTGACGTCGCCGGTGCGATGAGTCTCGAGGCACTGAAGGGTACGCCCACCGCTTTCGACTTGCGCTTACAAAACGCACGTCCGCACCCGGGTCAGAAAGCTGTTGCCGAACATCTTTTGTCGCTAATGGACGGAAGCGAAATTCGCCAGTCGCATCTCACCGACGACCCGCGCGTCCAGGATGCATACAGCTTGCGTTGCATGCCGCAGGTGCATGGAGCTGTGCGCGGCGCGCTCGCGCACTGCGAAGCTGTCTTGCTGATTGAATCCGCATCGGCCACCGATAACCCGCTTGTGTTTGCTGAAGCCGGGGACGGTGAACCTGGCAAAGGCGAGGTGATTTCCGGCGGCAATTTTCATGGCGCACCGCTTGCGCTGGCATTCGATTACGCTGCCATCGCGATCGCCGATCTGATGAATATGAGCGAACGCCGCACTGACCGTTTGGTTAATCCGGATAAAAACGAAGGCCTCCCTGCGTTTCTCGCCCGACGTCCGGGTTTGGAGTCAGGCTTTATGACCGCGCAGGTGGCGGCTGCTTCATTGGTCAACGAGGCGCGCGTGCTCGCACATCCTGCGAGCGCTGACAACATCACTACATCCGGCGGAAAAGAAGATCACGTCTCCATGGGAATGACGAGCGCGCTAAAGCTGCGTTCGGTTGTCGAACTTGCCGAAAATTTGCTTGCGATCGAACTGCTCACTGCTGCTGAAGGTTTGGAACATCGGAGACCGTTGAAAGCGGGCGTTGGCGTCGAGCGGGCATTCGCCACTGTGCGAAAAATCTCGCCGCCGCTCACGCAGGATCGCGCCCTTTCGGGTGATATCGCGCGTGTTGCCGAAGCGATTCGCCAGGGCGATTTTGATAACGAAGGCGAAAAGTCGTGAGCGGGAAACGAATCATCCATGCGCCACACGGCAGCGAGCGCAGCTGCAAAGGATGGCACCAGGAAGCCGCAATGCGGATGCTGATGAACAATCTCGATCCGGATGTCGCTGAGAATCCGGAACAGCTGGTCGTCTACGGCGGAACGGGCCGCGCTGCCAGAAGTTGGGAGGCGTTCGACGCGATTGTTCGCTCGCTGCGCGAGCTCGAGAATGACGAGACGCTGCTCGTGCAATCAGGAAAACCGGTCGGCAAATTCCGGACACACGATGAAGCACCACGCGTCCTGATCGCAAACTCAAATCTTGTCGGCCAATGGAACAACTACCCTGAGTTCAATCGCCTCGAGCGAATGGGGTTGACGATGTACGGGCAAATGACAGCCGGGTCGTGGATCTACATCGGCAGCCAGGGAATTGTGCAGGGAACATATGAAACTTTTGCCGCTGCGGGTCGAAAGCATTTCGACGGCTCACTAAAAGGAAAATTCGTGTTGACCGGTGGCCTGGGCGGAATGGGCGGCGCACAACCGTTGGCTGCGACAATGAACGGCGCGGCTTTCCTAGGTGTTGAAGTTGATCCTGCGCGGATCGAAAAAAGATTGAAGAGTGGTTATTGCGACCAGATCGCACATTCACTCGATGAAGCACTGAAGTTGATCGAAAAGGCGCGCAAAGATCGAAGCTCAATTTCAGTCGGGCTCGTTGGAAATTGTGCGGATGTCCTCCCGGAAATTGTAAAGCGGGGAATTATTCCTGACGTTGTTACGGATCAAACCAGCGCACACGACGCGTTAAACGGATACGTGCCGCACGGAATGTCGCTCGAGGACGCGCTCGCATTGCGCCGGAAAAATCCGGACGCATACATCGAGCGCGCGATGGAATCGATGGCGGTTCACGTCGACGCCATGCTCGTGCTGCAGAAGATAGGAGCAGTGACGTTCGATTACGGAAACAACATTCGCGCTCAGGCAAAAAAAGCCGGCGTAAAAAACGCATTTGATATTCCCGGGTTCGTTCCCGAATACATTCGTCCGCTGTTTTGCGAAGGGCGCGGTCCATTCCGCTGGGTCGCTTTGAGTGGCGATCCAGAAGACATAAGGCGCACGGACAAGCTCGCGCTGGAATTATTTCCCAAAAACCAAACGCTCGCGCGCTGGCTCGAGCTGGCCGAGGCGCGAATTCAATTTCAAGGATTGCCCGCGCGGATTTGCTGGCTTGGGTACGGCGAACGTGCCGAGTTCGGCCTGGCGATGAACGAATTGGTGAAGCGCGGTGAAATCAAAGCGCCCATCGCAATCGGCCGGGATCATCTCGATTCCGGCTCGGTCGCATCGCCCAATCGCGAGACCGAAGGCATGCTCGATGGCAGCGATGCAATTGCTGATTGGCCACTGCTCAACGCGCTCATCAACACTGCCGCTGGCGCGTCGTGGATATCGATTCACAACGGCGGCGGTGTTGGCATCGGGTATTCCCAGCACGCCGGCATGGTCGTCGTCGCCGATGGCACCGAAAATTCCAAGGGCCGCCTCGAGCGCGTCCTCACCAGCGATCCCGGTAGCGGCATTCTTCGCCACGCCGATGCTGGTTATTCTCGCGCGAACGAGTTCGCTGCTGCTAACAACATCGATATCCCCATGCAGCCGGTGCGGCGAGATTGATGTTGTAGCCGGCATCGGTGATGCCTGTAGGCTGGGCCGGTTCAAAGCGGTCCGTGGGTCACCGACCCCGGCTACAACGCGCGCGATAGGCACGGATATTTTTGCGGCACCTTGCGTCTCGGCTTACTAATCCACCGCAATCGTATGCAAAAGTTGATCGAGTGTGTGCCGAATTTTTCTGAAGGGCGAGATCAGAACGTAATCCGACAAGTCACCGATGCGATCAAGTCAGTCGAAGGCGTTTCGTTGCTCGATGTCGATCCCGGGGCAAGCACGAACCGGACGGTGGTGACCTTCGTTGGGAGCCCTGACGCCGCGGTAGAAGCGGCGTTTCGCGCAATTAAAAAAGCGGCAGAGCTCATCGACATGCGCAAACACAAAGGTGCGCATCCACGCATGGGCGCGACGGATGTCTGCCCATTCATTCCGGTGAGCAATGTAAGTTGGGACGAAGCCGTCGAATGCGCGCGCAAATTAGGCAAACGCGTCAGCGAAGAATTGAAAATCCCGGTGTATCTCTACGAGAAAGCAGCGAAGGACAAATCACGATCGAATCTCGCCGTGATTCGCGCAGGCGAATACGAAGGTTTTTTCGAAAAAATAAAACAGCCCGAATGGAAACCGAATTTCGGGCCAGCCGTTTTCAATGAGAAATCGGGCGCGACCGTGATCGGTGTTCGCGATTTTCTGGTCGCTTACAACGCAAACCTGAACACAAAATCTGTGCGCCGCGCGAACTCCGTTGCATTTGACGTGCGAGAGCAGGGGAGGGTAAAGACGGAAGACGGCACGCCTTCGGGCAAACCAGTTTTGGGTTTAAACGGCGAACCCGTTCGGATTCCCGGGATACTGAAACATGTAAAGGCGATCGGCTGGTTCGTGAAGGAATACGGAATCGCGCAGGTCTCGATGAATCTGACCAACATCGAAGAAACGCCGTTGCACGTAGCATTCGATGCCTGCGTTCAAGCCGCAGCGGAGCGAGGACTGCGCGTAACCGGCTCGGAGATTGTCGGCATGGTACCAAAAAAATCGCTCGTGGATGCCGGTCGGTATTTTCTTCGCAAGCAGCGATGCTCTGAAGGCGCTTCGGAGGAAGAGTTGATGGACATCGCGATTCGCTCGATGGGCCTTGGGGAACTGAAACCTTTCGATCCAATCGAAAAAGTGATTGAATTAAAGATTCAATCTACTGAGTCAAAAAAGTCCCTCGTAAAAATGAATGTGCGCGAGTTTTGCAATGAAACATTGAGCGATTCGCCTGCGCCTGGCGGTGGTTCCGTGGCAGCGTTAATGGGAGCCTTGGGTGCATCGTTAGGCGGAATGGTGGCGAACCTTTCCGCCGGGAAACGCGGCTGGGACGATCAGCTCGAATATTTCAGCGATTGGGCGGTCAAAGCGCAGCAACTCAAGGACGAATTGCTGTCGTTAGTCGATGAAGATACGGCGGCGTTCAACAAGGTGATGGACTCATTTGCGCTACCAAAAGAGTCAGCGGAAGAGAAGACGGCGCGTTCGGCTGCGATTGAAGCGGCGACGAAATACGCGGCGGAAGTACCTTTGAAAGTCATGGAAACGGCATCAAGATCGTACGCATTGCTGGCGGAAATGGCGGATAAAGGAAATCCGGCTTCTATCTCGGATGTCGGTGTTGGGGCGCTGGCCACCCGCGCATGTATTGAAGGCGCGGCGTTGAATGTCCGAATCAATCTGGCACAACTGAAGGACGAAAAGGTGAAATCGGATCTGCTCGACAAAATGGGGAAGACCTTCCTCAACTCCAGTGATCAATTCTTAAACATCTTCAAGATCGTCCTGGATAAGTTGAACAAGGCTTGAAGTCGCTCACTCTTCTCCACGCGTCACAACTAGTCACGCTCTCGGGGCCAACACGTCCGCGCGCTGGCAAGGAACTGTCCGAGCTCGGAATTATTCGCGATGGCGGAATGCTGATTCGCGACGGCGAGATCGACGGGGTCGGCCCGAGCGATGAGATGGAAAAGAAATCGCGCGGCGCGGAGATTGTCGATGCCTGCGGGCGCGTTGTGTTGCCGGGATTTGTCGATGCGCATACGCATTTGGTTTTTGCAGGAAATCGGCTCGACGATTTTGAACGGCGTGCGCGCGGCGAAAATTATGAGCAAATCTCCAAAGCTGCCGGCGGAATTTGGTCCACGGTTGAGAAGACGCGCGCGGCGAGTGAGCACGATCTTCTTGTGGAGGCAAAGAAACGCGCGGAATGGTTTCTACGCTGCGGGACGACAACTATTGAAGCTAAATCCGGTTACGGGCTGAGGCTCGACGATGAGCTGAAAATTTTGTGCGTGATGCGGTCGCTCAACGAACAATCGCCGCTTCAGATTGTGCCAACGTTTCTTGGCGCACACGCAGTACCGCGCGAGATGGACGCCGATGAATACATCGAACTCGTGATCGATCAGATGTTGCCGCGCATTGCAAGGGAAAAACTCGCGGAGTTTTGCGACGTATTTTGCGAGCGCGGTTACTTCGACATCGAGCAATCAAAAGGAATTTTGATGGCAGCGAGAAAGCTTGGGCTAAAGCTGCGAATTCACGCCGATCAACTAAGTAACTTGGGCGGAGCAAAACTGGCCGCAGAACTGGGGACGACGACTGCTGATCATCTGGAAAAAACAGATGAGCAGGGAATTGCGGCAATGAAATCTGCCGGCGTGCAACCGGTGCTTTTGCCGGGTTCCGTTTATGCCCTCGGGTCGTCAGGTTATCCGCGCGCGCGAGAGATGATCGAGGCCGGCCTTGCAGTTGTACTTGCGACCGATTTCAACCCTGGTTCATCACCGACTGCTTCGATGCCTATGATTCTCTCGCTCGCCTGCACACAAATGAAAATGTCGCCGCCGGAAGCGGTAACGGCAGCGACGATCAATGCTGCTCATAGCCTTAGTCGTGGCGACCAGATCGGCTCGCTTGAACGAGGCAAGCTTGCCAACTTTTCGATCTTTGATTGCGAAGATTACCGGGAGCTGGCGTACTGGTTTGGAATTCCGCAAATGCATTCGGTTTACGTCAAAGGCGAACGCGTCTCTTGGTAGGGTCGCCGCGCTGCGCCGACCGGACGCCGCAGCGCGGCGTCCCTACCAGCACGAACGACATTTTGCTGCGCGCGGTGAGCGCCGCTACAGTGGCCACAATGAAGGTTGAAGTGGAAAAGCAGCCCGGCTTCGTGTCGAAGCTGCAGATTGAATTGCCGCCTGAAGAAGTGAGCAAGGAGTGGGATGCAATTGCAAACAGCTTCGCGCGGTTTGCCAAGATTCCAGGGTACCGGCCGGGAAAGGCGCCGCGCGCCGTGATCGACAAAAGATTTCGCAAAGAGATCCAGGATGAACTGACGAAGAAACTCGTATCCAAGAGTTACCACGAAGCAGTCGAACAAGAGCAATTGCGGGTCGCGTCCTTGACGAACATCGAAGACATTCAGTTCGGCGAAGACAAGTCGATGCGCTTCCGCGCGACCGTAGTCACCGCACCGGAATTTGAATTGCCGGATTACAAAAATATCCCCGTTGAGTTGCCGGATACGAAGGTCTCTGATGCAGAAGTTGAAGAGGCGCTCGAGCGTTTGCGCGAGCAAACGGCTGATTTTGTAGACGTGCCGGCGCGCGAACTGCAAATGGGCGATTTTGCGGTGCTTGATTTCGAAGGATCGGTCGATAACAAGCCGATCAGTGAAATTGCGCCGCAGGCGAGCAAGAATTTGCAAGGCGGAAAGAAATTCTGGTTACACCTCGCATCTGAGAATTTTTTGCCAAAATTTTGTGAGCAGTTGATCGGACAAAAGAGCGGCGAAACGCGTCTCGTGATCGTCCAGTTTCCAGACGATTTTCTAGTGAAAGAACTGGCCGGCAAGAAAGCGGATTATGCGGTTACCGTGCGTGAGATCAAGGAGAAGGTTTTGCCACCGGTCGATGACGCGCTTGCTGGCAAACTAGCGCCCGGGAAAACGCTTGGTGATTTTCGTGAGATGATTGAGCACGATATCGAGCATGCGAAAAAGCATGATGTCGAACGAGCCAAGGAATCACAGATCGTAAAATATTTGCATGAGCAAATTCAATTCGAGCTGCCGCCAGCGCTCCTGCAAAACGAAACGCGTCGAGCGCTGGCCGAATTGGTGCAACGGAACCGCGAGCGCGGGGTTACTGATGAGATGCTGAAGGAAAAAGAAAAAGAGCTGATCGACGGAGCAGCAGGCCTGGCCGCCAATCGATTGAAAACGAATTTCATTCTGCATCGGATCGCGGAGCGCGAAAAGATTCAGGTCACAAAAGAGGATATCGATCTTCGAATCAGGCAGGAGGCGGCGCGTTATGACATTTCGCCCGACAAAATGCGCAAAGAATTGCAGCAAAAAGACGCGTTGGATGACATCGCTGAACAGATTCTGCTGGGCAAGACTCTTGATTTCCTGAAGGCGAATGTTAGCGTCCAGCCAGCAGAAGAATCCACTGTTAAAGAAGAAAAAGCATGAGCGTATCGGACGAAAATGTTTCACAGGTGCTGATCCCGATGGTCGTGGAGCAAACTGGCCGGGGCGAGCGCAGCTACGATATCTATTCGCGGTTGCTCAAGGACCGCATCGTTTTTATAGGCACGCCCATGGACGATCACATTGCCAATCTCGTCATTGCCCAACTGCTGTTTCTGCAAATGGAAGACTCGAAAAAGGACATCAACATCTATATCAATTCGCCCGGCGGCTCGGTTACTGCAGGACTCGCGGTCTATGACACGATGCAGTTTCTCACGTGCGACGTGACGACTTATTGCCTCGGAATGGCGGCCAGCATGGCGGCGGTCCTCCTTTGCGCAGGGACGAAGGGCAAGCGCTTTGCGCTGCCGAATTCCGATATCATGATCCATCAGGTTTCCGGCGGTGCGCAGGGGGCTGCGAGCGACGTTGAACGCCAGGTCGATTACATGTTCAAGCTGAAGAAACGCCTCATCCGAATCATTGCGCGGCATACTGGCAAATCCGAGGAGCAGGTCCGGGGCGATTCAGATCGCGATTATTATATGTCCGCCGAAGAGGCGAAGGCGTATGGGTTGGTGGACGAAGTGATAAAGTCCCGAAAGGAAATAAAACTTCTCGATGGTGCCACCCTACCATCCAGCGATCGATCAGTGGAGGTCGCGGAGGTGGCGTTACCGCGCAAAGCGGCGGGATAACAGCGTCTCGAATTCCAAACAATTATGGCCCGCGCTTCCAACCTCACCATGTGCTCCTTCTGTGGCAAGAGCCATGCAGAGGTGCGCAAATTGATCGCCGGTCCCGGCGTTTATATCTGCGATAGCTGCATCAACGTTTGCAAGAGTATTCTCGATAAAGAACTGAACGAAGACGCGCGGCGTCAATCGTCCAATATCCGCGTGCCCAAGCCGGCAGAAATCCGGCGCTCGCTTGATCAGTATGTCATTGGCCAGGACATCGCGAAAAAGACGTTGTCGGTGGCAGTGCACAACCATTACAAGCGCGTCCTGCAAACTGCGTCGCCACCGGAAACATCCGCAGCGTTTCAGCCCGATCCACTTGCTGACGTCGAGATTGAAAAGAGCAACATCCTGCTCATCGGACCCACTGGTTCCGGTAAGACGCTACTGGCAAAGACACTGGCCAGGATCCTGGACGTGCCGTTCTGTATCGCGGATGCGACAACGCTTACCGAAGCCGGCTACGTCGGCGAAGACGTTGAAAACATTATTCTACGACTGCTCCAAAACGCCGATTACGATGTGAAGCGAGCCGAGATCGGCATCGTTTACATCGACGAGATCGACAAGATCGGCCGCAAAACCGATAACGTAAGCATCACACGTGACGTGTCCGGCGAAGGAGTGCAGCAGGCGCTTTTAAAGATTTTGGAAGGCAGCATGTGTAACGTTCCGCCGCAGGGCGGCCGCAAGCATCCGCACCAGGAATACATCCAGGTTAACACTGAAAAGATTCTTTTCATTTGCGGCGGCGCATTCATCGGGCTCGACAAAATTATTCAAAAACGGGTCGGCCAAAAAGTGATGGGCTTTGGCAGCCCCACGCTCGAAGTGGAAGAAGCATTGCGAAAGCAAGCGATCCGTCACGTGGAACCGGAAGACTTGCTGGCTTTTGGAATGATTCCTGAATTTGTCGGCCGTCTGCCGGTTGTCAGTGCGCTCGACGCGCTCACCGAGGAAGAAATGGTAGCCATTCTAACCGAGACAAAGAACGCAATGGTGAAGCAGTACACGAAGCTTTTCTCAATGGAAGGTGTGCGTTTGTCATTGACCAAAGACGCCTTGCGCGCGCTGGCGGCGCAGGCGGTCACAAAAGGAACAGGCGCGCGCGCGTTGCGTTCAATGCTCGAACGGATCATGCTCGATATCATGTACGATGTGCCCAGCCGTGAAGATATCGCGGAAGTCACCATCAATCGCGCGGTCGTGGAAGGCAAAAAGTTGCCGCTAATTCGCAAGAAGCAGGACAAGACCGCGGCGTGATTAGGCAGAACACGCCGAATACTGGACGCGCAGCATTCAAAGCTGTCATTCTGAGCGAAGCGAAGAATCTCTGATCCGAGATGTTTCGCTTCGCTCAACATGACAGGCCTAGTGGTTGGGATGTTGAGTGTTGACTGTTGAGCGTTGATTGTCCGCTTAAATGCGCGCTGCGCTCATCAATACCGGCACCGAGTTATTGCTCGGTGATGTTCAGGACGCACATCTCGCGTTCATTGCGCGCGAGATTTTTCCGTTGGGTCTGCGAATTGAGGAGCGGCGTACCGTTCCCGATACTGACGCAATTCGGCGTACCCTGGCGGAATTACTTCCGCGTTGTGAAATTCTTTTTGTGACCGGCGGTTTGGGCCCAACCGGCGATGACATCACGCGAGAGATGGTTGCAGATGTCCTTGGATTAGAGCTGCGTCAGGATCCTGAGTTGCTGAGTTCGCTCCGGCGGAGACTTCAACTGCGCGGAATCAAATGGGCTGCGGGCATCGCTCGCCAAGCCGATGTTCCGGCGGGTGCGCAGGTTCTCTCAAACGAAAACGGGAGCGCACCGGGGTTCTATTTGAAGACAAACATCAATCCACCCATTCCGTCGCCGCACGTTTTTGTTCTGCCGGGGCCGCCGCGCGAGCTTCAGCCGATGTTCCGCAAATTTGTCACACCCATCTTGCGGTCGATCGTACCAAGTCCTGCCCTGGAGAAGCGCATCTACAAAATCGCTGGAATAGGGGAGTCGGTGGTTGAGGAGGCAATTGGCGAAAAAGTACTCGCGATTCCGGGAATTGAGCTTGGTTATTGCGCGAGACCGGGCGAAGTCGAAGTGCGCATTCTCGGAGAAGCGCAGGCGATCGAACAAGCGGATGGGATCGTTCGATCGGCGCTCGGGCCGTCGATTTTTTCTACCAGCGAGGAAACTTTAGAAGAAGTCGTCGTCAAACTGCTCGCAAATTACAATCAAACGTTCGCGAGCGCAGAATCCTGCACCGGGGGTTTGATCGCGAACCGCATCACGAACGTGCCCGGTGCATCGCGCGTGTTTGTTGCCGGCTATGTTTGTTACGCGAATCAGGCTAAGACCGACATGTTGAATATCGATCCAAAGCTGATCGAAACGCATGGCGCAGTGAGCGAACCAGTCGCTCGCGC
>WNGM01003471.1_pt1 | contig 12599 bp, 15 predicted proteins | sample 5400571 | NCBI WGS metagenome assembly WNGM01 (sample SAMN13153378, study PRJNA577476) | soil metagenome | isolation source: 100 cm soil or saprolite under Garry oak tree replicate 2 | place: USA:California | collected 2016-06-15
GTCAGTTACGCGCTCGGCGTGGTCCTGGCCGTCACGCCGGAGATCCTGCCGCGCCCGACGCCATGCCGGGAATGGGACCTGCGGATGCTGCTACGGCACGCCTGCGAATCCCTGGCCGCGTTCGGTGAGGGCATCGAAGGCGGACGCGTTGGGCTGGACCCGGCCGCGGAGGACGGGGACCTGGCAGCTGACCCGGCCCGGGCGTTCGGCGATCGTGCCTGCCAGCTGCTGGACGCCCGGACTGGCCCCGGCCACCAGCGCCGGGTCGTCGACATCGCCGGCTGCCCGCTGGCGGCCAGCGTCATGGCCGCTGCGGCAGCCCTCGAGGTCGCCGTCCACGGGTGGGACATATCCCGGGCGTGCGGGCAGCGCCAGCCGATCCCGCCCGCCCTGGCCATCGACCTGCTGGCGATAGCCCCGGTGCTGGTCCCCCGCATCGGCCGGCACCCGCTGTTCGCGGCGCCGGTCGCCATGGCGGCCACGGCCGGCCCCAGCGACCGGCTCGCCGCCTTCCTCGGGCGCTCCCCGGCATAGATCGCGAACACCGCAAACATCTGCGTCGCCGCCTGCCGGTCTTGGCGCCAGTCCCGCCCGGCGAAGGTGACCTGGGAAACCTGCTGGCCGGCACCGAAGCAGTCATACACGGCGCAACCTGGGAAACCGTGTCGCCTGAGATCGTTATGGATACCACACCGGAAGCCTGCTCCCAGATGCGGACAGGGATGCCCGGCAGGCTTGTCGATCGCGAAGTCGGCCGACGCCGAGAACGCCGGTGCAACGCAGCACAGCCCGAAACAGCGCCCGCAGTCGGCCCGCAGGACCCGGCGCTCGCCGTCCAGGGCAAAGGCTGACCGATCGGGTTCCTCGCCCATTACGCAGCCTCCACCCGCCAAGGACCGCCGCTTCGCTGCCAGGTTAAGGCCTGACGCTCGCCCGGCCGAGGCCTGCAAGCTGCTACGGCTCGCGCCAGGACGCCGGAACGGCACCAGGTGGTCGGTCGCGCTTGGGGTGCTCGACAGTCGGCTCATCATGCGCCAGGGTGCCGAAATCCTCATCCCCAGCGGCCCCAGGCCAGCCGGGCCGGGCCCTGATACCAGTCGAGGTCCTCGCCGCCGACCGGCACCAAGTTCGCAATCGAGACCGCGTTGTAGGCATCGGTGAGGCGGTCGATGCGGGGCAGCCCGGCGTCCAGACGGCGCAGCAGCGCCTCAACGCTCGGCCGGGTCCTGACTTGGCTCACGATCATGCGACCGGGGCAGTGGCATGTCGTTGACCTGCTGGTTTATTATCTGCTGCGCGCAAATCTGCGCACTACTGTAACTCCGTGGCGGAGAGAGTTCTCGTGCTGCCGAGGGTGGTCTGCAGATGCTCTCGTGGCGGATGGCCGGGCGCTGGGACTGAGCGCCCAGACGTCAGTCGTTAAGCCCCCAGAAGGGGCCGTGCAGGCCGACGGAACGAAAATAGTCGGCCGCGCTCTGCGGGTCCTTGCGCTGGTAGGGGCTGTCGAGGCGTCCGCTGTACCAGTCGGACGCCAGGCGCCACAGCGTGGGCAGATCCATGAGGTAACCCTGTGCCTGGCCGGTGCTGGCGAGCCAGGCCTGCACGCAGTGCTCGGAACAGAAGAGGCGCTGGTTCGAGCAGGTGTAGACCACGTCGTTCCACGCCTTGTTCATCGGGACGAGGAAGTGAGCGACCTCGGGACCCTCCGGTGGCCCGGAGCGCGTGACCGTCCATGCCTGCGGCCGGCGGCAGGCAGGACAGGTCGTAGCAATCAGGACGCTCGGCTCATCCTTCACCAAGTTGGGGATGGCGAAACTGTCCCAGGCGCACCCGCCCCACCACAGGGTCTTCTCGCCCATTACGGAGAACCCGAGGTTCAGGGTCGTGAAGGGATGGGCCATGACGACGTTGCCGGACTGGTCCAGCACGAGTTGACGTTGAGCCGCGAGTTCGGCGATTGCCTCGGTGACCTGCGCTTCATCCACCGCTGCCATGTCCTGGATCCGTCGGCGGGTGGGCGCACGCCCCTGATCGGCGAACGTGTCATAGATGGCCCGGCGCACACGTTCGACAACGTCGTCGTTCACGGCTCCTCCGCGCCACGAATCGCGACCACAGTTCCTGGAAAGCCAAACTACCAGGTCAGGTGACGCAGACGAACAGTCGGCGCCAGGTCCGCATAGCTGTAGCTGGCCACCGCAACAAAAAGTTCCGCTACCACTGCCCAGACCACATCGGGGACGTCCGCCGGTTTGCGCACTGACCGGGAGAATGGGCCACCAGACGCGGGCATGGTTTAACGGCCCGTGGCGCCTTGGGCTGCGGGCCTGGTCAGCGGCGGTTTTGACTTTAGGCGGCGGGGTTGACGGTCACGTCAAGGCGAGGGCCTTGAGCTGGCGGAGGTGAGCGCGGATCTTGCGGTCGCGGCCCGCCTGCTCGTCGTGCCAGCCGGGCCCAGGTGAGCCGGTGCTGCTGGGTTCCCGCGACGCCCTGCACGTGTGGCTCACCCCGGTCCGCGCCCTCGAACCCGTCCCCGGCCGCGTCCACCTCGATGTGCGCCTCAAGGTGGACGGCGATCTGGACTGGCTGATCGCCCTCGGCGCGACGCGCCAATGGGAGGATCCGAAGGGCCGCTGGACCGTGCTCGCGGACCCAGAAGGAAGCCTCTTCTGCGCTATGCACCCGGCCACCTGACGCGAGCCAAACTGAAGACGTGCCGACCGGGCATGGGCCCGGCAGGCCAAAGCCCGTGCAACCGGACGCCAGCTCTCCCCACGGTCGTCCCAACCAAGATCAAATTGAAGGGAAACATCGCGCGCAGAATGTCAGTTCGGCATGAGAGCCGACGGCCATCTGCCAACTGGGGACCGCCGAGCAGATCGGCTATGGAAGGTCGACGGTCACCGCGCGAACTACCGTGGGCGCGCTTCTGATGCCACATCTCACGTTCTGACTGTGCCCAGCGTCTACCGGGCATGACCAAGCGACCTTCCGAGCAGACTATGGCCGGAACCCTGGCCGAAGGCAGGCTCGTCTTCGAGCCGATCCCACCGCCCAGACTGCAGCAGATCAGAGCGGCCGGCGTGGACGAGGCTGGCAACCGGCTGACCGTGCAGGTTGACACCGAGGGCGGTAATCCGCTGCGGTGCTGCCTGCGGGAATCCGTCCCGGCCGAGCGGGTGCTGCGCATCGCCTACACCCGCCGGGCACCCGTGGCGCCTACGCCGAACGCGGGCCGGTCTTCATCCATGCTGAGCCTTGCAGCGGTTACCTCACCCCAGACCGGTACCCGCCCGCCCTGAGCCACCGCCAGCAGGTCGTGCGCGCCTACGACCGGGACGGCCGCATCGCCGACGGCGTCATGGTCAACGATGGCGAGCACGCGATGACCGTGATCCGCGAGCTGCTCGCCCGGCCGGACGTCACGCTCGTGCACCTGCGCAATGTGGGCTACGGCTGCTATAATTTCGCTGTCCGGCGCGGCTGAAGCTCATCACTGGCGCCCCAAGAGCGCTGATAGCTGACACTCGCCCCGCTTCGGGTGCGACCGGGCCGGGTGGGCGAACCAGCTGCCATGTGTCACATCCGCTTACCGATCGCGGCATCACGGTGCTCCCGATCCTCCCATTCTGCGCTCATCAAGGGCGCGTCGGCGGATTGTTTGTGGTCATACAGAACGGCGGCGATGCGCGCGTTGGCCATCTATCCGTGGCGAACACGCTGAGTGACACCGTCCTGAGTTGCCATCACCGACCGAGAGCGCCCGGATCTGGCGTTATACGGCCCGAAGGGCTTGGTGATTCCACATATCGGACCGAAAAAACAATGAGGATCACCCGTGTATCACCGATTGCGAGTGGCTTGTCTATCGACCTGTCGCTGACGTTTACGCGCACAGACGCGCCAGTTCTGTATGTCAGGATGCCGATCGCGTCGAGGGCCAAGGCTTGGTGGTGTGAGCCTTACCGGGGCATCGGCGCGTCGATGAGAGGGCGCAGAGCGTGGATGTGGTGATTGGTCGAGCTGTGGCTGCGGTGTCGGGCGGGCCTGGCATGCGCTGTGCTGACCACGCAAACCAACACGAATGTGAGGCGGGTCACAGGAGCGGCGGCTGTCCCCGGGTCCTCTTCCCTTGAAAGAAGTTCTCCAGAGGAGGAACCCATGACGATCACTACCCCGTCGCCTGCTGGCGGCTCAGTCCCGGGCGGGCGGCATGCTTTCCACGCGGGGGATTCGCCACCCGGCTCAGGCGCCCGGCCGTTCCCGCACGTGCCCGGGGTGACGCACCGTTTCGTAGACGTACGCGGCGCCCGACTGCACGTCGCCGAGGCGGGCGACGGCGACCCCGTCGTGCTGCTGCACAGCTTCCCGCAGCACTGGTACGCCTGGCGGCACGTCGTCCCACTGCTGGCCGGGCAGTACCGGCTGATCATCCCGGACTGGCGGGGCTTCGGCTGGTCGCAGGCGCCGCCGCGGGGCTACGACACCGCGAGCAGAGCCGCCGACATCCTCGCCCTGATGGACGCCCTGGGCTTGGACCGGGTGCGGCTGGTCGCGCATGACTGGGGCGCCCACGCCGCCTTCGTGACCGCCCTGCAGGCACCCGACCGGGTCAGCCACCTGCTGGCGGTCAACGCCGCGCACCCGTGGCTGCCGCAGCGGAGGCTGCTCCCGCAACTGTGGCGGTTCTGGTACACCGCGTTCTTCGAGTACCCGCGAATCGGCCGGCTGGTGCTGGGCAACTGGCCGGGCCTGACCCGGTTCCTGCTGCTGCACGGGGCGGCCGGCCCGGCGGCGTGGCAGCCCGGCGAGGTCGAGGAATTCGTGGCGGCCAGCCGCCAGCCGGGCAGCGCCCGGGCCGGCGAGGCGCTGCACTGGCAGTTCGTGCTGCACGACATCCCGGGAATCATCCTGCGCCGGCACCGCAGCATGAAGCTCACAGTGCCCACGGTGATCCTGGCCGGCGCCGAGGATTGGATGCTGCCGCCGAGAATGCTGGCCGCGGCCGGCCGCCACGCCGACGACCTGCAGCTACGGGTCGTTCCCGGGGCGGGGCATTTCCTGGCCGATGAGCGGCCGGCGGTGGTGGCCGAGGCGGCCCGCGACCTGTTCCAGCGGCGCTGACCGCCGCGCCACAATGGCGTTGATGATCGGCCAACCCGAAATCGACCCCGCGCTGGTCCGCGCCGCGCAGCGCGGCGACCGGATCGCCGTGGCGGACGTGATGGACGCGCTGGCCCCGTACGTGGGGCGGGTGTGCGGCCCGATCGCGCTGCACGACGGCCCGGACGCCGCGCAGGAGGCGCTGATCGTGATCTTGAAGAATCTCGGCGGCCTGCGCGAGCCTGCCGCCATCTACGGCTGGGCCCGCGCGATCGCGGTGCGGGAGGCGATCCGGGTGGCCCGCAAGGCCGCCCGGGCTGTCCCGGCCGAACTCGCGGATATCCCGGCCCCGGGGGATCCGCAGCTCGCCGCCGACATCCGCGACGTGCTGGCGCGGCTCACCCCCGAGCACCGCGCCGTCCTCGTCCTCCGCGACCTGGAGGGACTGGACGAGCAGGCGGCCGGCGCGCTGCTCGACGTGCCCACCGGGACCGTACGCTCGCGGCTGTTCCGGGCCCGACGCAGCTTCAGGAAGGCGTGGTCGCCGTGAACCAGGACTGGCCCATGGCCGACCTCGACCCGGTCCGCCGGATGCGGGTCCTCGCCGCGGCAACCCCCGGCGTGGCCTACGCGGAAAAACTCATCCCCGCGCCGTTCAGCGCCGTGTGGGAAGCTGCCAGCGACCTAGAACACGAACTCCCCCGCATGGTCACCGACCTACGGTCATTCGAGATCACCAGCACCCGGGGGGAACGGATGACCGCCCGCGCCCGCGGCAGGCTCGGCCAGCACGCCCGGTTCGACGTGGTGCTGCGCCCCGGCTGGTGTGTCATGCAAAGCCGGTTCCTCATCGGTGGCATGGCCGCCGTCCCCGAGGCAGGCGGCACCCGGTTCGCCTTCCTCGGCGGTCTCCGCCTCCCGGGGATGAGGCTGCTCGATCCGCTGCTCCGCCCGGCCGCCCGGGCGCTCGCCCTGCGCCCCATCAGGCAGCTGGAACACCGGCTCAGGGCCCGCTGACCCGACGACACCGACCCACCCACGCGTTCCCCGAGGCGCGGCCGGGTAGCGGTGCGGTGGTCGGCGCAAGCGCACTCGGGTCAGGTGCTGGGCCGGTGGGATTTCGCCTGCGGGCCGCTGCCCGCGGTCTGGTATTCCTACCGGTCATGGCCGGGTTCTGCGCGTTGGTGGACGTACATCGGGTGGCCCGCCGGGCTGTGCCGGCACCAGATCAGAGATCTCGGGTAGGCCAGGGTCCGCGATCACGGCCCCGGCGAGGTTGATGTTCGTGCCTGTATGACTATGTGATGCACAGATCGTGCCGCATGCCGCGTTCATTGCCGCGCGCCTGGCTTAACGGGCAGGCCGACCGAAGTTCCGATCGCCGCGACTAGAGCGCTGCGGGGACCTTGACTCGCATGAGCGGCAGCATCCGGCCAGGGATCGACCCGGACGGCGTCTCACCGATGCGCTCGGCGCCCATCTTGCGGTAGAAGCCCTCGGCGTCCGGCTCCGCGCTGATCTCGAGATACTCGAACCCGGCAGCGGCCGCCGCGGCCATTGCGTCGTGCCACATGACCCGGCCAAGGCCGGTGCCGATCTCGCCCGGCCTGACCCACATGTTGCCAAGCCCGCCAGCCGGCGGCTGGCCGTCAAGGCTGTAGAAGCCGGCCACCATGCCGCCCAGGTCGGCGACCACGAAATGCCGTCGCGCGACGTCATCGGACTGAAGCTGAGCTCAGCCCGGCATGACTCGATGAATGCCTGGTCGTAGCCCCAGAATTCCTTGGCGGCCAGTGCCAGCTCGCTAAGCATGCTTGCTTAGTCTGGCCTGGCGCGCCGCAGCGTCACCTCGGTCACTTCCGGTCTCCTAACCTGTCGCAGTTCCCCCGGTCAACGCTTGCGGTCTCCTCCATCCCGCTGATAGCTGGCCGGATTTCGTACCGGTCTAGCGATCCATGCGCTCGCAGATCCGGTCCAGGGTCAGCGCCGGGGCGCCGAGGGACGCGACCAGGCGCAGCCCTTCGTCGAGCCAGTCGTCCCTGCCGGTACCCGGGGCGCGGCGCTGCTGTGGTCACCCGTCAGCGCCGCGCGCCCGGCGATTCCGCCGCGGAATATCATGCAGAGTCGTACGACGGTTCCAGGTCCCGCTGTGGCTCCGTTGCGGCGACGGGCTCGCCGCGAGTATTGGACGCGCGCAGCGCGATGAACCCCGCCACCACGAGACAGATGGCGCTGGTCAGCAGGGCTCGCTGGAACCCGGAGGTGAGCGCCTCCGGGAGTGGGGTGTGAACGGCCAGCAGGTGGCTGGTGCGGCTGGTCGCGATCCCGCTGAAGACCGCCAGGCCGAGCGCGGACCCGAGCTGGAAGGAGGTGGTGACCAGTGCCGCGGCCAATCCGGCCTGGTTCTCAGGCACGCCCGCGTTCGCGGCGGTTTGCACGCCCGCATACAGCAGACCGAGCCCGGCCGCCATGATCACCAGGGGTGCGAGCAGATTGCCCAGGTAGGTCCCGTGCACTGGGATGCGGGAGAGCCAGAAGATACCGCCGGCGGCGAGCAGCGCGCCAGAGACGATGATCGGACGGGTCCCTGTACGGATGAACATCTTCGTCGCGACGGTGGAGCCGAACCCGATGCCGACGGTCACCGGCAGATACGAGACCCCGGTTCTGAGCTGGGAGTAGCCGAGGACGTTCTGCATGTAGAGGGTGACGAAGAAGAACATCGAGTAGAACCCGGCCCACGCGATCACCTGGGTGGCGTCGGCGGCGGCGAGGCCCTTGATCCGGAAGATCGACATCGGGACCAGCGGATTGGCGCGGCGCTGCTCGTTGACCAGGAACACGGCCAGAAGCACGAGAGCGCCGGCCAACCCGCCGACGGTTCGGGCCGCACCCCAGCCGACGTCGGGTGCCTTCACCAGCGTGAAGATCAACAGCAGCATGCCGCCGGTTGCTAGCACCGCGCCGATCGCGTCGAAGCCGCCCGCCGTGGTACGGCCCTGATCCGCCGAAAGGATCCGGAAGGCCCCGATCAGCACCAAGACGCACAGCGGGAGGTTGACGAAAAAGACCCAACGCCACCCGAAGTCCTGTGTGAGCAATCCACCGAAGAACACACCGACCGCGGCGGCCAGCCCGCTGATGCCAGCCCATACGCCCAGCGCCCTGTGCCGGTCTGCTGCGTCGTTGAACGTGGTGGTCAGGATGGACAGTGCGGCCGGCGACATCATCGCGGCCCCGAAGCCCTGAGTGAGTCGGCCGCCGATGAGCAGCCCCTGGCTGTCGGCGAGCCCGCAGGCGAGCGACGAGAGCGCGAACAGCGAGGTTCCGGCCACCAGCAGCCGTCGCCGGCCCAGCAGGTCGCCGGCGCGGCCGCCGAGCAGCAGGAACCCGCCGTAGGTGATCAGATAGCCGCTGACCACCCACTGCAGGTTCTGCACCGAGAAGCCCAGATGGGCTCGGATGGTCGGCAGTGCCACGTTGACGATCGAACCGTCGACGACATCGAGGAAGGTGACAGCGCACAGCAGCGCGAGCGTGACCTTGCCGCGGCGTGTCGCAAGGAACGATGGGGGTGGCGCGAGCGATGTCGACATGGCGTTGTTCACGACCCTTCGAATTCCATGACGGTGCCGACCTCGACGCCGCCACCGACCTGCAGCGCCGGACAGCCCTTGGCAATCGCCAGCGCGGCGTCCATATCGTCGGCGACGACCACGGAGTAGCCGGCGAGCCGAGTGGTTCCACTGGCGACCTCGCCGACGGCAGGGGCGTCGATGACAGCCAGGCCGAGGTCCGCCAGGCTGGAGCCCATGCCGCCGAGCCAGGCCTGCCATGCGGCAACGCTCTCGGGGGAACCCGGCACGAAGTCGGATGGCACACGGTAGGAGAAGACGTACTTGGCCATTGTCCTGGTCCTGTTCTGTTCGCTGGTGGCCCCTGACTGGGGCCGCCTCTAACCGGGTAGATGCCAGGAAGCCCGCGGAATTGGGCGCGCAGACACCGCCCAATTCGCGGGGCCGGCGGCGTCGGTACTTTTAGACGAGCCGGACGCGGGCGGCGGAAAGAAGAAAAGCGAGGATGCATGGAGACATCGGACCTGATCGCCAGGGCCAGGGCCGGCGACGACAACGCGTTCCGCGAACTGGTCGAAATGCACTCTCACGAGTTGCAAGTGCACTGCTACCGCATTCTCGGGTCACTGCAGGACGCCGAGGACGCACTCCAGGAGACCCTTGTGTCCGCCTGGCGTAACCTGGGTGACTTCCGCCAACAGTCCTCCCTGCGGACCTGGCTTTATCAGATCGCGACCAACCGGTGCTTGAGCATGCTGCGCGCAGACAGCAGACGGCCACGCACCGCGACCCTGATCCCCGACGTGACCCTGCCCGAGCCGACCGGCGTCAGCGACGTTCCGCCATGGCTGGAACCATATCCGGACGTGCTGCTGGACAATCTCGTCGACCAGGCGCCCGGCCCGGAGACCCGCTACGAGACGACCGAGGCGATCTCACTCGCGTTCATCACCGCCTTGCAGCTACTCCCGCCGCGGCAGCGTGCCGTACTCGTGCTGCGCGACGTTCTGGGCTACCGCGCCGCAGAGGTAGCCAGGATGCTCGATGCCACCCAAGAATCGGTTCAAAGCGCCCTCAAACGAGCACGAGCCACGGTCGACAGCCACCTAGCGGACTCAGGGAGCAGCAGGCCTGCGCGTCAACCGGACACTGCGGCCGAACACCAGCTCGTGGTCCAGCTGACCGACGCCCTCGAACGGGCCGACCTCCAGGCCCTGGTAGGACTACTCACAGACGACGTCCGGCTCTCCATGCCGCCCGCAATGCTGGAGTACCGGGGCATCGACGTGGCCCGTCAATTCTTCGCAGCAGTCACCCTCCGGCCCGGCCGGTCCTACCGGGTGGTGCCGACCCGAGCCAACGGCCAGCCAGCGTTCGGCATGTATGTAGCCGACCCTCACACAGGTGTCTACCGGGCCTACGGACTGCTTGTCGTCACGATCGCCGGCGACCGCATCACCGCGGTCACCGGCTTCGGCGCGAGCGTGATGCCACGGTTCGGGCTGCCTCGGACGCTTCCCGGAACGGACTGAAAGACCAATTCGTCAGCAACGTGAAAGCCGCTGGACCCCGCGCCCGGCTCGGCCAGGATGCGCCCGACCACCCGCTCGGCCGCGATCAGATCGGCAAGCTCGAGCTCGATGTCCACCAGCTGTTTACGCAGGTACTCGGCCTGCCCAGCGAGCTCGACGCAGCATTGCCCGATCCGATCGAGCATCCAGCCCACCGCTCGCCCCTCCCGCCCGAAATTGTTATCAGCGCCCTGAGCATAGAACGGTGCCGCAGATGCCGCGGCCCGATCCCGGCCCGTTCACGCGAACGACGGACGATCAACCCCGACGATCATCAGCCCCGACCGGCATGAACACACCCGACCGGCCCCAGACCAGCCCGCCCACCAGCGCGTTCAAGTTGGAACGATCTCACTGGGCAATCGGCGCTCAGCTGACCGCTTAATCCGCGGATGTTAACGTTGGCTGCCGACTGTGCTGCGGGTCATAGCACGGCGCCTCCGGCGGGAGTTACCGGCAGTGCTGGTGGTGGCCCTGTTCGTTGACCAGATGTTGCGTCAACTTGAACAAGCTGGCGGTGACTTTGTGCGCTTGCGCTATCGCGGTAGACGCGCAAATGGGTGTCAAGGCCGGCAGTGCTTCCGGTCTGGGCCTGACGGGTGAGGGGGCCGAGGATGGATCCGGTAACGATCGGGGCGGCGCTGGCGGCTATCTGATGTTGAGAGGGATGAGGCTGCGGCGCCGCCGAACGGCAGCGGCTCCTGGCCCTGCTCCGCGGTGTGGCACGCCGCGGTGTTCCTGCCGCTCGATGCCGGAGTCCCTGCGGATGGCATGGGCTTCGCACAGGCTGCCTTATTATCGCCGGGCGCGCCAGCCGGTAGCTTCGGCGAAACGGCGGTTGCTGACACGCTCGCCGTCGCGGCAGACGTTATAGATCCCGCTGGGAACGGCAAGCGCCGCGAGCAGCGCGCGCCCGGCGTCCTCGGCGTGCAGCGTGGCGCCCAGGCTCGGGTTCGGATGATCTTTACCGGTGCCCGGGCCGTCGAGAAGCCCGAGGCGCAGCACAACGCCGCGCCGCCCGGCCGCCGCGAATCGGGCGGTCTGCTGTTCGGCGGCAAGCGCGGAGCGCAAGATGACCGCGACATCCCGCACCGGCGTCTCCTCCGACACCGGCCGGCCGACCGGGTAAACGAAAGTGACGGTCGGCTGGATATACACCTTGACACCGGCGGCCAGCGCCGCGTCAACCAGGATGGCCGAGGCCTCGGCACGCAACCGGTCGTTCTCGCGCCACGCCTCGGGCTGCTGCATCCTGCTCAGCGGCTGGATGCGCGTCGCCAGATGAAGCAACGCGTCCACGCCGCGCACCGCCGCGCCCACGGCGAGGGGGTCGAACAGGTCGAGCTCGGCCCGCCCGGGGGCACGCACCTGGTGCCCTTCGGCTTCCGCGAGCGGCCGGAACGCTTGTCCAAGAACACCGGTTCCCCGGTTACAAGCACTCGCACGATGACTCCTTTCTTCCGCCGGCCCAGGCGGCGACCGAAAGGCTCCAGACCAGTGCCTGATGAGCCGGCCTCACGAACTCGTGCGTCGCTGGCGGGTCCAGAGCCATGCGCTTAGCAGCCCGGATTCGACGGCACGGGCAGGGTGCCGTCAGATCGCCATCGCCGTGTTCCTGCACAGGAAGCCGAGCGTGGCAACCAGTGCCCGCCCAGGTCCGGGCTGCGGAGTTGAGCCCAGTTGCGCGGCGGTCAAGCCTGTGAACAGGCATTGCTCCCTCTGGTGCATGTCTCGTTTCTCCGGTCACGCTATGAACGATCTGCCAGTCCTGGCGTCACCCGAAGGTGCACATGCGGTGGAATCTTCGGCGCGGGTGCCGGGCACGACGGTGCCACCCGCATGCCATGCCCTGGCGCGCTCTCGAATGTCAGTCACCGTTTGGCGCTGGGATCGCGCTGGCCGATGCGCATGCGTTGAGCAGGTGCCGGAGGGCTGGGCCGGGCGGGCCAGGGGGCACCGCGAGGCAGGTTTGGGCTGTCAGCCCGGCAAGTGGGCGGAACGCCACCCGGCGTACCGGCATCAGGCTGGCGGCGGCGGTGTATAGCACGGTCCAGGCGGGCGGTCCGGTTCCAATCTCGGCGAGGGTGTCTTGCGGGGTGGTGAACGGCGGCCCAGGCAGCGGGTCAAAACCGGCGTCGGTGCACGCGCCCAGGATCAGGTCATAGAACGGTGGGTTGTCCTGCCGGGGCGCGAGCCGCAGCGGAATGCCGCTCAGCTGCGGCAGCTGGATGGCGGGCTGGGCGGCGAGCGGGTGGGTCGCAGGTAGCGCGACAGTCAGCGGATCCTGCCATACCGGCAGCAGCTCGACGCCAGCCGCGGTGGTCACGGCGCGGACGAACGCCGCGTCCAG
>WNGM01008363.1_pt1 | contig 12592 bp, 9 predicted proteins | sample 5400571 | NCBI WGS metagenome assembly WNGM01 (sample SAMN13153378, study PRJNA577476) | soil metagenome | isolation source: 100 cm soil or saprolite under Garry oak tree replicate 2 | place: USA:California | collected 2016-06-15
CCACAAGAGTGCGCAGCGTTTTTCTCTCGCACGATTGGGGTCAGACGCGATGAGCTTACAGCCCGCCCGTTCTTAGAACGGGATTCGTTCGCCTATAAAACTACTGACTCATGGTATTCGCCAAATACACGGCGAAGAGCGTCAGAAATTTCGCCGACGGTAGCGGACGTTTCCACAGCGGCTAGGATTGCGGGCGACAGGTTTTCGTTGGTTCTGGCGCGGCGTTCGAGTTCCGCAATCGCCGCCTGCGTCTCGGTTGCGTTGCGCCTGGAGCGCAGCGCCTGCAATCGCGCTATTTGTTCCCGTTCCAGCGCGGGGTCAATCCGCAGCGTCGGAATTTCACGTTCTTCCTCGGCCTGAAATTCATTCACTCCGACGACGATCTGTTCCTGGGTTTCCACCGCGCGCTGATAGTCGAATGCCGCTTTCTGAATTTCCGTTTGCACGTAGCCGGACTCAATCGCCTCGAGCATCCCGCCCAGCGCGTCAATTTTATTCAGATATTCGGTCGCCCCAGCTTCGATTTGGCTGGTTAGAGACTCGATCGCATAGGAGCCCGCCACGGGATCGATCGTGTTCGCGACGCCGGTTTCATGCGCGATAATCTGCTGCGTGCGCAGCGCAATCAGAGCAGAATCCTCCGTTGGCAGCGCCAGTGCTTCGTCCAGAGAATTTGTATGCAGCGATTGGCAACCGCCCAGTATTGCCGCGAGCGCTTGAATTCCGACGCGCACAATATTGTTTTCTGGCTGTTGCGCCGTCAGCGAAGAACCCGCCGTCTGAGCGTGAAACCGCAGCATCAACGAACGCGGATCGTTCGCTCCGAAACGGTCTTTCATGATTCGCGCCCACAATCGCCGCGCGGCTCGAAACTTTGCAATTTCCTCAAGCAAATCGCTGTGCGCATTAAAGAAGAAAGAAAGCTGCGGAGCGAAATCATCTACTGACAGTCCGGCATCAAGCGCCGCTTGCACGTATGCGATTCCGTCCGCCAGCGTAAATGCGACTTCCTGCACTGCCGTCGAACCCGCTTCGCGAATGTGATACCCGGAAATCGAAATTGTGTTCCAGCGGGGTAGCGCGTCTTTGCACCACGCAAAAATGTCGGTCACAATGCGCATCGCCGGACGCACTGGATAGATGTACGTTCCGCGAGCGATGTATTCCTTCAGGATGTCGTTCTGAATCGTCCCTGCCAGCTTTGTCAGAGAGGCGCCCTGCTTTTTTGCGACTGCTAGGTAGAGGCACAATAAAATCGCCGCCGTCGCATTGATGGTCATCGAAGTCGAAACACCTTCAAGTGGGATTCCATCGAAGAGCGTTTCCATATCCTCGATCGAATCGATGGCCACACCGACTTTGCCCACTTCGCCTGCGGCAAGCGGATGGTCGGAGTCCATTCCGATTTGCGTCGGCAAATCGAAAGCTACAGATAATCCCTTCTGGCCTTTGCTCAGCAAATACCGATAGCGTTTGTTGGATTCTGATGCCGTGCCGAATCCCGCGTATTGCCGCATGGTCCACAACCGGCTGCGGTACATCGTGGGATAGATGCCGCGGGTGAAGGGGAATTCGCCGGGATAGCCCGGATGCTCGGCAGCCTCGTCTCCTTGAAGGTTTTCTTTGGTGTAGAGTCGCTCGAGCAGTAAGCCGGAAAGTGTCTTGAAGACCGGCTTCCGCTCGTTGTTTTTTCTGGGATCGCTCATCGCTCTCGCGCTACCCGTCGAGTCGCCTAACGAAGCTGCCTCGCGCGGCGGAACGACGTCCACGCGAAGACGGCCAGCAGTACGGTAACTCCCAGTGCCGCGAATACCAGCCAGCGTGAGACGTCGCGTGTCCACGCACGGATCGCGCTTTGCAACCACGCCAGAGCCAGCACGGCGAAAACGCCGCCCACCACCTCGTGGAACAATTGCCTCAGGGTGAGCCAAAACTGCGCGAAGCCGCGTTTCTCGTTTGGAGGCGCGCTCGAAACCAGATTTGTCGCTGCCATCTAAACATCTTATCGTATCGGCAGGACGCGCATCTGCCCGGTTTTTTCGCAGCATCCTGTACGGATGGTCTGTGAACCGTTTGGAGACAACGCCTTCGGAGCCACTTGTATCCAACTTATCAGAGTCCTACAATCACAATTGCGGTAGGGGAGCGAGCCTTGCAACTTGATGATCACCTTAAAAACCTTCTCCGTGAATTGGGTCACGCGATCAACGATACGGTCTCGGAATCGGACCGCATCACCGGCGCGATCGCGGGCGTTCGCGCACATGGATACGACATTGTGCTGAAGCTGGACGCCACCATCGGACTGGCCCGCCGCGACGCTGCCGGCAACCAGGACTCCAAGCTCACTACGCTCGATCGCCGCTTTCTCGAATCGCTTCGCATTCAGGTCGATCAAGACTCGTTCAATGAGCCCGACCTCGACAGAAAAGTTGTCGCCAAGCTGACCATGACACCGCAAGACATTCGCTTTCTGAAGTCGCTCCGCATCGCTACTGACGAAATGGAATGAAATTCGCGCCCCAACCCGTGTTGCTTCGTGCCGTACTCGCCGCTGCTTTTATTTCGTTGGGCGCGGCCGCTGCGAACGCGCAGGTTCCAGCTCCGGTTGTGGAAGCTGCTGTTCCCATCATCGTCGAAACGATCAAGCCGCATAAGGGGCCGCAACCGCCAAAATTTGAAGGCACGGTGATAAACGCTACCGTCGCCCAGATCACCGTACGCGCCAAGGGGAACGACATGGCCATCCAGACTTTCCCGCTGGCGCCAGAGGCCTCCGCCAAAATGCTGCAGATTATCGACAAGGGCGGCTATCAGTACGGCGACAAAGTCACGGTCTTTTTCGATCCTGACAGCAAAAAGGCTCTCAAGGTTAAAGGAAAACCCTCGAAAGCTATCTGATCCACCGAGCGGTTATGGTTCGTCTTCCCGCGGTTGCCGGAACGTTTTATCCGGCAGGTTCAAACCTTCGTTTCAACTGAAACCACTCATAAGAAAATTTCCTGCCGCGCGTGCCTTGTGCCGCACGCCGGGTATATGTACTCCGGTCACGTCGCAGGAGCCGTCTACTCGCGCATGGTATTTCCGAAACGTATCATCGCGTTGGGCGTTCGCCATTTCCCGCACGGTGAGGACGCCGCAATTCTCAGCGAAGGTGCCTGGCGCACGCCACTCGGCGACGTGCCGGTGGACTCTGCACTTGCAGCAACAATTTCCCGTGCCTGTTTGCTGCTTCGCGAAGATTGCGTCGCGCACGAGCGCGAGCACTCGCTTGAAGTTCAGCTTCCGTTCCTGCAAGTCCTCAATCCGGGTTGCACATTCGTTCCCATTGCCCTCGGCACGATTCACTTTCAGGAACTCGTATCCATCGGAGAATCGCTCGGAAATATCCTCTCTGCTGAGCCGGACGTTCTTCTTCTCACGACTTCGGATTTCAATCATTATGAAGACGACGCCACAACACGCAAGAAAGACCACATGGCCATCGAACGAATCCTGCAATTCAAGCCTCGCGGCCTTTTCGAGATTTGCCACAAAGAAAAAATCTCCATGTGTGGTCTGGGTCCGGCCGTGGTGATGCTTACGGCCCTGAACAAACTAGGCTCGAACAAGGCAGAACTTGCGAAGTACGCGACTTCGGCGGACGTTTCAGGTGACACCCGTGCCGTTGTGGGCTACGCAGGAGTCTTGTTCCCGGAGTTCTGAATCTACGCGCAAGAAACAAGAAAGGCCCCGAAACCGGGGCCTTTCTCTGGAGAGTTGTCGAACAATCTGTTCGGGCTAGTGCGGTCGCCCGCCACCACTGCTGCTGCCAGTGGATGACCTGGCGTTCGATCCCGACGAAGCGGAAGGCGCAGGGGCGGACGCCCGTGAGGACGGACTACTCGCGCCGCTCGATCCTCCGCGGGAATTTCCCCCGCTGTTTGCACGACCTTCGTTAAAAACTCTTTCTGAGGTCACCGCTCGCGGCACACTAGGCGGCGCCACGGTTGGCCTGGGCGGAGCGGGGGCTGCGGGTCTTGCGTTTGGCACGGACGGCCCTTGTCCTTCGCGTCCATTCGCGCGATCAGACACTGGGGGCACGTTCGCCGCCGTATCGTTCCCGGAACGGTTTTGCCCGGGATAAATTCGCCCCTGTCCCTGAGTTTGTACCTGCCCTTGAACCTGCCCGGACACCTGCGCCGTCGCACCGGCCGAATGCGTCGCATCGGAATTGACGAATCGGCGCTCCGTTCGATCAAATATAATTGTTGAGTCGCGTTCACCCGTTGCAGCGCGCGAACCCGTTACTCCACCAGCCGCCATTGTCCGCGACACGCGAGACGGTGCCGAAGCTGCAGCCAGTTGGTTCTGCATCACATCCCGTGCGGGCTTATTTTCCACTTTCCAGCGTTCGCCGTTTTCGACCGGCAGCCTTCCGGACACCCCACGTGTCGTTACTGCGAACAAGCCTGACTGAAGATTCAGCGGCGTCTTGCCCTTCACGTCGTTTGGATGCGACGGTACGATTCCGACCCCACCCGTCGAGCGAACCCAGACGCCAGTCACCGGTCTCCAGCGACCAACGCCGCCTCCGCCTCCGAAGGAACCGGAAGGACTCCAAACCCAGCCCACACCTGGCCGGAACAGCCATCCACCGTAGTGGTAGGGTAGCCAGCCCCACGGCTGCCCACCGATAAAGCTCCATCCAAAAAATGGGTCGTAGTACCAGGAGCCATAATCGAACGGCGACCAGCCCAGCCCCTTCCCATTCGTCAGCGCCGTCAGATGGCCATGCACTACGTTGACACTGCTTCCATCGTCGAAATTATTCATCCGGAAGGTAGTCTTCGTCTCAGCCTGCACGCTGAAGTCGCCGCCCGTTACGCTGAAATAGTCTCCTTGGCCGGGATTAACATGGAACTCTGCCGAACCTTGCCGCAAAATCAGCCGAGTAGTAAATCCGCCCTCCTCGCTTGAGAGGTCGTAGAACTCCAATACGCTGTTTTCCGCCAAAAACGCCATCGCGCCATTTTCAAATTCCACTTCCGCGCGGCCATTGTCCGTCGCCACAACGTAGCCTTGCCGTATGGGCAAATTGAGCACCGCCGCTTCCCAGTCGCCGTGCCCGTCGGCCAACGGGTCGCCCTTCACGTCGCGCGCGAAACGCACATCTCCCTGCACAAGGCTCAGCCTTACGATCCGGGCGTGGCCCGAGTCCGCGTACGCAACCGCTGCGCCACATGTGGCAATCAGCGCTATCCCTGAAATGGCTGCAAAAAGACTGCGAAGGCTGGTCATTGCTCACCCCCCTGGCGGGGTATGTTCCATCCAGTAGGACGCTTCGGGACCCTCCCCGGTTACCTACTCCCCTTGAGCCTAGTACTTGATACTGTTCCCCTCGGCAGCGGCGGTCAAGGTTTTAAAACCCGCGATTGACGCTGGTGCCGCCTGCTGCCTGCTGGTCCGTCGAGTACTTATCCTCGATGTACGCGATGGAAATTTTGCTTGCAGGAGAATCTTGACAAGCCCGCAAGTGAAACACTAGTTTCATTCTAGGGATGTGGCTGTCCTGATTCGCGCTGTGTGTCACGCGATCCTGGATGCTCGCATCTAAGTTCCACGCACATGGGGTGAAGTCTTCGGGCTTCCGTGCAGTGCTATGCTGGGGGAAAAAATGTATCGCAGTTTAACGTTTCTGCTCGGGGTGTTTCTGATCGCGGTATTTCATTGTGGATTGGGAAGTGCGGCTTACGGCCAGGGCGGAGCTACCGGCGCCATCAGCGGCCAGGTCATTGACTCTTCCGGATCATCGGTCGCCGGAGCGGAAGTACAAATTATCAATGCCGGTACGGAAACTCTTGTCCGCAAGGTTCCGACCTCGTCTGAAGGCACCTTCGTCGCGGCTTTATTGCCGCCTGGCTCCTACTACGTTGTGGTCAACAAATCCGGCTTCTCCGAAGCCAAAGCAGAAGGTATCGAAGTGCGTGTTACCGAAACCACCAGAGTTACCATCACGCTCAAACCTGGTTCCGTCTCTGAAAAGGTCGAAATCATTGCCGATGTTACGAACGTCGAAACCACGAATCCCACCACCGGACAATCTCTGGGAACGCAGACCATCCGCGAACTGCCCCTCGCCACGCAGAATTATCAGCAACTCTTGACTCTCTCCAGCGGCGCACAAAGCGAACTGAACGCTTCCGCTCAGCTTGGGCGTGGCAACGTGCGCGTCATCGTTAACGGCCAACGCGAGGACAACAACAATTACTTGATCGATGGAGTCAGCGCAACTGACTACAACGTTGCTCAAGCGACCTATATTCCTCTGCCGAATCCCGATGTCATCCAGGAATTCAAAGTACAAACATCGCTCTACGATGCTAGCCAGGGCCGCAATGGCGGCGGCAACGTGAATGCCATCTTAAAGTCCGGCACGCGCCAGTATCACGGCGACGCTTACGAATACTTCCGCAATGATGTTCTGAACGCCAACGAATATTTCCTCAACGCCAACTCGCAACCGCGTCCTTCGGTGAAGCAGAACATTTTTGGCGTTAGCCTTGGCGGCCCTGTAGTCAAAGAGAAACTTGGCTATTTTTTCCTGAACTACCAGGGAACGCGGCAACGCAGCGCACTTTCTCCGGGCACGCAAATCAACAACCCCGGTTTTCCTGTGATTCCAACAGATCGCTCGGAAGCTTCGTTGATTTCAGCGTTTTTCCCGGACGGGCTTCCTACAGGTGTCACGGGGCTTGATCCAGTTACACTGGGGCTCCTGAATTTCAAGAGCAACCAGTTCAGCGATCCAAACGGCTTTCTGATTCCGTCGATTTCTGGAACTCCGGGCGGCACCGGAACGCTGATTGTTGGCAAGCCTGGAAAATATACTGACGACCAATTCACCGCAAATTGGGACCGCGAATTTCGCGCCGGCCAGGACAAAATTTCAGCGCGATTTTTCTTTTCCGATTCTGAATCGGTGCTGCCCTTTGGCGCGGGCGGTTTGCAAGCTTCTCTCGGCGGAACACTGGCGAGCAGCATCAGCGCCACCGACCTGAATTTTCCCTATGACATTCCTGTTCACGCGCGGTTTTTCAGCATCAATGAAACGCATCTTTTTTCGCCCACCCTGGTCAACGATTTTCGCTTTGGCCTGGTGCATATCAACGACAGCCTCGTTAACGTGCCGCCGGTCACAGCCGCTGATCTCGGCATCGACCGCCCAACAAACAGTGCCACCACGTCCATCTACAAATTCACGCTCGGTACGTCTGGTTTCCAGATCGGCCCCACACCTCCGGCTGACCAGTTTCAAGATCAAAACACGTTCAACTTCACCGATACGGTAAGTTGGGTGAAAGGCGCCCATGTGTTCCGCTTCGGCGCCGAGTATACGCGCGTAAATTTAGACAAAATCTTTCCTCAGGTCTTTAATGGCCAGCTCTTCTTTGTCAACGATTCGAACGCTGGAAGCACACCGGACAATCTTACCGATTGGCAAAAGCTGCTGATTGGCAAGCCGGACTTTAGTTTTGGTGGCGGTGGCGTCGACAATCACGAGTACCGTACCAATGACTTCGCGTTCTTTGCGCAGGATGATTGGAAGTTACGGAGCAATCTCACAGTGAACCTTGGCCTGCGTGTAGAAGGTCTCGGCGCTTTTCACGACAACCTATGCCACATCGGCAATCTGGATGAGGACTTGGCCAACAGCGGCCAATATCCGTTCATTAATGGAAGCTGCGCGAACAAACTCGGAGTTACCGGCCTCTCCGGTTCCGGCAGCGACACGACATACAAGAACGACTACTCGACGGGCCTTGCGCCTCGTTTGGGTTTTGCTTATGACCTCGGCAGCAAACACACCACCACCATTCGAGGCGGATACGGCATCTACTTCGTACGCGAAGATGTGGGCACAGTTGACCAGCTAAGCTTCCAGGCTCCGTACCTTCCGGTAGCCTTCGGCGGCGGTCCGGCCGGAAGCCTCTCTAACTTCTTCGAAACCGGCATCAACGCGCTGCCGCAAGCTGGCGTGCTCGATCCAAACTTCGTCCCATGCCTGGGAACCTTTCAAGGCTTCCCCGGCGGAGATACGACGGTGTTTCCGAATTACGCCTGCGCCAGCGGGAGTCCAGGCGTCTTGCCGTCGCAATTCATCTTTGGTTTGACGGTGCCGCGCCATTTCGTTGTTCCGAACACGCAGCAGTGGAACCTGACCGTACAACGCGCGCTTGGCAAGAGCTGGGTGCTGGAAGTCGGTTACATCGGTACGCACGCGGTTCACTTGCGCGAGACGCGAACCAGCATCCAGGCCGCGCTCGCCAGTCCGACGAACCCCGTGGTTCTTAGCGGCGCCAACTGCGACGGCAGCGTGGTTGATCCAAGCGCCTCCTGCGCAGTCACGATCAGTACCATCGGAAATGGACCGGCACGCTCAAACAATACAGGCATCAACGGCTACAACGGATTCCAGTTGTTCGCCAATGACGCCTACTCCCACTATCACTCGCTCCAGACCACGCTTTCTCGTCGCTGGGCACGCGGATACTTCCAGGGGGCATACACTTGGTCGAAATCCACCGATGCCACTTCGAGCGGCAACACCGCCCTCAATACTGCTTTCAACGATGAGTCTGACCTGAAGTTTTCTCGCGGTCTTTCTGATTTTGACCGGACACATCGGCTCGTCGTCAGCTATCGCTACGATTTGCCTTTCTTCTCCGGCACACAGGGTTATCAACGCGCCCTGCTCGCTGGCTGGGCCATAAGTGGCATCACTATCTTCCAGTCTGGCTCACCCTTCTCGGTAACGGATTCTGGCGCGGGCACAGCGTTTTTAGGTCCGGGGCTTGCCTCAGCGACTTTGGGTGGACAACTTGCGGATGGCGGCTCTATCGGCGCTGGCACCACCAGCGGAGACATTCACAGCAGGCTCAATGGATATCTCAACCCGGTTAATTTCGTTCCGGCTCCGTTGCTCGGTGCTGCAGATGGCGGGGACGGAACCGTCACCATCTTCGGCAATCTCGGCCGCAACATCTATCGTGGTCCGTTCCAACAGAACTGGGATTTCTCGCTGATCAAGAATTTCTCGATCACCGAGCGTCAGAGTCTGCGTTTCACGACGGACTTCTTCAACATCTGGAACCACGCGAATTTCGCCAATCCGGCAATCAACGACGTCGAAACCATCGGCGTCCCGAACAGTCCGTTCGGCAAGATTTTCTCCACCGTTGGAACTCCGCGCTTGATTCAATTCTCGCTGCGCTATTCCTTCTAACCTTTTTATCAACGCAGTTTTTCGATGGGGCGCGACGCGGATCGCGCCTCTTTTTCCTGAATTCTGCATTCTCACAGCAAGGAGAACGCCGCATGTCCGACCGTCCACGAATCCCGTTACTCGAACGCGATGCTGCTTCGCCCGATGCGCAGAAAATCTACGACGCTCTCCTGGCAGCGCGAGGAGTCGTCCCGAATATGTTTAAAGTTCTCGGCTACCGTCCGGAAATCGCGCAAGGTGTCGCGGGATTCTTGAAGCCGCTTCTCGCGGACGGCGCGTTGCCCGGCTACTACAAGGAACTCATCGCTGTTCGCGTGTCACAGCAACTGCACAGTACTTACGCCATCCGTGCACACAGCATCTCCGCGCGACAAAAAGGCGCTACGGAAGCACAAATCGAAGGTGTCGCGAATTTTGAAGCTGGCCCCTACTCCGAAAAAGAAAAACTCGGTTTCCGCTTGGCCGACCGTCTCCATCGCGGTCCGGACGCCGTTGACGACCTTTTTTATTCTTCACTTCAGTCTTCATTCGCCGATCCTGAACTCATCGAACTCTTTCTCACCGCGGCCGCGTTCGAAATGTTTCCGCGATTCATCGCGGGACTTCGTATTCCGGTCACTCCGCCGCCCGCCGCGAGCGCTTCAAAATGCTAAACTTCCATCCATGACTCAGCGGCGAATCGCATCCCGTGTTTCACAACTGAATGGAGAAGGCGCGCTGGCGGTTTTTTCCCGTGCCAAGGAACTCGAGCGCCAGGGCCGCTCCATCATCCACCTCGAACTCGGAGAACCTGATTTTCATCCGGCTGCGCCCGTTGTCGATTCACTTCGCAACGCCGTGGCCGCCGGCCGCGACCGCTATTGCGCCACACGCGGCATTCCGCCGCTGCGCGAAGAGATTACCCACTATCTTGCGCGCACCAGAAAACTTTCGATTCGTCCCGAACAGGTTCTCGTTGCGCCCGGCTGCAAAATGGCCCTTTCCCTTGCCATGATGGCCCTCATCGAACCCGGCGATGAGGTTCTCTATCCCGACCCGGGTTTTCCCATCTATCCGTCATTCACGCGTGGTCTCGGCGCAAAAGCCGTTCCTTTCGGGCTCGTCGAAGAAAATAAATTTCAGCCGGACCTCGAAGAAATCGCTTCGAAAATTACGCCGAAGACTCGTGTGCTGATTTTCAATTCGCCGAACAATCCCACCGGCACTGTTTTCGACGATCCCGCGCTCGAAGGCATCGCCGCTCTCACCACGAAGCACGACTTGTGGGTGATCACTGACGAAATTTACGCACGCATCGTCTTCCGTGGCGATTACAAGTCCATCTGGACGCTCCCCGGAATGGCTGAGCGAACCGTCATCATCGACGGCTTCTCAAAAAGTTTTGCCATGACCGGATGGCGCCTCGGCTACGCCATTGCTCCCGTACACGTTATTGACGCGATGGATTTGCTCGTCCTGAACACATTCACGTGTGCCGCCGAATTCACCCAGATTGCCGCAATCGAAGCGCTCCGTGACACCAGCAACGCTGTCGACGCGATGGTTGCCGAGTACAAACTTCGCCGCGATCTCTTCGTTCAATCGCTCGCCAAAATTCCCGGCTTCCGGTGCCATTCGCCCGAAGGCGCGTTCTACGCCTGGGTGAATATTGAAGACACCGGCCTTCCCGCGGAAGAAATCCAGAAACTTCTCCTTGAAGAGGCTGGAGTCGCTGCCATTGCCGGCGCCGCCTTCGGCGCTGAAGGGAAAAACTATCTCCGCTTCTCGCTCGTCAGCGCCCGCCATCTTCTCGAAGATGCCCTCGACCGCATCCAGCGAGTATCTGTAAAATGGCGTGCCGTGACCGCCTAGCGGCGGCGCCAACAAAACATGCGCTCCAGAAACGTTCGAAACATGCACCAGCATTCGAAGAGGGTTCCAAAATGAAACGTGTGTTTCATCTGCTCGCAGTGCTGTCTCTTGTCCTGGGTTTTGCCTCGTCCGGACGTGCGCAGTCCACCCCTTATCCCTCCGCCAACCTGCCCAAGCTTTACGAAGACCTTCTGGCAAAGATCAACGCCATTCCCATTTACGACAATCACGCCCATCCGGGCTATGCCGATGACTCTGACGTGGACGCTATGGCCGCGCCCCCGGAGGAAAGCAGCGTTCTCCGCCTCCGCGACGACAATCCGGAGTTCGTCACCGCTGCCAAAGCTCTCTTTGCCTATCCTTACGACGACTTCAAACCCGAGCACGCCAAATGGCTTGCCGACCGCAAAAAGGCCGCCGAGAAGTCCGGCGACTCCGCCTACTTCAATAACATCCTGGACAAGCTCAACGTCGAAATCTGTCTCGCCAACCGCGCCTTCATGGCGCCCTATCTGGACACCAAGCGCTTCCATTGGGTTTTCTTCGGCGATTCCTTCTTCTATCCCTTCGACAATCGCGACCAGACCGCCAGCACGCCGGACATGGGCGTTTACGTCCCGCTCCAGGAAAAAATGCTCGCGCGCTACAAAAAGCAGATGAGCGTGGCCTCACTTCCCTCCGACCTCGCCGGCTATGAAAATTTTGTCCGCAGCACCATGGCCGACAATCAAAAACGTGGCGGCGTTGCCATCAAGTTTGAAGCCGCTTACTTTCGCACGCTTTATTTCACCGATCCTCCGCGCGAAAAGGCCGACGCCATCTATTCCAAGTACCATTCCGGCGGCGTTCCTTCCGCCGAAGATTACCGCTTGTTTCAAGACTACATTTTCCGCGTTCTGGTCGATCAGGCCGGCAAACTTAAATTGCCAATGCATTTCCATACCGCCGTCGGTATCGGCGACTATTTCAGTCTCCGCCAAGGCAATGTCCTGAATCTTGAAAACGTGGTTCGCGATGCGCGCTACAAAAACACCATTTTCGTTCTCGTTCATGGTGGTTGGCCATATGAGCGCGAAGCAGCGCTGCTCACCGCCGTGAAAAATGTCTACCTCGATACTTCCTTTCAATCGGAGCTGCTCTATCCGTCGCAGCTCAAGCCTGTCTTAAAGCAACTCCTCACGCTCTACCCCGATAAAATGATGTACGGCTCCGATGCCTTTCCATTCAACGACGCCCTCGGCGCCGAAGAAAGTTTCTGGATCGCCGCGCACACCACACGCACTGCGCTAGCCGCCGCGCTCGCGGAACTTGTCAGCGAACGCGCCATCAGCGAAGACAAAGCTCTCGAACTTGCCCGGCTCTATCTGCACGACAACGCCGCAAAACTTTACGGAGGCGCAAAGTGAGCACCAATCCCGAACCCAAATACATTTCCTGGAGTCAGGTCGAGCGCGAACATCTTAATCCCCACATCGA
>WNGM01005701.1_pt1 | contig 12591 bp, 13 predicted proteins | sample 5400571 | NCBI WGS metagenome assembly WNGM01 (sample SAMN13153378, study PRJNA577476) | soil metagenome | isolation source: 100 cm soil or saprolite under Garry oak tree replicate 2 | place: USA:California | collected 2016-06-15
AAGGGAAACCGCCTGGTGGGTAGCCGTGATAAGTAGTTAAAAAGGAGGGTTAATGTAAAACAAGGATCGATAAAAAGCAACCGCTTTTAGTAAGTTAGGGATTGATTACTGCACTTTGTCGGCAAATGACACTTCAGTAGTTAGAATTTCAGCACCCAAACTTTGTGAGCCAGATATCAAAAACAGCCACCTTGTCTGCACCGAAAGGGAACAGTTTTTTTCTCACCTGCGCAACGGTTTTACGCTGATCCAGCCTCCCCGGATTCTTCGAGTAGAACAGATCGGCAAAACAGATGATCTGTTCGGGAAGGGAGACGGGACACATCTCCCGATGCGGAAGCGGCAGATCCTGACGGACAATATCGTCGCAGGTCAAACCGACACCGGTATGGCGTTCACACACCAGCCCATGAAGCGGGTACCCCTCCTCTTCCAGGATGGCGCGCCCAAGAACGCCGTGCATGATATACGGATGTTTGCCATGGATGCCGAGTTCGGGAGCTTTTACCTGACAGGCGCCGATGTCGTGCAGCATGGCGGCTTCTTCAATAAAGATCCGGTCATCCTCCCCCACCGCCAGCCGGCCGGCAACCTCCAGCGCCAGATCGGCAACGTGCCGGCTGTGTTCAAGAACAATTCCAAGAGATTTCCCTTCAAAATATCGCGCCAGCAATTTATCTGTCCACATTCAACACACCTCTTTATTAGTATAAAATGGCTCAATTGATTGTTCAAGTTCAATAGAATTCTGACTTCCGGCTTTACATTCACTTGTTCGACATGCTAGCCTTGCAAAAAATTCGGTCCTGTGACGGTCACCTCTAATTTCGATCGTTCTCGTCATGGAGCCCCAGGAGCTCTTTATATGAAACGTAAAGCAATCGCCCTCCTCTCGGGTGGTCTCGACTCCACTCTGGCCGTCAAGATGATGCTTGATCTTGGCATCGAAGTCGAAGCCCTCAACTTCACCTCCCCATTTTGTACCTGTACCGGAAAAAACTCCGGCTGCAAATCCGAAGCGGTTCGTGTCGCACAAGAATACAACATTCCGATCAAGGTAGTGCACAAGGGACTGGATTATCTCGAGATAGTCCGCAATCCCGTTCACGGCTACGGAAAAGGCGTTAATCCCTGTGTGGACTGCCGGATTTATCTGCTCAGAAAGGCCAAGGAATACATGCTTGAGAGCGGCGCCGACTTCGTGTTTACCGGAGAGGTGCTCGGCCAGCGGCCGATGAGCCAGCGGCGTGACACGCTGCGGGTCATCGAACGGGAGAGCGGGCTGGAAGGGCTTCTGCTGCGTCCGCTTTCCGCCCGCCATTTTGAACCGACCATTCCCGAAAAAGAGGGATGGGTGGACCGGGATAAACTGTTGGCAATTGAAGGGCGCTCACGCTCTATTCAGATGAAGATGGCTGAAGAACTGGATGTCAAAAACTACCCCTGCCCCGCCGGCGGCTGCCTGCTGACCGAGCTGTCATTTGTCCCCAAACTGCGTGATGTATTTGATCATTCGGAAGAACTCAACCTGCGCGATTTCCGGCTGCTCAAAACCGGTCGGCATTTCCGCATCGCCCCGCGGAGCAAGGCGATCATGGGACGCAGCGAGGCCGACAACAACCAGCTTGAACACGCCCGTCAGCCGGGAGAAGCCGCCCTGACCTGGCTGGACGGCAACACCCCCGTGGCCATAATTGTCGGCGACCAGGATGATGAATTTTTCAAACTGAGCGCCAGAATTCTGCTCCGCTATACCAAGGCCGAGCCAGGTGCAGAATGCCGCATGGAGTTGCGGCTAAATGAAGCGAAACAGGTTTTTTCGGTGATCAACGACATGGGTCCCGAGGCGGTGGAGAAGTATCTGGTAGGATATTCCGGCTATATCTTCAAAACATAACTGACGGGCCTCCGGAAAATATATCGGGGGCCCGTCTATTTTTCACCCCAGCTTCAACTCATCCAGCGACAACCGGTATCCGGGGAGAAGTTTCTCCAGGAAGTAGATCACCTCCGGCAGCGTGCTGGCCGACAGCTGCTCAAAATGTTCCGCTTCCGCCCGGCGGAATTCAAGGTTGCCGCTCTTTCCCTCTTCAATGCATTTCGTCAGTGCCGCAATCCTGTCGGCAGCCTTGACCAGACGTGCATAATCTTCCTGCTCATCGAAAAAAAACAGCGGTTCATATTCTCTGGCCAGCTCGGGCGGCAGCATCGCCAGCAGTTTTCTCCGGGCCCTGTCTTCCAGCTGATGGAATGACTTCTTGAAATGCGGACTGAAGTGTTTGACCGGCGTCGGCATATCACCGGTGAATATCTCGCTGGCATCATGGAAGATCCCGTACATCGCCGCCCGGGAAGGATCAAGGCTCCCGTCAAAATAGGTGTTGCGGATCATCGCCAGTGCATGCGCGATGACGGCAACATCGAGGCTGTGTTCCTGGATATTTTCCGGGACGGTGTTGCGCATCAATCCCCAACGGCTGATATAACGCATGCGGGAGAGAAAGGCGAAAAAATCATACTGTTCCGATTTTACAGCTTGTTCCATTAATTACACTCTTTCATAAGGCTCGAAGAGCCTTTTATATTCGTCCAGCGCAAACCGGTCGGTCATACCGGCGATGTAGTCGCAGACAACCCTCTGGAGTCCGAAACGTTCGAGGCGCGACCGGTACTTCGGCGGGAGCAGGTTTGGGTAACGCAGATACGTCTCGAATAAACGGGTGATGAAAATTTCCGCCTTTACCCGCATCTTGTCGACCTTGTAGTGGCTGTACAGATTCTTGAACAGGAAGCGCTTGAGTGCCTGATTACGACCGGCTATATCGTCGTTGAAATGAACGACGGAGCGATTTACGCGCCGCAGGTCGTAGAGTGACCCTATACCCAGGACCGCAAGATTGGATGAGGTGGTCGTACAGATGTCGCTTATCAGCAGTCCGATCAACGCACTGATTGTCTGGTATACGAGGCGCTTGTCGTCTATTGCCGGAAATTTTCGCCTCACCCCCGAACAAACGTCGTGCCACAGATCTACCTGTTCCAGCATCTCCAGCGTTATGTAGCCCGATTTCAAGCCATCATCGATATCGTGGTTATTATAGGCAATCTCGTCCGCATAATTGATGATCTGCCCTTCAATGGAGGGGACGGTTCCCGGCAGAAACTCCGCCATTATTTCGCTGGCGGCGTCATAAGGGGTTGAGTGCTTGATGATCCCCTCCCGCACCTCCCAGGTCAGATTCAGTCCGTTGAAACCGGGATATCTCTCCTCCAGCTCGTCCACAACACGAAAAGACTGCATGTTATGCTCGAAACCACCGTAACCCTGCATCAGTCGATTCAAAACATCCTCGCCGGTATGTCCAAAGGGGGTGTGTCCCAGGTCGTGTGATAACGCCAAAGCCTCCGTAAGCTCCTCGTTCAAATGAAGCTTGCGGGCGATTGCCCTGCCGATCTGCGCCACCTCAAGCGAGTGGGTCAGACGGGTGCGATAATAGTCTCCTTCGTGATTTACAAAGACCTGCGTCTTATACTCGAGTCGCCTGAAAGCGGCACAATGGATAATGCGATCCCTGTCCCGCTCGAAGGCCGGTCGATTATCACGAAGTTCTTCAGTATGTTTACGGCCACGTGAAGATCCGCTTGTACAGGCGTATCCCGCCAGATCGCTCCGTTCGGTTGATTCATTCATCGTTGTTCCCCAGGGTGCGGAAATCATTCTAATCAACCACCCCCAACCCCTCCTTATCAAGGAGGGGAGTTTAAAGTCCCCCTCCTGTTTCGCTTAGAAGCGCCTACTTCTGGCAGGAGGGGCTAGGGGTGGTAAGATTTTAAAGTTACTGATGGTACGTGGTGATCTTTCTGGCGTGCCGTTTCGGGGCGCTCCCCTTTTTACCCGTCACCCCTGCGATCGAAAAGACATCCGCCAGCTGCATCTTCCAGGCTCCTTCCTGGTGAGTCAGTTTGAATTCGCGGGTCGTTGATTCTGCTCCGCCGGGAGCGCCCTCAAGCCCTATCTTGACATACACCGTGGCCTCGGTACGCTTTTCGTTCAATATCTTGAAATGCTCCATTTTCTGCCAGCAGCAGACCGGCCGGGTTGTCGTTTCACGCATTTTTCTGACAAATATTTCGCGAGAGGTTTTACCCCGATGCGCCAACTGCTCAAAAAGCTGTTCATACCGCCCTTCACGCCAGGTATCAAGGGTGTCTGACATGCTTTTTTCAAGTGGCGACTCCGTTTCCTCCGCATACCCCGATCCGGCAGCTACCAGTAAAGCGACCATTATGACGGCTGCAGCGATCCAAGACCTTATATTCATTGATCACCCCCTGAAAATGAGAGTATCGTAGAGTAAATGCCGTCAACGCGCAACTTCAAAAACAATGAGACGCGGACATGTCTGTAAAGGCCTCATCGTTGGAGTCCATGTACTCCGGCATTGACTAACACCCCTGAACGATGATAGGCCAAGGGCAATGAAGAATTTCTTCCAATGGCTGTCACAACTGATCCCGATTATTGACTGGCTTCCCCGCTACCGGATCGCCTGGCTCTGGCCCGACCTGATTGCCGGTGTAACCGTAGCGGCGTACGCCGTACCGGTGGCGATGGCATATGCCACACTCGCCGGGCTGGCTCCACAAGCGGGACTCTATTGTTATATTTTCAGCGGCATAGCCTACGCGCTTTTTGCTTCGTCACGCCACCTGTCAATCGGCCCTACTGCGGCCATTTCAGTCATGGTGGCCAGCGTAGTCGGCACGATGGCCGCCGGAAATCCCGCTACCTATGCCGCTATAGCAGCAATGACCGCCGGTATGGTCAGTGGCCTCTGTATCCTGGCCTGGGTCATGCGGCTCAGCTCTTTTGTAAATTTCATATCCGAATCGATCCTGCTGGGCTTCAAGGCCGGAGCGGCTCTCAGCATCGCCTCCATGCAGTTCCCAAAACTATTGGGGGTAACCGGCGGCGGCGATAGTTTTTTTGAACGCCTGATCATGACCGCTCATCAACTGGGAAGCGTGCAGGGAACCGTTATAGTTCTGGGAGTCGCTTCGCTCGCGCTGCTGGTATACGGGGAACGCCTGTTTCCCGGCCGGCCGGTGGCGTTGGCTGTTGTGGTGATGGCTACGGCTGCCGTATCTTACTTTGAACTTGGCGAGCAGGGGGTACGGATTGTGGGATTCATTCCGCCCGGCTTGCCTGCCATCGGCTTGCCGGCCATACATACCGAGCATCTTGAAGGACTTATGGAGCTGGCTTTCGCCTGTTTTCTTCTGTCCTACGTCGAAAGCATCGCCGCGGCACGCGCATTTGCCTCGAAACATGGCTATACGGTTGATCCGCGCCAGGAGCTCCTGGGGCTGGGGGCCGCCAATCTGGTGGCGGCGCTGGGACATGGTTATCCGGTTGCAGGTGGATTATCGCAGTCGGCTGTCAATGAAGAGGCGGGGGGGCGGACGCCGCTGTCACTGATTTTCGCATCGATCTCGCTTGTGTTGGTGCTCTTCTTTCTGACCGGAATGCTGCGCAATCTTCCCGAATGTGTACTGTCCGCGATTGTTCTGGTGGCGGTGTCCGGATTTGTAAGAATCGATAATTTCAAGCGGCTGTGGCGGACCAGCCGGATCGAGTTTAATGTCGCGCTGGTCGCATTTGCAGGGGTGCTGCTGCTCGGAATATTGAAGGGGGTCGCGATCTCGGTAATTGCCTCGATCCTCTTCCTGCTCCGGATGATGGCCAAACCGCACGTTGCCGTGCTCGGCAGAATTCCCGGCAGCATACGATTCAGCGACGCCGACCGTCATACAACCAACGAGCGCTTCCCCGGACTGTTTCTGTTCCGCATTGAGGCGCCCCTGCTCTATTTCAACGTTAACACCGTCAATTCAACAGTACTCGATGCGATTCACCGGGAACAAACAGCTGTCAGGCTTGCAGTATGCGACCTTTCAACATCTCCGTATATTGATGCGGCCGGCGCCGGAATGCTGCAACACCTTGTGGAAGAGCTGAAGCGGGAGGGAATTCAGTTTAAGATCGCGGAAGCGCATGCGGAAGTTCGTGATATCCTGCGCGCAACCGGCATCAGTGAATCATTGGGTGGGGTGAGCAGACATATGGCACTTGCAGATATCGTTGAAGAGTTTGAGCGCGACGCGAAACTTGCCGGTACCCCCTGCCAAACGGAGCGACGGTTACACACCTAACTCGCGTAATACAATACTCGTCTCCGCCTGGCCATCCAGCCAGACAGACAACTCATCCACTATCTCCATTTCATCAACTTCATTGCGGTGAGGCCATATGCCCAGTACCGCGGCACTAGAGAGGGAACCGATCTGATGCGGCGCCCCCTTCTCCGCCAAACCGGGTTGTTCCGGCATGCCGTTTACTATGACACCGGCCACCTGAAGCCCCATCTGCTGGGCTGCGAAACAGGTCAGCACGGTGTGGTTGATAGTTCCTAGCCCGGGCCGGGCCACGACGAGTAACGGCAACCCGAGTTCACGCGCCAGGTCTGCGACCAGCAGCCCGCCAGACAGCGGCACCATCAGCCCTCCCGCCCCTTCCACAATCACATACTGACAGGTGGAAGCCAGACGGTCGAATGAAGCCTTGATGAGGGAAAAATCGACCCGGACGCCGGCAATCGCGGCGGCTTCAGAAGGAGCCAGCGCTTCACGCAGACGATACGGAGCGACATCTTCCGAATACGGAATACCGGCCGCCTGACAGAGCAACAGGGCATCGTCCGAAACCAGCTCGCCATTCTCTTCGCGACAGCCGCTGGTAACCGGCTTCATCACCCCTACCGATACGCCGTTCATCCGCAGCAGCCGGGCCAGTGTTGCCGCAACTATCGTTTTCCCGACACCGGTATCGGTTCCGGTAATGAAAATCCCGCGCGGCGCCATCAGTCCTCTGCTCCGCAGCATCCCTCAACCGGTATCTCAAGATCTTTCAACATCTGCCGGTCGAGCTCGGGGGGCCGGCCGGGAGTCGTCAGGTAATTGCCGGTCATCGTGCCGTTGGCTCCAGCCAGAAACATCCACGACTGCAGTTCGCGCAGATTCTTCTCACGACCGCCGCAGACCGACAGCCGCTTGTCCGGCAGCAGAAAGCGGTACACGGCGATAATAGTCAGACATTCCAGCGGGGTGAGGTTGTCGGCGTTCTCAAGCCGGGTCCCGGCCACCGGATTCAGAAAGTTTAGCGGGATCGAATCTACGTCCAGCTCACGCAGGGTCAGCGCCATCTCGATCCGCTGGGCGAAGGATTCTCCCAGACCGAAGATTCCGCCGCAGCAAACCCTCAGCCCGACCGTTTTTGCAGCGAGGATCGTGGCGACATCATCCTCGTAATCGTGAGTTGTACAAATCTGCGGAAAGAAGCTGCGGGCCGTCTCGAGGTTGTGATGATAGGTTTCCATACCGGCATTCTTCAGGCGCAGCGCGGTTTCCCGGTCCATGATCCCAAGCGAACATGAGGGGGAAATTCCGGTTTCCGACTTGATGCGGCTGACCGTCCGGCAGACACGATCGAGCTCTTCACCCTTATTGGTACTGGTGCCGCTGGTAACGATGCCGTAGCAGCCGGCGCCATTCTGCTCTGCCAGAGCGGCACAGCGCACGATCTCATCTTCATCAACCAGCGGATAGACCTCTACTCCGGTGTCATGATGTGCCGACTGGGCGCAGAAGGCGCAGTTTTCGGCACAGCGCCCGGATTTGGCATTGATGATCGAACAGAGAAACACGGCGGTGCCGACAAAATGATCCCGTATGCGGGCGGCTTCGGCAAACAGCAGATATCTGTCTGAACCTGTCACCCCGGAAAGCATCAACGCTTCTTCAGCCTCTAGCACGCCTCCCGCTACCACCTTTTCCGCCGTCTTCTGAATGTAATTCCGTAGTGTCATTTTCTACCTCCGCCATTTCGATACCACAGCAGTCAGTCAGTTGTCAACCGGCGGCACACATAAGGTTAACAATCGATTATATATTTTAAAAATGATTGGACAAAGGAGTGTTGAAATTGTAATCTATTAATTTTAATCACTCATCAACCGCCCCGCTTAAGGGAGGATACTTAGCCATGTTTAATTCAACATACATATCAGGGTTTGCTTTGGCAGTCGTGTCTGTGATTGCAGTTAGTCCTGATTTTGTTTCTGCGGATGACTGCAAGGTCACTGATTATATCGATCATGTTGAAGTGGAATGTATCGGGACTCCCGCAAGTAATCCGGTTATTGTTCCAAAACCTTCACCGCCACTGGAGGTCAATGTTCAGGAATCATCTGGGAGTGTTGCTCAACAACAACCCGCACAGGATAAGGACATGTCAGCAAATGGCGCCCATGTTTCAAGAAGAAAAAAGAATATTGAAGCAATCCGTGCTCTGGGGCCACATCGTTTCGACTCTGCAGAGTCTCAACCTTCCGGGTCTGATTTCAAAAAATAAATGAGGGTTGAAGTTTGTTTTCCTGAAACTTGTGGTAATATTGCCTATCTCAGCCGCCTCAGGTTTATGCGCGTCTCAGCCTTGGTCCAGGCCAGCATTATGACTCAAAAGGATGCTATATAGTTCAGCTGACCAAAGGCACCGGTCCGGAATTAGTCAGAAAAAGCATTAGATACTGCAGATCATTCATTTTTGTTGAATTTGAAAATGTAGCGGATTATTCTTACGCGTACTTCATTTAAAGAACCAGGAGAATCGATTATGGCTCCAAAAATCAGCAACATCTTTATTGGTTTAATCATGGTTTTAAGTTGTGTTTCAACCGCATTTGCACAGCCTTCAATATCCATTTCTCAAACTGATAGCGCAACGTACACGGTGCAGGGCACCGGAATGGACGTCGTTGGGGGTATTCAACTTGAGATTAACTATGATGCAGCGCTGGGGATCCCCAAGGTAACCCAGGGGGGGGGTGTCTCCGGGGCGATGCTTGTCGCGAACACCAACCAACTCGGCAACATCAAGATCGCTGTCATCAGCACACACCCCATTTCATCAAGTGGTCAGATTGCAGCAATTTCTTTTGCATCGAAAACAGGGAGCGGCGGCATTACAACGGCAAGTGTCAGCATGATCGACAGCAATGGAAAAACGATTGCTGCAGCACCTGTCAGCATCACCAATGCGGCCGGCAGTACAGTACCGGACGCCTCTACTATCGCAGGTATTCCGTTCACTCAGTCCACTCAGACGACTCAAACTGGCAAGACAGGTCAGACAGCAACTGCCACAACACCGACCTACATGGGCACGGTGTCTCTGCCTGCCGACCAGCAGCAACGTACCGATTCACAGCCGGCGCCGTCTCCGGCCGTTCCCGCCGGCTCCGGAGAGACGGCAGCAGCCAAAATAGCAGAACAGACTCAACAAGCAGCTACACCGGCGGTTGATGTAAAAGCCGAAGAAACGCCGCAGTTTGTAGTGTACAAGGGAATTATAGATCGATTCAGGCAGCACAGCGGCAGTAAAAAACTTTCCGTCATGGCGGCGCTCTTTGATAAGAAGATTACACCATCTATCCAGCAGGAACCAATGATCCTGTTAAGTGACGGCAAAAGCAAAGCGACTCTCACCGTTGCCATTCCAGCCAGAATTAACTCTTCACCGAACTTTGCCGTTAATGGCGGCACGCTGATCTCTTTCATACAGGACAAACAGAGCAAAGGGCGCTGGATAGTCGAGGTTTTACCTGAGGCTGGTTCAATAAAGGTTACCGTCACAATAATAGCCGGAGCCGAAGAGTTTGAATACCCGCTTACCGTGGCTCCACCTGTAAAATCTGCGCTCGCGCTTGATGAAAACGGCTGGAACAGGTTTTTGAAGGAAATCGGTACAACCGCAGCCCCCCAGCACGATTTGAATAACGATGGCGTGCGTGATTTTATGGACGAGTATATTTTTGTTGCCAACTATCTTGCAAAAAAATCAGCCCCGGCAAAACAAGCAATACCATCCAATAAATCCGCACAATAAGGGTTTTGAAAATCTGAACAGAAAAGCCGCCCGTTCGGGCGGCTTTTCTGTTTGGTGCCAGTATAGGGAATCGCTTCAGCCAGCCATGGAAACAACTCCCTCGTATGTCGTCCCCCCATCCAACATCTTGATGTTTGCAACCGCATATAAAAAGACTGTATGGCGCATTACAGGCACCAGCAGATGCACAAAATCATGTTAGATGTATTTATGCAGATAACACATGAGAAGATTGACCCCTGCCGCTTGCTTTGCTACACTGCCGACTACAAAATCTCAGGGAGGATTACATGAAAAGATCGTTATTATGCGGAGTGGTTGCGGCGACGCTGGCTCTTGCAGTTTCACCGGTACTTGCCGCAGACATCAATTTTTCTACTACTACATCAATCGGCCAGGGTGAATTCAGAAGCTTGAGCAGGGAAGCCGGAGCGGCGCTGGGGTACAGAAAATTGGCGCCGGCTGCTCCGCTCGGCATTACCGGCTTTGACATCGGCGGTGAGGTCAGTTTCATCAGTATCAACAGAAGCAGCAGCTACTGGAGTGCCGCTTTCAACAGCGATGCTCCTTCATACCTGGTTATTCCCAGTATACGGGCTCGCAAGGGGTTACCATTGGGTATCGACATAGGCGCCATGTATTCCTATGTACCCAACAGCAACATCAAACTGTATGGCGCCGAGCTGAGCAAATCCATTCTGGATGGCAGCGTGGCCACACCGGCTGTAGGCGTTCGGGCGACCTATACCAAACTGGCCGGTGTAAACGATCTGGATCTGCAGACCTACGGTTTTGATGCTTCAATCAGCAAGGGCTTTCCGTTTCTCACTCCTTATGCCGGTGCCGGCATGATGTGGGTTAACAGCGAGGCCAAAGGGAATTTGAAAACAGCAGCGCCGAAACTGACCAAAGAAAACGACTCCATTCCGCGCATCTTTGGAGGGCTTGTAATTTCACCGTTGCCACTTTTCGGAATTACTGGTGAAGTCGAATATGCGGTGCGTCCGATTTATTCTTTGAAGGCTGCCGTCAGCTTCTAACTGTTTCCCCAATCAGGTTGTTGCATAGAAAGAGGGCGCATTTTATTGCGCCCTCTTTTTGTGTAAGCTTTGGTCAGATAGCATACGGTTAATAATTTAGACTCAATGTTCTGTACTCTGTTTTTCAATCATTTCAGAGCGTTTATCGACCGCTTTTTGCACCACATCCTTTTCTGACTTCAGTACGGCGAATGCCCCAGCAACCTTTTCCGAATAGGCATTAAAAATATATACGACAACACCCACAAACAGTGCAATCCTGATTACCACTCCCAGTAGTCGCGGTACAAGAGATGAAATCAGTTTTCCTGCAACTACGGCAAAAGCGACAAACATGGTTATCAGCGCAGCAACTTTTAATAGTGGCACCTGACGCTCAATCCAATTAAGCCTTTTAGGTGGCATGGCATTTTCCGACGCAATTTCATCTTTTTCATTATTAGGCATCGTAACACTTGATGTAGACACCGGCGCTGTTTGTAACTGTATATTAGTTGTATTATGCTGCCGTCGCTCGAGGTCAGTGAATACCTCGGAGGTTTGATTTCTTTGCTGTTTACTCCCCTACCCTGCCTGCTGAGCCATCTTAAATTGTACCTTTGCAGTCAGTCTCCGTCTGATGAACCAGGCACCGCCGAGGACGAAAAGCAGAGCAGCAACCAACGGATATTTCACCGCAAATATCAGCGGAGTCAGTGCGAATCTCATCAGGATACGCAATATGTCATGCTGGGCGATGAAATCAGCAATCGGAGGGCTATGCTTGTAGTAGAACTTGACAAAAGCCGTCCCTAATTCCGATTTGAGCAGCACGTCGTCACGGAAGTGGCGCAGAACCATGACGTGCGGATCAAGATAGCTGCCAAATGCTGCCGTTGCAATGAAGCAGCCGCCTCCGCCACCAGTCGAGGAAGCTGAACCCACCGTTGAGGCTGTAGTACCAGATGTAGATGTACCAACTGTGGCAACAACGACTACGCTCTCAATAGTTCCAGAAGCTGAATTTGAATCTCTTAGAGCAAGCGGATCAGTATCAGTCGCTGAAGATCTGTCCTTTATCTTGTAAAAAATAGTATTGTTAATAATGAAATCAGGTGTGAATTGTGTCCAGATTGAACCGTTTACACTATAAAATACCGCGCCGCTTGGAATTGAAGCAAAAGAGGCGGCAATATTGGCAGTTTCACCGGATGTCAATCCATCAATTCGAAGTTGTGCAGCACTTGATGGACTGATTCCAGCTGGAGTGCCGGTAAGATCTGTTGTCTGTAAAGCTGAAAAACTGCTAACAGTAGCATTAGTTTGACCAAACAATTGAACATTAATGTTTGTGCTGGCTCTTAATACTGAGATCAGAAATGTTTTAGTTGAAAATGCACCGTTGGAATCCGTAACTGTCAAGGAAAACGTATAATCTCCTTCAGAAGTAGGTGTACCAGATAAGACCCCTGTATCCGGATTAAGTGTAAGTCCGGCAGGGAAGTTACCGCTATTTTTAGCCCAGGAATAAGGAGCGGTCCCACCAAAGTTTGTTTTAAAAGTAAAACT
>WNGM01009502.1_pt1:2500-12591 | contig 12591 bp, 8 predicted proteins | sample 5400571 | NCBI WGS metagenome assembly WNGM01 (sample SAMN13153378, study PRJNA577476) | soil metagenome | isolation source: 100 cm soil or saprolite under Garry oak tree replicate 2 | place: USA:California | collected 2016-06-15
GCCCCCGAAGGGGCTTCGTCTTCGAAGTGAGTGGTTCGTCCTGCTATTGGTCTTGCTGAAGACTCAGATAAGACGGACGCTCTATTCAGTTTTCAAAGAGCAGGTTGTCGCGAGGGGTGAATTCTAGAAGAAGGCCTTCCTGGTTGTCAAGCCCCTTGATTGCCGGGGCGACCTTATTATAGGATACGCACGTGGATAGGGCTCAGTGGGCTGCCGGTTCGCCCACTTTTTTATTTTAGGGCCGGCCCGCGGGGCCGGTGGGCCGCCGGGGGTGGGAGAGGTCGGTGGACGAGCAGGCGTTGGACCGCGTCCGGGAGATCGCCAGGAGGATCCTCGAATTCGCAGGCATGGAGATGGTCAACCTGGAGATGAATCGAGAGGGGGGCGGCTGGTTCCTGCGCCTCTATATCGACAAGGAGGGGGGGGTGACGCTGGACGACTGCGCCCGGATCAGCCGGCAGCTTTCGGCCCAGCTCGACGTCGAGGATCCCATCCCGCAGCGGTACACGCTCGAGGTCTCGTCGCCGGGTCTCGACCGTCCTCTGCTCACCGAGCGGGACTACGCCAGGTTCGCAGGCCGTCGGGTTCGCCTGTCAACCCTCGCGCCGGTGGACGGGAGCCGCAACTTCTCAGGACGTCTGCTCGGGCTGGTCGACGGAGCGGTCCGCCTGGTCCTGGAGGGAGAGCGGCCGATCGACATCCCCAGGAGCAACGTGGCCAAGGCCAGGCTCGAGGTTGAGGTCTAGAATCGGCGCAAGGGCCGCCGGGAGAGTCGATTCATGAGCAGCGAGATCTTTCAAGCCATCGAACAGGTCGGACGCGAGAAGGGGATCGAGGTCGACATCATCATCCAGGCCGTCGAGGACGCCTACGCCGCCGCCGCCAAGAAATATTTCCGCACGAAGGAAGACCTGGGGGCTCGCTTCGACCGGGACAGCGGCTCCCTGGCCGTCTTCGCTCGGAAGAAGATCGTCGACGAAGTCACGAACCCCGATCTCGAGATCTCTCCCCACGAGGCCGGCACGCTGAGCCTGCCGGCCAACGAGGAAGGGATCATCGAGATCCCGAAACCGAAGGAAGAGCTGCAGCAGCTCGGCCGCATCGCGGCCCAGGCCGCCAAGCAGATCATCTTTCAAAAGGTCCGGGAGGCCGAGCGGGACAATATCTACAAGGAATACGCCGGGCGGGTGGGCGAGATGATCAACGGCCTGGTCAAGCGATTCGAGCGCGGCAACATCATCGTCGACCTGGGGCGGACCGAGGCGCTCCTGCCGAAGAAGGAGCAATCCAAGGCGGAGCGCTACAGCCAGGGAGACAGACTCCGCGCCGTGATCGTCGACGTGGACCGCAACGCCAAAGGGCCTCAGGTGATCATCTCGCGCACCGACGAGCGGATCCTGACGAAGCTGTTCGAGATGGAGGTTCCGGAGATTTACGACGGCACGGTCATGATCGAGCGGGCCGTCCGCGATCCCGGCGACCGCGCCAAGGTCGCCGTGCGCTCGAAGGACCGGGATGTCGACCCGGTCGGCGCCTGCGTCGGCATGAAGGGATCACGGGTGCAGTCGATCATCCGGGAGTTGCGCGGCGAGAAGATCGACATCGTGGAATACTCGGACGACATCAACACCTTCGTCATGAACTCCCTGAACCCCGCCAAGATCAACCGCGTGCAGCTGACCGACCCCGAGAACAAGGGGCTCGAAGTCGTGGTCGACGATGAGCAGCTCTCCCTGGCCATCGGCAAGAAGGGACAGAACGTGCGCCTCGCCTCGCGCCTCGTCGGCTGGAAGATCGACATCAAGAGCGAACAGGAGAAGAAGCGCGAGGTCGAGGCTGAGATGGAGCGCATGGCGCGCGACACGCGCGAGATGGAGACCCTCAAGGCCGCCGGTGAGAAGACCCTGCAGCGGATTACGGAGGCCGGCTTCCGGAGCCTCGATGCGATCGTGGCCGCCCAGGTGGAGGGACTGACGCAGGTCCAGGGGATCGGGCCCAAGACGGCGGAGAAGGTCCTGGCCGCGGCCCAGGCGCTGCTCGTCGTGCGCGCCGAGCGCGAGGAGGCGGAGAGGCAGCAGCGCGAGCAGGAGGCCGCGGAGGCGGCGCGTCGTGCCGAAGAGGAGGCGGCCTCTCAAGCGGCGGACGCGGCGGCCCGGGCCGCCGAGGAGGCCGCGGAGGACGCGGCGCGGACATCCGAGGGCGGCAGCGAAGAACCGCTGGACGAGGGGACGACGCGGGACGCCGAGGGGATGGAACCGGGGTCCGAGGAGGCGGAGCGAGCGGCGGAGCCCGGAGAGCTGGAGGGTGAGGAGGGCCTGGCGGAGGGCCTCGAGGACCCCCTACCGGCCCCGGGTGCCGGGGACATCGATTCTCCAGAGCGCCGGGAGGACGAGTAGATGCCGAAGATCCGGGTCGGTCAGCTCGCCAAGGAGCTCAACCTCAAGGTCGCCGAGCTGGTCGACCGCCTGCGCGGGTTCGGGGTCGAGGTCAAATCGAACCTGAGCACGATCGACGAGGCGACCGTCGAGCGGGTGCGCGGGAGCCTCTCCGCCGCCCCCGCCGCGACGGCCACGAAGGCCACGAAGCCGATCGGGGCCGCCCCCCTCAAGACTCCCGCCGGACCCGCGCCCAAGGCCGCTCCCAGGGCGGCGACCGCTCCTCCGCCCACGCCGCCGGCGCAGGCGAAGCCGGTGGCGCGGCCGGCGACGGCGGCATCTCCTGGGACCGTGAGAGCGCCTCATCCGGTCGCTCCGCAGGCGAAGGGGACCGTGAAGCCGGCCCCGGCTGGTGGTGTGACGCACCCGCCGCCCGCCGCGCGCCCGACGATCGCTCCGGCCGCGAGCCGTGCCGCTTCGTCGACCATCCCCTCGTCCACCGCGCAGCGCGTCGGTCCCTCCGCCCTGAGGCCAGCGTCGCCCCAGCCGGTCCGGTCCCCAACGACGACGTCTCCGCTGCCTGCCAGGCCGGGCACCATGCGCATCGCGCCCGGGACCCCGATGGTGCGGACACCTTCGGGAGCGGCCCAGCCGCGACCGACTCCGACCGGACCCACAGGCGCCCCGCTCCGGCCGCACGCCGCGACCGCGAAGCCGTTCAGCGGGACCTCCGCCGCGCCGCCCCGTCCGGCGACGTCCGCGATACCGACTCTGCAGCGGCCCGGGCCGGCCGCGAGGCCGGTCGCGGCGCCGCCCGCCCGCCCGTCCTCCGTGCCTCCGCGCGGGCACGCCGCCGTAGCGGCCCATTCGGCACACCTCACCACTCGCCCGGCTCGTTCCGAGCCGGCGATGCCGCCGCCACGCCCCGCGCCTCCGGCTCCGCCGCCGATCCCGGAGGTCTTCAAGGAGATCACCATCACCGAGGGGGTGACCGTCAAGGAACTGTCCGAGAAGATGGATAGGAAGGCCAAGGACATCATCACGCGGCTGATCGCCAAGGGGATCCTGGCGACGATCAACCAGCCCCTGGACACGAAACTGGCGCAGGAGGTCTGCCGCGAGTTCGGCTTCGACGCCAAGGTCATCACCTTCGAGGAGGAGGTGGCGCGTGAGGAGGCGGTCGAGGCGGTGCCGGCGAACCTGCGCGGGCGCCATCCGGTCGTGACGATCATGGGACACGTCGATCACGGCAAGACGTCGCTCCTGGACGCCATCCGCGAATCGAACATCGTCGCCGGCGAGGCCGGGGGGATCACGCAGCACATCGGCGCCTACCACATCCGCCACAGGAACCGGGGAATCACGTTCATCGACACGCCGGGCCACGAGGCCTTCACGATGATGCGGGCGCGCGGCGCGCGAGTGACCGACATCGTCGTCCTCGTCGTGGCGGCCGACGACGGGGTGATGCCGCAGACGACCGAGGCGATCGACCACGCCCGCGCCGCCGGCGTGCCGCTCGTCGTCGCCATCAACAAGATCGACAAGGCGGGCGCCAACCTCGACCGGGTCAAGAAGCAGCTCTCCGACCACGGGCTCCTGGTCGAGGACTGGGGGGGCGACGTGGTCGCCGTGCCGATCTCGGCGAAGCAGAAGACCGGGATCATGGAGCTCCTCGAGATGGTGCTCCTGGTCGCCGACATCGCCGATCTCAAGGCCGACCCCACCAGCCTCGCCTCGGGGACCGTCCTCGAGTCGCGCCTCGACAAGTCGCGCGGCCCCGTGGCGACCGTCCTGGTGCAGCGCGGCACACTGAAGATCGGCGATCCGTTCATCGCGGGAGCGGTTCACGGCAAGGTGCGCGCCATGTTCGACGACCTCGGGCACCGCGTGCGCGACGCCGGGCCGTCGATCCCGGTCGAGGTGCTCGGTCTCGAGGGGGTGCCGCGCGCCGGCGATCCCTTCCAGGTGCTCGAGGAGGAATGGAAGGTCAGACAGATCGGCGCCTTCCGCCAGCAGAAGCTGCGCCAGGAGGCGATGGCCAAGTCGTCGCGCCTGACGCTCGACCATCTCTACCAGCAGATCCGCGAAGGCACGGTCAAGGAGCTGCCGCTGGTCGTCAAGGCCGACGTCCAGGGCTCGATCGAGGCCCTCGCCAAGACTCTCGACGATCTGCCGTCGGACAAGGTGAAGATCAAGGTCATCCACGCCGGCACGGGGGCGATCACCGAGAGCGACGTTCTCCTGGCCTCGGCCAGCAACGCCATCATCATAGGTTTCAACGTCCGTCCCGAGCGCAGCGCGCAGGAGCTGGCCGAGAAGGAGAAGGTGGACCTGCGGCTGCATTCGATCATCTACGACGTCGCCAACGAGATCCGCAACGCGATGGTCGGCCTTCTCGAGCCCGAGTCGAAGGAGGTCTACCTGGGCCGCGCGGAGGTCCGCCAGGTCTTCAAGGTCCCCAAGATCGGATCGGTGGCCGGGTGTCTGGTGAGCGACGGGCGGATCACCCGCACCGCCGAGGTGCGCCTCCTGCGCGACAACGTCGTGGTCTACACGGGCAAGGTCTCCTCCCTCAGGCGGTTCAAGGACGACGCCAGCGAGGTCAAGGCCGGGTACGAGTGCGGCATCGGCCTGGCCAACTACAACGATCTGAAGGCCGGCGACGTGATCGAGGCGTTCAAGGTCGAGAAGGTCGCGGTCAAGAGCCTCTGATCGATGCGCCCATCCCACGACGCGGACGCCAGCGTCAACGTCGCGCTCTGCATCGTCCAGATGCACCTGCCGGGAGTGTCCTCGCTGAAGGAGAAGCGGCAGATCCTGCGCAGCCTGAAGGACCGCCTGCGCGAGCACTACAACGTCGCGGTGGCGGAGGTCGACCACCAGGATCTGTGGCAGCGGGCCACGCTGGCGATCGTCGGGATCGCCTCGGCACGGGTCCCGCTGGAGCAGACCTTCTCTTCGATCGAGGGGGAGCTGCAGCGACGCGTCCCCGGCGAGATCCTCAGCTGCGACGTGGAGTACCTGAGCTAGGCCGCTCCCGAGGCGCCCCGTGAGCACCCGGCAGGACAAAGTCTCCGACCTGATCAGGACCGAGGTCTCGCGCCTGCTCCTGCGCGACGTCCGCGATCCGAGGATCGGCTTCGTGACCGTCACCGGCGCCACCGTCAGCCCGGACCTCCGGAGCGTTCTGCTGCACGTCAGCGTCCTCGGCGACCTCCCCGCCCGCGAGGCCTCCCTGAAGGCGCTCAACAGCGCCGCGGGCTTCTTCCGGCGCGCCCTCTTCCACAATCTCCGCCTGCGCCACGCGCCCGCCGTCTCCTTCCGGCTCGACGACTCGCTCGATCGGGGGGAGCGCATCGAGCGGACGATCCGGGCGATCCACGACCAGGAGCAGTCCCGCTCCGGCGATGCCGGGGAGGAGGAGTAGGTGCACGAGCTCGACGGCGTCCTGCTGGTGGACAAGCCCGAGGGGCCGACCTCCCACGACATCGTGGCGCTCGCGCGGCGCGCCCTCGGCGTGAAGCGGATCGGACACGCCGGCACCCTCGATCCTCTGGCGACCGGCCTCCTCGTCCTGATGATCGGCAGGGCCACCCGCCTGGCGTCGCTCCTCTCGGGCGTCGACAAGACCTACCGGGGAGTGCTGAAGCTCGGGATCTCCACCGACACCTACGATCGGGCCGGCACCCCGACCGGCCCGCCGCGCCCGGTGCGGGTCGATGGCGCCACCCTGGCCCAGGCGATCGGGCGTTTCCAGGGGACCGTCTCCCAGGTGCCTCCCGTCTTCTCCGCCAAGAAGGTGCACGGCACTCCGATGTACCGGCTGGCACGTCGACGACGGCCGGTGTCCCCCGTCGCCACCTCGGTCACCTTCCGGCGGATCGACCTGCTCGGCCTGGTGGGAGACGAGGTGGAGATCGAGGCCGAGGTCTCCGCCGGGACCTACCTGAGGTCCTTCGCCCATGACCTGGGCGAGGCTCTGGGGTGCGGGGCCCACCTGTATGCCCTCCGGCGGACCACCTCGGGCGCGTTCAGCGTCGAGGATGCCGTGACTCCGGCCGTGATCGAGATCCGCGGCCCCGGGGCCGCCTCCCTCGTCGTGCCGATGGAGGAGGTTCCTCTCGGTCTTCCGACCCTGGTCCTGAGCGCCGCCGGAATGCACGCCATCCGTCATGGGCGGTCGTGCAGTCTTGGCGAGGTGGTGACGCCGTCCCCTCCCCTGCCGCCGGGACGCTGCCGCCTCAAGGGGCCGGAGGGACGCCTGGTGGGGATCGGCGAGGTCCGGCTGGCGGCCCCCTCCGAGTCCCGGCCCGTCGTGCGGCCCCAGATCGTGTTCGGCCCCTAGGAGCCCGTCCGGGCCGCGGGACGTGCGGCTTTACAGTGGGGCGCGCTTTATGGTACGTTCACGCGTCATTTCCGCGTCTCGTGGCGCGGCGGCGAGGAAGGTGGAGACGACGGATGGCTCTGACGAAGGACAGGAAAACCGAAGTCATCTCGTCCTACCGCACCCACCCCTCCGACACCGGCTCCCCTGAAGTCCAGATCGCCATCCTCAGTCAGAGGATTGAGGACCTGACTCAGCATTTCAATCTCTTTGCCGTCGCCTCCTCGACTACCTCAGGTCGAAGGATGCGGAGCGCTACCGGGAGCTGATCAACCGGCTCGGGATCCGCAAGTAGGAAGGCCGGATTCCGCGCCGCGACGCCGGCAGTCGGCTCTGCGCACCCAGGAGGGTCTCCATCGGACCTGAAGGCGAGCACCGGATCGAGCTTAAGGGTACTTACTACGGAATCATCCCCATTCCTCGGACCTGGATTCATAGGCTCCTGCCCTTAACCTTCAACCCTCTGCTCTCCCGCAAGGTCCTCCGCCTGGGCGGCGCGCGGCCCGGCTGCCACACACGGAACGCGCCTTCCCTCACTCGCCTCGTGAAGGGCCGTGCCCTCGCGGGGCCCGGGCCCCGGACGCCTTGGAAGGATCCGGCGCCCCTCGCAGGAGGATCAACGCAATGACGACACGCAGCATCGAGTTCGGAGGCCGGACCCTCATCATCGAGACCGGCAGGATGGCCAAGCAGGCGGACGGGGCGGTGACGGTCCGCTACGGCGACACCGTCGTGCTGGTCACGGCCACCGCGGAACGGCGGGAGAAGACCGGCGTCGACTTCCTCCCCCTGACGGTCGACTATCGCGAGAACACCTACGCCGCCGGGAAGATCCCGGGCGGCTTCTTCAAGCGCGAGGGGCGTCCCAACGAGAAGGAGACGCTCACGTCGCGGCTGATCGATCGGCCGATCCGCCCCCTGTTCCCCAAAGGCTGGTCCTTCGAGACCCAGGTGATCGCGCTGGTGCTGTCGGCCGATCTCGCGAACGACTCCGACGTCCTGGCCGTGACCGGCGCCTCGGCCGCTCTCTACCTCTCCGACATCCCGTTCGGCACCCCCATCGCCGCGGTCCGCGTCGGGCTGGTGAACGGGGAGTTCGTCCTGAACCCGACCTACGAGCAGATGGATCAGAGCCGGCTCGACCTGGTCGTCGTGGGAAGCGCCACGGAGGTCGTGATGGTGGAGGCGGGCGCGAGCGAGGTCTCCGAGCGCGAGATCCTGGAGGCGATCTGGTTCGGCCAGCAGCACTGCCGGGCCCTCGTCGATCTCCAGGAGCAGATGCGGCGGGAGGTCGGCAAGGCGAAGCGCGAGGCCAAGGCGCGCGAGCTCGACCCGGCCCTTTACCGGCAGGTGGAGGCGGCCTGCGGAGACCGCCTGTACCAGGCGCTGAAGATCCCGGTCAAGATCGAGTCATACCGCGCCGTGGCCGCCCTCCTCGAGGAGCAGGTCAAGGCGATCCCTGAGGACCAGCCGGCGCGACGGCAGGAGACCGCCGCGATCTTCCACGACCTGCACAAGAAGATCGCGCGGCGCGAGCTGCTCGTCGAGCGCCGGCGCTTCGACGGGCGCAAGGCGAACGAGATCCGGCACGTCACGTGCGACGTCGGCGTCCTGCCGCGCACCCACGGCTCGGCGCTCTTCACACGCGGCGAGACGCAGGCGCTCGTCACCTGCACCCTCGGGACCTCCGAGGACGCCCAGCGCCTGGACTGGCTCGAGGGGGAGTCGGAGAAGCGTTTCATGCTGCACTACAATTTCCCCCCCTTCTCGGTCGGCGAGGTGAAGTTCCTGCGCGGCCCGGGACGCCGGGAGATCGGACACGGCGCCCTGGCCGAGCGGGCCCTCCTCCCCCTGATGCCGGACGAGGAGCAGTTCCCCTACACGATCCGTCTGGTCTCGGACATCCTCGAGTCGAACGGATCCTCGTCCATGGCCTCGATCTGCGGCGGCTCGCTCTGCCTCATGGATGCGGGCGCTCCGCTCCGGAGCGCCGTCGCGGGCGCCGCGATGGGACTCGTGAAGGACCGCGACACCTACGTGATCCTGACCGACATCGCGGGCGTCGAGGACCACTACGGCGACATGGACTTCAAGGTGGCCGGAACCCGCGAGGGGATCACCGCCCTGCAGATGGACATCAAGATCCAGGGCATCAGCAAGACCATCATGGAGGAGGCGCTCGCCCAGGCCCGCGAGGGGCGTCTGCACATCCTGGACGTCATGGACCGCACGCTCGCGGGGCCGCGGGCGAACATCTCCTCCTTCGCGCCCCGCATCTTCACGATCCGCATCAACAAGGACAAGATCCGCGAGGTCATCGGCCCGGGCGGCAAGATGATCCGGTCGATCATCGAGCGCACCGGATGCAAGATCGACGTCGAGGACGACGGCCGGATCCATATCGCCTCGGTCGACGAGGCCTCCGCGCACAAGGCGATCGAGATCATCAAGGAGATCACCGCCGAAGCGGAGCTCGGCAAGACCTACCTCGGCAAGGTGACGCGCATCGTCAACTTCGGCGCCTTCGTCGAGATCCTCCCCGGGATGGAGGGTCTGCTGCACATCTCGGAGCTCGCCGAGCACCGCGTCAAGGAGGTGAAGGACGAGGTGCGCGAGGGCGAGGAGATCCTGGTGAAGGTGATCGAGGTCGACGGCGATCGCGTCCGCCTGAGCCGCAAGGCCCTGCTGCGCGAGAAGCGCCAGGAGCGCGGCGAGCCTGCGCCCCAGGAGGACCGCGAGCCCGCCGCCAGCGAGAGCGGGTCGCGCCGTCCCTTCGGGGGCGGACACGGCGGCGGCCATGGGGGACTGGCTGCTCGGCAAGGGTAAGATCACGGAGGACCAGCTGGCGCGCGCCCTCGGCGACCAGGGCTTCTTCGGGGGGCGGCTCGGCAACAGCCTGATCAAGCTCGGCTTCCTCGACGAGGACACCCTCGGGGAGTACCTGGCCGATGTTTCGCACTCCCGTTACGCACCGCCGCAGCGGCTGGAGAGCGTCCCCCGCGAGGTGATCGCCGCCGTTCCCGCGCGATTGGCGGCCCGCTATCGCATCGTGCCGATCGCCATCCAGGGGCGCAAGCTCCACCTGGCGATGCGCGACCCCAAGGATCTGATCGCCCTCGACGAGATCGCATTCCTCACCGGCCTGACGATCGAGCCGTATGTCGCGACCGAGTACCGGATCGTCCGGGCGATCGAGCGCTACTACGGCATCACCCTCGTCGCGAAGACGATCCCGGTCAGCGGAGACACCGAGGCGATCCGCGCCCCTCGGAAGGCTGCGCCCCCCGAGGCCGCGCCCCCCGGCCCGAAGGCGGCCGAGATGGGACTCG
>WNGM01011927.1_pt1 | contig 12589 bp, 16 predicted proteins | sample 5400571 | NCBI WGS metagenome assembly WNGM01 (sample SAMN13153378, study PRJNA577476) | soil metagenome | isolation source: 100 cm soil or saprolite under Garry oak tree replicate 2 | place: USA:California | collected 2016-06-15
CAGAAAGATCAATGAGTTGTCAAAAAATCTCTCAATTAACCAGGAGGCCAGGTCATCGGGCGACCGCCCAGCACGTGCACATGCAGATGGAAGATCGTCTGGCCGCCCTGCCTGCCGGTGTTGGCCACCACCCGATAGCCTGATTCGGCGATCCCCTTTTTCTTGGCTACAAGGGCCGCCGTCTCCAGGAGACGTCCCAGCAGGGCCCGATCTTCCGCGTCGTTCAAGCCGCCGATATGCCGCTTGGGAATCACCAGCACGTGGACCGGCGCTTGCGGGTTGACGTCGTCGAACGCGAACATCTCATCGTCCTGCAGGACGACCTTGGACGGAATCTTCCCGGAGCCGATCTTGCAAAAGAGACAATCCGGCATTGCTTCCATGAAGCTCACCGCCCTCGCGACTGTTTTTCCTCGAGCCCACTCTTGCCGAACCGCCGGGCCAGCTCCTGGTAGATCTCGGCCGGTGGAATCTCGTGATAGCCGAGCGCGACCAGCAGATGGAACAGGAGGTCCGCCGCCTCATGCACGATCTCCTCGCGCTTCTGCCCCTTGGACGCAAGAAGCACTTCCCCGGCCTCCTCGGTCACCTTCTTCAAGATTTTGTCCTGTCCGGCCTTGAGCAGCGAGGCCACGTAGGACTCCGGGGTCGGAGCGCGCTTGCGCTCGAGGATGGCCTCGTAAACACGGTCCAGCACGCCTCCATGCGACTCGGTGGTCTTGGCGCCGCCTTCGCACGAGGCCACCAGATCCGAGAGGCGGCTGAAGAAGCACGCCCGCTCGCCGGTGTGGCAGGCCGGCCCCTCCGGCGTGACCGTGATCAGCAGGGTGTCCTGATCGCAGTCCACGAAGATCTCCCGGACCCGCTGGCGGTGGCCTGACGTCGCGCCTTTCTCCCACAGGGCCTGACGCGAGCGGCTCCAGAAGTGCGCGATCCCGGTCTCCAGGGTCTTCTCCAGGGACTCGCGGTTCATGTAGGCGACCATCAGCACCGTCCCATCCCGCCAGTCCTGCAGGACGGCGGGGATCAGGCCCTTCTCGTCGAACTTCAGCGCCGAGATGGCGGCGGCGTCCATTACACCGACCTCACCGGAATGCCGCGGGCCCTCAGATAGTCCTTGGCCTCGCGGATCGTGAATTGCCGATAGTGGAAGATCGAGGCCGCCAGCACGGCGTCCGCCTGGCCCACGGTAAACCCCTCGTAGAGGTGCTCCAGCGTGCCCGCGCCGCCGGACGCGATCACCGGAATCTCGACAGCCTCCGATACGGCGGCGGTCAGCGCCAGGTCGTACCCGGTCTTCGTGCCGTCCTGGTCCATGCTGGTGAGCAGAATCTCCCCCGCGCCGAAAGAAGCCATCCGCCGCGCCCACTCGACGGCGTCCAGCCCCGTCGGCCGCCGGCCGCCGTGCGTGTACACCTCCCAGCCGCCGCCGGCCCGCTTCGCGTCAACCCCTGCACGCTTTGCGTCGATTCCTGCACGCTTTGCGTCTATGGCCACGACGATGCACTGCGTGCCGAAGCGCTCCGCCGCCTGCCGGACGAACTCCGGGTTCGCAACGGCCGCCGTGTTGATGCTCACCTTGTCGGCGCCGGCTCTCAATAGATCGCGGATATCATCGAGTGTCTGGACGCCACCCCCCACGGTCAGCGGCATGAAGACCTGTTCGGCCGTGCGGCACACCACGTCGAGGAAGGTCTTGCGCTCCTCATGCGAGGCCATAATGTCCAGGTAGCACAGCTCGTCGGCCCCTTCCGCATCGTAGGCGCGCGCCGCTTCGACCGGATCGCCGGCGTCCCGGAGGTTGACGAACCCCACCCCCTTGACGACGCGCCCTTCCTTGACGTCCAGGCAGGGAATGATGCGTTTGGCCAGCACTCAATGCCTCTTCAATTCACGGCGGCCATCGCCGACCGCAGATCGAGCACACCTTCGTAGAGGGCCTTGCCGACGATCGCGCCGATCACCTTCGGCCCCAGCGCGCGCAGTTGCCGGAGATCCTCGGTCCGTGTGATGCCGCCGGAGGCGATCAGCGGCGCCGGACAGGCCGCCGCCATGCGCCGCAGGCCCTCAAGATTGGGGCCCTCCAGCATCCCATCCCGCGCGATATCGGTATAGATCACGGCGTAGACGGCCAGTCCCGTCAAGCGGCCGACAAAGTCGGCGGCGTCCTGATCGGCGACCTCGGTCCATCCCTTCACGGCAACCTTGCCCCCCTGGGCGTCCACCCCGACGAGCACGCGGCCAGGAAAGCGGCTGCAGGCCTCCTCGAGCACGGCCCGTTCGCGGACGACGGCCGTCCCGAGGACGACCCGCTCCACCCCGGAGGAGAGATAGGCTGAGACCGTTTCCATCGTGCGGATGCCCCCGCCGACCTGGACCGGGATGGACGCGGCTTTGAGGATCGCCTCGATCGCCTTGCGGTTCCGCGGGGTCCCCTCGACGGCCCCATTCAGATCCACAACGTGCAGGAGCTGCGCGCCCTCGTCCTCCCAGCGGCGGGCCACTTCCGCGGGGTCCTGCGAATAGACCGTTTCCTCCTGCATCCGCCCTTGGCACAAGCGGACGCAGCGTCCGTCCTTCAGATCGATGGCCGGAATTACGATCATGGCGCAGTCTCCGCGACGCTCGCTTTGGTCTTCATCGGCTTGCCCAAGGGAAAGCCGCGCAGCACGTGGTCGACGGCGGAATCCGCCAACTGCTCGACCGTGAGGTAGCGCGCCCCCCGTTCGAGGAAACCGGAGATGTCCTCGATCATCGGCCGCTGGCGTTCGTAGTAGTCGCCGGTCCACAGGACTTCGCCGTCCTTCACGCTGACGAGCCGGACGGTGAATCCGACTTCCGCGGCGTCTTCAGGCCGATCCAGGCCGATCGCGCTGCCCTTTCGTTCCTTGTAGACCTCCACGGTCCCTTCCAGAACGGCCCCCACATCCAACCGTTCGCCGAGCTCACGGAGCTGCGCGCGGCTGACCGCCGCCGCCGGAAGGGCGGGCATGGCCCCCCGAACATTGCGGGGTGGCACGACCACGATGCCCTCGCGCGCGTTCAGCTTCAGGTAGAACAGCTCGGCCAGCTTCTCGGCGGCGACGGGAGGCGGCGCCGGCTCGGCGTATCCGCGTCCCTGCCCCAGCGTCTTCGGCGTGACGGTAAAGGGGAGCACCGCGATCCGCACGATGCGGTATTGCCCGATCTGCGGCGAGGTGATCACCTCGTTGGTGGTTCCCCCGCATCCGGACATCATGCCCGCAACGATGATCGCCAGGGGCATTCTCGGCGGTCTCATGAGAGGCCTCCGAAGTTCCGGATGATCCGCAGCCCCGTGCTTTGGCTCTTCTCCGGATGGAACTGGCAGGCGAAGATGTTGTCGCGCGCGACGCTGGAAACGAAGGGCCGTCCATAGTCGGTCATCGTGCACGAGACGGACTGCTCATCGGGCACCACGTAGTACGAGTGGACGAAATACATGAACGCGCCGTCGGGCACGCCATCGAGCAGGGGCGAGCGTTTCCTGATCGCGATCGAGTTCCACCCCATGTGCGGCACCTTCATCGGCGTCGCGGAGCCCCCGGACGCAAACCGGACGACCCGCCCAGGAATCACGCCGAGCCCCCGGTGCGTGCCGAACTCTTCGCTTTCGCTGAACAGCAGCTGAAATCCCAGGCAGATGCCGAGAAACGGCTTGCCGGCTTGGATTGCCCCCAGAACCGGCTCCACGAGCCCGTACTTCTCTAGATTTCGCATGCAATCGCCGAAGGCGCCCACGCCAGGCAACACCACATGGCTTGCGTCGGCGATCAGTTTCGGGTCGCGCGTGACCGCGGCGCGGTGCCCGACGGACTCGAAGGCCTTGTGGACCGACTTCAGGTTGCCCATGTCATAGTCAATGATCGCAATCATCGCTCACAGGCTCCCCTTGGTCGAGAGCACGCCCGTGACCCGGGCATCGACCGACACCGCCTGGTCCAGGGCCTTGGCCAGCGCCTTGAAAATGGACTCCATGATGTGGTGCGGGTTCCGCCCATAGGGCACGTTGATGTGCAGGTTCATGGCCGCGTGCGTCGTCAGCGCCTGAAAGAAGTCCTCGAAGAGATACAGGTCGAAGCCCTTGATCCGCCGGTGCGCCAGCTTGACGTTGTAGACGAGATAGGGCCGGCCGCTGAGGTCCACCGTGACCTGCGCCAGCGTCTCGTCCAGCGGCACCCAGGCCGTCCCGAAGCGCCGGATCCCCGCCTTCGTGCCCAACGCCTTCTTGAGCGCCTCGCCGAGGACGATGCCGATGTCCTCCACCGTGTGGTGGTCGTCGATGTGCGTGTCGCCGCTGGCCTTGACCGTCAGGTCGAAGAAGCCGTGCTTGGCCAGCAGATCCAGCATGTGATCAAGGAACGGGATCGTCGTGCTGATCTGCCGCTTGCCGGTCCCGTCCAGGGCCAACCCGATCTTGATCCGGCTTTCGGTGGTGTCCCGCTCGATCGTCGCCCGCCGCGCGGTCTTCATCGCATGCGGGCTTCCACGGACTGCGCGTGCGCGCCGAGCCCCTCCATGTGCGCCAGACGGACGATGTGGTCCTTGGCCCTGGCCAAATCTTCCTTGGTGTACGACACGATGTTGGACTTCCTCACATACGCCTCCAGGGAGAGGGCAGAGTGGAAGCGGGCCGCGCCGCCGGTCGGAAGGATGTGGTTGGGGCCGGCCACGTAATCGGCCACGGCCGGGGCCGTGTACCGCCCGATGAACAGCGCGCCGGCATGGCGGACCTTTTCGATGTACTCGAAGGGATTGTCCACGGAGAGCGAGAGGTGCTCCGGGGCGATCTCGTTCGCGAGCGTGATCGCGTCCTCCAGCGTGGGCACGACGAAGGCCAGAGAGTTGCGGTCGATGGCGCGGGCGGCGATTTTGCGGCGCGCAAGCGTCCTGAGCTGCTCCTTGACCATCCTGACGACTTCTTTCGCCAACGGCGCCGACGTGGTCACGAGCCATACCGCCGCGCTCTCGTCGTGCTCCGCCTCGCAGAGCAGGTCCGCAGTGACGTGGGCCGGATTGGCCCCGCCATCTGCGATGACCAGCAGCTCGCTCGGCCCTGCGATCATGTCGATGCCCACGGTCCCGTATACCAGCCGCTTGGCGGTCGCCACGAAGATGTTGCCCGGCCCGATGATCTTGTCCACGCGGGGAATCGTCTTCGTGCCGTAAGCCATGGCCGCGATCGCCTGCACGCCCCCGATGCGGTACACCTCGTCCACGCCGGCGATGTCCGCCGCCACCAATAGATAGGGGCTCAGCGCGCCCTTGGGCGCCGGCACGCACATGATGATCCGCTTGACCCCGGCCACCTTGGCCGGGATCGCGCTCATCAGCACCGACGACGGGTAGACGGCCTTGCCGCCCGGCACGTAGAGCCCGATCACGTCCAGTGGCAGGATCGTCTGGCCGAGCGTGATGGTGCCGTCCTGCCACATCCAGGTCTGCACGCGCGGCTTTTCCTTATCGTGGAAGACCGTGATGCGATGGGCCGCGTACCGCAACGCGTCGCCTTCCTCTTTGCGGATCTTGTAGTAGGCCTCCTTGATCTCGTCCGGGCTCACCCGGAACTGGCCCGGCTTCAACGAGACCTTGTCGAACCGGCGGGTATAGCGGCTCACCGCGGCGTCCCCGCCCCGTTCCACGGCCTTGAGGATCGTCTTCACCGCGGCTTCGACCTTGCCGCCGCCCAGGTTGGATCGCGAGACGATCTTTTTGACGGCCGCCTTGTACGTCCGATCCGTCGTCGCAATAACCCTCATGAACGCCCTCCCTGAAGCCCGGCCCGCAGCGCCTCGATCAAGCCGGTCACCCGGCGGTGCTTCAACTTGAGGCTGGCTCGATTGACGATGAGTCGGGCCGTGGATTCCGCGATGACATCCATCACAACCAGATTGTGCGCGCTCAGGGTCTTCCCGGTCGAGACCAGGTCCACGATGCGATCCGCCAATCCCACCAGCGGGGCGAGTTCCACCGATCCGTACAGCTTGATGATCTCGATGGGAATCCCCTTCTGCGTGAAGTACCGCTCCGTCATGTTCGGGTACTTGGTCGCCACCCGCAGTTTTGTCGCATGCCGCCCGTTCCGTTGCTGAACGGCCGCTTTCGGAGCCGCTACCGCGAGGCGGCAGAATCCGAACCCCAGATCGAGCGGCTCGTAGACGTCCGCCGCCTGTTCCATCAGGACATCCGCGCCGACGATCCCCGCATCCACGGCGCCGTATTCCACGTAGGTGGGGACGTCGCTGGGCCTGACGATCATGAGCGTGGTCCCGCTGGCCGGATGCTCGAAGAACAGCCGGCGGCTCTCGGGCGAAATATCCTTGGGCGCCAAGCCCACGCGCTTGAAAAGGTCGAGCGCGGGCTCCAGCAGCTTGCCCTTGGAGAGAGCGATGGTGAGGGTGTCCTTCATACCCGCTCCGCTTCACGACGGACCTGCGCTCCCAGACCAGCGAGCTTGGCGTCCAGACGCTCGTAGCCGCGATCCAGGTGATAGACGCGGGACGGCGTGATTGCCTTCGATCCGGATGTCCGCCCCCATGCGCTGCAGCTCCAGCACGTGGAGAAACCGGCTCTCGAACACCGTCTCGGTGATCACGCTGCTGCCGCGAGCAAGCGCCATCAGCGCCATCATCTGCGCCTGCATGTCGGTCGGAAAGCCCGGATAGGGCAAGGTCTTCACATCCACCGCCCTGAGCTGCCCGTTGGCTCGCACCTGGATCGCCTCTTTTTCTACTTTTAGCGCCACTCCAGCCTCCTGGAGCTTGGCGAGCAGGGCGTCGCAGTGATCGGGCCGGCACCGGAGCACGCGCACGTCGCCGCCCGTGATGGCCCCTGCGATCAGATACGTGCCCGTCTCGACACGGTCCGGGACGATCTCATGGTCGGCTCCGCGCAGTTCCGGCACGCCGTCGATCGTGATGACATCCGTCCCGGCTCCTGAGATCCGCGCGCCCCGCTTGATCAGGAAACTAGCCAGGTCACAGATCTCCGGCTCGCGGGCGGCGTTCTCCAGGACCGTGGTCCCCTCCGCCAGACAGGCCGCCATCATAACATTCTCGGTGCCGGTCACAGTCTGGATGTCGAAGTAGATCCGGGCGCCCTTGAGCCGCCCACGGACGCACGCATGCACGTTGCCGTGCTCGATACGGATCTCGGCACCCATCTTCTCCAGCGCGGCGAGATGCAGGTTGATGGGCCGGGCGCCGATGGCGCAGCCTCCGGGCAGCGCCACAATCGCTTCGCCCCACCGAGCCAGCAGCGGGCCGAGCACCAGGACCGACGCGCGCATCGTCTTGACCAGTTCGTACGGGGCCTGGCACGAGGCAACCCCCGCCAGCGTGACAGTGTAGCGATCCCCGTGGACCTCGACGCCCGCGCCCAAGTGGGTGAGGACCTTTGACATGGTCAGGACATCCCGCACGTCCGGCACGTTGATCAGGGCGCAGGTCCCCTTGCCTAACAGGGTGGAGGCGAGGATCGGCAGCGCGGCGTTCTTGGCCCCGCTGATGCTGACCTCGCCGGTGAGACGCCGGCCTCCCTGAATGACCATGCAGTCCATCACGACACCTTTATAGCGGGAGGGGGCCCATCACCCGTTGCATTTGGGGGAGCAACGGGTACCCGCGGCGCCCCTCCCGCACCCACTCGCGCAACCAGCACTCGATCGATGCCGGCCGCATCCTTCCGGCACTCAAGCGAGAGGAACGCGCCCGTCTGTTGCGCCAGGCGCACCACCGGATCAGCCTGGCCGTCCCCAAGTTCCAGTATCAGATGCCCGCCCTCCTTCAGCAACTCCGGTGCGCCGTTCAGGAGCCGGCGATGATAGTCCAGCCCGTCCGCTCCGGCTGCCAACGCCACGCGCGGCTCATACCACGCGACTTCGGGCTGCAACGAGTCAAGCGCACGCGTCGGGATATACGGCGGATTGGAGACGATGACGTCGAAGACGCCGCCAGGCGAGACTGAAAACGCCGTCAACAGATCGGCCTGGACGAACTTGATGCGATCGCACACTCCGTGACGAATCGCGTTGGCCTGCGCGACAGCCAGCGCAGGAGCCGAAATGTCCAGCGCGCACACCGTCGCGTCGGAGCGCGACCGCGCCAGCGACACGGCGATGCACCCCGACCCGGTTCCCGCATCGAGCACGCGCGGCCTTCCGATGTCCAGGACGGCCTGGAGAGTGGCCTCGACGAGCAGCTCGGTCTCCGGCCGCGGGACCAACACGTCCGGCGTCACCGCCAGCTCCAGGCCGCAGAACTCCTGCGTGCCAAGCAGGTACTGCAGCGGCTCGCGGGCGGCGCGTCGCCTGATGAGGGTCCAGGCCTGCTCGGCCTGCATAGGGGCGACTGCCCGGTCTCCCTCGAAGAGCAGCTTCGGGAGGGAGAGCCCCAAGGCTGGCGCGAGCAGCCAGTCGGCCTCCCGGACCGGATCGGCGATGCCGGCCGCCTTCAAAGCCTCCCACGCCTGCCGGCGCAAGGTATTTACCTTCATTTCTCCACCGACTCCAGAGTTCTGTTCGCGGCGATCAACGCGTCCACGATTTCGTCCAGATCGCCGTCCAGGACCTGATCCAACCGGTGCAAGGTCAGGCCGATGCGGTGGTCGGTCACCCGGTTCTGCGGGAAGTTGTAGGTGCGAATCTTCTCGCTCCGGTCGCCGGTCCCCACCTGGGACCGCCGCTGCTGGGCGATCTCGTTCTCCTGCTTTTCCCGCTCCATTTCCATGATGCGGGTCCGGAGATTGCGCATCGCCTTGTTGCGGTTCTTGAGCTGCGACCGCTCGTCCTGGCACGTCACGACGATCCCCGTGGGGATGTGCGTGATCCGGACGGCCGAATAGGTCGTGTTGACGCTCTGCCCGCCCGCCCCGGAGGAGCAGAACGTGTCGATCTTCAGGTCCTTGGGATCGATCTGGACTTCCACTTCCTCCGCTTCCGGCATGACCGCCACCGTGACGGTGGACGTGTGGATCCGCCCGCTGGCTTCCGTCGCCGGCACCCGTTGGACCCGGTGCACGCCGCTCTCGTGCTTGAACCGGCTGTAGGCCCCTTTCCCCTCGATCAGGAGGACGGCCTCCTTCACGCCGCCGATCTCGGTGACGCTGGAGTCCACTATCTCAATCCGGAAGCGACGCCGTTCCGCGTAGCGCGTGTACATGCGGACGAGTTCGGCGGCGAAGAGCGCGGCCTCGTCCCCGCCGGTGCCGGCTCGGATCTCGAGAAAGGTGTTCTTCTCGTCCCGGGGGTCCTTCGGGATCAACAACTCACGGGCGCGCGCTTCCAGCTCGAGCCGCTTGTTCTCCAGCTCCTTGAGCTCTTCGCGGGCCAGCTCCTTCACGCCGGGCTCGCCGCGCGGATCGCGCAGCATCTCCTCGGCCTCGACGACGTGCTTGAGCAGGGCGCAGAACTCCTGGTAGAGCCCCGCCTGGGGAACCAGCTCCCTGCGCTCCTTATTGAGCTTCTGAATCAAGGCCGGCTGCGACAAGACCGCGGCATCCGACAGCTGGCGGTCGATCTCCTCCACCCGCTGCGCGGCGGCCTCCAGCTTGGTCAGCAGGAGTGACTCTTTGACGGCGGTCATGACTCTCGCATCCCCCTCAAAAAAAACAACACCTGCCCCACGGGAGGCAGGCGTTGCCGGGAGTCCTTCTAGAACCGCTTAGGAAATCAGGCGGTCTTCTTGCGCACGTACTTCTTCCTGAAGCGCTCCACACGTCCTTCGGAGTCCACGATCTTCTGCGTGCCCGTAAAGAAGGGGTGGCAGTGGGAACAGATGTCCACCTTGATGTCCCCCACCGTCGAGCGGGTCTTGAACTTGAACCCGCACGCGCAACTGACCGTCGCCTCCCGGTACTCCGGATGAATCCCGGCTTTCATGATACTCGTACTCCTCCCTCAGCGATTCATGGAGTCCAAGAAATCCTTGTTCGTCTTGGTACCCCCCATTTTGTCTATCAAAAATTCCATGGCCTCCACGGACCCCAGCGGGCTCAGGACCTTGCGGAGGATCCACATCTTGTTCAGCCGCTCGCGGTCCACCAGCAGCTCTTCCTTGCGGGTGCCCGAGGCCGCTATCTCGATCGCCGGGAAGATCCGCTTGTCGGCCAGGCGCCGATCCAGATGGACTTCCATGTTCCCGGTCCCCTCCTCGAAGATCACGTCGTCCATGCGGCTGCCGGTGTCCACGATGGCCGTAGCCATGATCGTCAGGCTGCCGCCGTCCTCGATGTTCCGGGCCGCGCCGAAGAACCGCTTGGGGCGTTGCAGCGCGTTGGAGTCCAAGCCGCCGGAGAGGACCTTGCCGCTGGGCGGGGCAATCGTGTTGTAGGCCCGGGCCAGCCGCGTGAGGCTGTCGAGCAGGATCACCACATCGCGTTTGTGTTCGACCAGTCGCTTCGCCTTCTCGATGACCATTTCGGCCACCTGGGCGTGGCGCTGGGCCGGCTCGTCGAAGGTGGAGCTGATGACCTCGGCCTTGACCTGGCGCTGCCAGTCGGTGACCTCTTCGGGCCGCTCGTCGATCAGCAGGACGATCAGGACGATCTCGGGGTGGTTCTTGAGGATCCCCCGGGCGATCGCCTGCAGCATCATGGTCTTGCCGGTCCTGGGAGCCGCCACGATCAGTCCGCGCTGGCCCTTGCCGATCGGGGTGATGAGTTCCATGACGCGGGTGCAGTACTCGTTGGGATCGTACTCCAGATTGATCCGCTCCTCCGGATAGAGCGGGGTCAGGTTGTCGAACAGGATCTTGTCGCGTGCGACTTCGGGGTCCTCGTAATTGATCTTCTCGACCTTGAGCAGGGCGAAGTACCGTTCGCTCTCCTTGGGCGGGCGGATCTGGCCGGACACGATATCGCCGGTTCTCAGGTTGAAGCGTCGGATCTGGGATGGGGAGATGTAGATGTCGTCCGGTCCGGGGAGGTAGTTGGAGTCGGGAGCCCGAAGAAACCCGAAGCCGTCCGGGAGCGTCTCCAGCACGCCTTCCCCGTAGATGACCCCGTTCTTTTCGGTCTGGGCCTGGAGAATGGCGAAGATCAGCTCCTGCTTGCGCAGGTTCGCCGCTCCTTCGATCTTCAGCTCCCTGGCGATCTCGTTCAGTTCGGTGATGTTCCGCTGCTTGAGCTGAGTCAGATACATGACCGTTTCTTTAGTCGTCGTCACTTGGGACATACACTCCATTACCTCCTAATGTGAACCGGATTACGGGGAACCAGCCTGATGTCCTTGCTCGGTAACTAAACTTTCTAACGGATGAACCACTCTGGTTTCATTGAGAACTACTCTGGGGAAAGAATCACAGGGGTGGTCGGCTTTGAAAGCCCGATCTGGCATATCAGCATAACTGCAGAGACGCCCAATGTCAACTACCAAGAAAATTTAAGGTCAGAGGCCCTGAAAGCCCCTCCCCCCCCACAGCTTGTTTGACGCGCCTCTGCGCCTCTTGTTATCATAAGGCGCCTTATGGACGAACGGACCTTTAGCCTGGCCGAAGCCAAGTCGCTCCTCCCCCAGCTCGAAGAGAAGCTGTTGGCCGTCAAGTCGGAAAAGGAGGTCCTGGTCCGTAGCCATGGGGAAATCAAGCGCGCCAGCGCGAATGCCCAGGCCAACGGGGGGAGCGTGGTCGGCCCCCGCTACATCCGGGCCCTCGAGCGGATCAGCGACAGCGTCGAGGCCATCCAGGAAATGGGGGTCCTGGTCAAGGACCTCGACATCGGGCTCTGTGACTTTCCTTTCCAATACGACGACCGGGTCGTCTACCTCTGCTGGAAGCTGGGCGAGCCGGAAATCCGCTTCTGGCACGAAATCGAAGACGGGTACGCGGGACGCAAGCCCATCGAAACGCTCAACGAGAACGAAGGGTGATCTTCGTCATCATCGGGTATGACGGCCCGGACGGCAAGGCCAAGCGCAAGCTGTACCGCCAAGCCCACCTCGAGCGGATGGACCCGCTGAACAAGGCCGGCAAAGTGGTCCTCGCAGGGCCGCTCACCGACGGGGCCGGCAGCCTCATCGTCATCAAGGCCGACTCCCTGGAAGAGGCCAAAGCCTTCGCGGCCGGCGATCCCTACGTCACCCAGGGCGTCTTCGCCCGCCACGAAGTCCATCCCTTCATGCAGGTCTATCCCACACCCTGACCTTTCCCCCCTATCTGCCCTTGACTCCTATCGTTGACGTAGCCTAGCCTTTATACGTTTTCCCTACTTCCCGTGTCTTAAGAGGCAAGTGGAAACTTACATCTAACCATCCCAGGGAAGAAAGGAAAGTCGCAATGGGCCTCACGTTTCTAGAGATCGAAGTCGGCAATCCTGCTAATCCAGCCGTCACTGAAAAACTCGATTTCGTGGTGGACTCCGGGGCTATCTACTCCGTGGTTCCTATCTCAGTCTTGGAGCGGCTTGGCATCCGGCCGTTGGCAGAGCAGGAATTCCGCCTGGCCAACGGGGCAAAGGTACGACGCAAGAAAGGCGGTGCCCTCTTCAAGTATGGAGAGCGGCTGGGCGTGGCCGACGTCATTTTCGGCGAAGAAGGAGACAGCGTGCTGCTCGGGGCATTCACCCTGGAAGCCCTCGG
>WNGM01003484.1_pt1 | contig 12582 bp, 15 predicted proteins | sample 5400571 | NCBI WGS metagenome assembly WNGM01 (sample SAMN13153378, study PRJNA577476) | soil metagenome | isolation source: 100 cm soil or saprolite under Garry oak tree replicate 2 | place: USA:California | collected 2016-06-15
CTCACGCCGCACGAGACCCTTCGCGAGCTTCGGGTCCTCCACCTGCTCGCAGATCGCCACGCGGTGTCCCAGCGCGATCAGGCGGCGCAGGTACTCGGTCCCGGCTTTCACGGGAACCCCCGCGAGCGGCACGTCCGCCGCGCCGCCGTTGTTGCGCGACGTGAGCGTGAGGCCAAGCTCCCGCGCGGCGAGCCGGGCGTCGTCCTCGAACATCTCGTAGAAGTCGCCCATCCGGAAAAACAGGATCGTGTCCGGATGCCGCGCTTTGATGTCGCGGTACTGCTGCATCAGCGGGGTGTCGACCTCGACGCGCGGCGTCACGGCTCCTCCACCAGGAAGGGCTGGCCTCCGAGCCGCGCCTTCAAGCGTCGCTGCGCCTGCACCGCCTCGTCGCGCGTCCGGTAGCGCCCGACCCGCACCTTGAAGAAGCCGCTCGTGTCCCGCACCACGCGGGCCTCGAACCCCATGACCTTGAGCCGCGTGAGCATCTCATCGACTTGGGCGGCGCTCTTGACTGCGAGCACCTGGACGGCGTAGGTCGTAGTCCCCGGCGCCGGCTTTGCTTGGGTATCGCTCGCGACAGAGGGTGTAGAGGTCGTCGCCGCGCCCGGGGCGCAGCGCGCGGCGTAGAAGCTCACCTGGTTCTTGAACTCGACGTCGGCGCCGGCGCCGTCCAGCGCCTCGGCGACCAGAGCGCAACCACGCGCGTCGTCCTTGAGGTCGAAATACGCGCGGGCGCCCCAGAAGTCGGCCCGCGGCCTGAGGGGCGAGTCGGGGTAGTCCCGCCGCAGGCGTTCCGCCGCCTGCACCGTCGCCGCGGGGTCCCCTTGCGCGAAGTAGAGCTGCGTGAGCAGCACGAGCGCCGAGTCGGCCCACACCGAGCGGCCGTACTCGACCACCACCCGCTGCAGGTTCGTCGCGGCCGCGGTGGCGTCGGCGGCGATCCGCCCCGCCGTGAAGAGGGCCGCCGGATACAGGGAATCCTGCGGTGAGAGGCTCGCGACCAGCCGGCGCATCATGGCGCGCGCGGAGTCGGGCCGGGTTTGGGCGACGCGCAGCGCGGTGGCGCGCAGGGTGTCGGTTTGGGCGGCAAGGCGGGTAGCCGGGTAGGCGGTCAGTAGGACCGCGGCACTAACCGCCCAACCGCCTAACCGCCTAACCGTCTTCACGCCGCCTCCCTCGCCGGCACGCCCCACGCCAGCACGAGCTGCAGGAGAATCCCCCGCTCGTCCGTGACCGTGCTCGACTTGAGGGCGCGGTCGGCGTCGAGCGCGAGCCGCAGGGCGCGGGACAGCTCGCGCGCGCTCCATAAGGCGGCCCAGCGGGCCCAGCTGGCCGCCGCGCGCTCCCAGCTCCCCAGGCCGTAGGGACGGGCGGCGCGCAGGTGCGAGAGGATGAGCGATTGGAGCCGGCCCTGCGACGCCCCGCGGTCGAGCTCCGCCCGCGCCAGCGCGGTGCCGACGAGCGCGGTGGCCAGCGCGGTGACGATGCGCACGCCGCTCATCCCGGCCTGCTCGAGCACCGGGTCGACCAGCCCAGCCGCTGCGGCGGCGCGCCGCTCGAGCGCCGCGTCCACCAGGTCCTGCACCGTCTCCCCGCGCCGCACCCCCACCAGAGCGGCGACGACGTCGCGGGTGGCGGTGCGCCCCCCCGCCCCCCCCGCCCCCCCCGCCCCCCCCGTGGCCGCCGCGAGCTTCTCGAGCTCCCCGGCCAGCGCCGCGAGGTCGTTCCCCACGGCGGCGAGCAACAGCTCGGTCGCGTCCGGGGCCAGCACCAGACCAAGCTGGCTCGCACGATGCGCCAGCCAGCGCTCGACGCGTGCCGGGGGCAGCGGCTCGACCGCCACCGTGGTGGCGCGGCGCGCGAGCTCCGCGTCGGGCGGCTCGCCCGCGCCCTGGACGAGCACGAGTACGGTGGTCGGGTTGGGGGAGTCGAGGTAGCGCGCCAGCTCCTGGCGCACCTTGGCGGCCTTCCTGAGTTGCTCGAGCCCGCGGATCACCACCATCCTCGTGGCCGCGAGCATCGGTGGCGTGTTGACGAGCGCGTGGAACGACTCTGGGTCCAGGTCGACCGCGCTCCGCTGGTCCACGTTGAAGTCGCGCGCCGCCGGGTCCACCGCCCGCTCGAGCAGGGCCCGGATCGCCTCGTCCTTCAGCACGTCCTCGTCGCCATGGAGGTAGTACACCGGATCGGGCGCGCCCTGCTTCAGGCTCCGGAGCAGCGCGTCAAAGGAGAGAGCCCCCATACGGGGCTCAAGTTACCGCGGCCTCGAGTCGAGAGAAAGCCTACCGGCCCGCGGAGGCGGGTTCGACGAGCGCCGTGCCGTACGGGTTCGGGTTTCCCGTGAACACGCTCGCGCGCGGGTCCTGGAACGAGACGAACGGCACGCCGGCCTGGACGACGGGCTTAGGGAAGGGCACCGGCGGGAGCGCCGGCGCGTGGGCCACCTGGGGGCGCCGCACGCTCTCGAGAGCGACGAGCGCCAACGCGGCCGCGATCAACAGCGCCGCCGCGACCCCCGCGCGGGCCGGCACCTCGCGCGCCACCCGCCGCTCGCGCTCGAGCCGCAGGTCGAGGCGGCGCCGGAAGTCGGGGGAGGGCTCGATCGTCTCGGCGGCCTGGAGCGCCAGCACGCCGCGCCGTACCGCCGCGTCGTACCGGCGACAGGCGGCGCAGTGGGCGAGGTGGCGCTCGAGACGCCGCAGCTCCCGCGGGGCCGTGATGAGCCCGTCACGCAAGTCCGTATAGCGGTTGAGGAATTCGGCGCACGTCATGACGGCTATCTTGTACCGCGCGAGTGGGTTGGGGTTCCCGGTCGGGCAGCCGGGCGGGTCGCCCACTATTGGAGCAGCGGCTCGATAAGCTGGGCGAAGCTGTTCCGGGCGCGGTTCAGGCGGCTCTTTACCGTGCCCAGATTGCAACCCGTGATTTCGGCGATCTCGGCGTAGCTCTTCCCTTCGAGCTCGCGCAGCACGAAGACGGCGCGGTGATGCGAGGGCAGCTGCCCCACGCACTGATCCACGGCTTCCTTCAGATAGCGCTTGCGGTACAGGTCGTCGGGCCGCGCCGTGGTGTCCTCGAACTGGAGCGGCCGATGGTCGGCCTCCCAATGCTTCTTGATCGTCTGGAACAGGACGAGGGGATTGCGGCTGCGATTACGCAGCTCGTTCTTCGCCAGGTTCGAGGCGATCGTGTAGATCCAGGTCGAGAACTTCTTGGTCTGGTCGAACCGGTGCAGGTGGCGGAACACGCGGATGAAGACCTCCTGAACGAGATCTTCGGCACGCTCGCGGTCGCCGATGGTCCGGTTGATGAAGTTGAGCAGGCGCGTCTGGTAACGGTCCACGAGGGTCCCGAACGCCTGGTGGTCCCCCGCCAGGTGCTCGAGCACGAGCCCGCCGTCGTCCAGCTCGTGCAGCGCCTGGCGCTCCAGCGCGCGCGCGCTCACGACGGCCGGGGTTTTCCGATTGAGCAGTGCTCGCATAGGGCTGCTCCGTGGTTTCAGATCGAACTCAGCGAATCCCTGCGGCGAGGCCCTTCCCTATTAGATACGGCAGGAACCGTACCCGTCGCTGGTCACGTGCAACCCCGCGCCCCGAAAAGGGTTGTTCCCCGCACCCCCGGCCGTCCCCAATGCCGGCGTCCACGACAGATGACACAGCAACGCTACATCCCGCGGGTGAACCCTGCCATATAAAGGATAGCGACAATCGTCTTCGCGTCACGAATCTCCCCGTCCCGAATCCGGCCGAGCACCTGCGACAGCGGCTGTGGCTCGACCTCCATGAATTCATCGCGCTCGCGCGCCGGCGTCCCGGCCCGGAGGCCGGTCGCCATGTACAGGTGGATCACCTCGTCCGTGAAGCCGGGCGTCGTCCAGATGGACGTGAGACGCATGAGCTCCGTCGCCGTCACCCCCGCTTCCTCGGTCAGTTCGCGGCGGGCGCACGTCTCGGGGTCCTCGCCCGGGCCCAGGGTGCCGGCCGGCACCTCCCAGAGCGAGCCCCCCGCGGCGTAGCGGTACTGCTTGATCATCAGGATCGTGGGATCCTCGCGCTGCGGGTCGGAGGCGCACGGGACGACGGCGGCGGCGCCCGGGTGCCGGATCACCTCCAGCTCTCCCGTGGAGCCGTCCGGGAAGCGGACCGTATCGACATCGAGCCGCACCACCCGGCCCGTGTACATCCGGCGGCTGGCGAGTTGCATCGCGCTCCTCAGCGGCTGAAGACCCAGGTGAGGGGGACCTTGAACCCCTCGGCGAGGAAGTAGGCGGCATTGCGCCGGGGGTTGGAGCGGATCGGCGAGCTCGGCGCGGGCGACGTGAACGGCACGAGGCCGAGGCGCGTCGCGATGATCTGCAGGCGCAGCATGTGGAATCCGTCCGAGACGAGCAGGACCCGCCGGCTGTCGCGTCCCCCGAACCACAGCGCGACGCCGTCGAGCGAGGCGGACGTGCTCGTGCCCGCGGGGAGCGCGACCACCGCGTTCTCCGGCAGCCCCGCCTTGACGAGGTAGCGGCGTCCCACCTCGGACTCGCTCACCGTGTCGCCCGTGCCCACACCGCCGGTGACGAGCACGACCGGCGCGAGGCCGCGCTGGTACAGCGCCGCCGCGTGATCGAGCCGGGCCCGGAACACGGGCGACGGGCGGCCGTTGTACTGCGCGGCGCCCAGCACGGCGATCGCGTCGGCCGTCGTCGCCTGGTCGCGTGCGGCCGCGAGCGCGACGGCGACCACCACCGCCGCCCAGCCGAACGCGAGCGCGACCACCGCCGCGACGCCGGCCCAGAGTCTCCGCCGCCAGGTCCAGAAAGGCATGTGGAGAATATACGGGGGGCAGTCGCACTAGAGGCTCAACCAATAGTTGATCTTTGACGAGCAGTACGTTCGTGGGCGGGTCGCGCACGGGCGCGGGGCGCGTCAGGGTTTCGTCAGCAACTCTTCAAACAGGGCCACGGCCCGCGGGTCGTCCGACTGCCCCAGCCAAAAGATGGCTTTCTTGCGGACCTCGGGGTCCCTGTGGGTCCGGGCGATCCGGATCAGGGCGGGAACGCCTTCGTCCCGCGGCCGCTGCGACAGCGCGAACACCGCATGCTCTTTCACCTCGCGGTCCATCCCGGAGTCGTCCACCAGGTCCGTGAGCCCGCGGGTTGCGGCGTCGCCCGCCGCCTGTCCGAGCCAGAACACGGCCTGGCGGCGCGTGCGCCGCGCCACGTGATCGTCACGGGCGAGCTTGAGTAGCGCGGGCCAGACGGTCACGGAGTCCGCGATGGTCGCGGGGAAGATCGCTTCCTCCCCGACGCGGCTGCCGTCCCGCGCCGCGAGCCCCAGCAGGAAGTCCACGGCGTCGCGCGCTCCGACGGTTCCGAGGTCGGTCACGACCGCGCCGGCCGCCGGCGTGGCCCAGCGCCCGCCGACGTAGGTGCGGAGCGATGCCACCGCGCCGCCCCGTACGGTGAGCGCGACGCGCACGGGGCCCGGCTCGCAGGCGCACTCCACGTCGGCGCCGTCGAACGTCCCGTCCGACGTGTTCATGCGGATATCACGCCCGTTGCCGCACACGCCGGGGCGCACCGCGAAGGTCAGGCGCACGGTGCCGTCGGGGGCTCGGGCGATACGGGCCGCGACGGTCTGCGCGAGGAGCAGCACCAGCGGCACGATCATTGGTTGATGATCTCCAACAGGAACTGGGCGGCGCGCGGGTCGTGCGACTGGCCCAGCCAGAAGATCGCCTTCTTACGAAGCTCCCTGTCCTGCTCGGTCTTGGCGATCTTGATCAGGGCGTCCACCGCCGCCGCCTCGTGGCGCTGCGAGTACACGAAGATCAGCTGCTGCTTCATCTCCGTGTTCTGCATCCGGTCGTACAACGCGGTGAGCTGGCTCAGGTCGGCCCCGGTCTGCCCCGCCCAGAACAGCGCCTTCTTGCGCATCTCGATCGGCTCGCGCTCGTTCGTGGCGATGTCCATCAGCCAGCGCCCGTTCTCGGAGCCGCCCATCTGCGAGAGCGAGAAGATCACCTTGTCCTTCAGGTCCTCGTCCGTCAGCGTCGCGTAGAGCCCCCGCAGGAACGCGGCGTTCTCGGCCGAGTGCTGCTGCCCCAGCCAGAAGATCGCTTTGTGGCGCGCCTCGGCGGGCGCAGCGGCGCGCTCGGCGTAGTCGCGCAGGATCTGTGCGGCGCGCGGACTGTGCTGCTGCGACAGGGCGAAGATCGCCTTGTCCCGCAGCTCGTCGTCGTCCGTCGTCCGGAGGATGGAGTCGAGCATGTTCACCGAGCGCTCGCTGGGAACCTGGGACAGCCAGAAGACGGCCTGCTGCCGCACCTCGGCGTCGGGGTCGTGCTGCACCACGTCGAGCAGGATGTCCTCGGTCTCCTCGCCCCGCTTCTGCGAGACGATGAACACGGCCTTGCGGCGCAGGCCCGCGGAGCACGCGTCCCGGCGCGCCAGCACTTTCTTGAGGATGGGGACGGCGTTTCCCGCATCCATCTGCAACAGTCCGTTGAGCGCGGCGATGCGCATGTCGTCGTCATCGTCCGCGCCCGGGCAGCCCGCCGGCGCGGCGCCCCCCCCGCCCCCCCCCGAGCCGCCGGCTTGTCGCGCCCGCTCGGCGAGCCACGCCGCGGCCTCGGCGTCGCCCTGCTTTGCGAGCGCCGCCTGGATCCGCGCCAGCAGCGCGTCCCCGTCCCGCAGCGTCGCCGCCCGGGGATAGCTGCGGCGCTGGGTGACGAGGAGGCTGCGCGCGCGGGCCAGGTCGTCGTTCTTGTAGAGCGCGAACGCGGACCAGTAGAGGGCATCGCCCGCGCGGGTCGAGCTCGGGAAGCGCCGCGCGAGATCGCCGTACAGGTTCGCCGCGGCCGTGTAATCCCCGCGGTTCAGCGCCTGGCGCGCGGCGCGCCACAGCGAGTCCGTGGGATCCTGCTCGTCTTGGGTGGCGCGCGGGCCGAAGGCGTCGAGCGTCGCCTGAAGCCGCGCCATCGGCTGTTGTATCCCGACGACGGCCGCGACGACCAGATACATCGCCTCCATCACAGTGCTCCTTGCGTGCGCACGGGCCCGGGACCGGCGGGGATCGCCGTCCGCAGCCGCAGCAACACGCTCCGCTGGTCCAGTCCCTGGTTGATCAGCTGCACATCTTCCCGCGCGCCGCTCGAGGGCAGCTGGGCGATCTGGGCCAGGACGAGCTCCAGATCCTCGAGCAGGCTCTTGAGCCGGGGGTCATTCGCCGCCGGCGAATCGAGCATCAGCCGCGTGGTGGTGAGGAGATCCCGGGCCTGCGCGGTGAACTGAGCCGTCGGCTCGCCGGCACGCGTCTCGGCACGGAACCCGGTGAGCAGCGCCTCGGTGCGGGTGAGGTGCTGTGCCGCCGCGACGCGGTAGGCGAGCACCGCGACCCGATCGGCCCCGCCCGCCCCCCCTGCTCCGCCCGCTCCCGCCGTCCAGCGGCCGAGCGCGATGCCGACCGCCAGCACCGCCGCGAGTCCTGCGCCCCAGCGGACCCACGGGCGCAGCACGATCACCCGCCGCCGCGCCGCGCGCGCGGCCTCGATGCGCCGCCACATCGCCTCGCGCGGCGTGTCGGGGGGGCGGTGATAGTCCCGCGCGGCATCGCGCAGCAGCTGTTCGAAGCGATCTTCCGTCATGGCACCCACTCTCCTGCGAAGTCCGCGAGCGTCTCGCGCAGCCGGGCGCGGGCCCGCGACAATTGCGCCTTCGACGTCCCGGTCTCGATGCCCAGGGCGTCGCCGATCTCCTCGTGCGTATAGCCCTCGACGTCGTGCATCACGAAGACGGTGCGGTAGCCCTGCGGCAGGTCATCAATCGCCCGCGCCAGCCGCCGCTTCAGATCCGGCTCTGCCGCGCGCCGCGCGCCGGACAACCCGGCGGCGTCCTCGAGGTCGGTCTCGCGCTGCCGTAACCGCTTCACCTTGCGCAACCCGTTCAGCACGACCGAGGTGGCGATCGCGTGCATCCAGGTGGACAGCTTCGCCTCACCCCGGAACGAGCTCAGCCGCGCGAAGGCGCGGACGAACGTGTCCTGCGTGAACTCCCGGGCCAGCCCGTCGTCACCGGCCAGGCGGTACGCCAGGCGGTACACGCGATCCACGTGCGCGTCGTACAGCGCACGCTCCGCGGCGCCGTCCCCGGCACGGACTCGGGCTATCAATTCGCGTTCGTCCACCGGGCTCCGGAACGGGGAAGCGGGGGCGGGGGCGGTGTCGGTTACCCCTGTGACACGGGGGGTGCGGAGATGGTTGCGTGGCGAGGGGGAGGGAGTGGGGGGGCGTCAGCCCTGCTTCAAGAGGATGCGGACCCCGAGCCCGGCGAGGACGGCGAGCAGAAACGAGGCGAGGGTGCCGATGAGGAAGTATTCGGCGAACTCGCGGTCTTCCAGGGCCTTGAAGCGGGCCAGCGACTTGGCAGCGATGATCCACCCCACGGCGCCAAAGTCGCCGAGCAGCACGAGGGTGAAGGCGAGCCCGCGCTCGAGGGCGCCGATGGCGCGGCCGCGGGCGATTTCGATCGCGCCGGCGGTGCGATCCTCGTCGCGCCGCATCTGCAGCGTGGGCAGTTCGAGGACGCTGCGGATCACGACGATCCCCCGGCCGCACACGTAGAGGTAACCGGTGGCGAGGAGCGCGACCCGGCCCCACCACATGCCGTCGGCGCTCGGCTTCGCCAGCCGCCCGAAGTAGGTGCCCGCGACGACGGCGACGATGACCCACACCGCCTCGCCGAAGAGCAGCGTCGAGCTGCGCCGCCGGCCGTCCACCTGGGCGGGCCAGAGTGTAGCGGCAAGGGTGTAGGCGAGGAGCGGCACGACGAACAGTGGGTTCACGAGGTCTCCAGGAGCGCCCGGAACATCTTATCGCCGGCTGCCACCAAGGGCCAGGCCATGCGGCGCGCCAAATGGGAGACCGCGCTGCGATCGACCTTGAGGCGCGCCGCCGCGGCGGCCGCGGAGCCGAGTCGCAGCAGGGTCGCGGCGAGCCGCTGCCTGGGGGTCCAGCTCCAGTACAGCGCCGAGTAATAGCTCGCGAGCGGCTCGAGGCCGGGGGCGAAGCCGCCGAAGGCGAATACCAAGCGGTGCCGCTTGGCGCGCTCCATCGCGGCGCGCGCTGCGTGGAAGCACGGGCCGTCGACCTCGGGCGCGGTGCGCGCGAGGGGGGTGCTGATCGGCCCGCGGCCGCACGCCACCACCCACGGGACCGCCGGGAATCGCGCGCGGACGTCGTGGGCGATGTCCCACACGGCCGCGGTCGAGGTGAGCAGGCACTCGAGCTCGTCGCCGAGGGTCACGGCGAAGCGGGCGGCGAGGGCGCGCCGGTAGCGCCGGTTGAGCTCGGGGAGGGCCGCGCGGATGGCGGCCTGGAGGCGGGAGCGGGCGCGCGGCGGGAGCAGGCGCGAGGCGGTCGCATCCGCGATGCAGGCGATATAGAGAGTTGACATTTTATGTCACAAAGTACCATTGTGACGAATTCCGTCATAATCTACGAATGTGACGAAAGATGTCAATCGCTATCTCGTGCCGAACAGGCGGTCCCCGGCGTCGCCCAACCCGGGGAGGATGTAGCCGTGCTCGTTCAGCTCGCGGTCGAGGGCGGCGGCGAAGATGGGAACGTCGGGGTGGGCCTCGAGCATGCGGCGCACCCCCTCGGGCGCAGCCACGAGACACAGGAAGCGGATGCGCTGGGCGCCGGCGTGCTTGAGGGCGCTCACGGCGTCGACCGCCGAGCCGCCGGTCGCGAGCATCGGGTCGAGCACGAAGAAATCGCGTGCGTCGCGCCCCTCGGGGATCTTGAAGTAGTAGTCCACGGGCTGGAGCGTGTCGTGCTCGCGGTAGATCCCGATGTGGCCGACCCGGGCCGACGGGATGAGCTGGGCGATCCCTTCGACCATGCCGAGCCCGGCGCGGAGGATCGGCACGAGCGCGAGCTTCTTGCCCGCGACCCGGACGCCGGACATCCGCTCGAGCGGGGTTTCCACGTCGAGCGGCTCGAGCGGCAGGTCCTTGGTCACCTCGTAGGCCATCAGCATCGCGATCTCGTTCACGAGCTGCTTGACGTCGCGCGTCGTCGTGTTCTTGTCCCGGAGGATGGTGAGCTTGTGCTGGATCAAGGGATGGTCCAGCAGGGTGAGGTTCGGGAACTGGGGGTGGGGCATGGGCGGGAACCTACGACCCGAGGTGAGGACGGCAAGGCGGCGGGTTCACCTTGGCGTCCCAGCGGCTAGTTTCTATCTTCCCAGCCCGTATTACGGGGCCAGGTAGCTCAGTTGGTAGAGCAGCGGACTGAAAATCCGCGTGTCGGCAGTTCGATTCTGCCCCTGGCCATTGGGCGACGCGCGCACGCGGGCCCCGTCGGGCGCTCCGCCCCGCACCGCGTGACCGGCATCACCCGCACGCCGGTCAGCTGCGCGCGCTGGATGGACCTCCTCGGACTGGCTGCGGGTATCGGCAGCCGAGCATCGTCAGGAGGTCCGATTGAGCAAGACATTCTGCTCGCTTGCGCTGGCGCTCGTCGCGCTCGCGGCCCTGGCCGGTCCGGCCGCCGCGCAGCGCTCCCACATCGGCGTGCACGCGGGCTATGACTTCGACGGCGACTACACGCTGTTGGGCGGTCAGCTCTCGCTGCCCTTGAACCGCTTCGTGGAGCTTTACCCGTCGCTGGACGTGTACCTCGTCGCTGCAGGCTCGCGTGTCGGGTTCAGTGGAGACCTGAAGTACCGCCTCAATCCCGGTGCGCCGCTGCAGCTCTATGTGGGTGGGGGAGTCAACGTGCTGCACACCAGCGGCGCAGGTGCGAGCGCGACCGACACGGGGTGGGATCTCCTGGGCGGGCTCGAGTCGCGTTTCGGGTACACGCACCCCTATGTCGAAGCCCGAGCGCTGCACCACGACCGGTCCACCTTGGAGGTCAGCGCCGGACTCAACATCACCCTGTTCTGAGCAGGCCGCGGGGATCACATAGGCCGCCGGCACCGGCTGCAACCGCGCTGTCGGAGCACCTGCCTTCGACTTGATGCGTGAGGTTCGTCAGGCGCTAGCGAGCGATCTCCAGGAGCACTTTCAGCACCCCCGGCCGCTGGGCGTGCGCGAAGGCCGCCGGCGCCTCACCGAGCGGATAGCGCGCGTGGATGAGGGGCTGGACCGCGACTCGGCCCTCCGCGAGCAGCCGGAGCGCCGGCGGGAACGGCCCGCACCGCGACCCGACGACCGTCAGCTCGTTCACCACCACGGCCGAGGCGTCGAGCGTCAGGGCGCCGGCGTAGGTGCTCTTCAGCACCAGCGTGCCGCGCGGCCGCAGTGCTCGCTGGGCGACCGCGAACCCCTCCGGATTCCCGGTACATTCCACCGCGACGTCGAAGCCGCCGCGCGTGAGCGCGTCCGCCCGCGCGGTCTCGATGCCGCGTCGCGCCAGCAGGGCGAGCTTCGCCTCGTGGCGACCGACGACCAGCACCGCGCAGCCGGTGAGCGCGATCGTTTGCGCGACGAGCTGCCCCAGCTTGCCGTCGCCCACGACGAGCACCCGGTCGTCCGCCTGAAGCCGCACCTGCTCCTGGACCTCGAGCGCCGCGGCGAGTGGCTCGGTGAAGACGGCGGCATCGGTGGGCACGGCGTCGGGGACGGGATGGAGGTTCTCGGCGGGGAGGGTGAGGTAGTCGGCGAACGCTCCGTTCCGGCCCGCGATCCCGAGCACCGTGCGGCGCTCACAATGGGTGCGCCGCCCGCTCGCGCACGCGCGACAGCTGCCGCACACCGCATTGATCTCGCCCACCACGCGCCGGCCGAGCAGGGCGTCGGGACCCCGCTCGACGATGCCGACGAACTCGTGGCCGGGGATCCCCGTGAAACGGTAGTAGCCGCGGGTGAGCTCGATGTCGGTGTTGCAGATGCCGGCGCGGACGACGCGGACGAGCGCTTCCCCGGGCGGGGGTTCGGGGGTCGGCGTGTCCCGGACGCTCAGGCGGCGGTCTTCCAACCAGAGGGCGCGCACCCAGGTAATATGAAGGAGTCGCGTTGCGGAGGTTCAACTCGTGTGGTTGCTCGCGATCCTGCTGCTCGCAGACAGCTCGACGACCGTCGAGACGTTCAAGGTTCCGCTCGCCCGGGCCGAATCGCTTTCGGTCGAGAGCACCGGTCGAGGGGACCCCGTCGTCCTCATCCCGGGGCTCTTCGGCTCGGCGTTCGGCTTCCGGAAGCTCGTTCCGCTACTCACGCAGGCGGGGTACCGCACGATCGTCATCGAGCCGCTCGGGATCGGCTCGTCCACGCGGCCCGAAAAGGCGAACTACTCGCTCACCGCTCAGGCGGACCGGATCGCCGCCGTGCTCGACTCGCTGCACGTGCGGGACGCCCTGCTGATCGCCCATTCGCTCGGTGGCGCGGAGGCGTTGCGGCTGGCCTACCGGCGGCCGGACCTGGTGAAGGGGTTGGTGTCGATCGAGGGCGGGCCAACGGAGGAGGCGATCACCCCGGCGTTCCGGCGGGCGCTCCGGTTCGCGCCCTGGATCAAGCTGTTCGGCGGGATCAAGCTGATCCGCCGGAAGATCCGGGGGATGCTGCTCGACTCGTCGGGAGACTCCAC
>WNGM01010794.1_pt1 | contig 12582 bp, 10 predicted proteins | sample 5400571 | NCBI WGS metagenome assembly WNGM01 (sample SAMN13153378, study PRJNA577476) | soil metagenome | isolation source: 100 cm soil or saprolite under Garry oak tree replicate 2 | place: USA:California | collected 2016-06-15
CTCCGCTCCGCTGCGCTCGGAATGACAAAACGTCGATATGAAATTGATTTTCTTCCTCTCGCTACCGCTGTACGCGCTCGATCAATGGACGAAACAGTTGGTCCTGCGGTCTATTAGTCCCGAGGAGCCGCTTATCGTGATATCGGGTTTCTTCCACCTGGTAAATGTCACGAACACCGGCGCGGCGTTTGGTTCATTCAGGAATAACAACACTTTCTTCATCGTAATTTCATCTATCGCGCTTCTCATTGTTGTCGTGTTCCTCCTCCGGCGGCGGTCACGCGATGTTTGGCGTGATGTGTCTCTTGCGCTCCTGCTCGCTGGCATCCTAGGAAATCTTACTGATCGCCTTCTTTACGGGCACGTGATCGATTTCCTTCTTTTCGATCTGCACATTCCTTACGCGCACCCCTGGCCCGCGTTTAATGTTGCCGATTCCTGCATCTCCATTGCCGTCGTTTTGTTTATTATTCAATCGATTTGGCAAGGTAAGAGCTCGCCTAAAGGTGGGCGCGATTGACCGCAATCGCCTGCGCTCGCAAGATAGATGGCGGTTCGGTGAAACCCGCCCCATAAAATGAAAGCTACCTCGCCGATGGAAAAGACGGCACGCGAAATTGTGGCGCGTTTGCGCGAGAACGGCCACATCGCGTACTTTGCTGGCGGTTGCGTGCGCGATATTGTCCGCGGCGAGACGCCGAAAGATTTCGACGTCGCCACGGATGCCAAACCGGAAACTGTGCAAAAGCTTTTTCCGCGCACCTACGCGGTCGGCGCCCATTTCGGCGTGATCCTCGTGGTGGAAAACGGCTTCCAATTCGAGGTGGCGACCTTTCGTTCCGATGACGCATATGTCGATGGGAGGCACCCCAGCGCGGTGCATTTTTCATCGCCAGAGGAAGACGCGAAACGCCGCGATTTCACGATTAATGGAATGTTTTATGACCCGCTCGCGGAGAAGGTATTCGATTTCGTCGGCGGCCGCGCCGACATCGAAGCGAAATTGGTGCGCGCGATTGGCGATCCAGCGCAGCGTTTCGAGGAAGATCGGTTGCGAATGCTTCGCGCGGTGCGCTTCGCCACAGTGCTTGATTACAAGATCGACAAAGAAACGTGGGACGCACTCGTGGCGAATGCGGCCTCGATCAATCAGATTAGCGCGGAACGAATTCGTGAAGAGCTGGTGCGCATTTTCCTTTCACCGAAAAGAACACGCGGCTGGGATTTGCTCGATTCAAGCAGGCTAATGCGTGCCATTCTGCCTGAGATCAACGCGATGAAGGGCTGTAAGCAGCCAGAGCAATTTCACCCCGAAGGTGACGTTTTTCAGCACACGCGATTGATGCTGCAATTCCTTCCGGAAAAAGTTTCTGTGCCGCTCGTTTTCTCCGTATTGCTTCACGATGTCGCGAAACCCCGCACCGCAACCGTCGATGAGACGGGGCGAATTCGTTTTAACGCGCACGATCGTATCGGTGCGGTAATGACCGAAGAAATCATGCGACGTCTGCGATTTGCCGGGGCTGAGATCGACGCAACGGTCGAGATGGTGCGGCAACACATGGTTTTCAAGGACGTACCCAAAATGCGGGTCGCGAAATTGAAGCGGTTCATGGCGCGACCGACCTTCGACGAGGAGCTCGAGCTGCATCGAGTCGATTGTGAGGGTAGCCATCGCATGCTCGATAACTACGAGTTCCTCCTCCGGAAACGTGAAGAATTCGCAAGCGAGCCGATCATTCCGCCGCCGCTGGTGCGCGGGGACGATCTGATTGCGCTGGGTTTGAAGCCGGGACCAAAGTTTGGCGGAATTCTCGAAGCGGTGGAGACGCGACAGCTCGAAGGAACGTTACGGACGCGCGAAGAAGCATTGGATTGGGTGAAACGCGAGTACTCGTTAAGTAAGAACGACTGAAGACAACATCGAACACCGAATGAGAATCTTGATGATCAGTGCGGAAGGGCCGCCGTTGCAACGAACGGGCGCGCTGGTCGATGTGATGGAGGCGTTGCCGCACGAGCTGCGCGCGCGTGGCCACGAGGTAAGCGTGGCGCTGCCATTTTATCGTGAAATTCGAGAGAACCCGGGATTCAAAGAAGAGGACACGGGAGTGACGGTCGATGTACGAGTGGGCCAGAAAACTTACATCGCTGAATATCTTGAGGGCCGGAGTGCAGGCGGGGTGCAGCTGTTTCTGATTCGCTGCGACGAGTTCTTTGATCGCCCGGGAATTTACGGCGAGCACGGCGAGTCCTACGAAGACAACGCAGCGCGATTCATTTTCTTTTGCAAAGCAGCGTTGGAACTCGCACGGCGATTAACGCCATCATTGCAAATTTTGCACGTTCACGATTGGCCGGCCGCGCTCGTGCCGGTCTTTGTGCGCGCGCACCATTTGCCGTTTGCGACGATGTTGACTATCCACCACGTCGCTGAGCAAGGCAGTTTCTGGGGACTGGACTTCGCCCTCACGAATCTGCACGAACGATTTTTCACTCTGCGGGGCGTCGAATTTTTTGGGCGTATAAATTTTCTCAAAGGTGGAATTCTCTATGCCGACAGAATCACAACGGTAAGCGAACGCTACCTGCGCGAAATGCAGACACCGACCAGCGGGTGCGGTCTTGACGTGGTGCTACGCGAAAATGCGCATCTCCTGATGGGGATTTTGCATGGCGCGGATTACACACGCTGGGATCCGGCATCCGATCGTCTCCTACCGGCCCATTACGATGCGAGCACGCTTCGGGGAAAACAGGTTTGTCGTGACGCCTTATTGACACAAATGAATCTCGCGCCCGAACCGCGCGGTCCGGTCTTCGGGATGGTCACACGCGTGGTTGAGGAGAAAGGCTTCGAGATTCTTATGCCGCTGCTTGATCGACTTCTTTGGGATGATGTTCGCCTGATCATTCTCGGTGAAGGCGACCCGGCCTATGAAACTGCCCTCGCCGTCGCAGCGCGAAAGTTCCCAACCAAGTTTGCGTATCAAAAGGATTACGATGAGAAACTAGCGCATTTGATTGAAGCGGGCATGGATATCACTCTTATCCCATCGCGCTTCGAACCGGCCGGTTTGAGCGCGATGTATAGCCTGAAATATGGTGCTCTCCCGGTCGCGCGGGCAACCGGCGGCATTCAAGAGATTATTGAGGATTACGATCCTACGACGGACAGCGGTTACGGTTTCCTTTGTTACGAGTATTCAACCGAAGCCTTCTGGGATGCGATCAAACGAGCGCGGGGAATTTTCCGTGATCGGGAGGTGTGGATCACGCTGATGGAACGGGCGATGGCGCGCAATTTTTCCTGGGATGCGTCGGCGCAGCGCTACGAGGAGCTTTATAGAGAACTTGTCGGTGCCGACAAGGAAGTTGCGGCCTGACGCTCTCTAAGCGAGTGCGCGTCTAGGCGGATCTGGCGCTACCTCGCAGGATCTATTGAATCTACGGTTTCGCCGCACTCATGACATTGAGCGCGCCACCGCCGTTACAGCTACGGCGTGCAAAGGGCGGCTCGAGCGATTGAAGTTATCGGCGAGAGGCGTCCACAGGTTTCCGCGAATAAATCAAGCGCGGCATCGTCAAACTCTGCCACCCAAGTCAGCATTAAAAAGCCGGAAACAATGCGATCCGAGATTGCCCTCGTCCCCAGTTCGACAAGTTCTTGCAATCTCGAGAGCTTTCCTATCTGCTCGGCGTTTCCTACTCGCGCGGCGCGCCCGGCGGTCGCGCCCTACCATCATGACGTTATGACTCGTTCGTGGTTGCTGGTGAGGCCCTTGCTCGCCGGATTAGTCCTGACCCTGCTGCAGCTCGCGATGGCCGTGGGTCTGCTCGCGCCGGACGGGCCGGCTTCGTATCGCTATTCCACCCTTATCCAGCACGATAGCTATTGGTTCATGAACATCGTCGACCACGGCTACCAAACGATCGTTCCGCCTATCGATCACAAGGTGATGGAAGTGTCCAATGTTGCTTTCTTCCCCGCGTACCCTGCAATTGCCGCCCTGCTTCGCTACGGACTTAACATCGACACTAGCAACGCCCTGCTAATCACCGCCCAGCTCGCTGCCTGGGGTTTCTGGACTTACTTCTTTCTCTTGTGCGATCGCTGGAGTCTTTCGCCTGCGCTCCAATTTTGCGGCGCACTGTTGATTGTCGCCCATCCAGCCGCCTTTTTTCTGATTGCCGGCTATTCGGAATCGCTTTTTCTCATGGCCTTATTGGGCTTCATCTATTGGAGCAGCACGGATGGCCGTGCCGCGAGAGTCTGGGCAGCGTTGCACGGTATCGTGATGTCCGCGACGCGGATCGTTGGAATCGTCTGTGCAGGTTTTCCGGTGGTGCGATCGGTTCTCCGGAAGGGATGGAACGGTTTGGGCGAGCCCTTGGCGTGGTTTCGTAAACACGCCTCGGCGATCGGCGTGATGTTTGCGGCAACATTGGGCGCGCTTTGGTTCTTCATCTATTGCCAACTGCGCTGGGGTCACTGGGATATTTATATGCTCACGCAAGCGGCCGGTTGGGGGATCATTCCCGATTACTTGGCAGTGTTTAAACCCTCGAGTTATCGCTGGCTCGTCCCGGCTCTCAATAATCCGACAGAAGCGAGCCAGATGTCGATGACTTTGGGCGCATTGCTCTTTGTCGCTATCGTGCTTTGTGAAATGCTCCCAGCGGTTCGCCGGCGGACCGGCCGGGCGATGCGCGCTGGAATCTATTTCTGCGCTGCCGTAATCTATTACGTTTCGGTCAGCGGAGTAGCGTGCGTAGATATGGAGAGCATGCTCCGTTACGAATTTTGCGTGCATGCGCTAATCGTGCTGGCGCTTTTGAATTTTCTAGGTCAAGTTCGCATGCCGCCGGTGTTCGTTCGGGCATTTGGAATGGCGGCGGTGGCGCTACTCAGCGCTGCTGGGTTAAGCGTGCAGGGCTGGTACGTCTGGAACTTCACGCGGGGCAATTGGGTTGCCTAGAGAAGCATGAAGACAAAAGTTGCCATCATCGGTGCCGGACCAGCGGGGTTAACCGCTGCTTACCGTCTTTCGAAGGAGGAAGTCGACGTCACCATCCTGGAAGCCGATCCTGTTTACGTGGGCGGTATTTCGCGCACTGCCACCTACAAAGGTTTTCACTTCGATATCGGCGGACACCGTTTCTTTTCCAAATCCAAAGCAATCGAAGATTTGTGGACCGAGATTCTGCCCAACGACATGCTGGTTCGCCCGCGTTCGTCGCGGATTTTTTACGGTGGCAAGTTTTTCTCCTACCCGCTCAAACCATTCGAAGCTCTGTTAAAGCTTGGCATCTTTAAATCGGTTCTCTGCGTCTTTTCCTGGCTGAAAGCGCGGTTATTCCCGGTGCGCAATCCCCGTAATTTTGAAGAGTGGGTCAGCAATCAGTTCGGCAAACGGCTCTTCAACACATTCTTCAAAAGCTACACCGAGAAAGTCTGGGGGATGAGCTGCAGAGAAATTTCCGCGGACTGGGCTGCGCAACGCATCAAAGGCCTTTCGCTTGGCAGCGCGATCAAGAACGCACTTTTGCCGCAGCGATACAATGGCGATCGAACAAAAGTGATCAAGACGCTCATAAACTCATTCCGTTATCCGCGCAGAGGCCCGGGCATGATGTGGGAAGCCTGTGCTGAACAGACAAAAGCGATGGGCGGCAAAATCGAAATGGGCTGCAAAGTCAGTCGCTGTTTTTACGACGAAGCTTCCGGAAGTTGGACGGTCGAATATAAAGATCAACAAGGTGTTTTGCACGCAATCGAGGCCGAGCACGTGATCTCATCTGCCCCGATGCGAGAACTAGTATGCGGATTATCGCCGACGATCTCTGAGCGTACAAGACATGCAGCGGAAAGTCTGAAGTATCGCGACTTCCTCACGGTCATGCTCATCCTGAAAGATTGGCCAAAGAGGGCGACCTGGTTGACGGCTGCGTTGTGCGCCAGAAGAAAGCGTATCCGGTTTACGACGATGATTACGCGCGCAATGTTGCCATCATTCGCCAAGAGCTGGATGACCGTTATCCGAATCTGCATCTCGTCGGGCGCAACGGCATGCATAAGTATAACAATCAGGATCACGCCATGATGACCGCGATGCTCTGTGTCGAAAATATTTTGGCCGACACGAAGCTTTACGATCTCTGGCAGGTCAACGGAGACGCCGAATATCACGAGGCCGGTCCTGCGGCGACTGAGGAAGCAATCGGCACAGGGCTGAGGCTGGTCCCGACCCGAGTCGTCGCTGCTCCCGAGCTCGCGCCCGAAGGGTAATTATCCTTCGCTGAGTTCTTCTACTGGCGGACAGGAGCAGAATAAATTTCTGTCCCCATAGACATTGTCGATTCGCGCGACGGCCGGCCAGAATTTGTATTCGCGCGTCCAAGGCGCGGGAAAAGCCGCTTGTTCGCGTGAGTAAGGCCGGTCCCACTTTTCGGAAGCAATTTGCCCCGCAGTGTGCGGCGCGTTTTTCAGGAGATTGTTTTCCCGATCCATCTTTCCGTGCGCGACCGCTTCGATCTCTGCGTGGATCGAGATCATCGCTTCGCAAAAACGGTCCAGCTCGTGCTTTGGTTCGCTCTCCGTTGGTTCGACCATCATTGTGCCGGCGACGGGCCAGGAAATTGTCGGCGCGTGAAACCCATAGTCCATCAACCGTTTCGCGACATCTTCCACTTCGATTCCCGTGCTCTTCCACTGTCGAAAGTCCAGAATGCATTCGTGCGCGACAAGGCCGCGCTCGCCTTTGAAAAGCACCGGGAAATAGCTATCGAGTCGTTTCGCAATGTAGTTCGCATTCAAGATTGCAATCTTCGTTGCGTCCGTTAATCCGCGTACGCCCATCATTCGTATATACATCCAGGAGATGGTGAGAATGCTCGCGCTGCCAAGCGGTGCGGCAGATACATTCCCCCCTGCGCCACCGCCGTGTCGATAATCTGACCCAGCAGCTCCAGTGGATGGCCGCTTTCCTTCCCCCCATTCGCCGAACACGATACAGCCGGTTTCGGAATCCAGGATGGCTTGTCGTGGAAGGAACGGCGCCAGATGTTGCGCGACACCGATTGGTCCCACGCCAGGCCCGCCGCCGCCATGCGGGATGCAAAAAGTCTTGTGCAAATTCAAGTGACATACGTCCGCGCCAATGTCGCCGGGACGGCATAGCCCGACCAGCGCATTCATGTTCGCGCCGTCCATGTAAACTTGTCCGCCGTGCGAGTGCACGATTTTACAGATTTCGCGAATGGTGGTTTCGAAAACGCCATGCGTTGACGGATATGTCACCATCAACGCAGCAAGATCGCCCGCATGTTCACTCGCTTTGGCGCGTAGATCGGCAAGATCGATATCTCCATCCTTCAAACAGGCAACCGGGACAACTTTGAATCCGGCCATGACGGCACTGGCGGGATTTGTGCCGTGCGCGGAAGTCGGGATGAGGCAGACGTTACGATGGGCTCCACCGCGCGATCCATGATATTCGCGGATCGCGAGCAGGCCGGCATATTCTCCCTGTGACCCGGCGTTGGGCTGCAACGAAACCGCGGCGAACCCGGTGATTTCGGCAAGCCATTCTTCGAGCTGCCTGCAGATATCCGCGTACCCCGCGGTCTGTTCCGTGGGCGCGAATGGATGCAGCCTCGAAATTTCCGGCCACGAAATCGGAAACATCTCCGCCGTGGCATTTAATTTCATCGTGCACGAGCCGAGCGGAATCATGGAAGTGGTCAGCGAAAGATCGCGCGATTCGAGTCTTTTTAGATAACGCAACATTTCCGTCTCGGTTTCGTGCGTGTTGAAGACAGGATGGGTGAGAAACTCCGAAGTGCGGATTGCGAACTGCGGAATGTGGAGCGGCGGCTGACCAAGATCGTCATCCGTAAAATCGCGGACGGGCGTGCCTCGAAAGATCGACATCAACAACTCGATGTCGCCGGATGTTGTGGTTTCATCAAATGAAACCCCAACGGCGCGTGCGCCGAGTGCGCGCAAGTTGCAGCCCGCTTTTTGCGCGTGATCGATCAGCGTGCTGCTCGATTCGACCTCCACGCGAATCGTGTCGAAGAAGTTCTCGTGCGTGATTGTGAAGCCGAGAGAGCGCAGGCCGTCCGCAAACTGGCTCGTTAGGCGATGAATGCGTCCCGCGATTGCGCGCAAGCCACGCGGGCCATGATAGACCGCGTACATCGAGGCAATAACGGCGAGGAGAACTTGCGCCGTGCAGATGTTACTCGTGGCTTTATCGCGGCGGATGTGCTGCTCACGCGTTTGCAGTGCGAGGCGATAAGCTGGGCGGCCTTCGGCATCGTGCGAAACCCCGACCAGACGTCCGGGCATGTGACGCTTGTATTGGTCACGGGTGGCAAAGTAGGCCGCATGCGGCCCACCGAATCCGAGTGAAACGCCGAAACGTTGCGTGTTGCCCACCGCGACATCGGCGCCGAATTCTCTCGGTGGTTTCAGGAGCGTCAGTGCAAGAATATCCGCAGCGACAACGACCAACGCGCCAGCATCGTGCGCTTGCCTAACGAATTCGCTGTAATCATAGATCGCGCCGTCCGTGGAGGGATACTGGACAAGAGCGCCAAAAACAGCGTTCTTGAATTTGAAGCTCGCGAAATCGCCGACGACGAGTTCGATACCGAGCGGTTTCGCGCGGGTGCGCACGACTGCAATAGTTTGCGGGTGACAATTGTCTGCAACGAAGAAAATTTTCCGGCTCGGAACAGCGGCGTGACAAAGCGCCATCGCCTCGGCGGCGGCGGTTGCTTCATCGAGCATTGACGCATTGGCGATGTCGAGCCCGGTCAAATCGGTCACCATGGTTTGGAAATTTAACAAGGCTTCCAGTCGCCCCTGCGCCAGCTCGGCTTGGTAGGGAGTGTAAGCGGTGTACCAGCCCGGGTTTTCGAGAATGTTTCGCTGGATGACCGGTGGCGTGATGCAATCGTAATAACCTGTGCCAATGAATGAGCGCGCGACTTTGTTTTTCTTTGCGATTGCGCGCAGTTCGGCCAACGCTTCGCTTTCCGATTTTGCTTCCGGCAAATTTAGTTGTCGATCGAGGCGAATATTTTTTGGAATCGCCGAATCGATAACGGCATCGAGATTTTCGAAACCAAGTTCGCGCAACATCGCGCGAACTTCGTCTTCGTCCGGGCCGATGTGACGTCGCGCAAATGAATCGAAATCAGTCGTTCGTTCGCGCAATTTCATTTGAAGAGACTACGAAAGGCGAATCGCGCTTCAAGTCCTGTAGCGGCGCTCTATGAGCGCGGGAAGAATTAATGCGACGGTCACAGACCGCCGCTACAGAAGATCATTTGGAGTCGTGCGTCTCGACACCGTGACTTTTCAACTGCGCGCGAAGCTGAGCGAGATGCTGGTGATTTCGCGTCTCGACCGTGCAGAGGACGTTAACGGCCGAAACGTCGGAACTGGCGAACGCGCGATCGTGCACGACCTGTTTGATGCTCGCACCAGTCGACGCGATTTGCCCCGCGAGATCGGCAAGGCCACCAGGCCGATCACTGATTACAGCCGTGAATCGGCAAAGCCTGCCATCGGCGACCAGACCGCGTTCGATCACGCGACTGAGCACGTTGGGATCGATGTTGCCGCCGCAGAGTAAAAGGACCACTCGCTTGCCGTCGAGCTCGTTTAATTTTCCGGACATACATGCGGCGAGCGCAGTTGCGGCCGCGCCTTCGACGACGCTCTTCTCCAACTCGACCAATCGCAGGATCGCGAGCGCAATCTGTTCCTCGGTCACAGTGACGGCAAGATCGACAAGCGATCGCGCGATCTGAAACGCATTTGTTCCAACCTGGGGAATGGCCAGCCCGTCGGCCAGTGTCGGATACATCGCGACCTTCGTCGGTTTCCCCGCTTCAAGCGCTGCTGAAAAGCTCGCGACGTTCTCTGCTTCGACGGCGACAATCTTCGCTTGCGGCCGTAAGGTTTTGACGGCCAGAGAAACACCCGCGAGCAAACCGGCGCCGCCCACGGGAACAATCACCGCATCAAGATCCGGGGTTTGCTCGACGATTTCGAGCCCCATCGTTCCCTGGCCGGCAATGATGGCCGGATCATCGTAGCCGTCGACGTAAGCGAGGCCCTTTTCTTTCGCGATCAAGTGTGCGTGCGCTTTAGCTTCGCCGAAATCTCTCCCGTGAAGAACAACCGTCGCAGCGAGTTTCTGGCAATTGTTTACTTTAACGAGAGGGGCAAATTTCGGCATCACCACCGTCGCGGGAATACCGAGCAACTTGCCCTGATAGGCAAGTGCTTGAGCGTGATTGCCAGCCGACGCTGCGATGACGCCGCGCGTTTGCTGTTCGGGCGACAGTTGTGCGAGCGCATTGCGCGCCCCGCGTTCCTTAAAACTTCCCGTGCGCTGCAAGTTGTCGAGCTTGCAGAAAATTTCCATACCCGCGACTTCGCTGAGAGGGATGGAAGGTCGGCATGGCGAATAGTAAACTGCGCCAGCAATGCGTTCGCGCGCTGCTTCAAGATCCTTAAATGTCACCACGCGCTGCAATCTTGGCGCAAGATCGAGAATCGACAACTCCGCGAGGCCGTCGTGGCGGTGAATTCTTGACACATCGATTGTGTGGTCGATTGTGTGGAGGAATGCCTACGAATTTACAAATCGACGATCGCTTGCTGGCGAAAGCTCAAAAAGTTGGTGGGTTTCGTACCAAAAAGGACACGGTCAATCATGCACTGGGCGAGTTTGTTCGTCGTCGGCAGCAGAAGGATATTGCCGGTCTTTTTGGCACGGTCGATTTCGCGCCGGATTTTGATCATAAAAAATTGCGGGCAAAGCGGTGAGGGTACTGCCTGACACGCCGATCTGGTCCGCTGCGCTCCGACGAACAAGAGGTGTAGCAAGTGGATACCGGGTAGAAATGGTCAAGCTGCTGAATCACGGACTCATTGAAATCATTGGGCCGATTCGCCAGGAGTTGCTCTCAGGAATTCGCGAGCAGTCACAGTTCGAGCGAGTTCGAGAACATTTGAGAAGATTTCGCGATCTTCAGACCACGACTGATGACTACGAAGAAGCAGCTTCTTTTTACAATCGCTGTCGATCGAAGGGAATTCAGGGATCCGCGACAGATTTTTTGATATGCGCTGTGGCAACCCGAAATGACCTGGTGATCTTTACGGACGATCGGGACTTCGTGAATTACGGCAAAGTGCTGCCGATCCGGCTGTACCCACTTGAAAAAATCGGCTAACCAAGCTGCTGGGGTCCCGATCGCAGGCGTTGATTTCAAAATGCGGTACGCCAACGAATTTGGCTGCATGGAAGAAGAGCCGCTCTGCAGGTGATGGCAAAAGTGCATCTCGTTGCCTGAGAGCTCAGAGAGCTCGATCCCCCCGTCCTTAAATGTGACCACGAGTTTAGCTCTCGAGTGCGGCTTGAGCCGCTGCCAATCGCGCAATGGGAATCCGAAATGGGCTGCAGCTCACGTAATCTAAACCGAGCCGGTGACAGAATTTGACGCTCGTGGGTTCGCCGCCGTGTTCGCCGCAGATCCCCAGCTTGATGTCCGGCCGAGTCTTGCGTCCCAAGTCGCGCGTAATTTCCATCAAGCGCCCAACGCCTTTTTGATCGATCGACGCGAACGGATTCGTATCCACAATATCAAGTTCAGCGTAGACAGGGAGAAAACTGCCAGAATCGTCCCGGCTCATTCCGAGCGTCGTCTGTGTGAGATCGTTTGTGCCAAAGCTGAAGAATTCAGCGTCGCGCGCAATCTGGTCGGCAACGAGTGCGGCGCGCGGGATTTCAATCATTGTCCCGACGAGATAATTAAATTTCGTTTTCTTTTCCTTCGCCACTTCGTCGGCAACGCGCCGGACGATGTCGATTTGAAGCTTTAGCTCGCGCGGAAATCCCACCAACGGAATCATGATTTCCGGGCGAACCTTGGTCCCTTTCGCTTGCACATCCGCAGCGGCTTCAAAAATCGCGCGCGCCTGCATTTCGGAAATTTCTGGATAAACGATGCCGAGGCGGCAGCCTCGATGACCGAGCATCGGATTGAATTCGTGCAACTCGTGCACGCGCCGCGCGATTTGTTCGGCCGACACGCCGAGTTTGTTTGCCAGTTCGCTTTGTTGCGCATGATCGCTAGGCAAAAATTCATGCAGCGGCGGATCGAGAAACCGGATCGTTGCAGGTAAACCTTTTAGCGCCATAAAGATGCCGGCGAAATCGTCGCGCTGATAGGGAAGCAGCTTGGCCAACGCGCGTGCCCGCTCGGCTTTCGTGCCCGCAAGAATCATCTCACGCATCGCGTCGATCCGGTCGCCCTCGAAAAACATGTGTTCCGTGCGACAAAGCCCGATCCCCTCTGCGCCGAAAGCGATTGCGTTTGCCACCTGTTCGGGTGTATCGGCGTTTGTGCGCACGCCAAGGGTGCGAAACTCATCCGTCCACTTCATCAGTTTCGCGTACTCTTGATACGTGACGCTCTTCTTCGGATCGAGCGATTGATCGACCAGCACCTGGACTATCTCCGATGGCGCAGTCGCGACTTCGCCGGCAAAAACCT
>WNGM01011748.1_pt1 | contig 12582 bp, 9 predicted proteins | sample 5400571 | NCBI WGS metagenome assembly WNGM01 (sample SAMN13153378, study PRJNA577476) | soil metagenome | isolation source: 100 cm soil or saprolite under Garry oak tree replicate 2 | place: USA:California | collected 2016-06-15
TTACCGTGCGGCCAACTGGGTGGTGCTGGGCAAGACGACGGGACGTGGTAAACAATGCAATAGCTACGTGCCGAACCGGTCGATCAAAGAGGTTCTGGGATATCCGTTGGCGAAGCAGTTTCGCGAACTGCTCATGGGGCGAGGATGAAAACCGCCAGGCGACGGGTCGATGTAAATCTAGACGAACTGGACCGGGTGCTGGACGGAGCGCGGCAAGCGCCGTTGAGCGAGGACGATTACGAAAAGCTCAAGGATGCATTGCATGCGCTAGCGGCGATGCTGGTGTGGCCGCGCAACACGGAGAAGACCAGCGCTGTGTTGGGAACATCGGAAGGCGCGGAAACTGGCGCCGGGACTCAGCCGGAGAGCAACACTTCTCCCTCGCCCGGGCATGGACGTAATGGTGCAGAGGCGTTTTGCAGTTCGCAGAAGATTGCGATTGCGCACCCCAAGTTGAAGCACGGGGATCGCTGCCCGGAGTGCTGGAAAGGCAACGTATACGGGCAAAAAGAGCCGAAAGTGCTGGTGCGGATTGTGGGGCAGGCACCGCTGGCGGCCACCGTCTACTCGCTCGAACGGTTGCGCTGCGGTGCCTGCGGACAGGTGTTTACAGCACAAGAACCGGAAGGAGTAGGTCCGGAAAAATACGACGAGACCGCGGCCGCGATGATCGCGCAACTCAAGTATGGCAGCGGAACCCCATTCTACCGGTTGGAACAACTCCAAGGTCAGCTGGGGATTCCGTTACCGGCGGCGACGCAATGGGAAGTTGTCGAAGAGGCGGCCGAGTTACTCAAACCGGCGCGCGACGAGTTAATCCGGCAGGCAGCGCAGGGCGAGTTGATACACAACGACGACACCAGCATGCGAGTGTTACGGTTGGCGCGCGAACCGTCGGACGAACGCACCGGCGTGTTTACCAGCGGCATCGTGTCCACCGGCCAGGGCTGGAAGATTGCACTGTACTTCACCGGACCCCAGCATGCCGGCGAGAACCTCGCCGACGTGTTGCAGCAGCGTGCCCAGCACGCGGGCCCGGCCATTCAGATGTGCGACGCGCTCTCGCGCAACATTCCGAAGTTGGCTGCGGGGGTTGAGATTCTGCTGGCGAACTGCCTCGCCCATGGAAGAAGACAGTTCGTGGAAGTAGCGGGGAACTTTCCCGATCAATGTCGCTATGTACTGGAGATGCTGGGCCAGGTGTATGGTCACGAGGCCGAAACGCGAGAGCGTGGTCTGAAGCCAGAAGAGCGCCTGCAGTTTCATCAGGAGCGTAGCGGCCCAGTGATGGAGCAACTCCATCACTGGCTGGAAACGCAGTTCGCCGAGCGCAAGACGGAGCCGAACTCGGGGCTGGGCAAGGCGATCACGTACTTACTGCGACACTGGCGGCCTTTGACGCTGTTTCTCCGGCAAGCCGGAGCGCCGTTAGACAACAACCTCGTCGAAAGGGCACTGAAGCGGGCGGTTCTTCACCGGAAGAATGCTTTGTTCTATCGGACGCTGAACGGGGCGGAGGTGGGCGACCTGTTCATGAGCTTGATTCACACTTGTCAGTTGTGCGGCGCCAACTCCTTCGACTACCTGACCGAGTTGCAGCGTCACGCTCAGGAACTGGCGACCAAGCCCGCGGAGTGGATGCCGTGGAACTATCGCGAGACGCTGGAGCGGATCGTCTCCCTCTCCGATTCCGCGTAGAGCTTAGGATGAATCACTCATGGCCGGAAACACCAAACGTCAATCAAAATCGCACCCCACCTGGACCGATGTCAAAGCAAAACTCGCGGATTTTGACCGTGCAGCTCTGCTCGACTTGATCCGGAGTCTCTACAGTGCGCACAAGGACAATCAGGTGTTTCTCCATTCCCGCTTTGGTTTGGGCGGAGACGTGCTGGAACCGTATAAGAAAATCATTGATCGGTGGCTTTGGCCTGACGTGCTCCGAAATCAGGACACCTCTGTCTCCCAAGCCAAGCAGGCCATCTCCGATTACAAGAAGGCAGTTGGCGATCCCGAGGGAGTGGCCGAGTTGATGGTTTTCTACTGCGAGCAAGCCGCAGGGTTCTGCGACGACATTTGCAGCGATGATGAGGGATTCTTCGATGCCCTGGTGCGCATGTTCGAACAGGCCCTCAAGTTCGCCAACGCACTATCGTCCGACCGCCGGGATGACTTGGTCTCCAGGTTAGATCGTGTGCGCACCATCAGCCATGACTTCGGCTATGGCGTCGGAGATGACATGGATTTCCTTCTTTCGAAGTACACCCGGAGTTAGCGCTCATCGTCCTTGAATCCTGAATTACTGCTCGCTTTTGTACCAGGGTTCCGCAGGCTTGCCGAAAACACACTATCTTTTTAAGACCCCGGTTTCTGAGATTCGGTTTGATTTAGGTTTTCAGACTCCGATCACCGCTACCAGCTCCTTCACCGCCGCTGCGCTCCTATCCAACGCCGCCTTCTCCTCCGTAGTGAGCTTGATTTCGATAATCTGCTCGATCCCCTTGGCGCCCAATTTCACCGGCACACCGACAAAGAGTCCACGAATCCCGTACTCTCCCTCGAGATAAGCGGCGCAGGGCAGAATTTTTTTCTTATCCTTAAGGATCGCCTCAACCATCTCGGTCACCGCCGCGGAAGGTGCGTAGTAGGCTGAGCCGGTCTTCAGATATTTCACGATCTCTGCCCCACCATCGCGGGTGCGCTGAACCAACCGCTCCAGCGCGGCTTTGTCCATCAGTTCGGTAATTGGAATTCCAGCCACGGTCGAGTACCGGGGCAAGGGAACCATGGTGTCGCCGTGCCCACCGAGTACAAATGCGGTAACGTTCTCCACGCTTACCTTGAGTTCCAATGCGATAAACGCGCGGAAGCGGGCTGAATCCAGCACCCCGGCCATCCCAATCACGCGGTTCCGCGAAAAACCGCTCATCTTGTAAGCTGCTTGAGCCATCGCGTCCAAGGGATTCGATACCACAATCAAAATGCAGTTGGGCGAGTGTTCCACCGCTTTGCCCACCACATCTTTCATGATCTTGTGGTTGGTATTGAGCAGATCGTCGCGGCTCATGCCTGGCTTGCGCGGGATGCCGGCGGTAATCACAACGATGTCCGAATTCGCGGTGTCGGCGTAATCCTGTGTGCCGAGTATGTAAGAGTCCCGTTTCTCGATTGGCATAGCCTGCAGCAGGTCAAGGCCCTTGCCCTGCGGTACGCCTTCAATGATATCGATCAGCACTACATCGGCCAGTTCCTTGGCCGCAATCCAATGAGCTGCCGTCGCGCCCACGTTTCCAGAGCCTACGATTGTCACTTTCGCGCGCATTAAGATCCTTTCAAGAATCGTTATTCCTCTGTGTGCCTCAGCGCTCTCTGTGGTTTGACTAATCCGCCGCGGTCAGCACCGCAGCTCCCATATTCTCGATGATGTAGCTGGCAAATTCACTGGTCTTCACCTTGGTTGCGCCCTCCATCAACCTCTCGAAGTCGTAGGTGACCTTCTTCTGCTCGATAGTGCGCTCCAGACCTTGCTCGATCAAATCCGCAGCTTCCTTCCATCCCAAGAAGCGAAACATCATTACGCCTGAGAGGATCACCGAACTAGGATTGATGACATCTTTATCCGCATACTTGGGAGCGGTACCGTGGGTAGCCTCAAAGCAAGCGTAGCCATCGCCGATGTTCGCTCCTGGCGCGATTCCTAACCCACCGATCTGAGCCGCGCATGCGTCGGAGATATAGTCGCCATTCAAATTGGGTGTGGCCAGCACGGAATATTCATCAGCGCGGGTTACTACCTGTTGAAAGATCGAATCCGCGATCCGGTCATTGATCATCAGCTTCTTCTTCCAGGCGCCTTTGCCGTGGGTAGCGTAAATCGAATTCAAAACGCTTTTTACTTCCTTGTACACTCCCCGACGAAATTCTTCGGTAGCAAACTCCAGCCCTGGCTCCGCCAGATTGGCGTTTTCCTCAATGCTGAGGTTGGGGTTCTTGTCTTTATTGTCGAGAATCCAGCTCTCGCGCTCGGTCACTACTTTGTCGCGGAATTCTTCCGTGGCGAGTTCATATCCCCATTTGCGAAACGCACCTTCGGTGAACTTCTGAATGTTGCCCTTGTGCACCAGTGTGACGCTTTTGCGCCCACTCTCCAGTGCAAACTTGATGGCCATTCGTACGAGCCGCTTGGTACCGGTCACCGACATGGGCTTAATGCCGACACCCGAATCCAGACGAACCTGCTTCTTGCCGCCTTTCAGCATTTCTTTGTTCAGGAACTCGATCAGTTTTGCGGCCTCGGGCGTTCCCTGCTCCCACTCGATGCCGGCATAAACATCTTCGGTGTTCTCGCGATAAATCACCACGTTCATGCGCTCGGGATTTTTCACCGGTGAAGGCGTTCCCTTGTAGTACTTCACAGGGCGCACACAGGCGTAAAGATCAAGCAGCTGACGCAGCGCGACATTCAATGAGCGGATCCCGCCTCCGACAGGCGTGGTCAACGGCCCTTTAATCGCTACTCGGAACTCGCGGATGGCGTTCACACTGTCATCGGGAAGCCAATTCTCGAATTTCGCTTTAGCCTTTTCGCCGGCAAAGATTTCGTACCAGGCCACGCGCCGTTTACCTCGGAAAGCCTTCTCCACCGCGGCGTCGAATACCCGCACCGACGCTTTCCAGATGTCGCGCCCCGTGCCATCGCCTTCGATAAATGGGACAATCGGATTGTCCGGCACCTGATATCGTCCATTGCTGTATGTAATTCCGGCGCCATTGGCAGGCACCGGCAAACCGTTATAGGAAGCCGTCATCCACATACCTCCGTCACCAACTGGTAAAACGCACAATTATAAAGGGTGCAATGTCTGCGGAGAAATGACCGGGCAGATTTGTGGGAGAAACTCTACATTACAATGCAACGATGCGTACCTCGCGGCGCGGACTGGGGAGACTCGCGCTCGTCGCGATAACTTCTCTGTTTATGGCGGCACGTGCGGCCTCGCAGTCCGAACCAGCAGGCCGGCCTAATGTTTTGCAAACAAGTGCCGCGGTGTCCCTCGCCGAACCAATCCCTCCAGCGTTCACCAAACCGGAGAACTTGGCAGCGCCGCCGCACCCCTTCTGGGATCGTACCAATCTGATGTTGTTTTCTGGCGTAGCCATTTTTCGCGGTCTCGATTATGCCTCCACCCGCAATATGCAGGCTCGGGGCCGCGAAGAAGTTCTGCTTCCCGATGACGTGGTCAACAACTCTGCAGGCTTCGCTTCACTGGAATTGGCCGGAACTGCAACATCGGTCGGCCTCTCGTACTGGATGCATCGCACCGGACATCACAAAGTAGAGCGCTGGGTATCGATCGTTCACATCGGGGTGACCGGCTTCGGCGTAGCCCGCAACTACGCCCTTCCCACAAATCGGGCAGGACGTTGAAACCGCCTATTTGGAACTTTCCAAAACATGCTGATAAATCCCACGCACAGCACCGCAGGTGCGCGCCAGCTCCGCCTCCAAGCCGCCGGGAAATTCGCGGACCAATATCTGGCCAACCAGCTTTTCTGTAACCTGCCGGGCATGCTCGGTGGCAGGAAGCCACTTGCGGGCGCGTCCCACCACGATTCTCACGATGTGTTCCACCGTCCGTAGCAGCTCCGCCGCGTGGTCAAGCGCGGCCGCATCGGCCTTTTCAAGCACTCCGGCGTCCGCACAGCGCCACAACCGATCCCGCAGACTCCCTCCTTTATGATTAATTCCCCGTTTCACCAAAAGATAGCTCGAAAGGAAGTCGATGTCGTAGATCGCCCCGGCGGAAGTTTTGAAGGTCTTCTCAATCCCATCAGCTGTCTGAAGTTTGATTCGCATCTCACGCACGGCTCGCAGAAATGTCGGGTCCTCAGCGAAACGCCTAAAGAGCGTTGTTGTCGCCAACATCGTTCGTTCCCCGAGGTCATGCGCCCCCACCAGGAAGCGCAGCTTGGTATACATCAATGCTTCCCATGGCTGCGCTTCCTGCCCGAAGTAAGCCTGTAGTTGTGCTGGAGTCACCACGAGTTCGCCTTCGCCGCCACGCGGCCGTAAGCGGGCGTCCACGGGAAATACCATCCCATGACGCGTATAGGCGGCAAGAGCCTGCATCATTTGCTCCGCGGCCTTGGTAAGCGCTCCTCGATCGTGAACCTCCTCCGACACAAACAGGACATCGGCATCGGAGAGCACATCGAACTCCCCACTGCCCAACCGCCCCAATGCCATCACTGCAATCCCTTCAGGCTGACCGGCAAGAGAAAAAGCTGCCGTGATGGCATCCTCGGCGGCTGCTGTGGTCGCTCCCAGTGATTCGTAAACATTTCGCAGTTCCGTGATGTCCCTCGCCCCTGCGGCGAACATGCGATGCCTATAGTGCTGCCGCAGCAAGGACAATTTCTCTCCATAGGGAGCCTGCGAGGCGCCCAGGTATGCAAAGACAGGGTCGCCTCCCCGATCCTTTGCGAATGGACCCTGGAACAAGTAGCCACTCCCCACGCGGGAAGATGTTTCACCCAGCTCTGACAACGTGGCAATCTCCTCGGGATGACGAACGCGAGACACTGCTTCTGGATGCCTCAGCACCGCCGCATACCGCTCCGAGCTGGTAAACGCTGAACTCAGAAATCGGAAAAGATTCTTCCGAGTCTGCGGGACCAGGTCCTGACGGCTGGCGATCTGGTACAGCCAGGGAGCATCGCTTGCCAACCGTTCCAGTATTTGCTGATTCGATTGATCTGCAGTTGTCGGCTCGGGTGTACTCCGTAGTTGGAACTCAACGTCCGCTGCATCGCGAAGGCTCCGTGTCTGTTGCTGATAAATAATGCGTTGATAAATCTCAGCCACCGCAGCCATGCGCCGTCGCACCGTCTTCTCTAGATCGGATTCCGCGCTTTCTCCCGGAGCATAGCCTTCCATCGACCGCTGCAAGATGCGCAATTCCGCTGCTCCCGCCGGCAACCGATGAGTCTGTTGTCCCTGCTGTAGTTGCAGGCGATGCTCGACATGACGCAGAAACTCATACGCGCTGGTCAGGTCGTGAAATTCCTTGCCGCTGATGTGGAGTTTGTCATGCAGCTTCTGTAGAGAAAACAAAGTTCCGCCGGACCTCAGCCAGGGCTCTGCACCTCCATAAACTCTTTGCAGACACTGCACCAGGAACTCGATGTCACGAATGCCTCCCGAATCAATTTTTACATTGATACTTCGATTCGACTGCTCGAGAGCTGCACCGTGCTGGCGCCGCTTGTGCATTTTTTCCCGTGCCACCAGCGCCGTTTTGATCGCAGCAAAGTTCACTTGCTCGGTATAAACATGGGGTTGGACCGCGCGGATGAATTCGCGCGCCAGGCTGGCCTCTCCGGCGGAATGTCGCACTTTGATGAGCGCTTGCTGCTCCCAGTCGTGCGCGGTGGAGGCGTAATAGCGCAACGCCTGCGCCAGAGGAATTGCCAACTCTCCTTCCGCGCCCTGCGGACGCAATCGCAAATCGATACGGAACACCGCGCCTTCACGCGTCACGCGCGACAGAATTTCGGTCACCTGTTGGGCCAGCCGGATGAAATATTCGCGGTTAGAAACCGTCGTCCGTGGCGGCTCTTTCCCGTCACCAAAGATGTACATCAGGTCCACGTCCGAGCTGTAGTTCAATTCACTGCCGCCCAGTTTGCCCAGAGACAGGACGGCGAACGGCGTATCTACCAGCCGGCCTTCTGAGTCCAAATGTTGTGGGGTTCCATAGCGACGTTGCAGCCGGCTGTCAGCCTCGCGCAAAGCGTCTTCGATCAGCACGTCCGCCAGCGCTGAAATCTCAGCCGTGGTCTCCGCCAGAGGAGCGATCTTCAACACGTCGCGCAACATGATGCGCACATATTCCCTACGTTTGAAACGCGCCAACAGGAGCGAGATGTCAGTCTCAAAAGAACGCGAGCGGAACCGAGCCAGGCTCTCGTGAAACTCTTCCCGCGAGAAGCTGCGATCCAGATTCTTGTCCCTCAGAAAGGAATGCAGCAGATCGGTATTCTGGATAAGCGTTTCGCCTAGAAAGCGGCTATGACCGAATACTACGATGGCATAGTGGGCAAGAGAGTTGTGGCGGTCGAGCAGCCGCACGACTTCCGGAGAAGCCTCGCTCACCAGGCGGTCAAACAGCATCAGGGCTGAATCTGGATCAGGAGATTCCGCCAGCAGAGCCGGCAACGCGCCCGCCAGCACCGGCGACAGACGCGAAACGGCGCGTGAGAAGTTTGCCCGGGCGCTTTCAGGATCCTGAAAGGAAATGTTGCCAAGATCAACGTTGGACACGATGCCGGACGTTTCTCCGGCCACCGTTTTGCTGACAAGAGATCGGCGATTCTCGTCCGGAGCACTTGTCCTTATCGGCTGATTTGGACCGCTTGGGGGCTTATTAGAAGGCAATGCTCTCCGCTCGCGAGTCAGCATAGCATGGAGGCAGCAATCGTCTCGGCCCGCCACCGCATCGGGACTAATACCGCCGTTGTCCGAAATATTTCCGCACCCCAATCACGTTGTATCGCCCCCACGGTCCGTTGACACCCAGGTCCGCGGCTCCGAGATTACGATCACGCGCGCCCAGACGGTCAAACAGAAAATGCTGAGTTACCCGCATCTCGAAGCCTTTCCCCATATAAATGCCAAATCCCCAGGATCGCTCCCACCCGATGGCATCGAATGACCACGTATAAAGCGTCTGTGGAATATTTTTTCCGAACACAAACCGAGGCTCCGCGAACAGGAAGAACCTGCGCAGTTCGGTGCGCCCGAATGGACGAACCTCCACGTAACCGGACAACATATAGCGGCCGAACGCGTTGCACGGAGCATTGACCCCGCCGAAGTTTCCGGCGTCTGCCCGGCACAAATTGGGATCCGGCTCATTGTGAGGGGGCGCTAGATCAAATTGCGTATAGCCCCAGAACATGTCTTCAGGCAAGAACAGCCGTTCGCTGGTTTCGTGCGCACTGGACTCCTGCGCCCGCATTGGACCACACCACAACAGGCAAACAAACATCCACGACAGCCGCTTCATTAGGCCTCTCGACATTTAGGCTGTGCTCCTTGTTGGGAAGGAATCAGGGCCGGACCGCGACCGGGTCCGTAAGCATGCTTGCCCGGTGTTGGAGGCAGATTGTACTCTGGAAACAGTCCCGCGCAGGCGCGCCTGTTGGGTGAGTTCCTCGCTCATTACCTTTTTCCTGACACCCCCCGACGTCCGCAGGCCAGAATTCTGGCCTTCCCTTTAGCTCAAGAAAGCTAAAAAAATCCCGGGCTATCTACCGAAATCCATATTGCCCGGCGATGATTCTCCAACAACTGGGATGATGACCTTGCTAAATAGCGGCACTTTCTCACAAAACTCTTTGGCGAGTATATTGCTCGGAAGATCAAAGGTCACACAGGGGTGCCCATGGGACAGGAGGTTTCCGTTTCTCTACAAGCCGTCAAGACCAAGGTCTATAAGCTTATCGATGCGCTGATCGAGGGAGCAAAGACCGAGGCCGAGGTGCAGGAGTCTATCCGCCGGTGGTGGAAGCTAATTCATCCCGCGGACCGTGCCGTGGCGCACAAATATCTTGAACTGGTGTTGCAAAGATCCAACGCCTGTCTGGAGGCCATGAATGATGGCCTTCAAACAGTCAGCGAATCCCGAGCCGTTGCCGTCCCAACCCCTCCCAAAGCCCCTAAACTTCACCCAGTTACGAATCAAACTCAAATCAGCAGTCTGTTATGAACTGCAAGTTCACCCGGGTCTCAGATATCCGGGTTCTCTGGCCGAGTAGCGACAAAAAAGGCCCAGCGGTCGCTGGGCCTTTTGCTAGCCACTGTTCCTAAATATCGTAGTACAAAGCAAACTCAAACGGATGTGGCCGCAATCTCACCGCGTCCACTTCCTTCGTGCGCTTGTAATCGATATAGGTGCTGAGCAGTTCCTCGGTGAAGACGTCGCCCTTGAGCAGAAACCCATGGTCCTTTTCCAGTGCATCCAGCGCGTCTTCGAGTGAACCCGGCATCGATGGAACTTTAGCCAACTCCTCTGGACCCAGATCGTAAATATCCTTGTCCAGTGGTTGGCCGGGATCGATCTTGTTTTCGACGCCGTCCAATCCTGCCATCATCATCGCCGCAAACGCCATATACGGATTGCAGCTCGGATCGGGCGGACGGAACTCCACCCGCTTCGCCTTCGGTGACGCCGAGTACATCGGAATACGGCAAGCCGCCGACCGATTACGACGCGAGTAAGCCAGGTTCACCGGAGCTTCGAATCCTGGCACCAGCCGCTTATAGGAATTCGTCGTTGGCGCAATGATCGCCGCCAACGCCGGCCCATGCTTAATAAGTCCGCCGATGTACCACAACGCCATCTGCGACATCCCCGCATACCCGTCTCCGGCAAACAGCGGCTTGCCACCCTTCCACAGCGACTGGTGAGTGTGCATACCGCTGCCATTGTCCTGGAAAATCGGCTTAGGCATGAACGTCACCGTCTTGCCGTACTGATTGGCAACATTCTTGACGATGTACTTGTAGAGCATCATGTGATCAGCCGACCGCACCAGCGAATCGAACTTCAGGTCAATCTCGGTCTGGCCGCCGGTTGCCACTTCGTGATGGTGACATTCCACTTCCAGCCCGCAGGTTTGCATGGTCATGACCATCTCACTGCGCAGGTCCTGATAGTGGTCCGTCGGAGGCACCGGGAAATATCCTTCCTTATAACGCGGACGATATCCCTGGTTATTCTCCACCCGTCCCGAATTCCAACGTCCCTCTTCCGCATCGATAAAGTAAAACCCGTGCTGCTCGCGCTGATCGAAGCGCACATTGTCAAAAATGAAAAATTCGGCCTCAGCGCCGAAGTACGCGGTGTCCGCCATTCCCGTCGAACCCAGATACATTTCTGCCTTCTTCGCAATGTAGCGCGGATCGCGGTCATAACGCTGCTTGGTCACGGGATCGACCACGTCGCATACCATCACCAGTGTGGGTACTTCAGTGAATGGATCGAGCATATAACTGTTGGGATCAGGAATGAGCAGCATGTCGCTTTCGTGGATGGCTGCCCACCCCCGAATCGACGAGCCGTCCATGCCAAAGCCCTCTTCAAACGAGGACTCCGACAACTGATCGATAGGATAAGAAACGTGATGCTGCAATCCCGGCAAGTCGGTGAAACGGAGATCGAGCATCTTAACTCCGTTCTTCTTCACAAACTCCAGGACGCTCTTCGGGTCAGCCATGAATCACTCCTTTTAGGATGTTTTCAAATCTTGTAGCGCCGGCGTCCCGCCGGCTCTGCTGCTATAACAAACCCTTCTGTGAACAGCAGCGCACTTTCAGGGATTCCTTCGTGAACCTTAGTGACCTTCGTGGTTTAAAGATTTCGATTGTCCCAAACCTATTATTCAGAATGCTGAATCCACAACTCTGCCTGCCATCAACTCCTGGAACTTCACATTGCCATGTAGGGGAAATCGCGCGCCTGCTACAATCTCTCGCTTGAGTGTAGAGGTTTTGCGCTTGTGCAAGGAAATTGATTGTTTTTATGAGTGCGATAAGCGAGAGTTATCTCCAATAAGCCTATGTAGTTTCAGCTAGTTGCGCAGTGGAAAAAGAAGGAAAACATTCAGCGGTCAACACTCCGTCTGCTCATTCTGATGATATCGGCAGAACTCCAAGAGCTGAATGCTGAGTGCTGACTGCTGATTGCTCCTATGGACTTTGACCAACTAGAAACCTTCCTTGAAGTCGCGCGGCTGTCATCCTTCTCCCGCGCCGCGGAGAAGCGCTTCCGTACCCAACCGGCGATTTCTGCCCAGATTCGCGCGCTGGAAGAAGAGATTGGAGCCAGGATACTCGACCGCTCGGGCGGCAAAGTCTCTATCACCGCGGCCGGTAAGCTCTTCCAAAAGTATGCCGAGGAAACTTTGGAGGCCCGCAAAGCTGTCCTCACAGCCATCGCCGAAACTGAGCGCGTACCTCGCGGCGAGATTATCGTTGGCGCCAACGAAGGCACTTGCCTGCACATCCTTCCCGAAGTGTTCGCCCAATTCAAGAAGCAGTATCCGGATGTTGCCGTCAATATAAAGAGCGCCGACTACGCCAAGATTCTGGATTCGGTAATCGACAACTCCGTCGACTTCGGCGTGGTCTCCATGCCGGTCAGCGATCCTCGCCTGACGGTGGTTTTGATCCACCGCGACGAGCTTGTGATTATCGTTCCTCCCCAGCATCCGCTGGCAAAACTGAAATCAGCAACGATCGCCGATGCCGCTCGCTTCCCCCTCGTGGTCCCCAAGGCTGGCCACACCCGCGACGCGCTGGAGGATCTCTTTTACGAGAATAAGCTCAAGCCGCGTTATGCCATGGAACTCGATTCCAGCGAACTGCTCAAACGCTTCGTAGCTGCGGACGTCGGAGTCGGCTTTATCGCCCGCTCCAATGTGCAAGAAGACGTCCGCGCCAACGTGTTGGTTGCCATCCCCATATCGGATGCCCAGGTTCGCCGCGACCTCGCCCTGGTCTTCCGCAAAGACAAAGCC
>WNGM01005600.1_pt1 | contig 12581 bp, 10 predicted proteins | sample 5400571 | NCBI WGS metagenome assembly WNGM01 (sample SAMN13153378, study PRJNA577476) | soil metagenome | isolation source: 100 cm soil or saprolite under Garry oak tree replicate 2 | place: USA:California | collected 2016-06-15
TGTCGGAGGCGGCCAGTGCGAACGAATGGGTCATGTCGCCGGCGGCGAGATCGGGGAAATCGTTTTCGGGCAGGGTCTGCAGCGTGAAGCGCGACCGGCCGGCGCGGATCGCCAGTACCGAGCGGTCGCCGTCGCCCTCGACCACGATCTGGGCGCCATCGGGCAGCTTGCGCACGATGTCGTAGAACATATGCGCCGGCACGGTGGTCGAACCGCCGGTTGCGGTTTCCGCCGCCAGCGTTTCCATGACCTCAAGGTCGAGGTCGGTGGCCTTCAGCGACAGCCGCGCGTTTTCGGCCCGGATCAGCACGTTGCCGAGGATCGGAATGGTGTTGCGGCGCTCGACCACGCGATGGACGTGACCCAGCGATTTCAGGAGCTGCGAGCGTTCGACGGTAACCTTCATTGCAATACCCGCCTGATCCTAAGATGGAAAAGCCGGGCGGCCCCGAAGGCGCACCGCGGCGTTTGAAACCCGAAAAGCCCGATCAAAGCTGGATTTGATCAAACCCGCGGGGGGACCGCAAGGTGGCGCGGATGGCCCGCAAGCGCAAGAGATGCGTTAAGCGGTTCCCCACGTTTTGCGGGGCAAAACCCGCGTTCGGACGCGGTCCCGGCGTCGCCGGAACCACGTCCGAAACCCACGCCGCCCGGCTACAGGACGCTCACTCCTGCAACTGACGCTTCAGCGATTCAACCTCTTCGGAGAGGGCCACGTCCTTGGTGACCAGCGCCTCGATCTTGCGCACGGCGTGCAGCACCGTGGTGTGGTCGCGTCCGCCGAACCGGCGGCCGATCTCGGGCAGCGAGCGCAGCGTCAGCGTCTTTGCCAGATACATCGCGACCTGGCGCGGGCGTACGACATTCGCGGTGCGGCGCGAAGACAGCAGATCGGAGCGGCTGACATTGTATTGCCGGGCGACCACCCGCTGGATGTCCTCGATCTTGATGCGCTTGGGCTCTTGCGGACGGACCAGGTCGCGCACCTCGCGCTCGGCCATTTCCAGTGTCACCGGCTGGGCATTGAGTTTGCTGTGCGCCAGCAGGCGGTTGATGGCGCCCTCGAGGTCGCGGCCGTTGTGGGTGATGGTCCTGGCGAGATAATCCAGTACCGGCGCCGGCACGTCGAAGGTCGCATGATGCGCGCGCGCCGCCGCGACGCGCGATTTGAGGATTCCGAGCCGCAATTCTTCGCCGAGCGATCCCATCTCGACCACGAGGCCGCCGGCGAGGCGCGAGCGCACGCGGTCGTCGAGGCTCTCCAAGTCGGAAGGCGGACGGTCCGCCGCGATCACCACCTGGCGGCCGGCGTCGATCAGCGCATTCAGGGTATGACAGAATTCAGCCTGGGTCGATTTGCCCTGCAGGAATTGCAGATCGTCGATCACCAGCACATCGATGCCGCGCAACGCCTCCTTGAACGCCAGCGCGGTCTGCGTCTTGAGCGCCGCGACGAAGCCGTACATGAATTTTTCGGCGGTGAGGTAAAGCACCTTGCGTTCGCTGCCGGAATTGCCGGCCCACGTCACGGCTTGCAGCAGATGGGTTTTGCCAAGCCCGACGCCGGCGTGGATATAGAGCGGATTGAACATCACGCTGTCGCCGCGCCGTCCTTCTGCGACCTGGCGCGCCGCTGCATGCGCCAGCGTGTTGGAACGGCCAATCACGAAACTTCCGAATGTCAGGCGCGGATCGAGCGGCGAGCCGCCGAGTGCGTCATGGCTGGCGGACACCGGTGCGATCGCGGTGGCGCGCAACTCGGTGGGGCGACCATCCGCGCGCTCGGAGCGGCGTTGATCGAGCGGCGCGACGGTCTCTTTTGCGGGCGGCACGCATCGCATCGCCGTGCGAACGGTGAGGTCGATCCGGTGCACTTGCGGCATCTCGGCCTGCCAGCAGGTGAGAACGCGTTCGGCATAATGGGCCTGGATCCAGCTCTTGAGGAACCGCGTCGGAACCGAGAGATGGACGCTTTCCTGCTGCACGCTTTCGAGGTCCATGCGCGCGAACCAGCTTGAATAGACGTCTTCTCCCACGCTCGAGCGCAGCCGGCCCTTCACGCGCGACCAGCGGTCCTGCTCGGTATCTTTCACACGTGACCAGCGATCCTGTTCAGTATTTGTCATTGCCCTACGACTTCTCTGAAAGAGTGATATTGCCTGCGAAATGCCGCGCAGGTGTCCCGCGCGGCGCGACCTCAAGCCTGGTTTCGTCCTCAGCCATAGACCGGCCGTTCGGCGACAAGCCGCACGCAGATCATCAGGCTGGAAGAAGAAGCGTCCGCGAGGTCAGCGCGTACTCAACGGTCTATCCGGAGTTCGCGTGGGAGGCTGCGCACAGGCTACGTCGTCTACGGCGTTCCATACGTCTGCGTTCCATACGTCATTGTTGGAAAATGGCATTTGATCGAATACCGCGATGATACCATAAAGCATGCAACCTCCCCATCCCGCCATGATTGCTCACAGCAAGTTGTCATATCACGTGTGTTTCAAATTCAGTCGATCGCGACCGAACACAAAAAATCGTTCAGTCGCTTCGCCGCCGCGTCGTCTAGCCCGTTCGTCATAACACGCCCACAAACCCGCCCACTTATGCTTCGCCTTCGCGCGATTGCCGTTTGGCTGTACGTATCTCTCTTGTTCAAAGTGAGCGAGGCACGATGCCCCACTTGAGAAATTTCGACACAGAACCACCGCCCTCATATTGCTATGAGCTTCGATGCGACAATCGCTTGGAAAGCGTCGCCAACGCGCACACCGCCGCCGATTTGCACGTCCGCCCCGTTCCTTAAACCGCGCTGGTCTCTAGAGCCGTAGGCGTCGCGAACGATTTAGAGATACATCATGCCTTATTTCCCGCAAAGGAAATGATTTTGCCCGGCTGCCGGTAAAAACAACTTCGTGTTTGCAAGAGCAGGCAGCTTTTTTCGCCTGCAGTGCCAAGGTTTTGAATCTGCGCGCAGATTCCAAATGTGGTGCTGCTGTCATATTTCGCGCCGTTGCCCAAAATAAATTCATAAATCGTTTACGTTTGAGCGAGGCAGAACGGAATTTTCGAACAGGAGGTCGCCGCTATGCCGATAAGTGACTACGCAAACGTGTTTTTTTTTGCTCGTCGGAACAGGGTAACCCCGTAGGTCCTGAGAGCGCGGTCGCGCAGTCGCGGTTGCTTTTTCAAAAACCAACGCGATCAACAGCCGGCATCAACATCGTCGTGGCCATCACGGGCTTCATAAGCCCGCCTTCCTACATATGGAAGTATTCCACACACTGAAATTTGCCGTGCAATACGGCGGCGAACAAGAAAAAGCCCGGCAACGCGCCGGGCTTTTTTGACGAATATCTTTTTCGATCAGTTATTTCGCGAGCTTTGCGATTTGGTGCGCGAGCCGCGAGACCTTTCGGCTGGCATTGTTCTTATGGATGATGTTGCGCTGGGCGGCCTGCATGAGTTCCGGTTCCGCGCGCGTCATCGCCTTCAGCGCCGCATCGCGGTCGCCGCTCTTGATCGCCTCTTCGACAATGCGGACTGCGCCGCGCATCTGGGTGCGACGCGACTTGTTGATAATGGTGCGGCGGGCAATCTTGCGCGTCGCCTTCTTGGCGGAGGTGGTGTTGGCCATGTTTTCAAATATCCTTCGACAGTGACGATCGCGGGTGCTCGTTCAACCGCGTGATCGACGCTGGTATATTTCCGGGTGTTCCTGAGAATGCCATTCTCGGAGCATAAATTGCTCACGTGATGGCGCCGCCCACAGAACAGCGGCGGCGGGATTGCGCCCGCCGCCATTGGCGGTCTTATAGAGGGCGCACCTTGCAGCGTCAACGCCTTCCGGACCCTCCGGAGCCCGGAGGCCCGGTCGAAAGGCGCTGATAAGGTGCTGATGAGGTTGAATTTCCTGCGCTGCGCCGCTAATGGCTGACTGCGTTTTCGGGCGCGAGCGATATAAGGTGACGCATGATCCGCGGTTTTTTCCGACTTGTAGGGCTGCTGCTGCTGGCCGGCGGATTTATTTTCATGGTCTATGACGGCGCGCGCTGGGTCGCCGATCAGACCTTGCGGTTCACCCGGTTCGGTCAATTCTGGAACGATATCCACCAATCCAGCCAGCAGGCGTTTCGGGCCTGGGTGGAGGGCATTGCGCCCTGGCTCTGGACCAGCGTCGTCAAAATCATTCTGGACCAGCCGGTGTTTGCCGTGATGGGTGTGTTGGGTATCTTGCTGATGCTGCTGTTCCGGCCCCGCAAGCCGCTGATCGGCTATTCACGAAACTGACCGGGAATACGCGCCGTTTTGGGTTTATGTCCGGCCGTTCGGACCAACGGGGCTGCCGTGACCCGCGCAGAGGCGTATAATGACGTATAATAGTGTCACGTCGTCGTCCCGGTGTTCGATGCATCCCGGAAGGAGGTAATCCATGTTGTTCATGCGCAAGACCACGGCATTGCCGAGCGCAGCCGAGGCGCTGCCGGGCCGTGCCAAGCCGATCCCGACCGCTACCAGCCATTTCGTCAATGGCCGTAGATCGCAGCCGCCTTATCCCGCAGGTCTGGAGCAGGCGGTGTTCGGGCTTGGCTGCTTTTGGGGCGCGGAGCGTAAATTCTGGGAACTCGGCGATGGCATCTACACCACCGCGGTGGGCTATGCGGGCGGTCATACCGCGAACCCAACCTACGAGGAGGTTTGCTCGGGCCGCACCGGCCATACCGAAGCGGTGCTGGTGGTGTTCGATCCGAAGCTCGTCTCGTACGATCGACTGCTGAAGACTTTTTGGGAAAGCCACAATCCGACGCAAGGCATGCGTCAGGGCAATGACGTCGGCACCCAGTATCGTTCCGCGATCTACACCTTCAGTGACGCGCAACGCAAAGCCGCGGACGCATCCAAATCGGCCTATCAAAAGGCATTGGCGGCGAAAGGCCTGGGCACCATCACCACCGAGATCGCATCCGCCGGCGAATTCTATTTCGCCGAGGACTATCACCAGCAATACCTGGCCAAGAATCCGGCCGGCTATTGCGGGCTTGGCGGCACCGGCGTGTCGTGCCCGATCGGCGCGGGCGTCAGTGCCTGATCGCCACAGGGCGCTAGCTTACTGTTCCGCGCTTGGCCCCGGCTCTACCGTGCTGGCAGGCGAACGCTGGTTCTGAATTTTCTCGCCGTCATTCCGGGGCGTCGCGAAGCGACGAACCCGGAATCTCGAGATTCCCCGATGTGCAATCGCACATCTGAGGTTCGTGCTAACGCACGCCCCGGAATGACGGCGTTTACCATCCTGGAGAACTGCTTGCGAGCAAGCCGCATGCCGCTGATAGCTGCTATCGCCACATCCAGTTGTGGCCCCAGTCGCCCTTCCAGCCGGCCAATCGGCCCTTGCGGAATTGCAGATAAAGCCGGTCCTTGTGAAAGAACAAGCCGCTGCCGCCGACGTTGCGGAAGGCCAGGAAGATTTCGTTGCCCGGCCGGCCGCTGATGTAGTTCAACGGCGTTCCCAAAGCGCGCGAGGTGTCTTCCGCATCCATTCCGAACGCCAGCGGCGTGTTGTTCGATAGCGTCGCGGTGAAGGGTGGAGAATGTGGGCTTGCGGCCGGCGCGAATGGCTGGGCGCCTGCTGCCCCATGCCATGCGCCGCAAACGGCTATCAACAGCGATGCGCGGTATGCCAGCCTGTTCATGACCGGACCATCCTTTCCGGGATGGCGTTTTGTGGCAGACTATCGAGGAACGGCAACACGGCGTCGATAAAGGCCTGCGGCTGGTCGATGTTGACGGCGTGGCCGGCGGCCGGGATCACCACCTTTTTCGCCGCCGGAATTTTCGCCGCCATGTAGTCGGAGGCTGCGAGGAACGGTGCGTCTTCGGCGCCGACCACCACCAGCGACGGTACCTTGATGTGGGGCAGCAGTTCGATCACGCGGGCATCGCGCTGGGTCAGCATGCCGCGGGCGGCGCGCGCCAGACCTGACGCATCGCGATGGCTCACGCTCGAACGTTCGCGGCTGGCGGACGTCAGTACCGCCAGGCCTTCGCGCTCGAAGCGGTCGCCGGTATCGTGCGCGCGCTTGTTCCAGGCCTCGCGGGCGTCGTCTTTCTTGAAGCCCGGCCCGGTGTCGATGATCAGTAGCGCGCGCACACGCTCCGGATGCGCGCGGTAAAAGGCCAGCGACATGTAACCCCCGAGAGAAAGCCCGCCGACGATGGCGCTGTCCGCGCCGGCCTCGTCGAGCAGGGCCGCCATATCCGCGACCGTCAACGCTTCGCTGTAGGCAGATGCGTCGTCGGGGTAATCGGACCGGCCATGGCCGCGCATGTCCCACAATACGAGTTTGTGGTGTTTTGACAGCGCCGCGATCTGGCCGTTCCACATCTCCGAGGTCGATGAATAGCCGTGGGTCAGCAACAGCGGCGGTCCGCTGCCGTGGACCTCGTAATAGATCTCGACCCCGTCGCGGTTGATTTTTGGCATTGCGATTTCCTGCCGGCTGCCGAAGCGTCGTGTGCAACGGTATTCTAGAAGCATGCTCACGACAACGTTTGTTGCCGCAGCGCACAACGGACTGCCCCAGAATTATTTCTCTTCGACCAATTCCAATTTGCATTGCCTCTAGATTGGAACGCGATCATTCTCTTGCGCAAGGTTGGCATCGGCCCGGTGGGTGCCTGACCATTCGACAAACGTGAATTGCCGCCGTAAGCGGCATCATGCACCGGCAGGGGAAGAAACCATGCCTAATCTCAATATCAACGGGCGGAATCTGTCCGTCGAGGCGGCGAACGACACGCCGTTGCTCTGGGCCATCCGCGAACAACTGCAAATGACCGGCACCAAGTTCGGGTGCGGTGCCGGCCTGTGTGGCGCCTGCACCGTTCACGTCAATGGTGAAGCGGTGCGATCCTGCCAGACGCCGCTCAGCGACGTCGCCGGCAAGAAAATCACCACCATCGAAGGCCTCAGCGCCAAGGGCGACCATCCGCTGCAGAAGGCGTGGATCACCGAGCAGGTTCCGCAATGCGGCTACTGCCAATCCGGGCAGATCATGCAGGCGGCGGCGCTGCTCTCCAAGAACTCCAATCCGACCAAGGACGAAGTGGTCGCGCACATGGACGGCAATCTCTGCCGCTGCATGACCTATTCGCGCATCCAGAAGGCGATCATGCGCGCGGCCTCTGAAATGCGCACGGCCTCGAACGCCGGAACCGAGCGGAGGGCAACATGAATACGCACGTGAAAATTACCCAGACCGAGCCTGCGGATCTGAGCCGCCGCTCGTTCCTCGTCGGATCCGCCGCCGCAGGTCTCGCGCTCGGCTATTCGGCTGTTCCAGGCCTGCTCGGCGCCGACCAGGCGCTCGCCGCTGCCGGCAATTTCGATCCCAGTGTCTGGTATTCGATCGCGCCGGACGGGATTGTCACGGTCACCTGCGGCAAGGCCGATATGGGCCAGCACATTGCCTCGACCATGGCGCAGATTGTTTCCGAAGAACTCGGTTCAAACTGGAAAGACATGCGGGTTCAGCTCGCGTCCAACGATCCGAAGTTCAACGACCCCGTGCTCGGCGCGCAGATTACCGGCGGCAGCTGGAGCACGATGATGAACTTCGATGCGATGAGCCGGGCCGGCGCCGCCGGACGGATGGCGTTGACCGAAGCCGCGGCCGCCGCGATGGGCGTGCCCGCCGGCGAACTGGTCGTCAGGGACTCGGTGATTTCGCATCCGAAGTCGAAGAAGTCGATGACGTTCGCGGACATCGTCAAGAGCGGCAAGGCCACCAAGACCTTTACGCCCGACGACCTCAAGGCGATCAAGCTCAAGACGCCCGACCAGTATACCAAGATCGGCGTTTCGGTTCCGCAGCTCGATATTCCGTCGAAGACCAACGGCACTGCCAAATACGGCATCGACGTCATGCTGCCGGGCATGGTGTACGGCAAGATCGTGATGCCGCCGGTGCGCTTTGGCGCCACGGTGAAATCGGTCGACGACAGTGCGGCGAAGAAGGTGCCGGGCTTTATCAAGGCCGTTACCCTCGACGACAAGACCGGAACGACGACCGGCTGGGTGGTGGCGGTGGCCAACACCTATGCGAATGCCAGGAAGGCGGCGGACGCCCTCAAGGTTACCTATGACGGTGGACCCAACGCCAAACTGTCGAGCGAGTCGCTGCTGACTGAGGCCAAACGCCTGCAGGGACTCGAGGATTCCGGGCTGTTCTTTGTCAAGGATGGCGATACGACAGCGGCGCTCGGCACGGCGGCGAAGGTGATGGAGGCGGAGTACACCACCAACATCAACATCCATGCGCCGATGGAGCCGATGAACGCCACGGCGCAGCTGCAGGGCGATATCTGGCACATCTATTCCGGCAACCAGTTCGCGACACGCTCCGGCGCGATCGCGGCCGGCGCCGCCGGGGTCGATCCCAAATTCGTCGTGATGCATCAGATGTGGCTGGGCGGAGGTTTCGGCCGCCGTCTCGACGCCGACATGATGGTGCCCGCGGTGCAGGCGGCGAAGGCCGTCGGCAAACCGGTCAAGGTGATCTACTCACGCGAAGACGACATGACCATGGACTTCTCGCGTCCGCTGACGTTCCAGAAGATCAAGGCGGGTCTCGACGCCGACGGCAAGCTGATCGCGATGAATCACGACGTGGTCAGCGCCTGGCCGACCAAGCGCTGGGGCATCCCGGATTTCCTGTCGCCTTCGGTCGACAAGAAAGGGGCGCTCGATGCGTTCACGGTGAACGGCGCGGACTTTTTCTATTCCGTGCCCAATCACAACGTCCGCGCCATCCTCAACGAGATGGCGCACAACGCCACCCCGTCGGGGCAGTTGCGGTCGGTCGCACCGGGTTGGACCTTCTGGGCGGTCGAAAGCATGGTCGACGAACTTGCGCACGCGGCCGGTAAGGATCCGGCCCAGTTCCGTATCGACATGCTCGACGGCAAGGGCGCCAATGCCGGTGGTGCGCAACGCCTGCGCAACACCTTGCTGGCCGCGATGGGCATGGCTGGTTACGGCACCAGCCAGCTGCCGAAGGGTGAAGGCATGGGCATTGCCTGCGTTTCCTCGCAGGAAAGAGCGACCGCAAGCTGGACCGCGTGCGTGGCCCATGTGGCGGTTGCGCCGTCCGGCGAGGTCAAGGTCAAGAAACTGACCGTGGCCACCGACGTCGGCATGCAGGTGCATCCCGACAACATCCGTGCCCAGGTTGAGGGCGCGGCGCTGTGGGGGCTTTCGCTCGCCATGTACGAGAAGGCGACATTGAAGGATGGCGGCATCGAGCAGACCAACTTCGACAGCTATACGCCGTTGCGGATGAGTCAGCTGCCGGAAGTCGCCATCAGCGTCATCGCCAACGGCGAAAAACCCACCGGCGTCGGCGAGCCGGCGGTGACGGTGATCGCGCCCGCGCTTGCGAATGCGATCTTCAATGCCTCGGGCGCTCGCGTCCGCTCGCTGCCGATCACGGCGGAAGCCGTGAAGGGGGCGATGAACAAGGCATAGACCGGCAACGCGAAAACATCGATCCGCCGGAGGCGCTGCTTCCGGCGGATTTTTTTATCTGATCAACATTGGTTCAATTTGTACCTTCCATCACAAAAAAGCATTCATGATGCCTATTAAGTTCCGGAAAATGCCTTGCGGATAGTGTGTGCTGTCAGCCATCGCCGCCAAGTCATCGAGGATCCATGACAGCTTTAGAGAATCAGCCTTCACCCAAACGCCGCTTGCTGCTGGCGTCGGATCGGATCGATCGGAGCAGCGAATTGGCCGGCATTCTGCAGTCCGTGGGCGAGGTCGATACCATCTCGACATCGGTCCCGCCGATCATTTCGCGGGGATAGTGGTCGACATCAATCTGCGATCCCCCGAGAGCGTGCAGCTGGTTCGTAACAAGCTGCGCGCCGAAGCTTACCGCTCGATGCCGCGGTTGTTTGTCCTCTCCGACGCTCTTCACCACGGCTCGATGCAGGCCTGGGCTCTGGGCGCGACGGATACGATATCGCGGCCGTTCGATGCCCAGGGCATTCTGCAACGCATCCGCTCCGCGTTTCCGGACACTGTCCGATTCGATGCGACGGCGAGCGGCAAGGCTTTGAACCGGGGCATTGCCGCCGCGCACGGGGTGATGGTCAAGATATTCGAGAAGCTGCCGGCGGGAATTCCGCTGACCATCCGCGACGTCATGGAGGCCGAGAACCAGATTATCAAGGCCGTCAAGCAATCCTCGCTGCGCGAATGGCTGACCACCGTCGGCCGGCATCACACCGACAGCTATCGCCACTGCCTCTTCGTCACCGGTTTTGCCGTGGCGTTCGCGCAGCATCTCGGTATGCGCGAGGACGACCAGCGTCGGCTGACGCGCGCCTCCCTGCTGCACGATGTTGGCAAGGCCTTCATTCCTCTGGCTGTGCTGGACAAGCCCGGGAAACTCACGGACGAGGAAATCGGCGTGATGCGCCAGCATCCGCGTCTGGGCTATGAGGCCCTCGTCGCCCAAGGGAGCTTTCCGCCGGAGATGCTGGATGTGGTGCTGCACCACCATGAATTCCTTGACGGCAGCGGATATCCCAATGGCCTGCGCGGCGATCAGATCAGCGACATCGTGCGCCTGACCACCATCGTGGATATCTATACGGCGCTGGTGGAGAAGCGCGCCTATCGGCTGCCGTTCACCCACACCGAGGCCTTTGCGACCATGGAAAAGATGGGCGGCAAGCTCGACCCGCATTTGCTGCACGCGTTTCGCCCGGTGGCGCTGGGGACCCGTTGATGGCGTAGCGGTGCCTGTCACCGGACGCGCGCCGAGGCTCGCAATGACGGAGCTAGCGATTAGCGCCTGCGCCCGATGCCATGCCCGCAAACGGCTGATCCGCGTACACCACCTTGCCGCCCACCATCGTCAGCACCGATCTGATTTTCCCGATCTCCTTGACCGGCGCGGTCAGATAGTCCGATGACAGCACCGCGAGGTCGGCAAATTTGCCGGGCTCCAGGGTGCCGCGCTTGTCGTCATCGTTGGCCATGAAAGCCGAATTGCGGGTGTACATTTCAAGCGCCTGCCGGCGGCTCGGGGCTTCCGCCTCGCCGCGGGTTTGAACGCCGCCGATGGTGGTGCCGTCGAGATACCATTGCAGCGCGACGAATGGATTGTAGGACGACACCCGATGCGCGTCGGTCCCGCCGGCCACGGTAAGGCCGAGGCGCATCGCCGTCGCAATCGGCGGCAACCGCCGGGCCGGCTCGATGCCGACGTCGCGCGCCAGCCGTTCGCCGCCAAAATAAAGGCCGTCCTGGACGCCCCAGATCAACCCTAACGATTTCATCCGCTTCAGATTGTCTTCGGAAGCGTTATACAAATGCAGCACGGTCCATCTGAGGTCCCGAACCGGGTAATCCCTGGCGATGTCTTCGACGACATCGAGCAGGTCGTGGACGGTGCGGTCCGGATTCCAGTGCAGCTGGATGGTGTAGCTCTTCGATGCCGCCCAGCGCAGCAGTTCCGCCAGCTTGGCCTTGCCGTCAGGCGTGATGTCACCGTCGGTCCAGTCGGCCCAAATCAGGATCTCCCCGGGGCCGTTGAAGTGCAGCATCGTGTCGCCGAAGCCCGGCGGCAGCAGCTGCGTCAGGTTCTGCAAATCCGCAAGCTCGCTGCCGGGCTTCGGCGCGCAGAGATGATAGGCAACGCGCAGCGTGAGTTGCCTGTCGTGCCACAGCTTGAACACCGCCTGATAATTGGCGGGATACATGCTGACCCCGCCGCCATCGACGATGCCGGTAATGCCAAGACTGTTCATCTCGCGGAAGAACTTTCGGGAGCCGTCGACCTGCTGGTCCAGCGTCGGCTTCGGCAGACGATCGAAGATTTTGCCGAGCGTATTGCCGTTGCCGATCACCACGCCGGTCGGACGATTGTCGACGTCGCGCTCAAGCTTGCCGCCGGGTGTCACATCCGAATCTTCGCGAATGTTCAGCGCTTCCATCGCCTTTGGTGTCAGCAGCAGCCAGTCGTACAGGTGCTGGATGTAAACCGGATTATCCGGCGCGGCCTCTGTCACCTCACGCGCGGCCGGCCGGCGCTTCTCTTCGAACTGCTCTTCGGTCCAGCCGCCGGCCACCACGATCCAGGAGCCGGGCTTTTGGGTTTTGCCGGCCTGGCGAATTCTTTCGAGCGCTTCCTTCAATGTGGAAACGCCGATCCAGTTCACCTCGGTGCCAAAGGTCAAGGCGGCGCGGATGCCATGGATGTGTCCGTCGGTCAGTCCGGGAATCACGGTGCGGCCGCCGAGGTCGATCAGTTTTGCCTTTTCGCTTGCGAGCTTTTTCATCGCCGCCGTCGTGCCTGATGCCAGCACCTGGCCGTGCCCGATCGCCAGCGCCTGCTGGACCGAAAAATCCTTGTCGACGGTGAGGATCTTGCCGTTGAAGAGGACCGTGTCGGCGGTTTCGGCGAAGGCAAGGCTCGCTGGCGAGGCGAGGTACAACACCGTGAAAATCGCAAGTGCTTTGCCGAGGCCCAACATGTCGTCGCTCCCGTATTTTCATTTGTCCCAAAGCCGTCATTGCGAGGAGC
>WNGM01003738.1_pt1 | contig 12578 bp, 9 predicted proteins | sample 5400571 | NCBI WGS metagenome assembly WNGM01 (sample SAMN13153378, study PRJNA577476) | soil metagenome | isolation source: 100 cm soil or saprolite under Garry oak tree replicate 2 | place: USA:California | collected 2016-06-15
TATCGAGTTTCACGAGCTCGCCCGCCCGGTACGCCAGGAACTCGTAGTCGAGCGAGGCGTAGCCGCGGGAGATCGTCTTCAGCTTGTCGTAGAAGTCGAGAATAATCTCCGCGAGCGGAAACTCCCAGTCGAACTCCACCCGCGTGGGATCGAGGTACTGCATGCCGCCATACACGCCGCGCCGCTCCTGTCCCAGGTTCATGATGCCGCCGATGTATTCGGACGGCGCGAAGATGCGCGCTTTGACGTACGGCTCCTCGATGCGGTCCACTTCCGAGCCGTGTGGCAACAGGCTCGGATTCTCGACCAACTCCATGCTGCCATCGGTCTTATAGACGTGATACTCGACGTTCGGAACCGTGCTGATCAAATCGAGATCGAACTCGCGCTCCAGCCGTTCGCGCACGATCTCCATGTGCAACAGACCGAGGAAGCCACAGCGGAATCCAAACCCCAACGCCACTGAGGTTTCCGGCTCGTAGTGCAAAGAGGCATCATTCAGCTGGAGCTTGGCGAGCGCGTCGCGAAGCTCCTCGTACTGCTCGGCATTGGTCGGGTAGAGGCCCGCGAACACCATCGATTGGATGTCCCGATAGGGCGTCCAGCACCGTGTCACCGGGCCGTATCTCGCGCACGCCCCGCACGTTCGCGACCACGTACCCGACTTCGCCCGCCTCGAGCTGCTCGGTAGGTTTGTGGCCCAGCTGGAGATAGCCGACTTCATCCACTTCGTAGACGTCGTCGCGATGGGCGCCCAAGGCGATCTTCATCCCCGGCTGGATGACGCCGTCCACGACCCGGATCGACGGAATCGCGCCGCGATAGCGGTCGTAGTAAGAGTCAAAGATGAGGGCGCGGAGCGGGGCCTCGTGATTGCCACGCGGCGGCGGCACGCGGGCGACGACGGCTTCGAGCAGCTCCGGCACCCCGCGACCCTCTTTTGCCGAGATACGCAGGATTTCGTCAGGTTTCGTGCCGATCAAGTCATGGATTTCGTGGGCGCGCTTGTCGGGTTCAGCGCCGGGAAGATCGATCTTGTTGAGGACGGGTATGATCTCCAAGCCGGCGTCCATCGCCAGCAGTAGATTGGACAACGTCTGGGCCTGGATTCCCTGCGACGCATCCACGACCAGAATGGCGCCCTCACACGCAGCCAGCGACCGCGACACCTCGTATGTAAAGTCGACGTGTCCAGGCGTATCGATGAGATTGAGCTCATACAACTGCCCATTTTTGGCGTGATAGCTCATCCGGACGGCGTTCAGCTTGATCGTGATGCCGCGCTCGCGCTCCAGGTCCATCGTATCGAGGACCTGCTCGCGCATGAGTCGCTTGTCGAGGGTACCCGTGAGTTCGATCAGGCGGTCGGCAAGCGTAGATTTGCCATGATCGATGTGGGCGACGATACAGAAATTGCGAATATGGTCTTGACGCATCGCGCGGAAATATAGCCTCCATGCCTCCCGTAACCGGATGGTTCGATCCGTCGCCCAAAGGCGGCGCACTCCGTCTAGCGGTGAACGGCTATTTGCCGGCGAAGGGGGATCCGGCCGTGCGATTACCCGGGCTGCGACGCGGCGATCTCCTCGTCTTGGAGAACGGACAGGTCGTGAGCGTCAACGGGCTTCCTGCGGCGCAGCTCGATGGCCGTCCCGAATTCGCTTCGCTCGGCGCCGTCCATCCCAATCGTCCTTTGACGCTCGAGACGCCGCGCGCGTCGAGCGCCCGCACCGCCGACATCCAGCGTGTCGTCGATCTCATTTGCCCGTTTGGGTTCGGGCAACGCGCGCTCATCGTTTCGCCTCCCAAAGCCGGCAAGACAATGATGCTCCAGGCGATTGCCGAAGCGGTGGCGGAAAATCATCCCAAGGTGCTGCTGCTGATCCTGCTGGTCGACGAACGTCCTGAGGAAGTCACCGAGATGGTGGATTGGGGCAGGGGGGAGGTCATCGCATCGAGCTTCGACTTACCGCACGAGCGCCATGTCGCCGCGGCCGAAATGGTGTTCGATCATGCGCGGCGCCAGGTGGAGCTCGGTCGTGACGTCGTGATCGTGCTGGACTCCCTTACGCGGCTGGCTCGTTCTCACAACACGACGGGGCGGGGCAGCGGGCGCACCATGTCGGGTGGCCTGGACGCGAACGCGCTTGCCAAACCGAAAGCGATGTTTGGCGCTGCACGCGCTGTGCCCAAGGACGGGTCATTGAGCGTGATTGCGACGGCGCTCGTGGAGACCGAGAGTCGGATGGATGACATCATCTTCGAGGAGTTCAAAGGGACGGGCAATGCCGAGCTGCGGCTCGCGCGTGCCCTGGCGGACCGGCGGATCTATCCGGCGGTGGACATCGCGGCGAGTGGCACGCGGCGGGAAGAGCTGCTTGCCGATGCCAAGACCATCGAGGCCAAGCAAAAGCTCCGGCGGGCCTTGGTCGACCTCCCGCCGGAGCAGGCGATGCAGAATCTGTTACAGCAGATGAAGCGCGCTAAGACGAATGCCGAGTTGTTGAGCGCCCTTTAGTGCTCTCACGCCGCACCGCGATGACCTTGCCGGTGTTGGCGTTCACGAGTACATCCGTCAATCCCGTCCGGCCGTTGCGCTGCACCTTGAAGGTGTAGACGAGACGCGTCTTGCCGCTTTTCGCGAGCGCAACGCCCTCCACCGTCCCGGGGACGCGCTTCAGGGCGACGGCTCGGGCCGAGTCTTCACTGATCTTTGCTTTGCCAACGAGACTGTCGGGAACGTTTCGCTCCTGAGCAGCGAGGCTACCAGCGGCGCATGCCAACGCCGCCACCAGCGTCAATGTGGTCAGTAGGCGCATATTCCAGGCTCCAGGGAAAAGGGTATGGACGTCGCTTGATGAGACCACACCATGCCCGGGGCCGTCACTGTAGCCGGAAATCCGCCCCGCGGATCGCGACCAGTAGCGTCGGCACCGCAAATAACGTGATGGGTGTGGAGAGCACCAAGCCACCGATGACGGCCAAAGCGAGCGGCCGCTGCAGCTCGCTCCCCGCGCCAATACCCAACGCCAGTGGCAGCAAGCCGAACAGTGTGCACAAGGTCGTCATCAGGATCGGACGGAGTCGAACGCGAGCGGCTTCGCGAATGGCCACCGCCAGCGGGACGCCTTCATCGCGCATACGCAACCGGGTGAAGTCGAGGAGAATGATGCCGTTCTTCACGATCAGCCCGACGAGCAGAATCAGGCCCATGAACGACGCGACGTTCAGGGCGGTGCCGGTGATCAGCAGCAGGACGAGCGCGCCGACGAACGAGACCGGGGCGACGAGGAGCACGACCAGTGGCTCGACGAAGGACTCGAACTGAATGACCATGACGGCGCAGACGCTCACGGCCGCAAGGAACAAGACGAGCAGCAGGGCGCGGAATGCTTCCTGCTGGCTTTCATATTGGCCGCCCAGGGCGACGCGAATGCCCCCCCCCGCCCCCCCCGCCCCCCCCGGGGGGGGAGGATGTGCGGCCAGCACGCGTCGCACGTCGCGCATGATGCCGCCCAGCGAGCGGCCGCTGACGTCGGCGGTCATCGCGATCATCTGCTGTTGATTTTCGCGCTCGAGACTCATGCGCGATTCGGCGCTGGTGAAGGTTGCCAGACTGCCGAGCGGTGTGGCCCCCGCAATGGGCAAGGCGCGCAGGCGCAAGGGATCGAACCGCACGGAATCGGGGGCGCGCACGCGCACCGCGACCGGACGGTCCTCACTCCGGATCTCTCCCGCCTGGGCCCCGAGCAACGCGCCGCTCACGGCATCCCCGACATCCTGCGGTGTGAGCCCGAGACGCCCCGCCTCCGCCTCATTCACCCGCATGAGCAGTTCGGGCGACGGCTCGCTCACTCCGTTGAACAGGTCCTCGAGCCCCTCGGTGCTGTCGAGCCCCGGTTCCAGTCGTCGCGCGTAGGCTTCCAGTGAATCCAACCGGTCGCCGAAGAGCTTGATCTCGACCGGCCTTGGGTTGCCGGCGAGATCGTTGATCACATCCGACAAGATCTGCACGAACTCGATGCGCAGCCGTGGGACGGACGCGTTGACCTTGTCGCGCACGTCGTCGATCACCGCGAAGATGTCCCGCGAGCGGCGACCTGGTGCTTTGAGCCGCGCCACGATGTCGCCGGTGTTCTGCGCGGTCGCGAACAGCCCCAGCTCGGCGCCGGTGCGGCGCGACGTCCCTTCGATCTCCGGCGTCACCGCCAGAATCCGCTCGGCGATCCCGACTTCACGATCGGTCTCGTTCAGCGCCGTTCCCCCAGGGGTGAAGTAGTCGAGCACGAACGCGCCCTCGTCCATCTCGGGCAGGAAGCCAGTCTCGACCAGCCGCCACAGACCGATCCCGATGACGACGAGTGCGAGCGCCGCGAGCACGATCCGGCGCGTGTGCCGCAGCACGGCACCCAGCGCGGTTTCATACCGTGGACCGAGCGAATCGAGCACGGCTTGTGCCCGCGCGAGGGGTCCGGCCCGCGTCGGTTCGACCTCGTGTGCCGTCACGAACTGTTCGGCGAGCAGCGGAATGATCGTGAGCGCGAGAACCAGAGAAACGAGTACCGCGACCGTCAACGTGGTCGCCAGCGCCGCGAAGAACTGACCGACGACGCCTTGCAACAGGCCGAGCGGCAGAAAGACGACGACCGTCGTCAGGGTCGAGGTGGTAACGGGCCAGATCAGCTCCTGCACCGCTTCGCGGATCGCCCGCGCGCGGTCCCCGGTCAATCGCAAATGACGCGCGATGTTTTCCGTAATGACGACCGCGTCGTCGATGACGAGCCCGATCGCGATCGCCATGGCCCCCAGCGTCATCAGGTTGAACGTCTGGCCCAGCAGCCGCATCACGAACACGGTGATCGCGAGGGTCAGCGGAATCGAGGCGGCGCTGATCGCCGTGATGCGCCCGTGGCGCAGGAAGACGAGCAGCACGATCACCGCGAGCGCCGCGCCGATGAGCATGGCGTCACGGACGGCGCGCACGGCCTCCCGCACGAGGAGCGCTTGGTCGTACACCCGCTTGACGTGAACGCCGGGCGGCAGCGTCGGCGCGATCGCCGTCATGATCCGGGCGACGCTGTCCGCGAGGGCGAGCGTATTGCCGCCGAGTTGGCGCGTGATGTTGATCAGCGCCGCCGGCCGGCCGTCGCCCGCGATGATGCGCACGTGATCCTCAGTGCCGATTTGCACGGTGGCAAGATCTCGCACGTGCAATCCACCACGCACGATCACGTCGCCGATGTCGTTCGCGGCGTGGGCTTCCTGATCGGTGACGATCAGATACTGGCGGTAGTCCTGGGCCACTCGGCCGACGGCTTGTACCGTGATGGCGCGGCGGATGGCGTCGGCGAGATCACTGTAGGAGAGGCCGTGCGCAGCGAGCCGAGCCGGGTCGGCGATCACCTCGATCTCGCGCACATCGGAGCCCTGCACGTCCACCCGCCCGACGCCAGGCACGCGCGAGAGCAGCGGCTTGACGTCGTAGCGCGCCAGATCGTAGAGGGTGGCCGGGTCGCCGCCCTCGACGTTGTAGGAGACAATCGGGAACAGCGAGGGCGTGAGCTGCTCGATCTCGATCTCCAGATCGGCCGGCAGCGTCGCCTGAATCTGATTCACGCGGGCGCGGACCAACTGCAGCGCGCGATCCATATCCGTGCCGGACGCGAACGTGATCGAGATTTCCGTCGCCCCACGAATCGTGTGTGAACGCACGCGGGTGACCCCCGACACGATGCTCACCGCTTCTTCCAGGGGTCGCGTGACGCTGAACACGATCTGCCGAGCCCCCAGCGTCGAACCCTGCGCGACGATCGTGATTCTCGAGAACCGTAGCTCGGGATAGATCGCCGACGGCAGCCGCAGCGCGGCCCAGACGCCGGCGACACTCAGGATGCCGACGATCAGGTAGACAAACCGGCGCTGGCGGCTCAGTAGGGCGAACAGTGTCACGGCTGGACCAGCCGGATCTTCGCGCTGTCCGTCACTCCGTAGGCGCCCGTCGTGACGACGCGCTCGCCGGCGTCGAGCCCCTGCAGGATGTCCGCGCGGCTCTCGGATCGGCCGCCGACGACCACGGGACGGGCGTGAGCCATCCCCGCCGAGTCGACGACGAAAACCCGAAATCCTTCGCCTTCGGGTACGAGCGCTTCGACGGGAATCGTGATCGCATCGGCATGCACGCCGGTAACGATGCGTCCAAACACCGATTCTCCGATCCGGAGGACGCGCGTCGTGGCGTGACCGAGCCGGGCACGCACGGCAACGGCTCGAGATGCCGAGTCCACGGCCGCTGCCACACTGACCACGGTTGCCGCGCCGAGTGACTCTCCTCCCGGTCGCGTCCCCTCGCCGCTCGTCAACGTCAACGTGTCGCCGGTCCGAATGCGGCCGGCTTCGGCCGGCGAGACGTTGAACAGAATGTCGAGCGCAACCGGATCCGCGACTTCCACGAGCATCTGACTAGCATCGACCGAACCGCCCAGGACGGCGGTCATGCGGGTCACGACCCCCGCGATCGGCGCCCGCAACGTGGCGAGTTCGTTCGCGCGGCGTGCCGTTACGTCCGCTGACCGCGCCGCGGCGAGATCGGCCGCGGCCTGGTCGGCATCCTTCTGGGGTAGAATGCCGGCCTGGGCGAGTCGTGCGGCGCGCGCGTACGTGCGTTCGGCATTCGCCAGCGTCGCGGCGGCGCTCTGGGCCGCCGCCTCGAACGGCGCGTGCTCGAACTCGATCAGCGAATCGCCCCGCGACACCCGCTGCCCGGCGACCACGAAAATGCGCGCCACGCGCGTCGGTCCGGGCGGCGAGAGCGCCGCGTAGCGTCCGGGCCGCGCGCTTACCGTTCCGATCGCGTTCACGGCTTGCGGGAACGGCTCTCGAGTGGCGACGGCGGTGCCGACGCCAACGACCCCCCCCCCCTCGTCGCTGGATTCCTTCGCGGCGTGACGGCAGGCCATGGCGACGAGGACGAGCGCCAGCCCAGCTAGTCGGCCCTTCATCGCTGTCCGGCCGTCATGGTGAGCCAGCGCAGGGCGCGCAGCGCCGCGTCGGCGGCGGCGAGATCGTCGATGTAGCGTGCCAGGATCTCGCGCGCGTTGCGCTGTGCTTCGAGCACGTTCGCCAGCGCCACGGCGCCCTCGCCATACGCCCGGAGCGACATGCCCGCGATGCGATTGGCACTCGCCACGAGGTCGGCGGAGCGCCGCGCGCGACTCCGGGCCGCGACCAGCTCGCGCCGTGCGCGCGCGACGGCGGCGTTGGTCTCGCGGCGCGTCAGGTCGAGCTCTGCGCGCGCGCGGTCCCGCTCGGCCACGGCCCGCGTCACCTCGCCGCCGCTGCGATTGAAGAGCGGGAAGGGCAGCGAAAACCCGATGACCGGCAAGAGTTCACTGGGCCGAGTGCTGGCCGGATCTCCTGTGTCGAAGCCGAACTCGACACTGGGCGCGAATCGGCTGGCACGGGTGAACGAGAGTGTCCGCTCGGCCGATCGCAGCCGTGCGGCCGCGGCCGCCACGGGCAGATACTCGCCGGGCACGGCTGCCCCCTCGGTCGGGGGCGGAGCGCTGTCTTCGGGAGCGGCGAGCGAATCGACGAGCGTGATTGTCGGAGTATCGCCGGCGAGTCCCATCTGCAGCTGCAGGTCGAGCAACGTGCCAAGCGCAGTAAGTGAATCGTCGATGGCGGCATTTTGCAGCTGGCCCGCATTCACGGCGGCGAGGCGCACGTCGAGCTCGCTCACATCGCCGACGTCACGCCGCAGCTGCGCGATCTTCAGGAGACTGTCCGCATCGTCCGCGGTGCGGCGCGAGAGTCGCGCGTGCAGGGCGGTCGCCAGCGCACGTGTGTAGGTGGTATCGACGTCGAACACAACGCCGGCCCGATCAAAGACGAATTGGGACCGCGCCGCGTCCCGGGCGGCTTCCGCGGCGCCGATGCGCGGGGCGCGCAGCCAGGGAAGATCCAATGGCAGGTCGCCCAACAGGTGATAATTGGGCGTGTCCTTGGTGTAGCTGCCCGCGACGGTGGGATTCGGGAACGCACGCGCGGTTCGTGCGGCGCCGAGAGCCGCGATGGTATCGGTCCGACCGAGCGCCACGCGCGCGCCGCGCGTAAGCGCGGCAGCGACGGCATCGGCGCGCGTCACCGGCTGTTGCGCGAGCAGCGCCAGAACCAGCGGCAGCATGGCGGGAAAGTAGCCAGCCTACCTTACAGGATGCTTACAACCCCCGGTGGAAAATCGATCTGGACGCGTGTGCCGCCGGTGTCGGAGGAGACCGAAATCCGCGCGTTATGGAGGTCGGCGATCCATCGCGCGATCGGCAGGCCAAGTCCGGAGCCGTCCGCCCGGCTACGAGCGTTGTCCCCGCGATAGAAGCGCTCGAAGATGCGCGGCAATTCCTCGGCGGGAATCCCGATGCCGCTGTCGGTCACGATCACGGACCGCTTGCCGTCGCGGGCCGTAACGTCGAGCCGGACGCAGCCGCCCTGGGGCGTGTATTTGATCGCGTTGTCGAGCACGATGAGCAACAGGCGCTCGACCAACTCCGCGTCGCCGAGGATTTGCGCCTCTTCGAACGACCCGACGAGCAGCGACACTCCTTTGCGCTCGGCCAGGGCGCGGACTGCGGCGAGCGTCTGCGACGCGAGGTCGTCGAGGTAGAGTGAGCCGCGCACAACGCGGCGCTCTCCGGCATCGGCACGCGCCAAGAGCAGCAGGTCGCCGACAATGCCACCCAGCCTGTCTGCTTCCCGTTCGATGGCCTGGAACGCGGCGGCGTCCCCGGCAGGGTCGCGTGGCTGTGTGAGCGCCAGCTCGGTACGCGTGCGCAGCAGGGTGACGGGCGTGCGCAGCTCGTGCGCGGCGTCCGCCATGAAGCGCCGCATCTGCTCGATGGAGCGCTCGACCGGAGCCGTCGATTGACGCGCCAGCACGAACCCCCCCATCGCGACCAACACGAGAGCCGCCAGCGCGGCAGCACCGAAGATGCCGATCAGGGACGCGTACTGCTCGCGGATATTCGGCCGCTCAGCGACGACGATCGCGACGTACGTGGTGCCGGAGCTTCCGGTAAAGCGCTCGCCGTGCAGTCGCAGCTGATGACCGCCGTTCGCCACGTGCTGCACGTTCGCGCGCCCGGTGGCCGCCGCGATGTGGGCCGCGTCAGCGATCCACGCGTCGGCCTGAGCCGGCGTGATGGCCCGCCCGTTCGCGTCGAAGAGGTAGAGCTCCCGGTCCGGGATGTGCAACTCCGCCACCGCGTCGGTGTCCCCACCGGCTGCGCGCTCAGCCTCCAGATCATGAGTCGCGCGGACAATCGCGGCCGTAGCCGCGACAAGTGATGCGTCGAGGCGGCGCGACACTTGAGTCCCGATGGCGAGAAACAGCCCGGTGCCGAGCAACAGAAGAATGACGGCAAACGTCGCGGCGTACCAGAGTGTGAGGCGCACGCGGAGCCGGCTGAGCGTCATGTGGAGAGACCCAAGCGGTAGCCCGCGCCGCGGACGGTGTGGATGAGCTTTGGCTCGAACCCGTCATCGATCTTGCTGCGCAACCGCCGCACCAAGACCTCGAGCACGTTGGCGAACGGGTCGTGATTGTCGTCCCAAATATGCGCGGTGATCGCGCCGCGATCGACGACCTGACCAGGGTGCCGCAGCAACAGCTCCAGCAGCGCAAACTCCTTTACCGTCAGCGCAACCGGGCGGCCGGCGCGTCGCACAACGCGCGATCCCACATCCATCTCGAGATCGGCGACACGCAACGTGGCGGGGGTGAGCGCCAGCGCGCGCCGGCGCGCGAGCGCCTGCAGGCGCGCGACCAACTCGCGAAACGCGAAGGGCTTGGTGAGATAGTCGTCGGCGCCGGCCGTGAGGCCGCGAACCCGATCATCCACGGCATCCAACGCCGTGAGCATCAGGACGGGCGTGTCAATCGCGTTGCGGCGCAGCTGCGCGCACAGGTCGAATCCGGTGCCGCCCGGCAGGCGGACGTCGAGGATGATGACGTCGTAGTCGCCGGCCAGCGCTTGCGCCTGCCCGTCGGCAAAAGTGGCTGCGATCGTGGGGTCGATGCGGTGCTTGCGGAGGCCGTCCCGCAGCAGTCCGGCGAGCTCGGGGTCGTCTTCGACAATCAGCACCCTCACGTAGCCAAGATGCGCGAGCGCGTGACACCGGCGCCAGAGGCCCGTTTCCTACGCGTTACCGCCCGACGATCGCCCGGTAGCTATCGGGGTTCCATTTCGGGCGCTGGGACGCGTTTGCGACCTCGAGACCGAGGTAAAACACGAGCTGCGCCACGCGCGCCTCTTTCTCCGTGTCGATCTTATCCGGCGAGTCGCCCACCTGGTGGTAATCCTCGTGCGTGCCGTTGAAGAAGAAGAGGATGGGGACGCCTTTCCTCGCGAAGTTGAAGTGGTCGGACCGGCGGTAGAAGTCTTGTTCGGGCCAGATGTCATCGATGGGCTGCATATTCAGCTCGGGATGAGAGGCGGCGACGCGGTTCAGGGTCGCACCCAGATCCGAGTGCTCTTTTCCAATCGCCACGATCGTGTCCCGCCAATTGCGGCCGATCATGTCCATATTGAGATCGGCGACGATGCTGGTGATCGGCACGGCGGGGTGAGTGGTGAAGTACTCGCTGCCCCACAGCCCTTTTTCCTCGCCACTCACGTTCAGAAAAATGATCGAGCGCTTTGGACGCGGAGTCATGCCCGCGAAGGCTTCGGCGATCTCCACCACCGCGACCGTTCCTGACCCGTCGTCGTCAGCACCATTGCAGATCGAGTCCGCACCCCGCGCCTGGCACTGCCCGCTGCCCCGGGGCCCCGCGACGCCGATGTGATCCATGTGCGCGCTGAAAACGACGTATTCGTTCTTGAGTATCGGATCACTCCCTTCGAGGATGGCCACGACATTCGGAGCCTGCGTGCGACCCGCCGCTTGAATCCTGGCATGCACGTGCAGCTGCACGCCGGCTAACGACTTCACGGTGAAGGCGCCGCTGGATGGAGGGGCGGCGAGATCGGTGCCGAGTGCCGCTGCCACCGGCTCCAGTGATGTGATCCGGACCGCGAGCACAATCGGTCCGCCGACCGGCCGACTCGGATTGCGCGGCTGCGGCCGGGTCCCTCGCGTCACCAAACTCGTCCACGTGGAATCGGGGGCATTGCTGATGAGGACGACGCCGGCAGGCTTCCAATTCAATACGCGCTCGCGGTCTGCGCCACGCAGCCGCGGGATTGCCAGCAGCACCATCTTGCCCGCCAGTTGTGCGGTGTCGGCGGTGGGCGCGCTGAGTGGTCCGCTCACGAGCACCAGCTCACCCGCGTAATCGCCGCTGGCGAACATGTTGCCGCCGAAGATGAAGTCGGTGCCGTATTTGAGTGTCGCGCCGGGACCGCCATGCACGAACGCCACCGAGCTGTCGGCGAGAATCTGGACTCGGTTCACCGGGTAGCGCTGGAGGAACGTGCTGCGATCGCCACCCGGCTTCAGTCTCAACCGCCGGTACTCGCCAGCAATGTACGCCGCCACCTCATCGAGTTCGCGACTCGGCGTGTCGCGACCTCTCATCGAATCGTCCGCAATGATGTTGATGCGGCGGCGGATGTCTTCCGGGGAAATCGTCTGCGCCGCCCGTTGAATGGCTGCGGGCGATTGCGTGAGCATAACGAGGAGCAGCGCAACCAAGAGCGAACCTCTAGGAAGAGAACGGAAGAAAAGCTAACGCGCCCAACCGTGTGCGACTACGATCGGGCGCGTCAGGTTTCAGTCTGAATGGTTCAGGGCTTACGCCGCCGCACTTCAGGCTCGTTGCGCGGCTTCGCAGACTCGCGCGGTTGCGGCTGGCTGCGCGGTTCGCTGCGGGGCTCAGCGCGAGTCTGGCTCCGCGGCTCGCTGCGGGGCTCGCTCCGTGGCTCGCTGCGCGGCTCGTTGCGCGGCTCAACCCGTCGCGGCTCGTCGCGGGGCTCGATGCGCCGTGGCTCCGCATCGCGGCGTCCCGGATTGCCTCGCGATTGATCTGACCGGGGCTGTATCATGGGCCGATCCGCCGACCTGCTGTCGTCAGGGCGATAACGGCGACCGGGGTTGTCCGGGTGCTCCGGATGATCCGGGTGCTCCGGGTGCTCCGGGTGCTCCGGATGTTCGCGCCGTCCATTACCGCGATCGTCGTTGCCGTTGTTGCCGCGATTGTTGCCGTTATTCCCGTTGTTCCGGTCGTCGCCGGGACGATTGCGTCGGTCGCGCACGTCGGGGGGCGGAATGACGCCCAGGCCACCCAGATCACGGCCCGTCACGCCGCGACGCCCGTTGTCGTTGACTGGGCGCTCGCGTTCGCGCGAGACGAAGCCTTCGCGGCTAGGCCGGTCCGATCCCCAGTCCTTAAAGATGAAGCGGGGCTGCGGGCGATAGGGCCGCACGAACACGACGCGGCCGCCGACGTAATAGCGATATGGATAGTACCAGGGATCGTCGTACACGAACATGCGGAAGCGAACGCACGACGTGTAGTACGGGTCCCAGTACGAATAGCTGACGTACGTGTGGCAGTCATAGCACAGAAAGCGAGGATAGTCGTA
>WNGM01004133.1_pt1 | contig 12572 bp, 10 predicted proteins | sample 5400571 | NCBI WGS metagenome assembly WNGM01 (sample SAMN13153378, study PRJNA577476) | soil metagenome | isolation source: 100 cm soil or saprolite under Garry oak tree replicate 2 | place: USA:California | collected 2016-06-15
ATCGCCCATGTATATTGTCTGGGCTGCCGAAACAATTGCCTGCAGGCCGCTCCCGCACAGGCGGTTAAGGGTAAAGGCCGGGGTCTCCACGGGCAAGCCACCGTTAATGGCCGCTACTCGTGCAAGGTACATATCGTGAACATCGGTATGGATAACATTACCAAAGACAACATGTCCTACCTCTTGCGGCTGCACATTCGCCCGCCTGACTGCCTCACGCACTACAGCCGCCGCCAGCTCTGTAGGTGGCTTGTCTTTCAAGCTGCCACCATACGTGCCAACAGGTGTGCGTACACCACTCAGAACAACAACTTCTGGTTGTGCCATTTGTTTTCGCTCCTTTGCTACTTCTCTTGTTCTCAAATACTTTACTACATACGCTAATTCGCTTACTTCTCGTAACGCAGGCTTGTCAGTGCGGCTTGGCCTGTGCCTCTCTAGAATACAACAAAAACGTGAACTTATCCAAATGCTATCCCTCCATCTGCATATGCCTATTGAAGAAAAGCGACATTCCATCCGAAACAAGTATATTAAGAACGCACTTTCATATGTTTGTGAAACAAACATATTTATTGGAGGAATGTTACAATGATGCGTACCAAGAAGATTCTCTATCTTATCTTGCTACTTATCGTTTGTGCTATCGTCATTACCGGCCTTATAAGCTACTCTCAGTATATTCGCCCGCTGGTGCCCCTGGTTACAAAAGATGTGAAGATACATCAGCAACAAACTGGCGTCAACTTTCCTTACGTCAAGGGCGCACAAATCTTCGATGGGAACAACCAACCACTGCTCCTACATGGTGCCATGATCGAAACATCGTTTGCCTACATGAAGCAATGGCAAGCTGGCAAAAATCCCCTGGCCATTCTAAATACACAGACCTTTAACGCGATGGCACAGCAATGGCACATGAACGTTGTGCGTATCAACATCTCACAATGGATTTACAACCTCGATCCTGCCACCTATATGTCAAAGCTTGATACGGCAGTCCAACAGGCCAACGCGGCTGGCTTCTACGTCATTCTCGACTTTCATGATAATCCTCAGAGTGGAGCCGTATCACCCTACAGCGATGGCATGCTGCACACCCCCAGTCTGACATGGTGGAAAATGCTGGCGACTCACTATATCAATAACTCCATGATCATGTTCGATGTACTCAACGAGCCAACCTATACTACCTGGACCACGTGGCTACATGGTGATGGTGCTGACGTCGTTGGCTTCGCCGATACGATTGCCGCCATTCGCTCAACTGGCGCACGCCAGATCATTGTTGTTGAGCCAGGCAAGGCTGGCGGTGGCACCCCAACCGAAGGGGGTTGGGCTACCTTTAATCCAACGACGCTCACCGATCCCAACATCATCTTCTCACGCCATATCTATCAAAAAATCATCTCCGGCAATCCTACCACCTGGGATCACGATTGGGGTTCCCTGCTCAATACGCATCCCATCTACTATGGCGAGTGGGCACTGCTTCCCGATCCCTATATTACCAGCCACTGTACCGGCCTGACCTCCGCCAACGCCGATCCCCTTACCAACGCCTTTCTCAACTACCTGAGTCAGCGCAATGCCAACTGGACAGCCTGGGACTTCCTCGCCTATAACCTGATCCAGAACACCTCCAGCTATACCCCCACCACTTTCAATACTGGTTCATCCTGGCGTTGTGGCGATCCTTCCGCTGCACACGCCGGCATGGGTCTGGATGTCAAGAACCATATGAATAATCTTCCCACCTCAAATCCTGGACGTAAGAAGCACGCCTGCGTACTCACAAAGTATCAATATTATCGCTGCCCGATAATATTGATACTGTGAATGGCATCATGCTCGACGCTACTGGGCAAACAACTTGAGAATGCTCAGTAGTCGGAGCAATGCCTGCTGGTAGGCTTGAGGATCCATCCAGGAGGTGAAGTCCACGATTTCGTACTGAGCGCGAAGCTTAACCACCCATGGTTGGCGACTCGTCATTACCGCATCATCGAGCCGGATAGGGAAGAGCGTACGCTTTCCCTGTTGGGCTTCCTTGGCGAGGGCTGTCGAAACCACCTCTGCAATCCACTCACTGGCAAGCGAATGTGCTGAAAGCACGAGCAGCAAACTGGCGTCGCCAAGCTCATCGCGTTTCGTGTGTTCAGGGTCTAGCCAGCATCGTATACCATTGTTGCGTAAATCAGTGTGTAAATGCCCTACAAAGGTCTTATCTTCGTGAGCATAGCTAATGAAGTAGGTGGCGAGGGCTTGCCAGATTGTGGAGTGTAGGTGAGGTATAAGGGCCTCTTGGACACCTACTCCGCGCAGGAAAGCATCAGGGAGACGACCTTGCGAGCGGGCAATCGTCTCAAGTCCGATAATCGAAGGTCCCCAATGTTTCACCGCCTCTAGCCCCTTTGCCCGACTCAAGTCAACATCACCGAAAACCGTGCGATACAGATATGTCCCGTTGAGCATGGTTCTATTGAGATCAGTATGATCCAGAACAGCCTCGATAAGATTAGCTCCGGTAAGGATAGCATCGGTGAGCATAGCATGCGTGAGGTTGGCCATGTAAAGCGAGATCTTTGTAAGATCAGCGCCAGCGAGTTTAGCTCCTCTCAGAATGGCCCAACTTAAATCGGCTTCCTGGAGTTTGGCTTCACTGAGATCGGCTCCAGTCAGGTCCGCCGCGCTCAGATCGGCCTTCTGTAGTTGAGCTCCACTCAGGTCAGCTCCCCTGAGATTAGCTCCACTCAGATTAACTTGCCTGAGATCAAATCCACTGAGGTCACGCCCACTCAGATTGACACCGGAAAGGTCGATCTGGACATCTACCTGTGTTCGTCGCCACTGGTTCCAGGCTTGTACACCTCGTTCGAGTATACTGAACAAGCTCTGATTTTCTTCTTCTGACTCTGAGTGCACCCCTTCAGATATAACCGCACCGGTCTGCTCTCCATATGTTACAGGTGGTGCCTCTTGTGGAGGGTATGCTTCTACTATTGGTGCAGAAAGAGGATCGGCTTGCTGGGTATACTGTTCCCGATACTGTTGTTGACGCCGCAAATTAGATTGCTGAGGTGATTCGTATATTGAACGCATAGCTTGTTCCTTGTCGCGGTTCTGCTTCTGTTTCTGATCCGTGTTTCCCTCTGCTTCTACTGCCTCTTTTTTTACTTGTGCTTCCTCAATCTTAACGGAAGCTCGTCGCGGTCCAAGTTTAACTCCACGTACAGGGCTTTTGCTTCTTCTGTTTCTTTTATCGTACTGAGGTGATTCGTATATTGAACGCATAGCTTGTTCCTTGTCGCGGTTCTGCTTCTGTTCCTGATCCGTGTTTCCCAAAGCGCCTATGGAATTCGACCGGCCTACTGGCACTTGTGCTGCGTTTTGCCTCTGTGTAGGTTGGGAAGTCGTCGTTTGTGTAGGCTGAGAAGTCGTTGTTCTGGAAATCTGTTCCATTGCTATAGCTTTCTCCTTGTGATTGTTCATGCCTGTAATCACACTATATTGTCTTGAAGTATGTAGGGTAAACAGACTACGAGGACACGTAAGAGAAAGCCTGCTCCATTTTTTCGAGAGCCTGAGTGCGGGACGTATACACGCTTAAATTATAAACGATTTGCCAATAGTTTTTTAGCCCCTGAAGGAGACATCAATGTGAGGCTAGAACAATGCCATAATTTGACAATTCCAACAAGGATAACTACTATATAAGCCAACCTACAGATAATAAGGAGCTTTTTACATGTATCAAAACGATGGCTTGATTACCTTGTTGATTTCCTGTCCGGATCAACCGGGCATAGTCGCCGCAGTCTCACATTTTATCTTTGAGCGTCAAGGAAATATTGTCTACTCTGATCAGCATTCTACGGATCGACACGGTGGCACATTCTTTATGCGCGTGAGTTTTGCGGAAGATAGTTTCACCTTACAAGAAGCTGAGCTTATGCAAGCTTTTCGCCCCATTGCGGAAACGTTTCGTATGCAGTGGAGTCTCCATTACTCTCGACAACGCAAGCGTGTGGCCCTCTTTGTGTCAAAACTCGATCATTGTCTCACAGATTTACTCTGGCGTTGGAAAAACGGCGAGCTAGCCATAGATATTTCCTGCATTATCAGTAATCACCGCTATCTTGAACATATTGCTCAGATCTATACTGTTCCTTACTACCACTTCCCGGTGCGACGAGAACATCGTCAAGATGATCAACAGCGTATACTGGACTTTCTTGCAACCAGGGTCAAGGTAGACCTCATCATCCTCGCCCGCTATATGCAGATTCTGGAGCCCTGCTTTGTCCAGGCTTACCCGCATCAAATTATCAATATTCATCACAGTTTCCTGCCTGCCTTTGTGGGAGCCAATCCTTACGAACGTGCCTTCGAGCGTGGCGTCAAGATCATCGGTGCGACTGCCCACTACGTCACTGAAGAGCTTGATGAAGGACCAATCATTGCCCAGGATGTTATTCACTGCACCCATCGTGATACCGTCGAGGACCTGATGCGTAAGGGTAGAGACGTGGAGCGCAGGGTACTGGCTGAAGCGGTGCGTCTACATATTGAAGATCGCGTGCTCATGTATAAAAACAAGACGATTGTGTTTTAGCCTAGCAATAGTTGAAACTCCATTGTTGCTCACTACGCCACGCACTTCATGGAAAAATCCTCTGCACACCCTATTGGTTCCGTCACTTTGCCATCACTTGCCTTAAGGCTTACTATAGCACATGGATGTAACATCTCAAGAGGTGCTGAGAGCCTTGTAGCTTCCCCTACTGAAGTCGGCCTTCAAGTCTACATAAAGAGGCCGGAGTTCGTACAAGGAACTCTGGCCTCTGCTCAAGCTGATGAATGTAGCGTTTACGATGCCCTGCTACGCTTAATAGGCGGTGCGTGCAACAGGTCCTGACTGCGCAGGGGGCATGTAGGTGGGCTCGTTAGTACCCGCTGTGTTTGTGCCTCCCGTAATTTTCAGCAAGTCTTCAGACGTGGTGAACGTGGCCTCGTTACACACTACTCCTGCTGAGTTGCACGTTCCTCCTTGCGGGGGGACATTAGTTGGTGGGAAAGCGACCTCAAACGCCGGGGCAGCATCATCGTCGCCCGGTATGATGGAGCTTGAGATGTAGTCGCCCACCATATAGCCCTGAGTCGTGAGTGCCAGCCACTGCAGCCTCATTGGCGGAGAAATTCGCTCTGAGGCGCTCCAACTAGCCCCACCGTTGGTCGATGAGAGAAAACCGACATCAAGCCGACATGTGAGGGTCTGGCAGTTCGCCACCGGGTAGTAGTAGTAGGCGAGTCCAAGGTGGGCAGATCCATCGGCAGTCGTCCTGTCCACAGCCAGACCGGGGACGAAGTGATCGATGCCGCTCCCAATCGGGTCAACCGGAATGCGCCGGACTTTCGACCATGTGAGGCCATTAGTGGAGGTAGTCAGCACGAGGTCGTTGAACCTGCAGCCGTTTTCAAACCGGCAGTCTCCCCAGACAACGTAGACCTTACCCGACGCGTCGATTTCGGCGGAGGGTAAGGGAATAGTGGCGCGAACACCTTGAGGAACATGGTAGTCCACTTCAGAGATCTTAACGGTGCTGCTCCAGCTTGCGCCTCCATTGGTGGAGATGAAAGAACTCATTTTAAAAGGCTGTGTCGAGGAGGTGGTGAATCCTATAATGGGCACAATCACTGTCCCGTTAGGCTGCACGAGGGGTTGCCCACCGATGCCGAAATCTTTGTTGGCAGTTTCTAGTGCTGGTCCCCAGGTCAGTCCACCGTCGGTGGAGGTGCTCATCTGGATGCGGTCGCCATCAGCCGGGTTGTCGAACTCGGTATAACAGTGGCCGAAGAAGGCGCTGGTAGACGTATCGTCGCAGACGGTCCAGTTCTTGTCGAAATCACCTTTAGCCACCACGACCGGTGCACTCCAGGTGAGTCCCCCATCGGTCGAACGGCTAACGAGCACATCGACCTCAGACGTATTCCCGCCAGGGAAGAGACCAAGCTCGGAGATTAGCCAGACGTTGTGCTTGGGGTCGAAAGCAACCGCGGCATCACTGACACGGATGTATGGGCCTGGCGGTGTTGAGACGGTGGTTAAACTTGGCAGGAAACCGTGGGTAAAGGTCTCTCCACCGTTTGTGGAAGTCGCAAAACCGATGTCGGCGGCCCCGCCATTGAAAACGCGGCCCACCTGGAAGGCTGAAACGAGTGTGTTGCCAAAAGCAAACGTATCAGGCTCGACTTCCGTCATGTGCTGACTGATCTTGTTGTGGAATGGATCACTACTGAGCTGGGTCAGGGGTTCAATTGCCGCATGGGAAGAAGCCCTCAATGCGAATGTGTACACGAGGGTAAGGATGAGAGCCAGGAGTGTGAAAGCGGTAGCGATGCTAAATCGCCAGCGAAAGTGAGAAATAATTGACATAAATAACTGCCTTTCTACTAGTTGGGACTCTTTATACTTTTGGATAAAGAAACTCCGCTGGCTCAAGCCTAGTAGAGGCAGGTAAGTTTAAGGTTATGAATAAGTGGAGATATGATTATGGATACATCAATTTGGTAAAGATTTCTTAATAATGTACATAATCAGCAAGTAAGCTCAGCTACGTGATCACGGGAATGAAACCGTGAACAACTCAATCAAATGAAGTGTACTGCATGTCGCGGAGGCGAGCCAACGCTTACTGATACATGACCATCAACGGCGATGGATTCAGGGCCAGCACATCACTCGGAGACATCAACGGCTTATCAAGCTTATAGAACAGCTTCATACCGGGATACTGGATCAGCTGCTCCCGATCAAACTGTACATAATCATCAATCTTCGATCCCGGAGGCCCAAAACCATCGACACAGGTCACGACTTGTACCCCAGGTTGAACCTTGATCTTCTGCCAATCCGGCAGCATCTCCTGCAGGAACTGATGAATAATCAAAATCTTGGGTGGTAGGTGATAGGTTTGCACCAGATTGGAAAGCTGATCGATCACCCAGTTGACCTCTTTAGCAGGCATACGTCCAAATTGCACCCCTGGAACCGCATCTGGGGCCATATCAAACTCTGGATCAAGAGCCAGCTCTACCCCTGGCATCTGCAGGTACTGCCATAGAATACCTACCTCTTTCTGGATAGTGCTATGGCCGATCTGCATATCAAAGAAGAACAGCATATGGTTCGTATTGGCAAGATCAATATAGTGGCGAATCGAATCGTCGGGCATACGGTAGACCCACGAGCCATCTGACATAGGCACAGGCTGCGCTACGGGGGTCACATAATCAAATGCCGGTACTACCGGATGGATAGGGTCGAGGTCACCATAGACCTGAGCCTGGGCTTGCAACCGCGCTACCAACTCGTCATCTGAGTAAGCTCCCAGAGGTCCCATCTCCGTTGAGCCTGGATTCCCATAGTAAATTACTAAGCGATCCATGGGCAGACTTGTGCGCCATATCCAACCGTTGGGCCCTGAAAACTGGCGCAACAGGGCCATATCTGTATTGTCCGGCGTATCCGTTTGCGTTTGTGCTGAACTGGGATGCGTGGCAAGAGTTGTCTTGCTGGCAGACTTTACAGTAATATGTGCATGAGGAGTACTTTGTGCCTGTGAATCTCGCCATGCTGCACTAGAACTGGAGAGAAGTAACAGGAGTAATGCCATCACACAAAGTGGCCAGAGCTTATGGGCTTTACGATGCCGGTTCGTCTGTTTCATGGATATGTGTTTCCTAAATAATGCTAGCTCGCCTATCATGCCCTCTAGTAATTAAAACGTTTCTATGCATGAATTAAAATGTTTCTATCTATGAATTAAAACGTTTCTATGCATGAATTTGTGCTGAGTTTATGACTATTTAGGGCTTTTCGCCCCACACGTAGAGCAGGGAGATGATGGCAGTGAAATCGTTCGACTGCATCTCTGCCATCGCCTGCTCATAGAGCGCATCAGCCTCTTCCTGGGTCATGATCTTCATTGTGACCAAAAAAGGCTGCGCCAGTTTGAGGGCAATCATCCAGTCCCGATAGACGCCCTCATGAGCTTCCTCCCCGGCGGAGTAATCGATAATATGTGGTGTTTTACGGATATGTTGGTAGCCAGCTTCGCGCAGGAAATATCCCAACTTCGGTGTAATGCCAAAATGATGTCCTTCAGGGGAAAAGCTTTTTCCTGTCAAATGAAATCTCTGCAAGGCCTTGTCAAACAGTTTCTCAAAAGCAGGGCTACTGGTGATACCCATATTATCAGTATCCGTTAAACGGATGGCTCCCCCGGATCTGGTAATGCGTCGACACTCCTGGATGAGTTTTGGCCATGCGGATGAGTGTAAAAAAGTAACCATGAAACGTCCATTGATCAGATCAAAATAATCGTCGGGGAAATCCAGCGGCTTGGTGGCATCCATGACGAGAAACTTCGCATTGTCCAATCCCTGCACCTTTGCCTGAGCGCGTGCGTACTGGATCATCGTCTGGCTGATATCGATCCCTATGACCTCGATTTCGGGATGGGTAAATGCTACTTCCTGTACCCATCCTCCTGGTCCACAGGCGATATCGAGCACCCTGTGGATGTTGGCGAAGTCGGGTCGCTCTGTCAGCAACCCACCCATATGTTTTGTCGCAAGGAGATCTTGATCCAGCAAACGTGCCATTTCCGCAGCACTTTCAGGATCAAGAACATACGTACTTTCATTCTGCGGTGTCTCTGATGATGGTTGCATGGTCAAACTTCTCCCTGTGTATCACTATCTACTCCTCATATATCTCTCCGCGACGAGTCACTTGGAGCAATGCTGTCTCTATCTGCTGTGCTACTACCTGCTCTGCTTCAATAAGGCTGATAGATTGCTGTTTCCTTATCGCCTCTCTCACCTGATCGGTGACCCGTCGCGAATAGTTTGAGAAATACGGTTGTTGCTCTTCAAATGAGGGCATTATGCCCAGTTCAATACTCTCGAGTGGATAAAATTCCTCTCGTTCAAAAGCTAAGCCCATCGATTCGGCGTAACTCTCGATGAGTGTGAGACGAAATGGCAGAAAATAGTTAGGCTGGGTGCTAGAAAAGAGCAGACACCCTGCAACGCAGCCTGCGCGTCTAATGGGGTGTGCTGCTGCACTTTCCTCGCCATCTACCCAACGTGCCGGGAACCAACTCTGGCCCTCCTTGCGGGTTTGCACGGCAACAGAGCGACCGTTGGTGACAGCATATCCAGCCAGCGACTCCACCCCGAGGAACAACATTTTTTGTCGTAACTCTCTTGTCCAGGGAGGGGTCCCCAGTCCTATGGTCTCGTGTAGGCTACGAACCTTCTGCCCATATGCGGGAGGGGTACAGCGTGCCACAGTAATTTCCATGCCTACCCGGTTTGGGTCGAGTTGCTGCAAAGCCTGTCTCAAGATGAGATCGCAAATCGACCAGGAACGCATGCTGTCGGGCAACTCTGCATGAGCGTGAAAAATGCGAGCATAGAAGGCAGGTGGAATTTCTTGCTGCGCATCTTCTTCGACTATCACCTCATCCAAGAGGGCTCCAAACTCCTTTGGTATCAATGCAAGGAGCGACTCGCGATACTGTGGTAAGGCCCTGAGTAAGGCTCGCAAATTCTGCAAACGTGGGCTCGATTCTCCATGGATCCAACGCGTCAAGGTAATAGAATTCACGCCCAACTCGGCGGCAATCCGTGTTCGCTCATGAGGATCTTCTAGAATCTTTTCTAGCAGTTCGCGCCACGTCTGTGAGCCTTGCATCTCATCTTTCACTTTACCGTTGTAATCATGGGCCTCTTGTCTGCTTTGCATGATAACATTCACTCATTGTGAACGTCAACCATTCTGTTATGATTTTGTTTGGTCCAACCCTTGACAATTCTCTGATACTTGCGTATACTTTCAACAGAACTAAGTTAGTCAACTGACTAACTGATAAGTTGGAGGTTCTTGATGAATAGTGCAAGCAAGCGGGACCGCCTCATTGAGGCGGGCAAGGTTCGCTTCTATCAGCAGGGTGTTGCTCGCACTACGCTAGCAGATATTGCTCAGCAGGCTCAGATTCCCCTGGGCAACGTGTACTACTACTTCCCTACCAAGGAAGCCCTGGTTGAAGCTGTCATCCAGGCGCATATCCAGGAGGTGCAGTCATGGTTTGCGCAGTTGGACCAAAACCCTGATCCACGCCAGCGTCTCCTGGGGTTGCTCACCTCTGCGCGTGAAAGTGAGCATCTGATGGCCCGCTATGGCTGTCCGCACGGCAGTCTAAGTCAAGAACTCGATAAAGAGGACAGCCAGCCTGCTACCATGGCTGCAAGCCTGTTTCACGTCTACCTGGATTGGGCAGAAACGCAGTTTCGTTTGCTCGGCAAGGACGAAGAGGCGGCGAAGGATTTCGCTCTTGATCTGATCTCGTCGTTGCAGGGAACGTTTTTATTGACCAATAGTTTTCGTTCACCTGAACTGTTGGAGCGCAAGCTTCAGCGTTTAGAAACCTGGCTCCGTACCCTCTAAGGAGAGCGAAGGCATTTTTTATCACCGCAATGAGTTAGTTAACTGACTTACTCTTATGAAAGGGGTATTCTTCATGTCGACCACTATGTCTACACCATCTCGTACTCGTAATGCACTCCAATCGTATGTCCTGATAGGGCTGGGTGTTGTCTTTCTCCTTGGAGCCCTCCTCTTGCGGCTCAATCCCCTGGCCTTTCCGGCTGGACTCTTCTTGTTTGGCATCGGCTTGCTGATCGCCGCAGCTCTCAATCCCGCACGGCTGATGATCTCCGGTCTTCTCTATACCTTCATCGGTGCGGCCATCTTCATCGCCTTCAAGCCACTTATTCCCTTTGATGGTAGCCTCGTAGTAATTGCCAGTGGTCTAGCCTTACTGGGTATCGCTCTAGCGGCTCGTCGTGGGTATGTCAGTGCGGGAGCATTGACTCCCAGCATCTTCATCTTACTGGTCGGTCTTCTGTTGTATCCACCAACGGGAGGTGCCATATCCATGCTCCTTGCCCCGTTTATTCTCTCACTCTGGTTCCCTGGCATCGCATTACTGCTCCTCGGCCTCGTATACTGGTTCGTGAGTACCCGGCGGGCATAATGAACGGCAGTGATAATCTGCCTCATCCAACATGAGAGGCAGGTTATTACCGCTCTGTCTAAGACATGGTTCAAATAGAGGTGTACGCGTGATGCAAGCTCAAAACTGTCACCTCTGTTTGAACACTGTGTGAACCATGCCTTAGGAAATTCCCTCTATGATTAAATTGCAACGTTGAAACAACCCCCGGTGGTGCCCAAATCGCCACTATGCTGCTGGATAAAACGGTTACTCCGGGCTTTCCTCCTGGTTTTGGCTGCCTCTTCGGGGTGGCTGTTCGCGATAATAGTGGCGTCTACTACGTCGACGATTGCGATAACACCTTGAAGCTCCTTCACTGAGAAAACCGGCACATACATGTTGTAGTCAGGCCCGTGAGACTCATGGGCCTGACTACGACAATCTTGCCATCAGCAATGCGGAAGATGGACATACCAGACGCGGTGATATGCTTGCCAGTCGGAGGCGCACCCATAAAGGAACCCTGGTTGGTGCCACTAAAGGTAAAGCGCTCCACCACTTTATCCCCTTCAGCCACCAGGTCTTCGATGGTGACATGCCCATCGGGGAACGCTGACATGAACATCATATGCACCATCTTGCCGCCCTCCAGACCTCCCGGGAGACCAGGAATGCCGCTATGGCTGATGAGATTAGGGGCGACAATGTCGTCTAATGCGGCCAGGTTGTTGCTGTTATGTGCCTCCTGATACCGTCGGACGAGGGCTTTGTTGTCTTCTGTTGACATGGTCATACTCCTTGTGGTGTGTTGGAACTCTGAGATGTTCGTGTGATGCCTCTGGGGCTCCTGCTCCGGCGCGGCCAGTGCAACTGTGACCGGCTATGGGGATGTGGTCTTGGCCGAGTACACCCAGCCCTTCAATGAGGAAGGTATCATTGAGTAACTCATGAATCTACCGCTCATCCCACTACGCACGAAAGGTGGTAGAATGGAAAGTAGAACGACCCCATAAAAACGCCAAAGAGGTGGAAAAAAAATGATCATCCAGCAAGATTCGTCGTATAGCACTTTACGTAAACCAGCGCGTCTAAAAGCCAACGACACCATCGGTCTCATCTGTCCAGCCAGTGCTATCCCCGATCCAAAAAGTGTACGGGTTGTCACCGAACAAATGGCGGTGATGGGACTGAACGTGAAAACAGGTGCGCACTTGCTGGATCGTTATGGTTATCTTGCGGGAAGAGACGAAGATCGTGCTGCTGATGTCAATGCGATGTTCGCTGATCCCACAATTAAGGGTATCATGGCAATACGCGGTGGCTGGGGTTGCAACCGTATTCTCCCCCTGCTCAACTATGAACTGATACGAAAGAATCCCAAAGTGGTACTAGGCTATAGTGATGTTACAGCACTATTAACAGCAATATACACAAAAAGTGATTTAGTAACCTTTCATGGCCCTATGGGTGTGTCTACCTGGGGGGCGTATACCTTGAATTATATAA
>WNGM01010562.1_pt1 | contig 12567 bp, 12 predicted proteins | sample 5400571 | NCBI WGS metagenome assembly WNGM01 (sample SAMN13153378, study PRJNA577476) | soil metagenome | isolation source: 100 cm soil or saprolite under Garry oak tree replicate 2 | place: USA:California | collected 2016-06-15
AAGAGCTGCGCGCTTCATTTACCCTCTCGATATAGCGCTCCAACAGTACCCGGCGCTCAGGCTCGATGATGTTACCGTTGAACGGGTGCTGCACGGCAATGCGTTCACATACGATGAGCACACCCACGCCGAGCTGGCACGTGTCTACGACATGGCCGGGCGCTTCCTGGCCATCGCTTCCTGGGACGGCAAGCGAGACATGTGGCAGCCCAAAAAAGTGTTTCTATAGTGTTAGCTATAACTTATTGCTAGCACGAGGTGGCTGTGGTACTATTAGCCTGAGCATTCGAGGAAAAATCGATCGCGCGAACGGGTGGAAGCAAAGAGATCCGGGCATTGAATGTGATAACTTCCTATGAAAGCACCTCTTAATCAAAGACAGGGTACTCGCACCGTATGCAATTAGAATATAATACAACGTTCTTAGCAGAAGAACCTATTGTAATTACCATCGGGAATTTTGACGGGGTTCATAGAGGACACCAGCACCTCATGCACGAGCTGGTGCTGCAGGCGCGAGAACTGGATTGTAAGCCAGTCCTGGTGACCTTCTCGCCACACACCTCAATGGTTGTGCGGCCAGATGCTGACCACCAGTACCTGACAACGCTGGAAGAAAAGCTCGCGTTGGCTCAACGTTATGGTCATATCAACAATAGCATTGTGGTCCACTTTACGCCAGAAGTTATGCAGATGAGCGCTAAAGACTTCATGGATAGTTTACTTACGCATTTTGCTATTCGCGGCATCACCGTGGGCAGCAATTTTAGCCTCGGACATCATAGAATGGGCAACGTGACGTTCCTTGAGCAGTATTGCCAACAACATGAAATAGTATTACGAAGTATTGCATTGGAAGAGGCCGAGCAAACGCGCATCAGCAGCACGCGCATTCGCACGCTGGTGGGCGAGGGACAGGTGAGCGAAGCGAACGACCTGCTGGGGTACCCGGTCACGTTCAGCGGACTTGTCGTACACGGGGACCATCGTGGCAGGCTTTTAGGCTTTCCCACTGCCAACCTGGCTCCCGAACCGCACAAGCTGCTGCCGGCCAATGGTGTCTACGCCGCTCATGTAATTGTATGGGCCGATTTATCGCGCCCTCTTGAGCGTGACTCAAGCAGTGTTTTTCCCGTCTATAAGGGTGTAGTGAATATCGGGGTGAGGCCAACCTTTCAGGGCCAGGAACGTCGAGTGGAGGCGCATTTACTGGATGTCGATCTCGAGCTGTACGACCAGCGTATCACTATCGACTTCATCGCAAGGCTGCGCGAAGAACAGCGCTTCTCTGGCATCGAGGCATTAAAGGCACAGATCAGCACCGATGTGCAACAAGCACGCCGGGTACTCGTAGTAACTTCAGCATAATATTAATAGGAAAAAATGCTACAATGAAGCATGTAGCTGCTATATCAATCATCAAGCCCGTACTTTAAGGAGGGCACGCTGAGTGACAACTCGCCAGAGTCCGCTTTCTAAATTCGAATCGTTTATGCAGCGCATCGTGGAAGCGCCCTTTGCGCGTCTCTTCCCATCCAGGCTTGAGCCGCCAGAGCTGCTCGGCAAGCTAGAGCGCGCCATGGAAGATAACCTGGTGCTTGCAGGTGAAGGGCGACTACTGGCCCCCATCATCTATGATATCTACATCAGCATCAAAGACCACCAGCAATTAGACCAGAGCTTCAACCTGCTTAAAAACGATTGGCAGAGACACCTGATCGAGTTTGCCAAACAGCCTCACCGCCATTACATCCTTAAAGCCAACCCCCTGCTGCGCCTGCATGCCGATAGCAGGCTGCACACTGGCGACGCGCGCATTGAAACAAGCTTAGGCGGGGACCCCAATGCCGAAGGAGGAGGAGTCATGGCGACGCAGGCAATCAGCGCGGAGCAACTCGCGCAACTGCGCGCTCAGCTAGCCCCGGGACAGCAACTGCCAGGCATTACGAACGCCGGACGCGCTGCTAATCCCGCATCCAGCCAGTTCGGTGCGCCCCCGCCCGCTACCAACCCGGGCAGCAGCTTTGTTGGCACCATACCACAGGCCCGGCTCACTATTCGCCTGCCACAAGCCGGTCAGCAGGTTTATCAAATCGAGAAACCGGTCATCAACATTGGACGTCAACTTAGTAATGATATTATTGTCGAAGACAAACGCGTTTCGCGCTATCATGCTCAAATTAAATACCAGTCAAACGGGCAGTTCGCTATCTTTGATCTTGGCAGCACCAACGGCATTACGATCAACGGTGTGGTTAATCAACGCCAGCACACGTTACGCAGCGGTGACCGCTTCACCATCGGAAATTATGACTTTTATTTTGAGAGAAGATAAGATATGTCATTAGATGTCTTTTTGCTCATATTACGCTTATTGCTTATCGTCCTGCTCTACCTTTTCTTGATGCAGGTAGTGATCGCCATTACACGCGACCTGCGCAAAACAGCACTGGCCAGCGCAAATTTTGAAGGTAAGGCGCCACCTGTCCTCGGCCATCTCATCGTGATCGATAGCGGTCCCAGTTCAATCGTACCGGGGACCCCTTTTGACCTGTACCCACAAACAACTATTGGTCGCGGTCCCACGAACACCATCCAGTTGTCCGAAAGCTTTATCTCTGGCGAACATACCCGCCTCTGGTATCGCAACGGTAGCTGGTATGTGCAGGACGCAGGGAGCACTAATGGCACCTTTCTCAATAATCAACCCGCGCGCGAGGCCCTTCCTGCCAGGCCCGGAGATATCATCCAGGTAGGTTTCATCCGCTTCAAACTGGCCAACTAGATCTCTAGAGGAAATATTATGGCACGTCCGTTAAATCAGTCCCCTGGCGCATTCCGGCGCTACCGCTGGAAAGAACTGGGATTGCTCATCGTCCCTTTTATGATACTGCTGTTGGAGATGACACAGCTCTTGCTTGTACCGCTCCTGAAGGAGGATCCCGCGGCAGCATTCAGCCTGAAGCACCTGCCCACGGCCCAGGCGTTGATCCCCGTGCTCGGTTTGATTGCCGTATTACTTGGTACGAATCTGCTGTTCAGTGTGTTTTTCCCCAAGGCCGACCAGTTACTGCTCCCCGTCGTGGGTCTGCTAAGTGGCATTGGCATGCTGATGGCAACACGCCTTGGGCCGAACGTTGGGGTTCCGACGCTGGGTTCGCGCCAGCTTATCTGGGTGATCCTGGGGGTTTTTGGATGCATAATGACCCTCTTCCTCCTGCGCAATATGGATTGGCTGAGGCGTTATAAGTATACCTGGGCAGCCCTTAGCATTATCCTCGTTGGCATCACTCTGGTCAACACCCTGCGTGTCAAAAACCTTGATAGCCCTACACATGACCAGTTGAATATCGGGCCATTCAACCTGCAGCCTTCAGAACTGTTGAAAATTTGTATCGTCATCTTCTTCGCCGCCTACTTTAGCCTGACAGAAAATCGCGATATCCTGGCGGGCGGCAGCCGCTTCATTGGACGACTGCGCCTGCCGCCGTTACGCAAACTCGGCCCCATCTTCGTGATGCTTGGCATCTCGCTCCTATTGTTCCTGGTAGTGCGCGAACTTGGCCTGGCGCTGCTCATTTATGGGCTTTTCCTCAGCATGATCTACCTCGGCAGCGGTAAATTCTCCTACGTCGTTGGCGGCCTGCTTCTCTTCGTGCTGCTCGGCTTCATTGGTTACAGCCTCTTCAGCTACGTTCGCCTGCGCTTTGCAGTGCTCTCTATCGACCTCGTTACTCCCGGAGCTTTTAACGAGAACCTCTATCAAAAGAGCGCATATCAGATTGTGCAGGGGCTGATTGCTCTCGCGAGTGGAGGCATCATCGGCAGTGGGCTTGGACTGGGTCATCCTGGTTTTGTACCGGTCATACAGTCGGACATGGTTCTCACTGCACTCGGGGAAGAGCTAGGCCTGGCAGGGCTTTTCGCCATCATCGGCCTTTACCTGCTGCTCATCTACCGGGGCTTCCGCATCGCTGTCGAGGCAACCGACCCGTTCAACCAGCTCCTGGCTGCTGGGCTCACCTCGATCTTCGCCATCCAGACGCTGATCATAGCCGCTGGCAACATGAAATTGATACCGCTGACCGGCATACCCCTGCCTTTCCTCAGCTATGGCGGCAGTTCAGTCATTGCCAACTACATCATCATCGGCATCCTGCTGCGCATCTCGCACAATACGGCCCTGGAGCGCGAAGGGCTGGCATAGGGTCATTGAACTGGCGGGATATATTGTCTCACGTCAAACGTTGCCAGGCGCTGCAGGTTACCGTAAATCCACAGGGCGCCTCCTTCCGCCTGGCCTGTGGACTGGTTGAGTTGACCTGCGTAGGCATACTGGGCCTGGGTTGCCATGTCGTTGAGGATTGACAGGGATGATGTTTGTAACAAATGGGCACCGGTCATGCCTACGAGCCGCTTCGCGTCCTGGTACACCTGCCCCAGTGAGCGCCTCAGATCATCAAGACCGGCGTTGATACGGACAGCAAGTTGACGCTGCTCCGGAGTTGTCTGGGGCGATTGGATCGCGCCGTTCATATGCTCTCCGATAAGATACACATAGCCGGGCGGCGTCTCGTTACTATACACATAGCCGGCTGGGTCTGCATTTCTGGGAGCTGGTCCAAGCATTGCAACCTGGACTTCGTGCGCGTTGGCAAGCAGGGGCGTGCCGGGAGGCGTATCTGTATGCGCTAGCGCAGAGCCATCAATATAGTCCAGGATACGTATCACCTGGTCACGGATAGACGCCGTGTCTTTGTTCTGCCAGGCATCCCGCGCATTGGCCGCCAGTTGCTCGACCGTTGATGTATTCCTGGCTAACCAGAAAGCCAGCCCGCCGTGTAGCCCGCGCAATTTGAGTTCTGGTGACTCAACGAGCAAATGACGCAGGTGATCCAGCATACTGAAATGCAATTGATCCGTAGGGCTGGGCAGCTGGGGAATTTCTGCGTAGTAGCGCCATGTACTGGTATCGATGAGTGGATTGCCCGTCGGGCTATTGGCATTATCTTCAGTGATCAGAAAGCGGCTTACGGAGGCGAGTAAATTGGTGTGCTGCGGATCGCCTCGATAGAGTAAATGCACATTACCCTGGCTGACAGTCAAACGACCAAGCAGGACCGGCGCGGCCTCGCTCTGGCTTCTATCGCCCAATAGCCAGGCGTAGTAGCTTTTACCTGCGGCTGGATCAGAGACATGTGCTAGATCGATCTGCAATTCATCATTAATGCCCTGCGGGCCATTCGCATTCAGTTGCCCGCTATTGAGGAAGAAAGCGTGCCCTATCACTTGACCCGGCGCGAGAGGAGTAGTTTGAGAAGTTAAAAATAGGGCTCCAATAGTGACCATGCTGGCAAGCACCAGCGCGCCAATCATAGCAGCATACAATCTATTGAACGGCTTTCTCTTGCGCTTCCTCGACAAGGACGCGGGCGCGAGAGGAGTGCTGGAAACCCCTCCCGCGGGCGCCGCGATGATGTCCGGCCAGTTAAGTTGAGGCTGTGCAGATTGTGAAGGCGAGAGTTGAGGCATAACAGGCGGCGCAGTGGTTTGTAGAGAATCATATTTGTATTTCTCTGATCGTTTCAATCTCAGATGAGAATCCGACTGGCTCAAGCCTTCAGGAACCTGCATATTCAGGCTCTGGGCCAGCGCGATAGCCATTGACGAGGCGCTGGTGAAACGGGCTTGGGGATCTTTTGATAGGCTGCGCAGGATGACACCGGTTAGGGCGGATGGTATAGTTGGATTCAATAGGGCAGGCGGAGTTGGCGGGGTATTGATATGCTGCATCATAATCGCAATCGGCCTGTTACCGCGGAACGGCAGCACCCCTGTACATAGTTCATACAGGACCACACCTAGAGAGTAGATATCACTACTTTCATCAGGTGGATGGCCCTGTACCTGTTCTGGTGAGAGATAGAACGGGGCGCCGGCGTTGCTGGCACTGCGCAGTGGTCTGGTAAAACCAAAATCGGTGAGCACGGGGTCACCGGTCCCACCCGGTGAAGTCGTAACCCTATGCAGCAGTATATTGCCTGGCTTTATATTACCATGGACAACGCCATGCTGATGAGCATAGTCGATGGCTATACTGATAGAAGTAAAGAGGTGAACTACCTCGCTACTCAGCGACATTTTGCCCAGGCTCGGCGTGTTACGAACATACTCCGCCAGCGTCTGCCCTTCCAGGTAATCAGTCACAACACACACCGTAGAGGCCACAGGGTCATCAGGTTGCCTGGAAGGAAATATATAAACATCGCGGATATGTGCAATGTTGGGATGATGTAGGGAAGCAAGTTTCTCTAATGACCAGACAAATTGTGTTACGGTATCAGAATCAGGCGGCTGACTGCTATGGTAGGCCTTGATAGTGACGTAGTGCTGTGATTGGCCATCATAGGCCTTCCAGCATTCGCTCGCGTGACTGCTTGCCAGGCGCCTATGCAGCTCGTATTTCCCAATCTGTTGCAGGCCTGTTATCATGATAGATAACCCTTATGTTCGAAAAAACTTTTCGAAACTCCCTATAATATAGTAGTGATTATTCAATGAATCTCCAACAAACTAGGAGTTTTATCCTAATTTGGTAAGGCGCTAACATATTCAAAGTAAAGAGACCTAAACAAACGAATAGGTCTCCCCTTTTAATTACGGCTCATTGTTACAACCTGATCGTAAAACGAGGAACATATATCCTCACCAGGACGATCACAGGGTTTTCTCACGGCATCACTGCACTACAATAGTCAAATTCATAAGCAGGCGCAAGTTGCGCGGGGCCGGCTGTCCCGGGTTGCGGTAGTTCCGGATGGTGGAGGCGATGCCAGCAACGACAGCGACCAGCCCGAAGGACAGGATCAGCAGCAGGGTGATAAAGGATGGAGCGTCGGCCGGGTGCGTGATGAAGTACTGGTTAATGCCCACGCTCATCTGGGTGGACATTGCTCCCAGAGGAAATTGACAAAGTACGCCAGCACCATACCGAATAGAGCGATAGTAGCTACTGTATTAAGCGTCGACCGACTGGAAGTAGGCCGGGGCTGGTTTTCTACCTGTTGCTTTGTGTCTGATACTACAGGCATTGAGTGTCCTCCTGATAGATGTTTTTGTGGTTATAGAGTATTCAAATGATCGATGCCATACAGGTCTACGTACGTGGTCAAGAATGAGTTACAGATTCTTCATCTTCGTCAGATGCCCACCACAGTAGAAGCATTCCCAAAGACAGGAAGACCTCGCGATGTTACAATATGCAGGTAAAAAGGACCTTAAGTGTGCTAGAGAGACGGCAGAGGCACTTATGAAGACGGTACACTGGACATCTAAAGACTTAGAGATACTGCCAAGCAGACAGTGGTGAAGCGGTGGTTGCGCCAGGGCTCATCTTTACAGATGACAATGATGTCGCCCCCGATGTCACATGGATGAGTAATGAACGTCTCGCCACTACCTCTCAAAGAGATGGGAAATATCATACCGCACCTGATCTTGCCGTCGAGGTTCTCTCACCAGGTACAACAAACGAGCAGCGAGCCCGCGAATTCAAGTTGTGGCTATACTCGCGTCGAGGCGTCCTGGAATACTGGATTGTCAGTTGGATGGAACGACATGTCGAAATTTATCGACGCGATGCTGCCCAACTCAAGCTACACAGCACGCTCTACCAGAATGACACCATACAGTCTCCCCATTTACTGGGCTTTACCTGTCAAGTCAGCGAATTTTTCCAAGATATTTCGAGAAAACTTCCTGGTGCGTCACAAACTCAATAGGACAACAAACTGTTTCGACTTCATCTGAAAAGTCTATTGAAAGCCTCTTCAGAATGGCGTCTAGCATAACGCTAGACGCCATTCTCACAGAGATGCGCGAGCCGACCTTTCGGCTAACATGAGCTTAGCCTACCGAGCTAATTTTTAGACGTATGGGTGACCGCGTTCAACGCATTCACCTGTCCGTTGCCGTACCAGGAGTTCTGGCCTGTGCCACCCTGGCACTCCTGGGGCGAGCCGCTCGGCCTGGTGAACGTGTCGCGACTTGCCGAACCAGCTGATGATCAGCGCCGCCACACCCGCGACGTGCGGAGAGGCCATCGAGGTGCCCTGCAGGTAGCAGTACGTCGCGCCACTATCGACGACCTTCCGCGAACAGGGAATGTACGAGGGCCAGGTCGACAACACTCGACCGTTCACCGCCTGGGCCGTCTTCCCGAAGAGGGAGTCGCCACCCGGAGCGACGACCTCCACCGCCGACACCCCGTAGCTCGAGTAGAACGACTTGAGGTAGCCACTTGGCGCCTGCGTCGCGTTTCCGTCCGCACTCACGCCGATCACCCCGGGGATCTCAACAGGAATGACCACGCAGCCGTTCGTGACATCGCGTGGCGTTGGCGCGGGGACGTTGTCCGGGCTCGTGTTGTCGACCTGCGGGTGCGAAAGGTCGTCGGACTCGTTACCGGCAGCAGCCACCACGGTCACGCCCTGCTGCTGGGCGAACTGGATGGCCCGCCTCTCGGCCTTCCAGATGGCCCGCTGCACGGGGTCGTTGCGGCAATTGAACAGGAACGGGTCGGCGAAGTAGCTGTTGTTCGTGACGTCGATGTTGTGCGTTCCCGCCCACACGAAGGCGCACACGACGGCCTCGGGGAAGAAGAACCCGGCGCTGTCACCGGCCTTGATCCCGGCGATCCTCACGTTCGGTGCGACGCCGACGATGCCGATGCCGTTGGAAGCCGCGGCGATGGTGCCCGCGGTGTGGGTCCCGTGGCCGTTGTCGTCCTTCCAGGCGCTTGGGTTGGTGTTTGGCACGCCGCCAAGGCACGAGACGCTGTCGGCGAAGTCGACATTCTGCGCCAGGTCCGGGTGTGTGAAGTCGAGGCCAGTATCAATGTCGCCGACCACCACAGACGGGCTTCCGCCCGTGATCTGGTGCGCCTCAGGGGCGTGGATCTGCCGCATGTCCCACTGGAGCGGCGACAGGTTATCGCTGTCCGAGGCCGGGGCGTTCGGGAGGTCTCCTGGGGGTGGGCCCTGGCCATCTGTCGAGGACTCACCATTGACCGTCCCGTCGTCGATCTTGGAGCCGTAGTTCGTGGTAGCCGACGCGCTGTCGATCTGGCTATCGGTCATGAGATTGTCGCGGAACGCCGTATTGTCGGAGCTTGCGATTACCACGCCAATCTGCGGGTAGCTGTAGACCAGTGTGCCACCTGCTTGCAAGATGGTGTTGGCGGCATCGGCGGGAACTGCCTGTGCCTTGTAGAGCACAATGTACGTTTGCGCGCTGGCGGCACGGGTCGGTCTCAGTCTAGGGGTGGCGAACAACGTCGTGCCCAAGGCGATAGCAAGCAGCACAACGACTATACCCAACGACACGACCGGTTTAGTAAATCGGTGCATACTTATTCCTTTCTGCCGTTGTTTGCGTAGCATGTACCTACCGGTGATGCCACGCCCACAAAAATATGATCATAGTAGAGTCGCCCACGAGATCAAAGAGGTACGTATAATGACCTACCTTATACTAAAGGTGTTAAGAAAGAGGTACTAATATGGTTATATTTCTATTAAGACTGCTTGATGATGGTTAAGATCGGCATATCTCGGAGGTTATTCTGAAATGCAATAACTTCCAAAGGCTTTTATAACAAGATCATCTGTCACATGGGAAATCGTGATCTTTTCGTGAGGTGAAAGACTATGGCCGTGAAGGTATTGTTATATAATACTATCTTAGGACAAAGGGCTGTCTGCACCAGCAAGTAAGGAGTTGAACTATGGCGAGTTTTGATTTTAGCAATGGCAAGCATATTTCCATTTCTGACAGTTACAGTCATAGGGTGTATCTCAACCCACGGGAGGCCTTAGACTTGCTACAATGGCTGTCTGATCGTAAGGATGAATTATATAGCTTTACCCAGGGGGATACCAACCAGGCGCCCGCTGAAACGCTGCTTGAGATTCATCTTCATGAGGAGGACCTGGGGTATCTGGACGAACTGAAAGCTGCGATTCCCGCTTTACGTGAGCACAGACCCGTTGTCAAGGTGCTCGATGCCAACTGGGGTACGGTTACTGAGCGAGCTTTAGAACTGCTCAAAGAGTACCGGCTCGAATATACTGTGCATCCTTTGTTGCTCGAAGACCAGGATGCTTTCGCGCAGGGGTAGGTAAATCAGTGAACGCCGTACTTTTCTCTCAGTTCCTTCAACAACTCCGGTTTTGCAGGAACAGGAACGCGATCATAGATCTCCGCAAACGTAAGTCCAATGTTTATGCTTCCCAACATGATTAATTGATCTGGCCGATATGCTTGATATGACCACGTTTCGTCCGTCTGGCGGCGGAAAATCTCTACAAACTGATAGCGCGAACTGACCAGGATATATTCTTGCAATGACGGGAGGGTTTGATACCATTGAAATTTATAGCCACGATCTATGGCTTCGGTGGAAGGAGATAGCACTTCGATAATCAGACGTGGAGAACTGATTGCCTGCGTGTCAAGCTCGTTATCATCAGCGTCGCAACTCACTATAACATCCGGCAAAAAGTAGCTGGCAATTGCGGGAACAAGGACCTTCACATCAGAGGTATGCACCTGGCATGGCCCTGCTTGCAGGCGGCTGTCGAGTTCGCGCACGATGTTTTTCGCGATTCGAGCATGCCCAACACTACCGCCGCTCATCACCATGGCATATCCCTCAATGTACTCGTATTTTGCTGAAGGATCACTATCGAGTTGAAAATACTCTTCAACTGTCATCTTGTGCCCTTGGGGGTTTATTGCCATCTTACTCATCTCCTCCCCAGCTGTCTTGCTCTCTAGTATACCACAGTGGTGATTGCAAGCTCTTCAAACACGATGGTTTGATGCTCGGGGACGAGACGCTTGGCTTGCTTATGATGGAAGTCCCGTCGCTGGTTGGCAATCTTACGGTGGGCTTTGGCAACGAGTTTGTGGGCCTTGTCTCTCCAGTGGCCGCCCCGTTTCTTGTGTGAGAGGGCTTGCTGCCGCCCTTTACTAAATCTCCTTGAAGAACTCTGGCAGAACCGAGACCTGCTCAATCATTTTGACTGCTATACCAAGGCGTAGCTCTTTAAGCTTGTCCAGTAACTGCTCTCCATCTATTAAATTAATAGGAAGAGCACCATCTCTCGTCGCCTCTATCTTGGCATCGCGGCTAAATGTGCCTGTAGTGATAATCAATCCACGATCTGCACGCCCCATCATAGCGCCGCGAAAGTCCCTAATGGCGCTTGGAGGTACGCTTCCCTGGTAGCGCTCTACGGCTACTTAAATTGTTCAGTAGGTCGATTGTAAAGGAATGCAATGTAGCCGTCAAGCAGGATGAGCCAGGTTTATCTTGTACCGGTAGACCATGTGGGAAAAACTCGCGCACACCTGAGAATAGAGCCAGCAAAGAACAACCAGGAGAAAAACGTGCGATGGCAAAAGACTATGAGTTATAAATGGGCCCAGCTGGGGTCGAACCAGCGACCAACCAGGTAGAGTAAATAGCCGGAACGGTACCCCTCGGCATGTTTCCAACTACTTCTCCCCGAACCGTGCATGCACCTTTCAGCGCACACGGCTCTCCAGGGATGCGGTTTATTCTCCATCATCCCCTGTGTCCCTTCCCCATGTACCGGGCATTACCCCGGTCGTTTGAGTACTACGGACACTCCGTCGCCATGCGTCTTAATAGCCCCGCGCAGAGTTGAACTGCGTTCTATCGCTTATAAGGCGATTGCACTAAACCGATGTGCTACAGGGCCAACGGACGTTTAGGCGATCCCCAAGTTCCCTTAAAACTCTGGTCCGAATGTAGGTTCCTCGTTCGTCGTTTTACTCGCTCTTGGCGAGTATCTACAGGGGAAGCGTTCAACAGCCCTCATAACCACGGCCATTGACCCTATACATCGGCCTGCCAGGGACTCTGTCAGGCTGTAAACAACTGAGGTTCAGGCAATCCAGCTTTAACCATGTTCGGCCTAGCTGCCTGGCAGCTTATTTCAAGCTGCCAGACTTTTAACAACCACGCTATTGTCCCCTTTTCCTTTCGGAAGTCGGGTAAGGTTGCGCTTTAGTCACATTCGCTCCGGTGACACTGCACTCACGCAGTAAGAGTTTTAAGAGCACATGGGCGCAATTCAGGATTATGAGCCGGCTGCTCTAACCACTGAGCTATGGGCCCTCGCGACACGTATTGTACCACACCCTTTCACACCTGGGAAGAGGCAATTTCTCACCCTTTCCCTAAGTCAGAGTAACCTTCACCAGTAGTATCTACAGGATCATCATTCCGACCTGTCGCCCGTAAAATTGCCATGGAGCGCCTATGCCCATCATAATTCACGTACTATATCCAATGAAGTGTGCTATAATAACAAAGCATTTAGCAAGTAAAAGTTCCACCCTTTTAGGTAAATTTTCCCAGGGGGCATTCAATGACGAATGAAGTCACAATTCGTATAGGGGGCGAGTCGGGTGAAGGCACCATCTCAGGTGGTGATATCCTCGCGCTGGCCTCTGCACGCTGGGGGTATCACGTCTATA
>WNGM01003491.1_pt1 | contig 12562 bp, 13 predicted proteins | sample 5400571 | NCBI WGS metagenome assembly WNGM01 (sample SAMN13153378, study PRJNA577476) | soil metagenome | isolation source: 100 cm soil or saprolite under Garry oak tree replicate 2 | place: USA:California | collected 2016-06-15
GATCGGGCAAGTTCAACCCCCGGATCGCCGGCCGGTTCCCGCTGCGCCAAGCCGCCCAGGCACACGCCCTCCTCGCCCGCCGCACCGTGCAGGGAAAGCTCCTGCTGCAAGCGTGACGCACGCCGCCATCTCCTGCGACCTCATCGCCGGCTGGCTGGCCCAGGCGGTCCTGGCGGCACTGTTGGCGCTGTTGTTGCCGCCGCTGGGAGCACTGCTGGTGGTGGTCTTCGCGCTGGCGCTGGTGGATACGCCGCTTGCTGCAGCGGTCGGCCGGTGTATCCCGGCCGTGGTGGCTGATGACGATCTGGTCGCGGCTAACGCCGTGCGAAGCGGGGTGCGGGAGCTTGGGACGGTGCTCGGTCCGCCGCTGGCCGGATTGCTGTTCGCCCACATCTACACCAAGGTCTACGACCACGTCCTGCGGCCGCTGATGGCACCGGGCCGGCCCAACGCGCCGCCGGAACTCGCCGCGGCCCTAGACACCCTCGACCAGCTCACCGCCGACCACATCACCAGGGCTCGCGTCCCCACCGCAGCCTGACATCCCGTCACGGCCCGCAACTCACAGCCAGGCCGGACTCCGGCCTGCCCGCCAGGCACCCCGCATCATCACCTGCTGTCACACTCAGGACTGACGTCAAAGACGTGGCACCAAAGGTGCCCTAGTGCTCAACGCCACCGGCCCGCAGCCTGAAGCTCAGGTGACCGAGATAGCGTGGGCCGACCACCTTGCCCAGCTGAACTTTCTTCGTCAAGAGCCCGGTGCTGCTTGGCCGCGCGGTGCTGCCCGGGATGCAGGCCAGACGGTTCGGCCGCCTCGTGCACATCGACTCCGAAGTCGCCCACCGGCCGCCTCCCGGCAGGTCCGCCTACGCCACCGCCAAGAGCGCACAGGTCGGCCTCACCTACAGCTGGGCCCGCGAACTCGCCCCGTTCGGCATCACCGTCAACACGGTCGCGCCCGGCTTCGTCCCGGTTGAGCGCCACGCCGACGTCCCCAGAGAAATCAGAGATGCCTATCTCGCCTCGGTGCCGGCCGGGCGCATGGGAACTCCCGCCGACATCGCCCACCCAGTAAGCTTCCTCACCTCCGAAGCATCCGATGACGGCGAAGTCAAGTCCGGTGTTTCCCGGAAAGCGGCGTGCGTGAGCGGACCGGCGGCCGGTAGCGGCCGGTCTTGGTTATGTGTGAGGTGCGTGCTGGCCGGCGTGGCGGTTGCCCTGGCCCGCCCCGGCTCGACCTAACGCAACCGGGTTCTGCCCAACATCCTTCATCCGGGCTTGCAGGGGGCGGGCGGGGCGTCCTGGCTTCAGTTCGGGTTCTGCCCAAGGAGCGTGCGGGTTTGTCCCCGCCCGTCAGTCAGCAGGATGGCATCAGGCGGCTGTGGCTGTCACCTGCCCTGGCAGCGCGGCCCCGCTGGCGATCACCGGATCCCAGGGCACTCGCTGGGTGATGACGACGAACAGCTGGCGCAGCAGCGCCGCAGCCAGGGCACTGCGGGCCTTGCCGTCGTTGAGCTTGTTGTGGCCGCGGCCGGTGAGGTGGGCATGGCGGCTGGTGTAGACGGGATTGTGCGGCAGCGCCCCCCAGATCGCCCGCCAGGCGGCGGTGCGCAGCCGGGGCCTGCCCCGCCCGGTGGTGCGGGTAGCGCCGCGGAAGGTGCCCGACTCGTTGGCCTGGGGGGCGAGCCCGGCGTGCTTGACCCAGGCGCGCGGGTCGTCGTAGCGGGCGGGGTCGCCGGTCCCGGCGAGGATCGCCGCGGCACCGACCGCGCTGATCCCCGGGATGGTGGTGACCAGGTGCGTCAGGTGCAGCTCGTCGAGAATCTGCACCATGTGGGCCTCCACCCGCCGCAGCTCGGCCAGTGCCGCCAGCCAGTCGGCGCAGGCAAAGCCGGCCCGCTCGGCCAGGGCTTCTTGCTCGGCTTCGATGCCGCCGGGGACGGCCGCAGCGGCATGGATGGCCGTCGCGATCCGCTGGCTGATCCGCTTCCCGGCGGCCGCCGGCAGCTGGCGGCGCACCGCCGCGGTGAACTCGCCCCGGCTCATCGCCGCGATCACCCGCGGGCTGGCCGACACCGTCAGCGCCGCCCGCCAGGTCAGCGACTCGGCTGGCTGCGCCGCCGCGCCCAGGACCGACGGCCAGGCACATTCGAGCAGGTCCAGCAGGCACTGGCGGGCCGCGGTGACCGGTCCAGCAGCTGCGCCCGGCGCACTCCCAGGTGCCGCAGCCGCGCCCGTGGTCCTTCCGGCAGGTAGGGGATGTAGCAGCGCAGTTCGGCCACCAGGCGGGCGATGATGACCGCGTCGCCGTAGTCGGACTTGCTGCCGGTGTAGTCCTCGGCCTCGCGGGCCCGCGCCACCAGCATGGGCTGCACGCACACCATCGGCAGCCCGCGGCCCCGGGCCGCCTGCAGCACGACCTTCCACCGGTGCCCGGTTGGCTCACAGGCCACCATCACCCCGGCGAACCCGGCGCTGGCAGCGATCGGCGCCGCCCAATCCAAGATCGCCTCGATCCGCCGCGCGGGGCCGCGGAACTTGCGCCGCCCCAGCACCCGCGAGTCATGATCGGCCACCACCGCGGCCTGCTCGCCGGCGGCCAGATCGACCGCGACGATCGCCAGGTCCTTGCGCACCTGCTCGCGCAGCTGCGTCAGTTTCGCGTTCCGCCGTGCCACCCGCGGGTGCTACCTCGCCTGCTGTCAGACACCCATCCCTCCTCGATCTTGAACGCGGGGAAGGGTGACCATCACCTTCTGCCAGGCAGGCACTCCTTCTCAACCGCTACGAGGAGTTATTAGGAGCCGGCTTCATTACCGGCCAGCGCATCGTCGTCGACGGCGGCAGGAGCCTCGGCAGCTGACCGGCGGCCTCGACATACACCGCGACTAAATTAGTCACCGATGGGGCCGTCAGCAGGTGGATCACACCACACCGGAATCGCCTACCTGCATCGTGGCCTGCCGGGCTCGCCCGCGGGCCCGGTCAGCGTCCGAGCAGGCGCGCTGGCACGTTGGCGCAATGGCAGCAACGCCGAGCAGCGCGGCAGCTCATCGGCGCGACATATTGACTAATCTGCGCAGCGGCATCCATCAGCCGATCACGGTCTCTGAAAGTACAGAACGGCGGCTCGGCGCGCGATTATCGAGAGTCTCGCACCGTTGGCAATTCCGACCACAGCCGAGCAGGCAGGCGGCCAGGCTGTATGTTTATGCGTCGCCAGCGCTGGGCGTGAATGCGCGCTTCTGCCGCAGACCGGGCGATGAGTTGCGCGTCGTGCAGGTCTTCCCTGCAGTGCTCAAGGTGGGTGATCTCGGCGCGGGTAGCGCACGGGTCCGCCCCGCTCGCTCAATACCGTGACGACGCGACCGCGACTGCCTCGATCTCGACAAGCTGGCCGGGATAGCCGAGGACCGACACCCCCAGCAGCGTGCTTGGCGCGTCGTGATCACCGAAGAAACCGGCGACCTCAGCCCAGGCCGCAACCAGATCCTCCCGGTCACCGCTGGCTACATAAACGGTGGTCTTCAGCACATCCCCGATCGCCGCCCCGGACTCCTCCAGGGCGGTTCGCAGGTTTGCCAGCGCCTGGCGCATCTGCGCCCCGACATCACCCGGGGCGATCACCTGCCCCCGCCCATCAAGCGGGCAAGCACCTGCGGTGAGAATCAGACCGGGCTGGTTCGCCTTCGCGGCGTAGGCATACGGGGCCCCGGGGAACAGCCGGGCACTGCGGACAAGCTGTACGGCCATGGCACCGAAGTCTGTCATGCCACCGCCCCGCCGATGGACATCGCGGCCAGCTCGTCACCGAACGCGACCCAAGCCACAGCCGCAGGCGCGCAAAGAGCTGCTATGCGCGCTAGTTTGGGCCTGGCCCGATCGCCGATGAGGCGCGCGTGAATAGGTATCTGTGCGGGTGCGGGTGCGGGTGCACCGCGTCACGGCCGGGGCTGGCTCAGCTTGCGAAGAAGGGCCCGAGCTCCTGCGCCACGCGTGCTGGGTCGCCGCTGTTGTCGGGTGCCAGGTGGCCACAGCCAGCGAGTTCGACTCGTTGTGCCCGGGGCAGGACGCCGACCAGGGCGTCGAGGGAGGCCTTGAGGTAGGCCGGGCTCTTGCTGCCGCCCAGCAGCAGCACCTCCGCGGGTGTGCTGGCGAAGGTGTGCAGGGTTCCCGAGGGTGATTGTTCACCAGGCCGAGAGGCAGCCACAAGGAAAAGCACGGAGGAAATGATCTTCATCGGTCCTTCCTCCCTGAGGTATTCCGACCGTGGGACGCGGTAGTGCCGGGTGCGGTTCACCGTCCGATCACAGAATGAGCTGATCGGCGATGGTTGGTGTCAAACTATTGGCGTGGGAGGCAGACGCCGCAACCTATGGCCTCCGCTGTTGGCTGCCGCGATCGCCGTCGCAGCGGTGTGGGTGCTGGTTGCGGTGTGGCGGTCGCCGCATCGGAACGACCTTGCCACCTACTGGGGCTTCGCGGCGGCCGTGGTTGTACCGGCGGCCGGTTGGATCGCTTGGGTATGGGCCCGGCACAAGCCGGACAGCGTCGCAGTAACCGGGGAAGAACTGGGGCGGCTGGCGGACCTGCTCGCCGGAGCGGTTAAGGAAGAGTGGGAGCAAGCGGCTGGCGAACGGGGGCTGCTGGAGCCAGAGCCAATCCCGGTGAGGTGGCAACGACCAACCGCGCCGTTCACCGGACCGGTCGCGGCTGCAGTGGCCTCGAAACGGTTTGCGCCCTTGCCTGGGCTTGCCATTGTCGAGGAGTGGCGGCTGCAAAAAGGCCAGGTGAGCGAACTGCATGCGGTGTATGGGGGACTGGGGTCAGGGCGGCTGGTGATCGCCGGAGGCCCGGGATCGGGCAAGAGCAGTGCGGCGGTGCTGCTGATCTTGGCCGCCCTGCGCTACAGGCAGAACGTTTCCAAGAAGGTCCGGCCCCAGGTGCCAGTGCCGGTGATGTTCACCATGCAGGGATGGGACCCCAGCACTCAGCGCGCCCGGGACTGGCTGGCCGGGCGCCTTCGCGAGACCTACCCGCTGTTCGCGGGCAAGCAAGGAGCAGGGACAGCACGCGGCATGCTCGATAACGGCCGGATCGCAGTGATCCTGGACGGGCTGGATGAGATCCCCGAGAACCTGCGGCCAGCCGTGCTCCGAGCGCTCAGCCAGCAGGCAACCTTCCGGTTGGTCCTTCTGACCCGCAGCGCCGAGATGGCCGGCGCGACTGCCCAGGCTCTGCTGCAGGGCGCGGCGGCCATCGAGCTGCAAGACATCGACTCTGGCGCCGCCGCCGACTACCTCACCCGCACCCAGCTCGACCCCCCGCCGCAGGGCTGGCATGAGCTGACCAGCCGCCTGCGCCAGGAACCAGGCAGCCCGCTGGCGCGAGCCCTGAACAACCCGCTGATGCTCACCCTGGTCCGCGACACCTACCGCGTCAGAGACGACGTCGGCGAACTCCTCGGCTTGAGTGACACGGCCGGGCACCCCGCCTCCGGCGAGGACATCACCGGCCATCTTCTGGACCGGGTGCTGCCCGCCGCCTACATCCAGCAGCCCGGGGAACCACCGCCCCGCTACGACCTGCCGACCGCCGAACGCGCGCTGCGGTGCATCGCTGCGCGGATGAACAAAGACGGCACCCGCGACCTGCAATGGTGGCACGTTCCCGCCTGGACCCATGCCGCCCCTCGCGTCATCGCAACCGGACTCGCGGTTTGGGTTTCCCCTCGTAGCGTGGACACATCGCTTTAAAGGGAGATGGCGATGGGTGAGACGCGCAGGAAGTTCGATCAGGACTTCAGGGAGGGCGCGGTCCGGCTGGTCCGGGAGACCGGGAAGCCGATCGCGCAGGTGGCCCGGGACTTGGGGATCAACGAGGGCACGCTGGGGAACTGGGTCAACGCCGGCAAGCGCCGGCGCGGCGATGGCAGCGGTGTGCTGAGTGAGGATGAGCGGGCGGAACTGGCCCGGCTGCGCAAGGAGAACGCTGAGCTGGCGATGGAGCGCGATGTGCTCAAACGCAGCGTGGCCCTCTGGTTATCCGGCTAATAACCGGTCAGCTTGATCGAGTGGTGCTGCCGGGGCTCCGGGTGGGGGTCAGGGCCGGTGGCTGAGGCGGCGGAGCTGTTCTTCGTGGCGGCGGACCTTGGCGGCGAGGGCTTCGAGGCCTTTGCGGAGCTGGTCTATCTGGACGGCGAGCCCGGTGAGGGTGAGGGCGTCGCGTTCGCGCTGGCGGTACTCGCCGATGACGGCGCGCAGCTCGGGGCGGCGGTAGAGGGTGGAGCGGCCGATGCCGGAGCGTGCGGTGACCTCGGCGACGGTGACTGGCTGGCCGGCGGTCAGCAGGTCTTGGCATGCCTGCTCGACGCGGGCGGCAAGGCTGCTGGTCATGACGCCTGTGCCCGGGTGATGAGCAGGTCGAGCCGTTCGGTGAGCTTGCGGTGCCGGGCGGCTTCGCCGGCCCAGCCGCGGGCGTGCGCGTCGGCGGCGAGAGCCTCGGCGTCTGCGCGCTGGGCGGCCAGGATAGGCAGGAACGCCGGGTCGTTGCGGAAGTTCGGGCAGTGCTCGCAGATGTTGGCATAGGCGCAGGGGCCCTGGGCCGCGGTTCGCAGGCAGTATCCCCCGGCCAGCCGGGATTTGATCAGCGGTGTGTCCCGCCAGCCGGCGCTGCCGCTGATCGCCGCGATCGGCAGGGCCTCCCGGTTTGCGGGCAGGACCGGGCCAAGCTGGGCCTTGGCCAGGGCGAGGGCGCGCTCGTATTCCTGGCGGACGGTAGCGTCGAACAGCCGGCCATACCGCAGGCTCATCTCCGCGGAGACATGGCCGAGCAGGGCCATCAGTGCCTGAAGTGACACGCCCGAGTTGACCAGGGCGGTGGCATAGGTATGCCTGAGCTGGTGAGGCGTCGCGGTGCCGATCCCGGCCGCGTCGGCGGCCTGGTGCAGCTCGCCGCGAAGGGTGTGCGCGGAGACGCGCCGGCCCTGGTGGGTGAGCAGGAAGTCAGCGAGCTTGCCGGTCCGCGGGTGCGGCAGCGGGCGGCCGGGCGAGCGGTGGGCGGTGATCTGGTCGAGCATGGTGAGGGCTTCGTCGTCGATCGGCACCATCCGCTCGGTATCCAGTTTGCCGAGCGGGATCTTCAGCCAGGCCCCGGCGCCGGGCACCTCGTGCACGCAGTCGAGCTCGAGGTCGAGCAGCTCCCCGATGCGCATTCCGGTGGCCCGCAGCAGCAGCAGTGCGTCAGCCAGCAGCCGGTGCGGTGAGGCGCGCAGCGCTGTGGCCAGTGCCCGGTCAGCGTCGGGAGGCAGGTAACGGGGCAGCGCCCGGGGCAGCCTGGGAATGTCGCGGGCGAAGATCAGCCGCCGGCCCGGGGCCTCTTGCCAGCCCCACTCGATGGTGTCGTCGATCATCCGGCCCACGGTCAGGATCCGGCTGCGCCGCTCCGAGGCCGACAGGACAGTCCCGGTGCGCGGGTTGCGCGCGGCGGCGACGGCGGCCAGGTAGGGCTCGATGTGCCGCTGGCGGTCCAGGCCCGCCAGCGAGTCCAGTGCCGGGTCGCAGGCAGCGAGGAACCGGGCGAAGTGGCCGAGCCGGCCGGCCATTCCCAGCACGGTGGACCTGACCCGGGTGCCGGAGGCGCATTCCAGATAGGCGGTCAGCGAGCGCCCGATCTCCGGGGAGGCGCCGGCGAAGTGGCGTGCCCAGGGCCAGCGCAGGTGGCTGGTGTTCTTGGCGGCGGCCGGGGTCACCGGGGCGCCCATGTGGTAGATGACGGTCCGGGAGGTATAGAGCGCATCGCGGTAGTGCTTCAGCGACCGCCCGCAGCCACCTTCCCTGGCATCGATCGCGTCGCCGAAGGCGGTGATGTCGGCGTCGGTGAGCCCGGTCAGCGGTGGGCCGGCCTGGATGAGCAGCCGCATCGCGATCTGGCTGCACAGCCCTGCGGCGACACGGGGCAGATAGCCGAGCTCGGCCGCGGCGGCCAGGAACCGGGCCCGGTCTTCGCCGAGCGGGCCGTCCGGTGCTTCCCGCAGCACTGCGGGCAGCTTGCGTTCTAGCAGGTAGTCGTAGCCGGGCCGCAGCTGCCCGGACAGCATCAGGTAGTTCAGGAACGGCCGCGCCGACGGGCTGGCCGACAGGCGCACCGCCAGCGGTTCGCCAGCCCATGCCTGCGGGCCGGGCCAGCGGGCCAGGAAGGAACGGGCCGCGGACATGAAGGACTTGTTACCGGCGCCGCGGGCTGCCAGTGCCGCCTGGTAGCCGCCCAGCAGCTCACTCGGCGCCGGGCCGCGGGCGTCACAGGGCGCGCTGGCGCTGGCGGGCAGCATCGTAGGCGGCGCGCACATGCGCCGGGGCGAGATGAATATAGGCAGCGGAGGAGTCCACGTGGTCGTGGCCCATCAGCGCCTGCAGCACGGCCAGGTCCACCCCCGCCTCGGCCAGGGCGGTGCCGAACGAGTGCCGCAGCGCGTGCGGGTGCCCGGCAGGCACCCCGGCTTTGCCTCGGTGGTAACGGAAGATCGTGCGCAGCCCGGCCGCCGTCAGCGGCTGTCCCCGGTGCGGGCCCTTCGCCACGGCGAATAGCGCCCTGCTCACCGTTTCCGGCCGCTCGGCGAGCAGGTAGGCCTGGATCAGCCCGGCCACGTCCGGGTCCAGCGGCACCCGCCGTTCCTTGCCGCCCTTGCCGGTCACCCGGATCCAGCCCCGGGGGATGTCCACGTCGGCGACGGCCAGGCCGAGCACCTCGGCCGAACGCAGGCCCGAAAACAGCATCAGCCCGGCGATCGCCCGGTCCCGGTCGGTGCGGAAACTGGCCAGCAGCGCGGCGGTCTCGGCGCGGTCCAGGCCCCGGGGCAGCCGCCGCGGCTCGCGGACCCGCAGGCCCGAGCGCCGCTTCGGCTTACCCAGGTGGGCCAGCAGGCCGCCGCGCTCACCACCGGCCGCCCGCCGGGCCGCCGCGCTGCGCGGAACCGGGTTCGGCGCAGCCGGGTCCCGCATCGCCCAGTACCCGAACAGGCCCGAGACCGCGGCCAGCCGCCGGTTGATGGTCGCCGGCGCATAACCCTCGCTCCGGCCATCGCGGATTGAGTACACATTGCCGCCCGGGCGGCCCGGCAGCGGTGCCCGGCGGCAGTACGCCAGGAAGCGCAGCATCGCATCCGTAGTCACCTCGCCAAGAGCGATCTCCTCAGCAGCCAGCCAGCGCGAGAACGCCAGCAGGTCGAACGCGTAGGCACGCACCGTCTGCGCCGAGGACCCGCGGTCGGCCAGGTAGCTCAGATAGCCGTTGATCAGATCGCCGTCAGCCGCACCGGTCAGCTGCCAGCGGCCATCGTGCAGTTCCGCCCGGAGCCCGGGCCTGCCTCCTGCCATGGGACGCAGTTATGGCAGATGTCCCACCACGAACGCAAACACCCTGGCATCACGGTGTGTCGCGCTCATCAGGTCGGTCTCATTAGCCGGTTAAGAGGGGTGAAGGACGCGATGGGGCGGTAGCGGTGGCCGCGCTGATCGCTGCCCGGAGGGCGCAGGATGGCATCCCGTACGCGGTGGCCTGCCGGGCGCTGGGAGTGTCCCGGTCGTGGTTCTACAAGCACCAGGACGGCCAGCTTCCGCTGCGGGCGCAGCGGCGGGAGAAGCTCAAAGCCGAGATCGCGCGGCTGTTCGCGCTGCATGGGGGCAAGTACGGCTCGCCGCGGATCACCGCCGACCTGCGCGAGGACGGCTGGCGGGTGAGCGAGAACACTGTTGCTGCGCTGATGGCAGAGCAGCACTTGGCGGCCCGGCCCAAGCGGAGGCGCAAGGCCACCACCCGGCCAGCCAAAGGCCGCTGGCGGGCCCCCGACCTGGTGAAACGGGACTTCCCCGCGGCGCAGCTCAACAAGAAGTGGTACGGCGACGGGACAGAAATCCCTACCGGTGAAGGGAAGCTCTACCTGGCTTCGGTCCTGGACATGGCCTCCCGCAGGATCCTCGGGTTCGCCCTGGGCGAGCACCACGACGCGCAACTGGCCTACGGCGCCATCGCCATGGCGGTCGCGGTCCGCGGCGGGCAGGTGCCCGGCGTCATCATGCACACCGACCAGGGCAGCGAATACACCGCCGGCCTGGTCCGCACAGCCTGCCAGCGGCTTTCCATCCGCCAGTCGATGGGCAGGCCCGGCTCCGCGCTGGACAACGCGGTCATCGAGTCCTGGCACTCCACCCTGCAATTCGAACTGCGCGCCCTGGAACACTTCACCACCAAGGCCGCAGCGCGGGCCCGGATCCCGGCGTGGATCGACGACTACAACCACCACCGGCGCCACTCCGCACTGCAGATGATGTCACCGGCGGACTACGAGAAAACCCTCCAGGCCGGGAAGGCGGCCTGACATGCCCCAGCTTCTCCGCTCCCCAAGTATCGGCCGGTGCTCGGCAGTGTCCAGGTCGTTCCTCCGCGGGCCTGACGGCCCTGCGGGGCCTCCACCTGGACATTGCCTGCGCTCCGGCGGTTACATGGCAGCTACAGGAAGCGGGACCAAAGCAAGATCAGCCAATCGAAAGTGTCCACGCTTTCAGGGGAACCCCGGGGCCGGGTTAGGCGCATCCTTGTGCTGGAGGTACTGGCGGGGGGGCACGGGCAGGAGCCGTGCCCGGGGAGGCCGGCCGGTTTCAGGTAGCGGAGGGGCTGTGGGTGACATCTATCAGGTGGGGCTGGAGGCGAATGCGGCGAACTATGCGCCGCTGACGCCGCTGGTGTTCCTGGACTGGAGCGCGGAGGTCTATCCCGACCGGATGGCCGTCGTGCATGGTAGGCGGCAGTTCACCTGGGCGCTGACTCGCGAGCGGTGCCGGCGGCTTGCCTCGGCGTTGTCGGCGCGGGGCGTGGGCCGTGGTGACACGGTGTCGGTGGTCGCGGCGAACACGCCGGAGATGGTCGAGGCGCACTTCGGGGTCCCGATGACCGGCGCGGTGCTGAACACGATCAACACCAGGCTGGACGCCGCGACGATCGCCTACATCCTCGATCACGCACAGGCCCGGGTGCTGATCACCGACCGGGAGTTCTCCCCGACGGTGGCCGCGGCGCTGCGGCAGTGCAAGGCGAGACCGCTGGTGATCGACATCGACGATCCCGAGTACGAAGGGCCGGGGGATCGGCTAGGGGACGAAGAATACGAGGCCCTGCTTTCAGAGGCGGTACCGGAGTATGAGCGGACTGAGCCGACTGACGAGTGGCAGGCGATCGCGCTGAACTACACGTCGGGGACGACAGGCAGGCCCAAAGGCGTCGTCTACCACCACCGGGGCGCGCACCTGAATGCCATCGGGAACATCCTGACCTGGGGCATGCCCCGGCACAGCGTCTACCTGTGGACGCTGCCGATGTTCCACTGCAACGGCTGGTGCTTCCCGTGGACGATCGCGGCCAACTCCGGTACGAACGTGTGCCTGCGCAAGGTGGGCGCCGCGGAGATCTTCCGGCTGATGCGGCAGGAGAGCGTCACCCACTACTGCGGGGCCCCGGTCGTGCACAACCTGCTGATCAACGCTCCCCGGGAGCTGCGCGAGGGCGTCGGCCGGGTGTCTGCCATGGTGGCCGCTGCCGCGCCGCCAGCCTCCATGATCGAGGGCATGGAGCGGCTCGGGTTCGACTTGACCCACGTCTATGGGCTGACCGAAACCTACGGGCCCGCCGCGGTATGCGCCAAGCACGAGGACTGGGCTGATCTGGACGTCGTGGGACGGGCGCGGCGCAACGGCCGGCAGGGTGTGCGGTACCACCTCCAAGACGCGATGACGGTCATCGACCACGAGGACGGCACCCGCGTGCCCACCGACGGTCAGACCCTCGGCGAGATCGTTTTCCGGGGCAACATCACCATGAAGGGCTACCTGAAGGACCCGGACGCGACCCAGCAGGCCTTCTCTGGCGGCTGGTTCCACTCCGGAGACCTGGCAGTCCTCGAGCCGGACGGCTATGTGAAGATCAAGGACCGGGCCAAGGACGTGATCATCTCCGGCGGGGAGAACATTTCCTCGATCGAGATCGAGGACGTGCTCTGCCGCCACCCCGCCGTGGCCATGGCCGGCGTGGTCGCCCAGCCCGACCCAAAATGGGGGGAGACCCCGCTGGCCTACGTGGAACTCAAACCAGGCGCGGAAGTCACCGAGGCGGAGCTGATCGAGCACTGCCGGGCGCGCCTGCCCCACTTCAAAGCCCCCAGAACCGTGATGTTCGCGGAGCTGCCCAAAACCTCCACCGGCAAGATCCAAAAACAGGTCCTGCGCGATCGCACCCGATCCGCCTCCGCCATCGACCAGCCCAGCGAGAAAGCCGTGCCTGCGAAAGGCACGACTCACAAGTAGGGCCGCTCACCCCCCAGTGGCAGGTGATGCTCTGTCATCTGTCTCCACGACTGGTTGCGCGCGCAGTGCCGCCGTTAGGGTCGGCCACCCAGTCGTCGCCGGGGCCGCTTGCGCTGCGCCCTAACCGCGGTTCGGCGTGGCAGGGCTTCGCCCGGTACGCCGGTGTGCAGCACCGAAGCGAGTGATCTGCGCGCCGGTTTGACCAG
>WNGM01007784.1_pt1 | contig 12558 bp, 9 predicted proteins | sample 5400571 | NCBI WGS metagenome assembly WNGM01 (sample SAMN13153378, study PRJNA577476) | soil metagenome | isolation source: 100 cm soil or saprolite under Garry oak tree replicate 2 | place: USA:California | collected 2016-06-15
GATTACATCTTCTATGCCTATGATGGGGCCGGGCAAGAGAAGTTCCATGCTGATCACTATCCCGCCCGTTGGGATCGCATCGAGCGCCTGGTGCGGGCCATTTCCAACGACCTCCTCACTCCTTCTCAGCAGGAAAATGTGCCTCCTGGCAATTCTGGCTCTGGCTATCGTGTACCAATTGAATTCCCGCCGTACACGATTACCGAGGATGAAGAGAATATATAAATCTGAATTGAAATACAGAAAAGGGTTGCCGCGACGGCAACCCTTTTCTGTATTTCAATTCAGATTATAGTATAGTTGAGTTTGATCAAACTCAACTATACTATAATCCTAATCACTTGCACAGCAAAAAAAATCCTGATATACTGCCAACTATAATAGTACCTTCAGGTACTCGACTTATGCCGCCTGCGGCGAGAAGGTGGAGAGGGACTGCGTCCCCCTGTACCTCCTGCTGAACAGTTACATATATTTATTGCCATCAAGTCACGAAGTGGAGGTATTTTTCATGTTAGATAACGTTGTATCGACCACCTCTCCTCCCTTACCTGCTCAAAGCAGCAAGTCGCATGGGTCGCTCGATGCTGATATCATTATCAAGAACGCGCCCGATCCCGTCTTCGTCTCGGATCTGGAAGGCAAGATCCTCTCGGCCAATGACGCTGTCTATGAACTGCTTGGCTTTCGTACAGACGAGGTGCTGGAGCAATCCCTCTCGCGCTTCATCAGTCCCGAGGAAACACGAGAGTTTACTGCCGCCCTGCGCGAGGTCATCGAGCGAGGCGCCACACGTAATGCGCGACTCAATCCCCGCAGCGCCTCTGGCGAGGTCATTCCAACCAGCCTGAACGCCTCTGCCCTGCGTGACGCGGATGGCAAAGTTATCGGTGCCATTGGTATCCTGCGCGACATGCGCGAACTGGACAAGGCTCTTGCCTATGCCGACAGCCTCATCAAGAACGCGCCCGACCCGGTCTTCGTCTCGGATCTGGAAGGCAAGATCCTCTCGGCCAATGACGCTGTCTATGAATTGCTTGGCTTTCGCACAGACGAAGTGCTGGAGCAATCGCTCTCGCGCTTCATCAGTCCCGAGGAAACGCGGGAGTTTACTGCCGCCCTGCGCGAGGTCATCGAGCGCGGTGTTATCCGCAACACACGCTTAAATCCCCGCAGCGCCTCTGGCGAGGTCATTCCAACCAGCTTGAACGCCTCTGCCTTACGCGACTCAGATGGGCGGGTTATCGGCGCCATTGGTATCCTTCGCGACATGCGCGAACTGGACAAAGCGCTGGCCTACTCTGATAGTCTCATCAAGAATGCGCCGGACCCGGTCTTTGTCTCAGACCTGGAAGGCAAGATTCAACAGGCCAACGATGCCGTTTACGCACTGCTAGGCTTCCTGCCAGACGAGGTACTGGAGCAATCGCTCTCGCGCTTTATCAGTCCTGAGGAAACGCGTGAGTTCCTGGCTGCCCTGCGCGAAGTCATCGAGCGCGGCGTTACACGTAACGCACGGCTTAACCCACGCAGCGCCTCCGGTGAGGTCATTCCAACAACACTCAACGCCTCTGCACTGCGGGATGCTGATGGAAAAGTTATCGGCGCCATCGGCATTCTACGCGATATGCGTGCCTATGAGAAAGTGGTACGCGACCTGGAGGAATCGAAAGCGGAGTTACAGGAAAAAATCCTGGACTTAGAGAAGTTCGAAGAAGTGGTTGTAGGTCGTGAACTCAAGATGATTGCCTTAGAGAAAGAAATTGAGAACTTAAAGCGGGAACTGGATAAGATCAATCAAGGGCAGAGCAGATGGACGTAGCTGTGGGAGCGCCTCTTCGTCTCCCTATATCCGACGGCAATTCCCCCTTGCCTGAAGAGATGAACCTGGAACAGTTGCTACACGAGTACGTACAGCTGGTGGAGCAGAAGAAGGCTCTGGAAACGCGCGTGCTCAAAAGTGAAGAGCGACGTCGCGCCCTCATGCATATCCTCAGCGATTTGAACAATGTCAATCGCAAGCTGAATGATCAGCGCAAGGCGATGATTCATATCCTGGCCGACTACGAGAAGGATCGCAGCCGTCTTGCCAGGCAAACTGAGCGCCTGGACAATTCCCGGCGTGCTCTATTGCATATTCTACAGGACTCGCACCAGTCCAATCTGCGTTTAGAAAGCAGCCGCAAAGCCATGATTCATATCATGAGCGATTTGAAAGAAACGACAGAGGAAGTAAAGCGCCGCGAACAAGAGCTACGCGAGAAGCAGGAACAGCTTGTGCAAGCGGGCAAGCTGGCAACACTGGGAGAGCTTACTACCGGCATCGCGCATGAACTCAATAATCCGCTTAACAACATTGGTCTGTTCATAGGCAATGTCATTGACTTCATTGAACTCGGCAAGGGGGACCCTCAATCCATCCTGCATGAACTGCACAGTGCAATGCAGCAAGTTCGCAAGGCCAACGAAATTATTTCGCACCTGCGGACATTTGGGCGGGCGGCTTCGGTAAGTCGCGAGCCGGTGGCTATCACCCAGGTCATTCAGAGCGCGCGCGCTCTGATGAGGGAACAACTGCGCCTGCGGCAGATTAATGTTGAGTTACACTTCCCGGCTGAAGATGTAATAGTGATAGGCAACGCCATCCAACTAGAGCAGGTCTTTATTAATTTGCTGACCAATGCACGAGATGCCCTGGTCAATGCAGCCAACAAAGTCATTACCATCAGATGTAGCATCAAAGCAGACACGGTGCTTATAACAGTTTCCGATACGGGCCCGGGTATACCGAATGGTCTCGAACAACGCATCTTTGATCCGTTCTTTACCACCAAAGAGGTGGGTGCAGGAACAGGTCTTGGCCTCTCTATTACCTATGGTATTATCAAAGAGCACCAGGGTACCATTGCAGTCGAAAATCATCCTGGTGAGGGCGCCCTCTTTTTGATTGAGCTGCCGCTCAAACGTTAGTACAGTGGAAGGTACGTAACTGATGGATAAGGCACATATCCTCATTGTAGACGATGACACAGCACTGTTAGAAGCGCTACCACAGGCGTTATACCTGCGCCTGGAGGAAGTCAAAGTGGATACATGCGACTCAGCCCAAGCAGCTATTGAGCAGATCGGAGAGTACGAGTACGCCGCCATCGTGAGCGATATCAAGATGCCTGGCATGGACGGTCTGGCATTGCTGGCAAAGATACAAGAACTGAGGCCAGATACGCCTACTCTGCTCATTACCGGCCATGGCGAGCACGATCTCGCGGTGCAGGCCCTGCGAGGTGGAGCTTACGACTTCATCCAGAAGCCCATTGATCGTGACTACCTGGTGGCCGCATTGCAGCGTGCCATTCAAACGTATCAGCTACGCCGCAAGGTAAAAGTCCAGCAGCTCGCTTTAGAGCTGCATGCCAGGTCGCTCGAACGCATGGTGCAACAGCGAACAAAAGAACTGGTCGAGGCCAACGCGGCAAAAGACAAGTTCCTCAGCATTGTCTCGCATGAACTTAAAACACCCCTAACCAGCTTGAAGGGGATGACGCAACTGTTTCGTCGACAGGTTGAACGTGCAGATGCGGCTCAAATTGTGAGCATGGGCCTGGCGGACATGGAACGCTCGATTCGCCGCATGGAAGTGCTGGTCAATGATTTGCTAGACTCATCGCTCATTGAGACAAATATGTTTGTCTTGCATCGCAAACGCTGTGACCTGGTTGAGCTATGCCGGCACTTAATAGACGAGTACACAGCGGGATATGGTCCCGCTCTCACTTTTGAAGTTCCGGGTGAGCCAATCGAAGTCGAAGTCGATGCCGACCGTATCAGCCAGGTGATTCTCAACTTGCTATCAAATGCACGTAAGTACTCACCAAAGGGGTCTCCTATCACCATAACGCTGCAACAAGCAGGATATGAAGCTACTGCCTCGGTTCGTGACATGGGGGTTGGTATTCCACCAGAGACGCTTCCCAACATTTTCGAGCAATTCTACCGCGTCCCAGGTGTTGAGGTACAAGATGGCCCGCATACCGGATTAGGTTTAGGATTATATATCTCACGTAAAATTGTGGAGCGCCATGGTGGGCATATCGACGTCCAGAGTGTCCCCGGGCAAGGAAGCACTTTCTCCATCGTGCTGCCCATGTTCGTTGATCCTACAGCAGATAACACGGATGCCGCACAACTGGCCCCGCACACCCAGGCGGTATGGACGATAGCGCATTGATTTGATATGGTACTGTTTACTCTTGGGATGTATTCGATAGCATAGCCAGCAGTTGGTCTGGTGGCATCTCGACCTGCTTCTTTTCTGTTTCTATGCTCCCGGCCTGCAAGTCTCTGACGGAAACTATATTATTTGCCAGCTCGTTTTCACCGATGATGAGGGCATAGGCCGCACCAGAGGAGTTAGCCTGTTTCATCTGAGCTTTCGGGCTGCGATCACCGTAACTCATCTCTGTCTTGATGCCTGCGTGGCGCAGTTCCGCTACCAGCCTTACAGCGGCCTCCTTGAGTTCCGCCGATTTACCAAAGTAAACGACGAAGGCGCGTACTCGCTCTTCTGCCGGCGGCGTGATGCCCTGTTTCTTGAGTTCCGCGATGATGCGTTCTATACCGGCGCCAAAGCCGATACCGGGCGTCGGCTGCCCACCGAGCAGTTCTGCCAGGCCATCGTAGCGTCCACCACCATTCAAGGCCAATTTGTCAACCCCGGAGGTGAACTCGAAGACCGTGCGCGTGTAGTAGTCAAGCCCACGCACGATAAGCTGATCAATTTCGAAAGGCACGTCGTAGAGCTTCAAAAAACGCTGCACCGCTGCAAAGTGTTCGCGGCATGGCTCGCACAGGTAGTCCGAAATCTTTGGCGCAGCCTGTATCTTTTCTTGATCCTGCGGGTTTTTGCAATCCAGCAGGCGCAGCGGATTCTTGTTGAAGCGCATCTGGCAGTCCTGGCAGCAATCGCTCAGCAGCGGGCGATAGTAATCCTTCAGTATCTCGATGTATTGAGGTCGACAGTTGTGATCTCCAATACTGTTGATATAGACGCGGATATGTTTCAGCCCTAGCGTAGCATAGAGTTGATAGAGCAGGCCGATGATTTCAGCGTCAATAGCCGGGTCGTTATCCCCTAATGCCTCGCAGCCGAACTGGTGGTGTTCGCGGTAACGACCTGCCTGCGGCTTCTCGCGGCGGAAAAAAGGTCCTATGTAAAAGAGCTTGACGGGCTGCGGCAACTTATAGAGACCATGCTCCAGGTAGGCCCGTACAGTTCCGGCGGTGCCCTCTGGGCGCAGGGTGATATTGGTGCGGTGGCCCTCCTTGTCGGGGCGGTCATCGAAACTGTACATTTCATGTTCGACGATATCGGTGCCTTCGCCAACGGTACGCTGAAAGACTCCTGTCTCCTCCAGTATAGGCGTTTCGATGCGCCGGTATCCATAGAGCTCGGCTACTTCTCTAGCTGTCTTCTCAACAAAGTACCAGTAGGGCTGCTCATCGGGCAGAATATCTCTAAATCCTTGCAGCGTCTTATAGCGTTCGGTCAGGGTATTATTCATTCTCACTCCTCCACGTATATTTATTTGAGAGGCTATTATTATTGCCAGAAGCTTTTCGTAGCAATACTAACCTGATCTTGATAATGATAAAACAAAGAATATGTGTGAACCCTGGTAGAGCCTTATTATGTTTGCTGGACGTGCGCGTTCCTTTGCTTTTGCTCTACCTGGGAATGTGCGGCTATTATAGCAGATTAGAATGTAAGGGTGCAATTTAATGTGCTCCCTACATTATACAATCCAATATCCCGTCAAAAATTGCATCAGCATAAAAGCCAGTATGGCACCGGAGAGGGTGAGGTAATAGAGGTTAAACTGGCGGTTTTTGCCGATGGCGGCCAGTACAATAAAGGCGGGGAATAGCTCTAATACGAGACGGGAGAGTGAGGCGAGGGGAAAACCACCTGCCTCAGGGACTAAGAGGGTGAAGAAATAGATGCTAGCAGCGTACAAAGCATAGGCCCAGAGGTCTCTGGAAAACTTCCAGGGACCGATAAAGCAGAGAACTATGAGCAGGAGCATCAATAGACCGGCGCTCAGGTCGATCACATTGTGAATGGTGTCGAAGCTCAGGATGCCGCGCCGTGTGATGATTAGAAATGAGTCGAGCAAACCATGCCAGGGGCCATGTAACTGGCGCAGCCAGGAACCCTGCGCGTGTGAGAAAGCCAGCGGGTCACGAAAGCGCAGGTAGCAGTAGAGGGCAAAGACGCCCAGGCCAGCAGGCATACCGGTGATGCCGAGAATATCAAAGCGCGTGGCTCTCAATTTGAATTGATGTTGCCGCAAGTATTCATAGAAAAAGGGAACGAGTAAGAAAAGGCTGACCGAGCGCGTAAGACTTGCCAGGAAACCAAAAAGGCCGGCCAGCCACCAGTTACCCCGGCGCATATAATAAAAACTGAGGAGAGCCAGGCAGAGAAAGAGTGACTCGTTATAGGCTGCGGCAAAGAAGAAGGCGGTCGGAAATACAGAGAAATAGAGCACGGTACGATAGGCTAGCCCGGCATCGAAATCCCCGGCTACAAGGCGATAGAGGACTGTCAGCATACCCAGCCCTGCAAGGTTGGCAATAATGAGCCCCGCTACAAAAGGGTCATGCGTAAGAAAGGCTAAAGCGCGTTCAAGCAGGGGAAAGAGTGGAAAGAAGGCTGTCCGGTATGGAGCATCATATCCTTTTGTAGCTATTTCTACAAAATGGCCGCTGTCCCAGCGATCCCAGGATTTTATTAAAGTGGAAAGAGGCAAAGAATATAGCGAAAAATTCTTGGGGGTAAAGGTAAACAAGGTTGCCAGGTAGGTAAGGACAAGGAAAGCAAGATGGATAGCGATATAAACAGGCAGGATATCTTTCAAAGCGCTCAGCCATGTTGCTGGTCTGGAAGTTGTACCGACAACGCCATCTGCGAGTGCACCATTAGATGGTGCCGGCAGGTCAGAGGAGTGAGTATTTGAACGAACTTCCTGGGCTTGAACCGAGGATAGTATATTTTTTTCCCCCGCAGAATTGGTAGGCGATTGCATATGTGCTCCGCTCCTAGTATTCTATCTCACATCACACGTAACTATACAAATATCCGCTCCATGCTGCCTGTGAAAAGCGAGGGGAGAGTGAAGTGGGGCCCCTTCACACTGTCCCCCAGACAGCGTTCCCCACACCCCGGCAGGAGGACTGCCGTCCCCCTGCACCCCCTGCCCAATATGATCACGTACAGTTTAGGACGCTCCTGTTGTCAGGTGGTAACGACTTAGCGAGATTTTCCTATCATCGTTACAAGAATGATGCGGTACTCGTTTCTCATGAGCAGGATTGTTTTTATCAATGGGCTGTTTTAAGTGATGGGAGTGGTCCTTGGCAAATTTAACTGAAGTGCAAACCCCTGTAGAATTGTTACCTGGTGTACAAGATGTTGTTTCTCTACCCGAACGCCGGCGGATTAATACCCTTTGGCAGATCGTGCGCTTTGGTATTGTGGGTGTTCTTAATACCATAGTTGATATAATAGCAATGAATATACTGATCTGGCGATTCCCAACTCATGACGCCAACCTCCTGTTATTTTATAATTCTATCGCATACATGCTAGGAGCGCTTAACAGTTTTGGTTTCAACAAGTATTGGACGTTTAAGCATAAACAGGCTGTTACCGGAAGTGAGCTTTTCCGCTTTGCCATCGTCAATATTATAGGTATTCTGTGCAATGATGGTATTATTTGGAGCGTAGCAAGCATTTTGCACACTGTGATTGCTAACCATATACTCTGGGCCAATGCATCGAAAGGATGTGCCATTATCGGCACGACAAGCGTATCATATTTGGGAATGCGGCTATGGGTCTTTAGCAGGTCGCAGAATAGACCTACCAAAGCAAAGGAAGGGCGGTTGACCGCCCCACGCAATTCTGTCCCGGCCCCTACGACATCGGGTGACATTCATGAAATATGGCTAGAGACAAACGGAAGCAAGATGATTACGAAGCATAGTCTTTCGGTGATTATGCCAGCACATAATGAGGAGGCCGCCATTGCCGGTACTGTGCATGGTGTTGTGAATACACTGAAAGCATGGGTGCCGGACTTCGAGGTCATCGTCGTGAACGATGGCAGTAAAGATCGTACAAGAAGCATTGTTGAAGAAATTGCTGCTAGCGACCAGCATGTACGCCTTATCAATCACACTGTGAACCAGGGATATGGACCTGGTCTTCTTTATGGACTCTGACGGTCAATTTGATATTGCCGATTTAGAGCGTTTCTTTGCATTTATCGATGAATACGATGCAGTGCTTGGCTATCGCATTGACCGCCAGGATACATGGGTACGTAAACTCAACGCGTGGGGTTGGAAAATGCTGGTACGTCTCGTCTTCGGGCTGCACGTACGCGATATCGATTGTGCCTTCAAACTCTACCCTGGAAAATTTTTCCATGAGCACCGGTTGGAGACACGCGGAGCAATGATTAATGCCGAAATTTTATATAAGTTTACCCGCGCCGGCTATACCTATACGCAGCTTGGCGTGCGCCATTTGCCACGGCACGGCGGACGAGCAACGGGAGCTAAGCCTGCTGTGATCGCCCGCGCCTTCCGCGAGATGTTCACTTATGCCCGCAAGTGGCACCGTGAAGAGCAAGAAAAAGCGCGAGAGCCAGGGAAAATAGTCGATGACTCAAACAAGTAGCATGCTGCAACAAATCTTGGAAGGCAGTGCCTCTAGTGATACACGAGCGAAGGAAACGCTTCCACAACGAGAGCACCTGTTAGCAGCGTGGATTTCCTCAAATTGGGTACTTTCCCCTTTTTTATTCACTCTGGCCCTCGGCTTCAACCTGTATCGCCTGGGAACGCCAAGCATCTGGTTCGATGAGGCTTTTTCCGTCGAATTAGCAAGACAACCCCTTCCCCTCTTGTGGCATATCATCTTTGGCTTAGAGCCGAATATGGAACTCTACTACCTGCTTTTGCATGGCTGGTTAGCTGTCACAGGCATGCTCGGACAACACAGCACAGAGTTTGTAGTCCGCTTGCCTTCAGCCATCTTTGCGGCATTGAGCACGGTTGTCGTATTTTTACTTGGGCGGCGCTTTTTGACAATGCCAGCAGGACTGGTCGCGGCAGGTCTCTACTTGCTTAATGACTTACAACTTGTCTATGCTCAACAAACTCGCTCATATAGTCTGCAACTTTTGCTCACCTGCATTGCCTGGTATGCCTTTTTTGTGGCCATCACAGGAGAGTCATATGCGAAACGCTGGTGGATGTGCTACATTGGAGCAACAACCCTGGCAGTCTATACGCACCTGTTTAGCCTCTTTATCCTGCTGGCACAACTCTGTTTTTTTAGCGGTATGCTGCTACTGTCTAAGCGCTGGGAGCCCTGGCGAAGTAAGATGCGGCGGCAAGTACTGTGGTTATTCATAAGCCTGGCCGCCATTGATGTATTAATCATACCTGTCCTGCTTGTGGGCTTACAAGGCTCAAAGACCGGGTGGTTGCTCGCTCCGCATCTCAGGGATATTGCCCTTCTCTTGCTCTCCATCAGCGGTGATAGCAAGATCTATCTATTTGTGCTTGTTGCCTGTTGTATATCTGGCCTGTTCCTGGCTACATTGGCTTATTTTTCACGGAGCATTTCTCTCCCGATACGTATCACGTGGATTAGTGGCACTGATGGAAAATGCAAAGCAGAGCTTCAACAGTTTTTGCCTATCGGCCTGGCTCTCCTCTGCTGGCTAATCGTGCCGGTTATAGCGAGCTACATCGTTTCTCAGGGTTCACCACGCCTCTTTTCGTCCCGATACCTCGTGACGATTGTACCGCCGCTTTTCTTGCTGGTTGGCATGGGTGTAGCCGGGCTTCGTTGGTACCGCATCCAAATGCTGCTGGCCGTGGGGCTGTTAGCCCTTGCTTTGTCTGTTGTTCCCTTGTATTATAGAAGCGCCCAGGTAGAAGACTGGAATGCAGCCTCATTCTGGTTGGAGCACCATTACCAGGTGGGGGATGGACTGGTTTGTTATGATAATGCGGTTGAGCAGGGATGTCAGATTTCGATTGAGTATTACCTGCATGCTTATCCCAGTACTGCATATTTTACAAGTGATTCACCTGGCGCATTTTCGTGGGCAACCTTTAGTTCAGCTCGTCCCGACGCTGCGGTTGATCCCACTGTGTTGGCGAGTTATGGAGCAAAACATTCTCGTATCTTTTTCATTGTTGGGCGTCTTTCTGACAATACAGCAGTTGCACGAGCAAAGTCAGCCCAAAGCTGGCTGGATAATCACTACCACTTTATCGCTCAAATCGTGACTCGCACCGTGACCGTTCGTTTGTATACAACAGACAGGATCGAAATGGCCCGATTTATCGCACCCCAGGAGGTATTTCATGACTCAGGCGAGCGGTGATTTGCGGAAAGTTGAGGAGGACCAGGATTATACTGATACCAGGGAACAGGCAACTCTGCTAACTCGATTACAGAGTATGCTACTCGCTGCTTCCCGGTTCTTTGTTTCCCACTACTGGATACTTTGCGTTCTAATTGGCGGCGTGGCCCTGGCTTTTAATCTTTTCCGGCTGGGAAGCAAAAGTATGTGGTTCGATGAAGTCCTTTCCGTCGAGCGGGCACGTCAGTCGTTCCCTGTGCTGTGGCAGATCATCTTTGCTACCCAGCCGAACATGGCTTTTTATTATATATTTCTACATTTCTGGCTGGGTTTCACCTCTCTGCTGGGATTGAATCCGACGGAGTTTGTCGTACGCTTCCCCTCCGCAATTTTCGCCGCGCTGAGTTCAGTGATGATCTTTCTGCTGGGGCGCCGCTTCCTGGGGTTGGCTGCAGGCCTCGTTGGTGCGGGTCTCTACTTGCTCAATGACCTGGAGCTTGTCTATGCGCAGGAAACGCGTTCCTACGCTTTGCAACTCTTGCTCATCTGTATCACCTGGTATGCTTTTTTCGCTATACTTACCGCAGAATCTCGCCAGAAACGCTGGTGGACCTGTTATGCTATTGTCACTATAGTGGCTATCTACACGCACCTGTTCAGTTTACTCATTCTTGCTGCGCAGGTAGTTACCTTTGGTGGTTTGGCGCTTCTGCCCGGGCCGTGGCGTAGTAAGGCTCGGCAGCAGTTACGCAGTTTTCTCATTAGCCTGCTGGGTATCTTTGTCTTCATTATCCCTCTCTTATATGCGAGCCGGCATGGGTCGAAAACGGGCTGGCTTCCCATTCCCCAGCTCAGGGATATCATACGCCTGTTTCTCATCTTTTGTGCCAACAGCAGGTTTTATCTCTATTTGCTGCTCGCGTTGTGTCTCCTGGGTCTTTGTGCGGCGATGTTCGCATACCGGTCGTGGGGTGTGCGGCTGCTCAGCAAAGCTTCCCTTGTTGATGGTGCTGATGACAAACGCTTGTCAGGGCTGCGACAGTTGTTACCTGTAGGCTTTGCACTGCTCTGCTGGATAATAGTGCCTGTTGTGCTCAGCTATACTATTTCCCAGGGACCGACGCGCCTATTTTCGAGCCGTTATCTTGTGACGATTGTACCTGCATTCGTCCTCCTTGTCGGCCTGGGTATAGTCGTTTTACGCTGGCGAGTGGTCCAGGTGGCACTGGTACTCTGTCTGCTCTTGCTCACCTTACATTATGTCCCTCTCTATTACCAGAATCCCCAGGTGGAAGACTGGAACACGACTGTTTCCTGGTTAGAGCAGCACTACCAGGCTAATGATGGCCTGGTCTGCTATGATAATGCCCAGGGATGCCAGGTCAGCGTCGAGTACTACCTGACGGCTTATCCCAGTGCTGCACATTTTACAGCCGATTCCCCCGGTTCCTTTCCCTGGGTGAACTACGATCTTACAAATCACCTGGGCAATGCTGAACCCGCGGTTGATCCAAGGGCCCTGGCAATCTTTGGCGCGCACCATCCACGCATCTTTTATATTACCGGGCGCATCTCCAGTAGTAGCACAGCGGCGCAAGCGCAAGCGGCCCAACACTGGTTAGATACTCACTACCACTTTATTGCCCAGATCGTAACTCACACCGTCACTATGCGTTTGTATGCGACATATTAGAACGACGTGATGTCGATATGGCAAAGCGAGTTTTGGAGTATAATGTCCTTGCGAGTTGTAAGTTTGACTGTACGGTTATCTCGTTTGTCATCTACTTGAAAAGAGATGGATAAACTGTTATGTCCAATACGTTTGCAGAACTTTATGCATCACTACTTAAAAACGATGTTTTCACTGTCCAGGCCCTGGAAAATCTGGCAGAGGGAGCTGATGGACTTACCTGTGCGCTGGCCTACGCGGAGCAAGGTAAACCCGATTTTACCCTGGCATATTTGCTATTAATCGATTTATCTGAGAATGAAAAACGTGAAATCCTGGCGGTCTCATTTGAGCAGCGAGCAAAAATTTCGGAGGAAAAGGCAGAACAGTTTGATCAGCAGTTTCACCGGCCTTTTCCGCTTATCAAACTAGAAGCGCAGA